>RCNJ01000685.1_pt1 | contig 10496 bp, 8 predicted proteins | sample 2041171 | NCBI WGS metagenome assembly RCNJ01 (sample SAMN09708213, study PRJNA481090) | feces metagenome | biome: feces | host: Pygoscelis adeliae | place: Antarctica: Rookery Lake | collected 2010-03-01 | reverse complement strand
GTTGGTCGCTCGCCTTATTTGGACGGCGGGTACGCCCCTCTACCTGGCCCCAAGGGCTGACAGGGTGACGTCCACCGGAGGTCTTACCTTCTCCACCACCGTGTGGGTGATCGATCGGGTTCATTGCAACACCGCGAACAGAGGGGCGGTTGCCCTTCCAACGCATGCGTCCGGCTTTGCCCCAGTTGATGTTCGACTGCTCGGCGTTGCCGACCTCGCCGATCGTTGCGCGGCAACGCGCATCGACGTTCCGAATTTCGCCTGAAGGCATACGCAACTGGGCGTGTGCGCCTTCTTTAGCGACCAACTGGACCGAAGAACCAGCTGAACGGGCGATCTTCGCTCCGCCACCGGGCCGAAGCTCAATAGCGTGGATCGTCGTACCTGTAGGGATGTTACGCAATGGCAGGTTGTTGCCAGGCTTAATGTCAGCACCGGCACCGGCCTCAACGAAGTCGCCCTGCTGCAAACGCTTGGGCGCTACGATGTAGCGCTTCTCGCCATCTGCATAGTGCAGCAGCGCAATGCGCGCTGTGCGGTTTGGGTCGTATTCGATGTGCGCAACCTTGGCTGGCACCCCGTCCTTATCGTGACGGCGGAAGTCGATCACACGGTAGGCGCGCTTGTGGCCCCCACCTTTGTGACGTGTGGTGATACGACCGGTGTTGTTCCGGCCGCCGCTCTTTGTCAGTGGTCGAACCAGCGACTTCTCCGGCTCCGAGCGTGTGATCTCGACAAAGTCGGCGACACTTGCGCCACGGCGCCCTGGCGTCGTCGGCTTGTATTTACGGATTCCCATGGGGATCTGTCCTCAATCTGCTTATCGCCGGCGTCAGCCGACAGGCCCGCCGAAGATGTCAATCGAACCCTCGCGAAGAGAGACGATCGCACGCTTGGTGTCCTTACGCTTACCTGTACCGAACCGAGTGCGCCGCTTTTTACCCTGGCGGTTCATCGTGTTGACGGTGTCGACCTTGACATCGAAGATCTTCTCAATCGCGATCTTGATCTCGGTCTTGTTGGCGCGGGGATCCACGAGGAAGGTGTACTTACCCTCATCGAGGAGCCCGTAGCTCTTTTCCGAAACAACCGGCGCGAACAGAATGTCGCGCGGGTTCTTCTGCAGGTCGCTCACTTGGCGTCCTCCTCAGTGATCTCAGCTGAAGAAGCAACGGCAGTTGCCGATGCACCCTTGGCTGGGCCTGCCAGGAATGCCTCGAGGGCACCCTGGGTGAAGACCACGTCGTCTGAGATGAGCACGTCATAGGTGTTCAACTGGTCTGCGACCAGCAAGTGCACCTCAGGAGCGTTACGCAATGACTTGGTCGTGATCTCGTCGCCTCGTTCCAACACAACAAGAATGTTCTTGCGTGGAGAAAGGTGAGCGAGGGTTGCAGTCGCCTGCTTCGTTGATGGCAGTCCATCAATTCCGAAGCCAACGACGACGTGTACCCGACCAGCGCGAGCCCGATCAGAAAGGGCGCCGCGCAGAGCGGCAGCCTTCATCTTCTTGGGAGTGCGCTGGGAGTAGTCGCGCGGTGTTGGACCGTGAACGACTCCACCGCCGGCAAACTGAGGCGCACGGATTGAACCCTGACGGGCGCGACCTGTGCCCTTCTGTTTCCAGGGCTTGCGTCCACCGCCACGGACTTCTCCGCGACCCTTCGTGTCGTGCGTTCCCTGACGGGCAGCAGCAAGCTGGGCCACTACTACCTGGTGGATGAGTGGCACGTTTGTCTGAACGTCGAATACCTCGGCGGGAAGATCGGCTGTGCCGCTCTTCTTACCCTTGGCATCCAAGACGTCAACTGTCAGCGTTTCGGCCATGATCTACTCATGCCCCCTTTACTGCGCTACGTACGAGGATGACGCCGCCCTTAGGGCCTGGGATTGCTCCCTTGATCAAGAGCAAGCCCTTGTCAGCGTCTACCGCGTAGACCGTGAGGTTCTGCGTCGTCTGGCGCTCGTTACCCATGCGTCCTGGGAGTTTCTTCCCGCGGAACACGCGACCTGGGGTCGCGGCGGCACCAATGGCACCAGGCTTACGGTGGTTTTTGTGCGCACCGTGCGAAGCGAAGCCACCGTGGAAACCATGGCGCTTCATAACTCCGGCGAAGCCCTTACCCTTGGTGGTTCCCGTGACGTCAACCATTGCGCCGGCTTCAAAAGCCTCTGCAGTGATCTCCTGGCCAAGGTTGTAGTCGGCAGAGTTTGCCGTACGAACCTCAGCGATGTGACGGCGGGGGGTTACTCCGGCCTTCTCGAAGTGACCGCGCAGTGGCGCAGTCACCTTACGAGGGTCAATCTGGCCGTATGCGAGTTGAACCGCACCGTAACCGTCCTGGTCATCGGCACGGACCTGGGTCACCACATTGGTGCCCACGCCCACGACGGTGACCGGCACGAGCTTGCCGGATTCATCCCATGTCTGTGTCATGCCGAGCTTGGTGCCCAGCACAGCCGTAATCGGCTTGTTGTCCTGTTGAGGGGTAGTCATCTTTTAATTCCTCCCCCGGCTCAGAGCTTGATCTCGATGTTCACGTCAGCTGGCAAGTCGAGACGCATAAGCGAATCAACCGCCTTCGGCGTGGGATCGACAATGTCGATAAGCCGCTTGTGTGTGCGCATCTCAAAGTGCTCTCGGCTGTCCTTGTACTTGTGAGGCGACCGGATGACGCAAAAAACGTTCTTCTCCGTCGGCAACGGCACCGGGCCCACGACCGTCGCACCAGCGCGTGTCACCGTGTCGACGATCTTGCGCGCCGAACTATCGATGACCTCGTGGTCGTAGGACTTGAGCCGGATGCGGATCTTCTGTCCCGCCATGGCGTCGTCTGACTCTCTCTCTCGAACCGCTAACTGTCCGACCCCCGCGCTCGGGCGTGTCGCATACTGCAACATGCACGAGCCGAAACGTATCCGGGTGGATACTGGGCCGTTGGATTATGTGTTGTGCCGCGCAACCGGATTCGAAAATGAAACCTGAGCTGAACGACGTTCAACAACAACGTCTGCTCGCCTGCGCAGAACCTCGGTTCTGCAAGGAACGCTCTCTTGTACGCACAGAGCGTCCACCTCACGTAACCACGCGGATCAACACACTGTTCGAGACTTGAATGAGCGCGCCTGTAACAGGCAACCTGAACAGTCTGCCACGGCAAGGCACAAAAGATCAACTCAAGTGGGGTACCAGTTTATGTGACCTGTAACTTCGTTGACCACGAAGGCATCCGTGGTGCCGTTGCGGACCGCTAAGACGAATTCTGACCGCCTCTCAACGTGACCGCGAGGGCCTTAACGAGACAGAAAAGCACTTGGGCCCGCTCCCCCTCGTAAGAGGAGAAACGGGCCCAAGTGCTTACGCTAGACAGCCATTACAGACCATCCAACATGCTTAGTGCTCAGTTCACTTAACGATCTTCGTGACCTGACCTGAACCAACGGTGCGGCCACCCTCACGGATAGCAAAGCCGAGGCCCTCTTCCATGGCGATTGGCTGGATGAGCTCAACGCTCATCTCGGTGTTGTCACCAGGCATAACCATCTCAGTGCCCTCAGGCAGCGTGATGACACCGGTGACGTCCGTTGTACGGAAGTAGAACTGCGGGCGGTAGTTCGAGTAGAACGGGTTGTGACGCCCACCCTCGTCCTTGCCCAGGATGTAAACGCGGGCTTCGAAGTTCGTGTGCGGGGTGATTGAACCCGGCTTCACGACTACCTGGCCACGCTCGACATCTTCACGCTTCAGACCACGGAGCAGCAGACCGGTGTTGTCGCCAGCCTGTGCTTCGTCCATCTGCTTGTGGAAGGTTTCGATTCCGGTGACCGTCGACTTCTGAGCGGCGCGGATACCAACAACCTCAACGTCTGAGTTCACCTTGAGCTTGCCACGGTCAACCTTACCGGTGACAACGGTTCCACGACCGGTGATCGTGAAGACGTCCTCAACGGGCATCAGGAACGGCAGATCGAGGTCACGGACTGGGTCCGGAACGTGCTCGTCGACAGCGTCCATGAGGTCTTCAACGGACTTAACCCACTTGGCGTCGCCCTCAATTGCCTTGAGACCGGATACCTGCATGACAGGCGCGTTGTCGCCGTCGAAGCCCTGCGACTCGAGGAGCTCGCGAACCTCCATCTCGACGAGTTCGAGGATTTCCTCATCGTCGACCATGTCGCATTTGTTCAGCGCCACGAGCAGGTACGGAACCCCGACCTGACGTGCCAGCAGAACGTGCTCGCGGGTCTGAGCCATTGGACCATCAGTTGCGGCAACCACGAGGATTGCGCCGTCCATCTGGGCCGCACCGGTGATCATGTTCTTGATGTAGTCAGCGTGACCAGGCGCGTCAACGTGCGCGTAGTGACGCTTTTCAGTCTCGTACTCAATGTGCGAGATGTTGATCGTAATTCCGCGCTGCTTCTCTTCAGGAGCATTGTCGATCTGGTCGTAGTTCGACTGCGGGTTGATGTCTGGGAACTTGTCGTGCAGCACCTTCGAAATGGCTGCAGTCAGCGTCGTCTTGCCGTGGTCAACGTGACCGATGGTCCCGATGTTGACGTGCGGCTTGTTCCGCTCGAATTTGGCCTTCGCCACTGGGGTCCTCCTGGGACTTGGGTAGTTGTGCCGAACGATGCAGGTAAAACCGTTAACTTCAACGGCGTTACCTACCGGGCGTGCGGGTCGCTACAGGTTGATGTTTGTTACTAGCTGGTCGACCTGTGGGGACTCACTCGCCCCGGGTCTTCTTGATAATCTCTTCGGCAACACTCCGAGGAATCTCGGCATAGCTGTCGAATTGCATCGAATACACTGCGCGGCCCTGGGTCTTCGACCGTAGGTCACCGATATATCCGAACATCTCTGACAACGGTACTTGAGCGCGGACAACCTTGACACCCGTAGCATCTTCCATCGACTGGATCATGCCACGACGTGAGTTGATGTCTCCGATGACCTCACCCATGTATTCCTCGGGTGTGCGCACCTCAACCGCCATAACCGGCTCAAGCAGAACCGGACTAGCTAACTTAATGCCCTCCTTGAAGACCATCGAGCCAGCAATCTTAAACGCCATCTCCGAAGAGTCCACATCGTGGAAGGCACCGTCAAGGAGCGTTGCCTTGACACCAACCATTGGGAACCCGGCGAGGACACCAAGCTGAAGTGCGGACTGAATGCCCGCATCGACGCTTGGAATGTATTCACGAGGGATGCGACCGCCGGTGACCTTGTTCTCGAACTGGTACATTTCGCCCTCAGAGGTATCGAGGGGCTCAAATGAAACCTGAACCTTAGCGAACTGGCCGGAGCCACCCGTCTGCTTCTTGTGGGTGTAGTCAACCTTGCCAGTTGCCTTGCGGATGGTCTCGCGGTACGCAACCTGTGGCTTACCGACGTTGGCCTCAACCTTGAACTCGCGGCGCATACGATCCACGAGGATGTCGAGGTGGAGTTCGCCCATGCCACCAATGATGGTCTGGCCGGTCTCATCGTCCTGCTGCACGCGGAAGGTTGGGTCCTCCTCAGCGAGCTTCTGGATCGCAATAGAGAGCTTCTCCTGGTCAGCCTTTGTCTTGGGCTCAATGGCCACGTCGATCACAGGCTCCGGGAACGTCATCGACTCAAGCACGATCTGGTGCTGCGGGTCGCACAGGGTGTCCCCCGTGGTGACGTCCTTCAGGCCAATGAACGCGTAGATGTGCCCCGCCGAAGCGTGGTCAACCGGGTTCTCCTTGTTGGAGTGCATCTGGAAAAGCTTCCCGACGCGCTCGCGCTTGCCCTTGGTGGAGTTGTAGATCTGCGTACCCTGGCCAACTTCACCGGAGTAGACGCGTACATACGTCAGCTTCCCGAAGAAGGGGTGCGTTGCAACCTTGAAGGCCAGTGCCGAGAACGGCTCCTTCGTATCCGGGTGACGCTCCAGAATGATCTCTGGGTCCTTGACGTCAAGGCCCTTCATTGGTGGTACGTCGAGCGGCGAAGGCAGGTAGTCGATGATTGCGTTGAGCATGGGCTGCACGCCCTTGTTCTTGAACGCAGATCCACAGAGTACGGGGTACGCCTCAGAGCGAACTGTCAGTTCGCGGATACCGGCTTTAATCTCGGCCACAGTGGGTTCCTCACCACTGAGGTACTTCTCAAGGAGGTCCTCATTGGCTTCAGCCACGGCTTCGATGAGCTTGGCGCGGTATTCAGCGGCCTTCTCGACAAGGTCGGCGGGAATCTCTTCAATAACCGGCTCTTGGCCAATGGCCGCTTCGCCGCGCCAGGTGTATGCCTTCTGCTCAACGAGGTCGACAACGCCGGCAAAGTCGTTCTCTGCACCGATTGGCAGCTGAATGATCAGCGGCGTTGCTTTGAGGCGGTTCACGATGGTGTCAATGGTGAAGTAGAAGTCAGCGCCGAGCTTGTCCATCTTGTTGACGAAGCAAATACGTGGCGTGATGTACTTGTCTGCCTGACGCCAAACTGTCTCGGACTGCGGCTCAACACCTTCTTTACCGTCGAACACAGCAACGGCGCCGTCGAGGACGCGCAGTGAGCGCTCTACCTCTACGGTGAAGTCAACGTGACCGGGGGTGTCGATGATGTTGATCTGGTTGTCTTCCCAGTAGCAAGTGGTTGCGGCGGAAGTAATTGTGATTCCGCGTTCCTGCTCCTGCTCCATCCAGTCCATCGTGGACGCACCGTCGTGCGTCTCGCCGACCTTGTAGTTGACCCCGGTGTAATACAGGATCCGCTCGGTGGTAGTGGTCTTTCCAGCATCGATGTGAGCCATGATGCCAATGTTGCGGACCTTGTTCAGGTCGGTCAGCACGTCGAGTGCCACGGTGGGTAACCCCTTAAGGTTGAAGGCTTAAAGTTTCAGGGCCGAAGGCCCGAGTGACGGCTGGCACCCCAGACAGTGTCCGGGGTGCCGGGCCGTTCTACCAGCGGTAGTGAGCGAAAGCCTTGTTGGCTTCGGCCATCTTGTGCATGTCCTCGCGACGCTTCACAGCGGCCCCTAGGCCGTTCGAAGCATCGAGGATCTCGTTCATGAGGCGTTCCGTCATTGACTTCTCACGACGCGCGCGTGAGTAGTCAGTGAGCCAACGCAGTGCGAGCGTCGTGGAGCGTACTGGACGCACCTCAACCGGCACCTGGTACGTGGCTCCACCAACACGACGTGAGCGAACTTCGAGGGCTGGACGCACGTTCTCGAGTGCACGCTTCAGCGCGACAACGGGGTCACCGTCAGTCTTGGCACGGACGCCTTCCAGCGCACCGTAAACAATTGCTTCAGCGGTGGACTTCTTACCGTCAACCAGAACCTTGTTGATCAGCTGTGTCACAACTGGTGAACCATAGACTGGGTCAATGATGAGCGGCCGCTTGGGGGCCGGGCCTTTACGTGGCATCAGCGCTTCTCCTTTTTGGCTCCGTAGTGACTGCGAGCCTGCTTGCGGCCCTTCACTCCCTGTGTGTCGAGCGCGCCGCGCACGATCTTGTACCGAACACCTGGCAGGTCTTTCACACGTCCACCGCGAACGAGCACGATCGAGTGCTCCTGGAGGTTGTGACCGACCCCAGGAATGTACGCCGTGACCTCGATCTGGCTGGAAAGGCGCACACGTGCGACCTTCCGCAGGGCCGAGTTCGGCTTCTTGGGAGTGGTGGTGTAAACGCGGGTGCAAACACCGCGTCGCTGCGGGGAGCCCTTGAGGGCGGGCGTCTTGGACGTCCCTGCCTTGGACGTCCGCCCCTTGCGGACGAGCTGCTGAATCGTGGGCACTGCATCTCCGTGTCTACTCGAACTGTCGGGGAAAGTTCCCCGTACTTGGTCAGTCTTTGCGCCGCCAGCACCGACGCAAATCGTCTGCGAAAGATCGCAAACTACGCCAAATACCACCGGCTCGATGGTCCAGCCGAGTGCCACCAGTGGTGGCACCAACTACCGGAATGCTCGCCATGCCGTCTTTCATTCGCAGTCAGGCCTCATGCTTCAACACTTCAGCTGGGAAGAATCTCCCAACTTCTGATGATCTGAAGCCCGGCACAACCCGCTGACAGTTCCTCTTCGAATCTCTTCGAGCGGAGCCCCATCAGTTAGGGGTGCTGATACGACGTCCCGACGGCGCGGGCACGTTGACAAACATTACCGGTCGATACCCCTGCCGTCAAAGTAAAGGTGGCGTGAGCCACGCCACTCATGTCTTTGGCAAGGTTATGAGTTGAGCAACCGCATCTGAGAAGTCGACTACATTGCCCCTCAGAACGGCGAGAAGCCCGCGCCCGGACCTGTAGATCCGGAAAGCGCGGGCTTCCCTTCGTTCACATTTGCGCTAGATCAGCGGAAATCACCAAAGTCGATTTCATCCAGTGGAATCGCATCACCAGAGCCAAGCCCGAGGGTTGGGAAGTCGATCTCGTCGTAACCGAAGCTCGGGTACAACTCGGCCTTCGCCTTCTCAGTGGGCTCAACCTCAATGTTGCGGTAGCGCGGCAGGCCAGTCCCAGCGGGGATGAGCTTACCGAGGATGACGTTCTCCTTCAGACCAAGCAGGGGGTCACGTCGTCCGCTCATCGCGGCTTCCGTCAGCACCCGTGTTGTCTCCTGGAACGATGCGGCTGAGAGCCATGAATCCGTCGCAAGCGACGCCTTCGTGATTCCCATCAGCTCCGGGCGACCCGAAGCCGGCTGTCCGCCTTCTGCAACTGCCCGGCGGTTAGCGTCCTCAAACCGCGTACGCTCTGCGAGCTCACCCGGCAGCAACGTTGAGTCACCCGAGTCGAGCACCGTGACACGGCGCAGCATCTGTCGGACGATAACCTCAATGTGCTTGTCGTGGATGTCCACACCCTGTGAGCGGTAGACCTCCTGGACTTCATCCACCAAGTGCTTCTGCGTTGCCCGTGGGCCAAGAATACGGAGGACCTTCTTGGGGTCAACCGCGCCCTGGACCAGCTGGTCACCGACCTCTACGTGCGCGCCGTCTTCAACAAGAAGACGCGAACGCTTGGTGACTGGGTAGCCAATCTCTTCCGAACCGTCGTCGGGAGTCAGAACCAGTCGGCGAACGCTGCCGGAGTCATCAATGGAGATGCGTCCGGAGAATTCAGCGATCGGTCCCTCACCCTTAGGGGTGCGCGCTTCGAAGAGTTCTGTCACACGTGGCAGACCCTGCGTGATGTCATCAGCTGACGCCACACCACCGGTGTGGAAGGTACGCATGGTCAGCTGGGTACCGGGCTCACCAATGGACTGCGCGGCGATAATACCGACAGCCTCACCAATGTCGACCAACTTGCCAGTTGCCAAGGAACGTCCGTAGCACTTAGCGCAAGTACCAACCCGTGATTCACAGGTAAGAACGGAACGGACCTTCATTTCGGTCACACCAGCAGCGAGCAGTTTGTCGATCAGCACATCGCCGATGTCGTCGCCGCTCTCGCCGATGACCTTGCCGTCAACCTCGACGGAGCCGGCCAAGGTACGCGAGTAGATGCTCGTCTCGACCTTGTCGTGTGGGTAAACCTTACCGTCGACCTCACGAATGCCAACTGCCAGCACCAAGCCACGCTCAGTGCCACAGTCTTCTTCGCGAACGATGACGTCCTGTGAGACGTCCACCAGACGACGAGTCAGGTAACCGGAGTCAGCCGTACGAAGTGCGGTGTCAGCCAGGCCCTTGCGAGCACCGTGGGTTGCGATGAAGTACTCGAGAACTGATAGGCCCTCGCGGTAGTTCGACTTAATTGGGCGAGGGATAATCTCACCCTTTGGGTTCGCAACCAGACCACGCATACCTGCGATCTGACGGACCTGCATCCAGTTACCACGTGCACCCGAACCGACCATACGAAGGACAGCGTTACCCTCGTCCTTGTCGAAGTTGGCGCGCATGACCGCTGCAACCTTGTCGGTTGCCTGGGTCCAAATTTCAATCAGTTCCTGACGACGCTCGTCGTCAGTGATCAGACCGTTTTCGTACTGCTCCTGAACCTTCAGTGCACGAGTTTCGTGAACTGCGAGAATTTCTGCCTTCTCGATTGGAGTATCGATGTCCGAAATCGCAATGGTGACACCGGAACGTGTCGCCCACTTAAATCCGGCTGTCTTCAGCGCATCGAGTGACTCCGCAACTTCAACCTTCGGATACTGCTCAGCAAGCTCGTTGACAATCGCGGAGAGCCGCTTCTTGTCGACAACCTCGTTGACGTACGCGTAGTCAATCGGCAGTGTCTCGTTGAAGAGCGCACGACCAAGTGTTGTTTCGAGCAGAATCGGCTCGCCTCGAGACCAACCTTCAGGTCCCTCAAAGGCGTCGTCAGCGACGAAGTCTTCCATTCGGATAGTGACAACGGCGTTGAGATCCAGGGAACCCTGGTCAAACGCCATAATCGCTTCCGCAACTGAGGAGAACGCGCGGCCAGCACCCTTCGGGTCTGTCTTGTCTGAGGTCAGGTGGAACAGACCGATGATCATGTCCTGAGTAGGCATAGTCACTGGGCG
>RCNJ01000683.1_pt1 | contig 10506 bp, 10 predicted proteins | sample 2041171 | NCBI WGS metagenome assembly RCNJ01 (sample SAMN09708213, study PRJNA481090) | feces metagenome | biome: feces | host: Pygoscelis adeliae | place: Antarctica: Rookery Lake | collected 2010-03-01 | reverse complement strand
TTATTAACTAATTTGATTTCAAAAAATCAATCGTTTTTGAAAAAATTAATGCTTTATCATTATCTAATGTAGCGACATGATAACTATTTTCTAATTCAATCAATTCTTTTGTTTCACTACTAATATTATCATATATATACTTAGAGTTTTCTGGTGGGACAACATGATCAACAACAGACGAAAATATAAGTGTTGGTATTTCTATTTTCGCTAGATTCATTTTTACTAAATAGATTAATTCGATTAAATCTCCCATTGATTTTACAGGTGTTTGTTCGTAAGCAAGTTCTTTAATATTTATTTTCTTAATATCTGAACCAATTCCTGGGATGAATCTTTCTGCTTTATCTTTCTTGGATTCATAATACTCTGCCATTTTGGGTAATTCTATCGCAGGATTAATTAAAATAATTCCTGCTAAATTTGGGTAACGTTCACTTAAATACATAGCTAATGTTCCACCCATTGACAAACCAGCAAGATATATTGTTTCACACATTTCCTCTAATTTCTCGAGCCCTGCCTCAACATCTTTTATCCAATCCAAATAAGATGCCATTTCCATTTGTTCAGGAAATGTACCATGACCTGTTAATCTTGGACCTAAGACAGTGTATCCTTCTTTAGCCAAGACTTCTCCATATTCATACACACTTTGTGTTGTCCCAGTAAATCCATGTACAACTAAGACACCCGTTTTATTTCCAGCGAAATAAAATGCTTCTGCTTCTTTTTGAATTTGGCTACTGTCCAATAACAACACATCCTTTTACATTTGTTTAAACTTAACTTATTTGTGTACCATTAGGCACTTTATTATCTGGTTTAAGTAATACGACCTTTTCATCACTTGGAACTGCACCTAGTACGAGCACTTCTGATTTATAACCAGCAATCCGCATTGGAGGAAAATTAACGACTGCTGTTACTTGAGTTCCAATTAAATCTTCTGGTAGATAATAATCGGTGATTTTTGCAGAAGATTGCTTTATTCCTATCTCTCCAAAATCAATCTTTAATTTGATTGCTGGATTTCTAGCTTCTGTAAATTCTTCTGCATCAATAATCGTTCCTATTCGCATATCAACTTGTATAAAATCTTCTATGCTGATCATTTTAATCCCTACCCTTTACTAGCCTTAGGTTATTATGATGTGAACTTTGCATCCCTTGATAAAATGGAAACCTTTTCATTAATTGGTTTTCAATATCAACCGACCTTTTAATCTTTTCTAAGTACCATAATGAATAATTAATTCGTTCTTGATAGTGAGTTGTCACTTTACCGTGACCTGGAATTAATAATTCAACATCATAAATATTTGCAACTTCTCTCATTAGATAAACTGTTTGTATATAATCTGAATAACTACTTGTTATAAAAGGAAATTCTACATCTGATAAATAATCTCCTACAATAAGTGTTTTAAGTTTCTTTATATAAAAGAACAAACCGTCATCTGTATGACCAGGTGCTAAATAAAATATACAGTTTAAATCACCTAATTGTATCTCTGTTTCATTTTCTTTGATTGTTATATTAACTTTAGGATATATAATCTCATAAGGACGTGTCAAATAAAACATTTGATCAAACTCATTAATTTCGTCTAAAATAACTTGTTTATTTGAATGATTATTAAAAGTTTCTGTTGCAATAATTATTGCTTCTGGAAAAGCTCCTACACCGATAATATGATCAAAATCGCTATGAGTTAATATAAGATACAATTGTTTGTTGTTAATCAATTCATCAACATATTGTCTGATTTCAGCTACTTCTTTAGGTAGCCAAGTTGGATCAACAACAACAATTGCTTCTGCACTTTCAATAACTGTTGATGTTGTTTCATATAACTCACTTTGAAAAACAGTTATTAAATTAGTTTTATATTGAATCATCTTACCACCCCTAGATAATTTTACTTATTAAGAAGGTACTTTTGTATAAAATATTGGTGGTGTTTCTGCTTCAAATCTCATTTTTTCTTTTTTAACAGGATGCATAAATTCAAGTGCTTGAGCATGAAGTCCTAAGCGCTTGATTGGATTGCCGCGTCCACCATACTTTTTATCTCCGACAACTGGGTGCCCCATATCTTGCATATGCACACGAATTTGGTTTTTTCTACCTGTTTTAAGTTCTACTTGTAGTAATGAAAAATCCCTGTTTTTTCTAATAACATTATACAATGTCATTGCATATAAGCCGTCGTTCTTATTTTGTGTTGAATACACATGAAATGCTTTATTTTCTTTTAACCAAGATGAGACATAACCTTTTTCTTGCTTAACTTTATCATGTACAAGTGCGATATACGTTCTAGCTGTAACCATTTCATCCCAAGCATTTTGTAATCTTTCTTGGATTGACTTATTTTTAGCAAACATCATCACACCTGATGTATCTCTATCTAAACGGTGAACAACATAAATTCTATTTTGTTTATCCTTATCACGTACGTATTTCATTAACTCACCATGGGCTGTTAATTCTTTTCCTTTGTTTGTAGCGACAGATAGAAGACCTGCTGATTTATTAATCACAATGATATGATTATCCTCATACATAATATCGAGTCCAATCAAACGCTCTTTTCGTTTAGCTACTTGATTTTTTAAAATGCTAACAACATCGCCTCGATTAAGCTGTTCGTCATGTTGTGTAGAGACAATATTATTTACTGATACTTGTCCTCTCGACAAGATTGATTTCACTGAATTTCTTCCTCTATTTGCTAAAGCATCTAATAAAAAAGGTAGTAATTCAATTTCATCTGTTATTTCAAATGTTAATTCACTATCATCTGTTTGTGGTATTATTTTAAATTTCTTCATATATTCCCCTTACTTTCTCTAATGACTATATATTATTACTTCTATCATAACATATTCAACAAGAGTACATAGTGATTAGAGTTGCTGATTACAATTTCCTTTGTTAATCTTAGTTGAGGAGTTGATAGTTGTGAAAATAAACACCCCGAAATTACAAGATAATTTACCTATTACTACATTTGAAAAGATTTTTGAACCTGAAGATCCGTTTATTGAAAATGTATTAATCTCTGACTGTGAAATTACGCTTGAGCGAAATGAACTGATTGAATTTAGTAATGTACAGTTTGAAAATGTTAATTTTAACGGAACCAGATTAGATAAAGTTTTCTTTAAAAATTGCCGTTTCAATAACTGTGACTTATCAGATACTCACTTTTATGAAGCAAGCATGCATAATCTTGAATTTAATAAATCAAGATTAATTGGTATTGTCTTAACTGATGCACGCATGGAGCACGTATTATTTAATCAATGTAACCTGCAACTCGCTTCCTTTGGTAATAGTCGCCAACGTTTTGTCAAATATGATGAATGTGTTTTAGAAGAAAGTGACTTTTATGAAAATGATTTAAAAGATATCGACTTTACTAATAGCCAGTTATCAGGCATTAACCTGACCCAAACAAAATTAAATAAAATTGACTTAAGTGAGACTCACTTTACACATTTAACAGTCGGATTAGCCGACTTAAAAGGTTGCATTGTTAATGAGGTACAAGCAATTAATTTAGCAAGCTTACTTGGCCTAGTTATTAAATAGAAAGAAGGTATTAAAATTACTTACCAATTGATACAACAAACAGACAAAAATACATATATTGTTGATGGACTCGCGTTAAACTTACCAAAACGAACAGCAACATTTATTTTAGATGAAAAGAACTTAACTTTAATTAATATAGGCACAACACCTGCTGTTAAACATATTAAAAAAAGCTTAGTCCAGTTAAACTCTTTATTATCAAGAGTGAAATTTATTATTGTAAGTGACATAGAATTAGATTCAATGGGTGGACTTGGTGTTTTACTAAGATCTTGTCCAAATGCGCAAGTTATCGCACCTGCAAGCTTTACTGATACTCTTACACAACCAAAGGAGCTTATTTCAGCTACGCGTGCTATCTATGGTGAGCATTTCTCTGATAACTTTGAACCTGTCCGAGTGATTGAAAAAGAAAAAATTAAAGAAGTGGTTAATCAAAGTGTTATAGATATAGGTGAACGTTCTTTACAGTTCATCATTCCAGAAAATGCATCCTTCTTACTGACTTATGATGAATCAAGAAATGATTTATATGCTGGACACGCACTTGGTGTCTATTATGATCAACTACAAGATGATGATGTAGATTTATTTTTACCAAGTGTTCCAGCTGCTTTATTTGATCTAGAAACATATAGAGATACTTTAAATTCGATTGAACAACTAAATTTAGATGCTCTATATTTTAATCATTTCGGTAAAACAGAAAAAGTTGACTTAGCACTTAGCCAATTAAATCATTGGTTAGAACTATTTATTCTAATCACAAAAGAAACAATCAAGAATAAAGGTAATTATAATGACTTATCAAGTAAATTCTTAACTAGTGTACATAATTATTTACAGGAACAAAACATTCCAGATAATCATCAAATTTACCAGTATATTATTTTAGATGTTAATACATGTGCTCTAACAATGTTGAATTATTTTAAATAAAAGCTTGTTTTTATCTATATCAAAAAGATTTCCCAACTTTTATGGATTAAATTCTTAATTCACAATAGGCAGGAAATCTTTTATAGTTTCTAAAATCATCATTTATTAAAGAACTGGAGCCATTAAAACTTTTCCTGTTCCACGATATACATTAACCCAACCTTCTCCAGAAGCGGCAGAACCCATAAGTGTTTTTCCTGACTTTTCCACTGTGAATTTTAAGCTACTAGACCAAACAATCGCCATATTTCCATCTATTTTCAACTCATCATCTTCTAACTCTATTTCTATTAGTTCTTCTCTCGGTACATAAGATTCTAGTGCAACAACGCCATCTCCAGAAAGTCCAAGGTTGAAGAATCCTTCTCCACCCAGTGCAGCAGAAGAAAAACTAGACCTTCTAACAGCTTTATGTTTTAGTTGTGATTCACTAGCTAGAAACAAGCCATCTTCAATTACAATTGAACCATTCCAATCATCCACATCAATAAGCAAAACATATTTATATGTAGGTTCTAATACAAGTTTACCCGTACCTGTGTACTCAGGTTTTATTGTAGATTCATTTGTCACTTTTCCTCTAAAAGATTTTCCAATAAAATCTCCTACCCCTTTAATCCCTGTTGTAGCCTTCACATCACCTGCCATCCATTGCATGGCTCCTGCTTGAACTGTAATGTTAGAATGACTTACATCACAAACCAACTGTCTTCTTCTAACATTCATTTCAGAAGCATAATAGGCAGCTTGAGCTGTTAAATGATTTAAACTTAAATCTCTTTGATACTCCATTACCTTAAAAGCCCCTATTTCTTCGGTAATTTTTATATTATCATTATCTTCAAAGTTTTTTATTTTAAACATATTTTTGCCCACCTTCTTTGTTTTAGTATAGCCTAAAGCTTGTGAACGATTCTTCGTTTTTCGAAATACCTTAATGATAATTAACAAGATTATAATCATTACTAAACAAACAATTAATGTTTTCAAAGTTTTCACCTATCCCAGACTTAAAATCATTTATCTAAAACGCAAATAATGAAATACCCGGATAAAAACCTATTAAAATAGTTTTATCCGGGTATATTTTATTTTCGCTCTAATTTCACAACTGTTTCCACATGATACGTTTGTGGGAATAGATCAACTGGTTGAACTTTCGTAACATTGTATTGTTCTGACAATATTTTTAAATCTCGTGCTAGAGTCGCTGGATTACATGAAACGTACACAATTTTCTTCGGGTTCATTTCAAGCATTGAATCGAGTAATGATTGATCGCACCCTTTACGTGGTGGGTCAACGACAATCACATCAGGATGGAATCCATTTGCTTTCCACTCTGGCATTACTTTCTCAGCGGCACCTTGATAGAATTCAGCATTTGTTACATTATTTAATTCAGCATTCATCTGTGCATCTTGAACCGCTTCGTCAAAGAGCTCAATTCCGTATACTTTCTTCGCTTTTTGAGCTAAGAACAAGCTAATTGTTCCAATACCACAATAAGCATCTACAACTGTATCTGTTTCATCAATATCTGCATAATCTAAAGCAATATTATAAAGCTCTTTAGTTTGCTGAGGATTTACTTGATAAAATGATCCAGCCGATATTCCAAACGTTAAATCGCCAATTTTATCGTATAAATATTTATTACCATAAAGTAATTTCATTCTTTTACCTATAATGACATTGGTTTTATCTAAATTAATATTATGCACAATCGATACGATTTGTGGGAACTTTTCAGTCAGTTTTTCGATTAATTTATTTGAGTGTGGTAAGTCTTTGGTATTCGTAACAAAAGTGACCATCACTTCGTCCGTTTCATAACCTGTTCTGATGATAATATGACGTAACATTCCCTTATGTTCACGTTCGTTATAAGCAGTAATTCCTAGTTCATTTGCTAACACACGAATTTCTGCTAATATTTCGTTACCTATCTCATGCTGGATTAAGCATGTATCCATATCATCAATAATCTCGTGACTACGCGCTTTGTAAAATCCAGTTATGACTTCACCATTCTTCTCACCAACAGGCATTTGTATTTTATTACGATAATGCCATGGATCATCCATAACTATTACTGGATTTACAACTACATCAGGTAATTGCGCTGTTTTTTGTAAGAGATGCTCAATTTGTGTTTGCTTCATCTCAGCTTGTAAGTCTTGACTCATATGTTGAGTTTGACACCCGCCACATTGATCATAAACTTTACAAGGTGGTATAACACGCTCTTCACTTTCAGTTAGTAAATCAACTAAAATTCCAAAACCGAAACGTTTATTAGTTTTCACTACTTTTATGACTGCTTTCTCATCTGGTAATCCGCCAGGTACAAATACTGGGTATCCGTTAATTTTACAAACACCATTTCCTTCATGGGTTAAATCTTCGAATAAGACAGTTATTTCTTCATTTTTTCTAACTGGTAATTTTGTTTTAGACATTTTCAACTTCCTTTTTTTATTCGTTATATTTTAGTTTAACATATAAAAAAACTTTCTACCTATTAACATGTAGAAAGTTTTAATTCTGATAACTATTAAAGTATTTCATTTAATTTGTCTTCTAGCTCTCTTGTTTTATCAATAAATTCTTTAGGTACAAAAAACTCAATATGTTCTTGAAGATTTTCAATAACACCTGGAAATAGACCACCATATTCTCCGTCAAGATTTAATTGCATATGGTTATCAGGTGTCACTTCAATTCTCTTAGCTTGTGCATAAATAATTTGATCATCTTCTAAGTGATTACCTCTTAGTGCAGCTGTTGCGATTCTTAAAAATTCTCCTAAGTTTGTCTTTTTAAGTATTAATAGATCAAAATAACCATCATTTATTAACGCATCAGGAGCTAACTTTTCAAATCCTGCAACTGAATTGGTATTTGCCACAAGAAATAACATGATTTCACCTTCAAAGACCTTACCATCATATTCAATACGGGTATTAACTGGTTTAAGTGAAGGAAGCATTTCAATTCCCTTCATATAATAAGCAAGTTGACCAATTATTGCTTTCATTCTACTAGGCACTTCATAAGTTAGCTCTGTTAAATCGCCACCACCTGCAATATTAATAAAATGTTGATCATTAACTCTACCTATATCTAAATGGATTGAATGATTATCTAAAATAACACCTAGTGCATCTTGGATTTTAAGTGGGATTGATAAAGCTCTCGCAAAATCATTTGTTGTTCCTGCTGGAATGACGCCTACTTTAGGTCTATATTCAAGGTTTGCAAGTCCATGAACAACTTCATTAATTGTTCCATCACCACCTGCAACAATAATTAGATCGAATTTTTTTTCAGCTGCAGATTGAGCAGCTAACACAGCATCGCCTGCGCCAATTGTCGCATGTGCTGATGTTTCGAACCCTGCCTTTTCACAACGCTCTAATACTGTAGGCAGTTCCTTTTTAAATATTTCACGACCTGCAGTGGGGTTATATATAATGCGTACTTTTTTCAATTTATATCCTCCTAAACCAAACAGATGACTTTAGCTTTAAAATTGTATGTATCATTTAAATGAAAATAAGAGGCTACAGTTTGAATTAATAGCAGCCTCATATTTCATATTTATCTTTTTTCGATTTCTTCTTTTAAGATTTTGTTAACCATTTGTGGGTTAGCTTGACCTTGAGTTGCTTTCATAACTTGACCAACTAAGAATCCAAGCGCACGCCCTTTACCCTCTTTAAAATCAGTAACTGACTGTTCATTAGCATCTAGCACTTCACCTACTATTTTAGTAAGTTCACCTTCATCTGAAATTTGGCCGAGTCCTTGTTCTTTAATATAAGCTTCAGGGTCGCCACCTTCTTCTACTAAATGAGTGAATACGTCTTTAGCAATTTTAGATGAGATTGTGCCGTCTTTAATCAGTTCAATCATTTTTGCTAATTCTTTTGGTTTAATTGGGAGGTCTTGAATTTCTTTTAAGTTTTTATTCATATAACCTAATAAGTCACCCATTAACCAGTTTGATGCTTGCTTAACATCTGTGCCCAGTTCTACTGTCTCTTCAAAAAAGTCAGACATTTCTTTTGTCGCAGTTAAGACTTGAGCATCATATGCTGGTAAGTCCATTTCTTTAACGTAACGCGCACGACGTGCATCTGGTAATTCAGGTATTTCTAATCTGATTCTGTCTTTCCAATTATCATCAATATGAAGTGGTGGAATATCTGGGTCAGGGAAGAAACGATAATCGTCTGCATCACCTTTTATACGCATAAGAATAGATTTCTTTGTTTTGTCATCGTAACGACGTGTTTCTTGCTGAATAACTTCACCATTATCAAGCATTTTAGCTTGACGCTTTGCTTCTTCAGCAATTCCATCTCTTACATATGCAAATGAATTTAGATTCTTAAGTTCTGTTTTTGTTCCAAGTTTTTCCTCACCAACAGGACGAATAGAAATATTCGCATCAGCACGTAGGGAGCCTTCTTCCATTTTCACATCTGAAACACCTGTATATTGAATAATACTCTTTAATTTTTCTAAGTAAGCATATGCTTCTTCAGGTGTATTAATATCTGGATCTGAAACAATTTCAATTAAAGGTGTACCTTGACGATTGTAGTCAACTAAAGAACCATCACTACTATGCGTTAATTTTCCAGCGTCTTCCTCTAAGTGAATTCTTTCAATTCCGATACGTTTTTCTACACCATCTACTTCGATATCAATCCAACCATGTTCACCGATAGGTTGTTTATCTTGTGAAATTTGATAAGCAGCAGGACTATCTGGATAGAAATAGTGCTTACGATCAAAAATTGTTTCTGATGCAATATCACAATTAAGTGCCATTGCTGCTTTCATTCCGTAGTTTACTACCTCTTCATTTAATAAAGGTAGTGTTCCTGGAAATCCTAAATCTTTTGGATTAACATTTGTGTTTGGCTCATCTCCAAAAACATTTGGGCTTGGACTAAATATTTTTGACTTTGTCTTCAGTTCAACGTGTACCTCAATACCGACTACTGTTTCATATTTCATTAATTCGCCCCTCCTAAATCTGGACGTTTCTTATGATGATTAGTTGCTTGTTCATAAGCGTAAGCAGCTTGATAAATTGTGCTTTCATCAAAGTGTTTTCCAATAATTTGTAAACCTAATGGTAATCCTGCCTCTGAATAACCACATGGAACAGAGATTGCAGGTAAGCCTGCTAAGTTAACAGGTACTGTTAAAATATCACTCATATACATTGCAAGTGGATCTTTTAATTGCTCATCTATTTTAAATGCTTCTGTTGGAGTCGTTGGTCCGATAATGACATCATAATGCTTAAATGCAGCTTCAAAATCATTTTGAATTAATGTTCTGACTTGTTGTGCTTTAGCAAAATCTGTATCTCGATAACCTGAACTTAACATTGTTGTTCCAAGTAAAATACGACGTTTAACTTCTTCACCGAATCCTTCACCACGTGACTTTTTAAGCATATCTGTCATATCTTCAGTCTCGTCTGCTCTTTTTCCAAATCTAACACCATCAAAACGAGCAAGGCTTGATGCACCTTCAGCGCTACTAATGATGTAATAAGCTGCGTCTGCATAAGCTAAGTGTGGTAAAGATACCTCTTCCCATGTTGCACCAAGTAACTCATACATTTTAAGTGCATTCATAACTGATTCACGAACTTCTTCTGATACACCTTCACCTAAAAATTCTTTTGGTACAGCAATTTTAAGGCCTTTAACATCTTTTTTGAGTGAGTCTGTATATTTAGGTACTGCAACTTTAACTGATGTAGCGTCTAATTCATCATGTCCAGCAAGCGTTTCAAGCACATAAGCGTTATCTTCAACTGTACGCGTAATTGGACCTGCTTGGTCAAGTGAAGGAGCAAATGCAACGACACCAAAACGTGAAATTAAACCGTATGTCGGCTTCATTCCAATCACACCACAAAATGATGCTGGTTG
>RCNJ01000682.1_pt1 | contig 10510 bp, 10 predicted proteins | sample 2041171 | NCBI WGS metagenome assembly RCNJ01 (sample SAMN09708213, study PRJNA481090) | feces metagenome | biome: feces | host: Pygoscelis adeliae | place: Antarctica: Rookery Lake | collected 2010-03-01 | reverse complement strand
TTTTTGATTTAAGACGTGTAGCCAAATTAAAGTGGCTAATGAACCAATTGGGGTGATTTTAGGGCCTAAATCTGAGCCAATGACATTTGCATAGATGAGTGCTTCTTTTAACGTACCAGACGTGTTAGTTTCAGCAATCGCTAACGTATCAATAAGAACTGTTGGCATATTGTTCATAATAAACAAGCTCAATTCTTCGTATCAAGAATTGAGCTTGTTTAATTTATGTCTTTTTTAAAACTATATATTTTTCACATTCTCCATAACAAATCCACTTTTCGGGACACTTGGCATTTCTCTCATGCTTAAACTAAGATCTTGTTTTGGTACTGTATAGTCCATCTTATTAACCAAAATATCAAGACTCTTTTTCATTACTTCAATCGTTAACCATTCGCCGGCACAACGGTGGCCAGTTATATATTCGCCCCCACCTTGTGGTATCAAATCAAATGGGCTCTTATCCCAATCTTCAAAACGTTCTGGAATGAATTCTTTTGGATTTTCCCATAAATCAGGATGGTGGTTATTGCCGTATAAATCTAACAATACAAGCGTTCCTTCTTTGAAATCATGTCCATCCCAAAGGAAGTCCTTTTTAACAATCCCTGGTGCAACTGGGAAGAATGGATAATATCTTCTGATTTCTTGAACGAACATTTTTAAGTCTTCTGCATCTGCTGTTTTTAGTTTTTCTTTCTTTTCTGGGAAGTCATGAATTGCTAACCCACTAAGTGCGATATATACTGAAATTGCGACAGTGGGTCTTAATAAATTAAGCACCTCAACTGTTGCGGTATGTTTCTCTAATAACTTTCCATCTAAATCACGGTGCATTGCAATTTTGTAAAGTGGTGTATCTCCTGCTGCTATATTTTTACCTGCACGAATATCATCAACTAGTTTTTCAATCCACTTTTCTACTTGTTTACGTGATTGCTTACCTTTTATATGTTGTAGACCTATCTTTTCGGCCGACTCATACATGTCACCTAATTGTTCACTTAATTTATCAATATCTTTATTATCTGTTGGTACACCTGTCCAACGACAAATTGCTAAAGTAAGGATTTTTTTCACTTCTGGATATAAAACAACACTTTCTTCTTTTTCCCATTTCGGAAGAACTTTCATCCATTCTTCTTCTACAAGATCAGCAATTTCTTTTAAACTGTCTTTAGTCATTAAATCCATAAACATCGTTTTACGGTGTTCATGCTCTTCTCCGTCTAATGTTTGAACACCATCTTGACCAAATAATGTATTCAATACACGGTTTGGTGCTGCACCATCTCGTTTAAATTTATCATTATCATAAAACACTTCGGCGGCTTCTTTTCCAGCCATACAGATGACTTGCTTACCACCTAAAACACGTGTCTTGAACATATCTCGATTAAAACGTTCTCTTCTGTTAGTAATGTATAAATATCCTTCTTTTAAAAAAGATATTGTGTTATCTAAACCTTCGTCATAAGGTAATTCTTCACGATAAACCATAATACCCCTCCATTTAATTATCTATCCTTTAAATCACTCTATATTTTTGATACCCGACTACTGGAAAATTTAAACAAAAGGGTCCCTTATGTTAAACTAATAAGAGTATCATTGTTAAAAAGGAGTTTTAATATGACGATTAAACTTGACCACGTAGTCATCTATGCGCATGATCATAATGAGTCTGCGAAACAATTTGCTAATGTAATGAATTTATCACTTGGCAGAATGACTGGGTCAGATTATGATTTTACAATTGTGCGTGTTAATCATGAACTTGCCCTGTATTTTATGAATAGAGCGAACATTAATTTAGAGCAACACTTTGCATTTACTGTAGATGGACGAGATTTCGATAAAATTATTAAAGAACTAAAGAAGAACAATGTTGCTTACGGTAGTAGTCCTTATCACAGAACGAATGGAAGTACTGATCATGACTTTGCTCCCAGAGGATTATTTTGGACTAATTTAGATGGGTGTTTATTTGAAGTTATGACTGGGGAATTTTAATTATTTTATAAACCCAAAGAAAAAAGAAGCTGATAATCAGCTTCTTTTATTTTCAGGAAATAAATCTTTATAATCATCATCAAGCATATGACATGCTACAAAATGACCTGGTTTACGTTCTTCAAATTTAGGTCTTTCCTGACTACAGATATCTTGCGCAAATGGACAACGTGTTCTGAATACACAACCACTTGGTGGATCAATCGGACTAGGTAATTCACCTTTAACTTCGATTCTTTCACGTGTTCTTTCTAAATCTGGGTCAGGTACTGGTACAGCACTTAAAAGTATTTGTGTGTAGGGATGTAATGGATCATCGTATAAAGCTTCACTTGGTGAGATCTCTACCATATTTCCTAAGTACATCACACCTACTCGGTCACTAATATGACGGACCATTGATAAATCATGTGCAATAAAAAGATAAGTTAAATTATGTTTTTCTTGTAGCTCTTGTAATAAATTAACGACTTGTGCTTGAATTGAAACGTCGAGTGCTGAAATTGGTTCATCAGCAATAATGAACTCTGGATTAACAGCTAACGCACGCGCAATTCCAATACGTTGACGTTGTCCACCACTAAATTCATGAGGATAACGATTTCTGTGCTCACGGTTTAATCCGACAATTTCTAATAACTCATTCACACGTTCTGCACGTTCTTGTTTATCTTTTACAAGACCATGAATATCAAGCCCTTCTGAAACAATATCAATAACAGTCATACGTGGATTTAGTGATGCGTAAGGGTCTTGGAAAATCATCTGCATATTTTGATTTAACTCTTTTAAATCTTTTTTCGATTTCTTTCCATGAACACTTTCTCCTTTAAATAACACTTCACCTTCTGTTTCTTTATATAAACCTAAAATCGTTCTACCAGCAGTTGACTTACCACACCCTGATTCACCAACTAGTCCAAATGTTTCCCCTTTATGGATATCAAAAGTGAGTCCGTCTACTGCTTTTAAAACAGTTTTACGATCGATTTTAAAATGCTTTTTTAAATTCTTGATTTCTAAGATTTTTTCATTTGACGTTTTCATTTAATTATTTCCCCCTCACCATGATATCCTCGGGAGGATTTACTTTTGGTGCACGTGCATCTAAAAGCCAACAAGCTGTCTTTTGTGTTTCAGATGTTTCAATGTAGTCTGGCATATGTTCATCACACACTTTCATGGCATGAGGACAACGCGCTGCGAATGGACATCCTTTGGGTGGATCTTTTAAATCAGGTGGCGAGCCTGGAATTGATTGTAAATCGCCTTTTGCATCATCTACTTTAGGCATTGAACCAAGTAATCCCCAAGTATATGGATGCTTTGGTTTATAAAATATTTCATCTACTGTACCTGTTTCGACAATTTTACCACCATACATAACAGCAACTCGGTCAGCGGCATTGGCAACGACTCCTAAATCATGCGTTATTAAAACAATACCTGTTTTTGTTTTTTCTTGAATGTCGCGTAATAATTCTAAAATTTGCGCCTGGATTGTTACATCTAGCGCTGTTGTTGGTTCATCAGCAATTAATATTTTTGGACCACAAGAAAGTGCAATTGCAATAACTGCACGTTGTCTCATCCCACCAGAATATTCATGCGGGTATTGGTTGATTCTTCTTTCAGGATTTGGTATCCCTACTAATCTTAGTAATTCTAGTCCACGTTCTTTAGCTTCTTTTTTAGACATATTTTGGTGTTTGATTAAACCTTCGGTAATTTGGCGACCAATTTTCATCGTTGGATTTAAAGATGTCATGGGATCTTGGAATATCATCCCGATATCTTGACCACGAATCGCTTCCATTTCCTTCTCTGTTTTATCAACAATATCTTCACCATTCATAATAATAGATCCTGATTTAAATTCACCAGGAGGCATTGAGATTAATCGCATAACTGATTGAACAGTTACACTTTTTCCAGAGCCTGACTCTCCTACAATTGCGAGTGTCTCTCCTTCATGTAATTCAAAATTCACATCACGTACTGCTTGCACCTCTCCACCATATGTGTGAAAAGATATCGACAAATTATTTACTTCTAATAGTTTTTTCATTGTATGCCCCTCCCAACTAACGGCGGTCTTGCGGATCTAAAGCGTCCCTCATCCCATCACCAACAACGTTAAATGCTAACATTGTTAAACTGATAAAGAATGCTGGGAAGAATAATTGATATGGATAATAACGTAATGACGATAATGCATCAGAAGTCATTGTACCCCAACTTGCTTGTGGTGCCGGAACTCCTAGCCCTAAGAAACTTAAGAATGCTTCTGTGAAAATCGCGTTTGGTATTGTTAATGTTAATGTAACAAGAATTGCTCCAATTGCGTTTGGTACTAAGTGTTTTGTCATAACGCGTATTGTACTTGCACCTAAAGATTTAGATGCTAAAATAAATTCTTCGGTTTTTAACTTCAACACTTCTCCCCTAACAATTCGGGCCATACCTATCCAGCCGGTTATTGTCATTGCAATGATTAATGTCCATAAACCTTGTGGCATAATAACCATTAATAAAATAACAACTAACAAGTAAGGTACACCAGATAAAATATCTGCAATACGCATCATGTATTCATCAACTTTACCACCTATGTAACCTGAGAGAGTTCCCCAGATAACACCGATGATTAAATCAAGAAAGGCAGCTGTTAATCCAATAAATAAGGAGATACGTGCCCCGTACCAAGTTCTTGCGAATAAATCTCTTCCTAAGTTATCTGTTCCAAACCAGTGGTCCAAAGAAGGTGATTGGTTCGCATTCAGCAAGCTATTATCCGAGTAATTTTGACCAGAAATAAATGTTCCAGTTATTGACAAGATTCCTAGTAAGACAATAACAATTATCCCGAAAATTGCTAATTTATTTTGTTTAAAGCGGCGCCAAGCATCTTTCCAAAAAGATGTACTTGCTCCAGCTATTTTTTCAGCGTCAGAATCTTCATAATGTATTGGTTCAAAATCCGTATCTTTAATTTCTGAATGTGACATTATTGATCCTCCTTATCATCAGTAATTTTTATTCGAGGATCGATTAGTCCGTATATAATATCGACAATTAAAATTGATACTAATAATAAAATACTAAAGAATACAGTTGTACCCATAATAACGGTATAATCTCTGTTTGTAATACTTTCAACAAATTCGTTTCCTAAACCTGGTATTGCAAATATGCGTTCAATAATAAAACTACCAGTTAAAATAGATATTACAAGTGGTCCTATGTAAGATATAACCGGTAAGATTGCATTTCTAATACCATGTCTATAAATTGTTACCCGTCCACTTATACCTTTAGCTTTTGCTGTTTTAATATAATCTGAATTAAGTACATCCAACATACTCGAACGCATTAAACGCGCTATAAATGCAAGTGGTGTTGTTGCTAATGCAATTGCAGGTAAAATACTGTGCGCAAACGAGTCGAACTTAGCGACTGGCAGCATTTGTAATTTAAATGCAAAAATGTATTGTAATATTGTTGCCAAAATAAAGCTTGGTACTGATATTCCCAGTACAGCAAATATCATGGCGGCGTAATCCCCGAATTTATTATGATATAAAGCGGCGAATACCCCTAAAAACACCCCGACTGCTAATGCTAGAAAAATAGCTTCTAAACCTAGAATTAATGAATAAGGAAAACTTCTATTAATAATACTATTAACACTTTGCCCTTTTTGCTTAAATGATGGGCCAAAATCCCATTTAGCAACGTTCACTAAATAATCTTTATACTGAACATAAATCGGTTGATCTAATCCGTATGCTGCGTTCATTTGTTCCTCAATTTTTGGTGGTAATTTTCTTTCTGCAGTAAACGGTCCACCTGGTGCAGCTTGCATTAGGAAAAAAGTAATTGTCACAATAAAGAACAGAGAAACAACTATAAAGGCGAGTCTTTTTAAGATATATCTAAACACTAGTTTGCACCTCCAAATAATAACATTATCCAAATTTTATAATCGTAAAATGGAGTTTATTTTTTCAAAATTTTAAATATTTATGTACTTAATAAAGAAAAAGGGGTGACCAGAGATCACCCCCTTTAAATAAAGTAATTCACTGTTTAAAATTACTCTTCAGTAATGTAACCCCATTTGTACTGGATATTACCAATTGGTGATACTGTAATATCTTTTACGTTTTCGTGATGCGCGTAAAGATTTGTGTAGAAGTAAACTGGATTAATTACCATTTGATCCATGAATAATTCTTCAGCATCTCTTAAGATTTCACGACGCTTATCTGGATCAAGTTCTGTACGAGATTCTTTAACTAATGCCTTATACTCATCATCTTCCCAGTTTGTGTAGTTATTTCCACCCGTTGATTCAAAGAGTTCTATAAAGTTAATTGCATCGTTAAAGTCAGCGATCCAACCCATACGACCTACATCATAATCTCCTTCGCCAAGTGAATCAAGGAACACTGCCCATTCTTCGTTATTTAATTCAACTTCTACACCTAAATTATTCTTCCACATTTCTTGAGCTGCTTGTGCAATTGCTGCGTGTCCTTCATCTGTGTTATAAGATAGAGGAATTGTTGGTAATTCATCCATATCTAGTTCTTCTAATCCTTTTTCTAGATATTCTTTTGCTTGTTCAACATCATTATCTTCAAAGTATCCTTCTTCATTTTCTTCAAACATTGCTGGTGGTACTAAAGCCATTGCCGGTTTTTGTTCACCTTGTGTGACATTCTCAACAATACTTTGACGATCCAGCGCTAATGTAAATGCTTTACGTATGTTTTCGTTATTGAAAGGTTCTTCATCATGGTTAAATGAATAATAATATAATCCTGCACGATCAGAGATTTCTAACTCATCATTTTCTTTCATTGTGTCAATTGCAGCTAATGGGACTGCACCAGTTGGATCTCCTACCCAATCAAGATCACCATTTTCAAATAATTGTAGTTCTGTTGACTCTTCTTCAATCATGCTCATATTAATTGTTTCTAATTGAACAGTATCAGCGTCCCAATAATCTTCACTCTTTACAATTTCGATACTATCTTTATGATCCCAAGATGTTAATTCGAACGGACCATTTGATACATAGTCATCTCCTGCATCAAGTGACCATTCTTCATTTTCAGATGATACTTCTTCGTTTATTGGATAATAGGTATGGAATGCAGTTAACTCTAAGAAGTACTCAGTTGGTTGTTCTAATTCAACAACTAATGTGTGATCATCTTCAGATGTAACACCTACATCGTCTAATGAACCTTCATCTTCTTTTGCATCTTCAGCACCTTTGATTGCATAAAGCTGATATGCATAATCCGTGTCTGGATTTTCAGGATCTAAAACCCATTTCCAAGCATATTCAAAATCGCCTGCAGTTACTGGATCTCCATTTGACCACGTAGCATCTTCACGTAGGTTAAATGTATACGTTTTTTCATCTTCAGAAAGGTCCCAGCTTTCAGCCATTCCTTCTTCAATTTCTTCGTCTTGATTTAATCGCGTCAATCCTTCAAATACTTGGTCTAATACAGCACTCGACGTCGTATCTGATGACATCCCCGGGTGTAATGATGGTGGTTCTGTTTTAATGTTGACATTTAATACTTGCTCATCGGCTAATGTTTCTTCACCGTCATCTGCATTATCTCCTGAATCACTACTATCATCTCCACCACCACAAGCTGCAAGGAAAATACTCATTGCAAACATTATCGTGATTAAAACTGACAATCTCTTCCAGTTCATAATATGTAGGCCCCTTTTTTGTATTTTTGCAAACATTCTATTTATTTTGTCTGCTTGTCTAGATTATACATTTTTTTATGAATAATTCCAGTCTTTTTGATAATATTTGAATTGAGCTACGACTAAGAGTACTACTTGATTGGGCTAAGTTTAATCATATCAACGTTAACGCTTACATAAGCTTTATAATGTTGTAAAATTCTGAATATTCATTTATGAACCGTTATTCATGTTATCATTAAAGAAACAGACTTTTAAGATATCTAATAGTTAAAATTACGGAGGTTTTATAATGCGTAAAATAGGACTTATATTTTTATCCTTAATTTTTATTTTAACTGCTTGTACTCATTCAACGAATAAGGAAATTACTGAAGAAGAAGCAAAAGAAATAGTTATCAAGTGTCATGCAGGTGATGTCGGGGAAATTGATATTGTTTCAGTTGTTACTGAATCTGATAAATATATTGTTAAATGGGAAAATGAACCACTTGAAGAAGGTGTAGATAGTATTAATAAAAAAACAGGGGATTTAAAAACAATCGAATCTTCTCATGGTAGCTGTGAATGGAAGTAATATTATTCGGCTTTAAAAATTTATAATTAAGGAGACATACAAATGATTAAACTGGAAAACATCACTCAAGAATTTTCAAATGGAAGAGGAATTTTTGACGTGTCTTTTAATGTTGAAAAGGGTGAAGTATTTGGATTCCTTGGTCCTAATGGAAGTGGTAAAACAACGACTATGCGGCATTTACTTGGATTTATGAAACCTCAAAAAGGGCATTCCTTCATTCATGGACTTGATGCGTGGAAACAACAAGCAAAGGCACGTCGGTATATTGGTTATCTTCCAGGTGAGATTGATTTTCTAGATGGTCTAACTGGTGATGCTTTTCTAAATATGATGGCTGGTATGCAAGGTGTTAAAAATTTAGAAAGGCGTGCTAAGCTCATTGATTTACTACAATTGGATCCTAAAATCCCGATTAGGAAAATGTCGAAAGGAACAAAACAAAAAGTAGGTATCGTCGCTACTTTTATGCATGACCCTGATATTTATCTATTAGATGAACCTACCGCAGGTCTCGACCCACTTATGCAAAGACTTTTTATTGATCTTGTTTTAGAAGAAAAAGCTAGAGGGAAAACATTCCTCATCTCTTCTCACAGTCTTTCTGAAATTGAACGGACATGTGACCGTGTCGCAATTATCCGTGAAGGGAAAATTGTCACGACAAAAGATATTCACGAACTCCATTCCATGCAACACAAAGCTTTTAATGTCACACTTGGCAATTCAGATGATGTTGACGCACTTATGGAATCAATTCTTAATCCAGAAAAAATAGATGAGTTTATTATTCGGATTGAACTTCAAGGAAATTATGATGATTTCTTTCGAATTTTAGCCGATTATCATGTTAAAAATATTAGTGCAGATGATCAAAACTTAGAGCAAATGTTCCTAGATTATTATAGTAAAGCAGGTGCTCAATTATGAATTTATCACTTTACACACAAATGATGCGAACAAATATGAAAACGTTTCTCGGTTTCGGAATTGGTTCAGCAGCTTACGTAACGTTAATGACCTTAGTTTTTCCAATGATTGCAGATAATATTAAACAAATTGATGAGATGATTAAAATCTTCCCTGAAGCACTCCTCAGAGCTTTAGGACTCGAGTCAATGAGTGACTACGGACAATTTATTGCTGCAGAATATTACGGTTTATTTTATTTATTTATTCTTGGTGCGTTTACTGTGATCGTTTCTATTAACTTATTAGCAAGACTTGTTGACCGTGGATCAATGGCTTACTTGCTATCTACACGTGTATCGCGAATAGAAATTGCTATCACACAAATCATTGTTTTAATTAGTGGTTTATTAATTATTCATATTCTAACTTTCTTCGCTGGGTTTATTGCGGCCAAACTTTCTATCGATTCAGGCAGTGCGATAGCTTTCTTTGAATTCTTCCAGATTAACTTTGTTGGCTTTCTGTTGTTTTTTGCAATTGGGGGTTATACATTATTAATCTCAAGTTTATTCAATGATGAAAGAAATGCTTTCGCTCTTGCTGGTGGATTAACTTTCGTCTTTTATGTGATGGATATGGTCGGAAAAATTGTGATCGAAATTGATTGGTTAAGAAATTTAAGTCTATTCTCACTTTATGAACCTGGAAAGATTGCTAGTGGTGATGCGAATATATGGTTATCTTCGATTATATTCATAGCTATTGGCCTTATTGGCTATACACTCGCTGTATTTATTTTCAATAAGCGTAATCTGCCGTTATAAATAATTTTAGACAAATAAAAACCACCCAATGGTGGTTTTTATGATTATATTTTTGAATATTTAGGTTCTGCCACTTTAACAATTTGTTTTCCGTGATTTGTTCCTTCAAATAATCCAAGAAATGCTTCAATTGTATTTTCAAAGCCTTCAACAATTGTTTCTTCGTACTTCAAATTGCCTTCTTCGAGCCACTTACCTAAATCTGCAGCCGCAATATGAAAGTCATCTGAATAATTTCCAACTGTGAAACCTTGCATTAAAACACTGTTTTTAATAAGTATACCTTGGACACGTGGACCAATATCAGGCTTTTCTAAATTATAAGCTGAGATTGCCCCACAAACTGGAACGCGTGAATTTCTGTTAAGGTGTTTCATCACTTCATCAGCAATCTCTCCACCAACATTTTCATAATAAACATCGACACCATCAGGTAGTG
>RCNJ01000681.1_pt1 | contig 10513 bp, 15 predicted proteins | sample 2041171 | NCBI WGS metagenome assembly RCNJ01 (sample SAMN09708213, study PRJNA481090) | feces metagenome | biome: feces | host: Pygoscelis adeliae | place: Antarctica: Rookery Lake | collected 2010-03-01 | reverse complement strand
AACTACCCACTAGTTTCTTTAAATCATTGAGTGCGTTCTCATAATCTTCTTCAGTTGTGAATAAATCTTTTAAATTCCAAGTTTCTTCTAGTTTAACATCTTCTCTTTCAGGCATACTTTTCACCATATTAACATCCCCTTTATTTGGCTAATTTCTGATCTTTTCTATAATTATAATACGATTTCTTATCCATTATATCAATCCTTTTATCAGCAATATCAAGTTCTTCTTCAGATACCCAATCAACTTTTGGTAATTCTTCTCCTGCTGGATATAACCAGTATACTGTCGTATCAACAAAATCAGTTTTATCTTTTACACTAGTGATTGACACTCTAACCTGATCCTGATCAGAGGTATTCCCATAAACAACATATGTATCAGCTTGATAAGTCCCTTTCGGTGACTCGACTGTTTCTACTAATTCTCCATTACCATCCACACTAGAAAGCTTAATATCAATAAATGAATAAACGAGTGACATCGCACCAACTGTTAATAATCCTAAACCAATAAAAACAATAATTAATATTTTTTTAAATGACATCTTATAATCCTCTTTTCTAAATCTTAAAGCTTATTTAGTATAATTCAAATTTAATATATTATAAATATAATGTTCTTATTTTTCATAAGAAATATTTAGTTCATATTAAACGAAAAATCAGAATATTCAACAGGTTTAATTTGTATTTTAAAAAATATAAGTATAGAATTGTTTTTTGTAGTCTATTTTAAATGTTAATTTAGAAAGGAAATGATTATTATGTCATTTACTCAAGAAGAATTAGTAAAGCAATTGAATATTTTTTTATTAAAAGAACAAGTTTCTGTAAATAAAACTATTTTGGAACAACATAGTAAAGACGAATCCTATCATAAATCAAAACTACCTGTAGTAGTTGTTTACCCTTATACGACTGAAGATGTGAGCGAAATCTTAAAATTTGCTAACGAAAATACTGTCAAGGTTGTGCCTTTTGGTTTAGGCACAAGTCTAGAAGGACATATTATTCCTTCTGATCAACAACTAACTATTGATTTTTCTTTAATGAATAAAGTTCTTGATATAAGTGTAGAGGACTTTTTAGTGACTGTCCAACCCGGAGTCACACGTACAGTATTAAATAAAGCTTTAAAAAAACATGGCCTCTTTTTCCCGGTTGATCCCGGAGCTGATGCCACACTTGGTGGTATGGTTGCTACAAATGCCAGTGGGACAACTTCTGTTAAATATGGTGTGATGCGTGATCAAGTAAGAGATCTTGAAGTAGTTTTGGCTGATGGACGAGTAATTCATACAGGCAATCGTGCTGCTAAATCTTCATCTGGTTATCATTTAAATGGCCTTTTTACTGGATCTGAAGGAACTTTAGGTGCTTTTACAGAACTGACTTTAAAAGTTCATGGTATTCCAGAACATATTGTTGCTGGTCGTGCTATCTTCCCAACGATTAAAGACGCCATTGAAGCAGTTGTATCGATTTTACAAGCTGGCATTCCGATTGCACGTGTTGAGCTTGTTGATGAAGCATCAATTAAACAAGTAAATAGTCATAGTAAGCAAAACTTCCCGATTAAACCAACTCTTTTTCTAGAATTTCATGGCAATGAAGCAGGCCTTAAATCAGATGTTGATTTTATGGAATTAATCGTTGAAGATCATCATTGTGAAGGAATTGAATTTGAAAAGGATAATGCAAAACGTAATGTATTATGGGAAGCAAGACATAATCTTGCCTATGCTTATACACATGGATATCCTGGCAAAGATATGATGGTAACCGATGTTGTTGTACCCATTTCCAAATTAGCTGAAGCAGTCATTTTTGCACGTACTGAACTAGATAAAACTTTTATTGAAGGAGGGATATTAGGTCATGTTGGGGATGGTAATTTCCATGTCTTACTTATGATTGACCCAAATAACTCAGATCAAGTTAATGCAGCTCATACATATAATGAAAAACTAGTCATGCATGCAATTAATAATGGTGGTACATGTACAGGTGAACATGGCGTAGGGATTGGAAAGCAAAAATATCAACGCATTGAACATGGCGATGCATATGATGTCATGCTAGCGATTAAACAAGTGTTAGATCCACAAAATATTTTAAACTCTGATAAGAAAATTACACTTAATGAAAGTGGACTTAATTCATGAAGTTTTAGAAAATATTAGTAGCTTGCTGGTAAATATTTTGCGTTTCTAGTTATTATTATTGCGATTTTATCATATCTAATTCCGTACTCATTTTTATTCTTAGGACAATATATTACAATTCTTTTAGATATCGTGATGTTTGGAATGGGAATTACTTTAAATTCAGCAGACTTTAAACTTATTTTAACAAAGTCGTTCTCAGTTATTGGTGGTATATTAGCACTATTTATTATAATGCCTTTAGCTGCTTTTGTAATTGCTTATCTTTTAAATCTTCCAACTGAATTAGCTGTAAATCTTGTCTTACTAGGATTAGTATCTGGAGGAACATCTTCAAACATGATGGTATATTTAGCTAGAGGAAACTTACCTTTATCAATTACAATGACATCTCTTTCAACGATTCTCGCACTATTTATCACAACTTTGCTACTCTTGTTTTTAGCTGGACAATAGTTGTCTGTAGATCCACTTTCAATGTTTACGTCTATTATTCAAGTCATTATTAATCCTATTTTATTTGGCTATATTGTTAGAAGAATAAAAATGAATGTTTTTTATTTAAATAAAGACTACACTTCCTTATAAAAGGAAGTGTAGTCTTTATCACTTTTATTTCAACATTTTATCCAATGAGTCTTTTGTTTCTTTTGTGCCTAAATCATATATAAGCTGAAACAAAGCCTTTAAATCTTCTTCGTATCTTTCTCCCACAGCTTCATCTTCATCTTTATGCATATATTCTTCTATTTTTTCAATATCTTTTGGCTTAGCAACAATTTCTAAAGTAGCTTGCCCTTGCATTGGTTGTTCACTTACTTTTTTATCATCAAGTGAAACATAATATACTAGTTCATCTGACATATCATCACTCTACCTTTATCTATATTGTTCGAGTCTTTCTTTTGTTTGATCAGTTCCAAGTTTATAAATTAGGTCAATCAACTTTTCAAAATCATCATCATAGTTCTCGTGATCACCTACACTAGGTGTATAACTAGCTGATGCATTGTCTTTTGACGACGTCCTAACATTATCTGTCTCAACACTTACTTTTTCTTGATTATTCATATAATCTTGAATAATTTTAACTTCCTCTTCAGTTGCAGATATCTTTAATTCTGCTTGTCCTGGTATCTTTGTCTTTTCTAGCATTTTATTATCTATTGATACATAGTAATCTGTTCGTTCTAACATAAATAACCTCCCATTAAATCATTTTAAACTGCTTCCATACTAGATTTAGTTTCTTTTGTACCTAAATCATAAATCATATTTAACACTGTATTTAAATTTTCATTGTATTCTTTATGTGCTTCTTCATCTTCCATAAAAGTAAATGGATTTAACATCAACCTTGATTCTTCTTCCTCATGTGCCTGACACATTTTTAAATACTTTTGGAGTCTGTCTACTTCAGATTTTGTAGCAGATATTTCATATTGTGCTTCTCTTTGATTTGTTCGGTTATTTACTTCTTTACTTATTAAGGAAACGTAATAAAGGTTTTTTTCTAACATACCAAACTCCTCCTTTATAATAGTGTTCCTTTAATTCATCTTTTTTAAACATCTATAAGCAATTATTTTGCTTTAATTATCAGAAAATTCTATACTCAACATAATATATACCCTGTTGGGTAAAGAGATGATGCTTTTTGCTAAAATTTATCTTTGGCCTCAAATACACATCACTTTCAGTGTTCCTCTCGTTTTATTACTTGGTTATTTATCGGATCAATGATTGATATTTCGATTCTTCTACCGACATTATTATTAGCAACAATTATTATGATTTATACTACTATAGATATCTAGTTAACGATGAGAACAATATTACTTGTTACATTGGCTTTCGTTGTGCAACAACAAGGTATTGTTAATTATGCGAAGATCGCAGTGCCTAGATGGTTTCAGCTAAAAACTAAAACCACATCTTTCATAGTATCGTCACATGTTATTGTTATTTTATATAAACATATTGACGTAGTGCATTTAAACTCTATATGATAGATAAAGTGCTAAAATTGCAAAGGTGATTGAGATGAATAAATGGTTTTATTTTAATTTATTATTATTTTTATTTGCTTTATATAAAGTAGTTTTTGGTTCACATTTATTAGTAAGCTTAATGGGTGGATTAGGACTATTATTTGTTTTATTTAATTGGACGCGTCATGCAATGTTTTCTACAATTAGATCAAATATTCCGCGAAGTACTAAAATAAAATATGCAAAAATTTCAAAGCGTATCTTACCTATACATAAGTGGACAGGTATGACGGCTTTTATAATTATTATTTTTCATGGGTTTTTAGCAATTGATTTATATGGCTTTAATTTAGGTATAACTAAAATTTTTAGTGGGATGTTTGGCTTAGTTATCTTAACAGGGATTGTTATTTTTGGATGGTTACGATGGTTTAAGGCATCTTATATTAAACGTATGATTCATTTATGGTTAGGATTACTTCTATTCTTTGTTGTGATTGTACATGTATTAATTTAAGTTATTTGCTATAATGAATTATATTGTTAAATTGGAGGCGTTATTAATTCCTTATTCTTTAGTTTATAGTTTATATGCAATCGGATTTATATCTGTTATTCTTAATTTCACCACAAAAAAGCGTGTTTTCGGACTCATTGCTGTTGTAACAATTGTTTTAGCTTCATGGATCGTTATTAGTAAGTTTATAACTGGTATGTAGACTTTTAACACAAAGGATAGTTTTCAAACTATCCTTTGTGTTTTTTATTATTAATATTACTAACAAATTATCTGAATATTTGTTATAATTAAGATGTAACTAACAGTTATAGTTTGGAAAGGGGAAAATTTATGAAAATTAATTTAGATCAAATTAATAAAGAAATCCTCAGTTTAGAAGGACCTGTTTTGTCCGTGTATCTAAAAACAGATCCCACTAACGAAAATTGGAAGATAAGGTTAAAGAATAATTTAAAACGTACAGGTCATTTTGTAAAATCTTCTCAACCTGAAAATGTAAAAGTATATGAAGAAATTTCTAAAAAAGTAGATCAAGCAATTAGAGATCGTTCACATGAATTAAAAAATGGTGCTGTATGTTTTGCTAATGCTGATAAAGTTCTACTTTATGTATTACAAGTACCTGTTGAAAATCAGTTTGACTGGGAAGATAAAGCAGTAACTGATCAATGGGATGAATTATCAAATGAATATCCTTCAAGCGGTGTTCTTTTACTACAACGAGATAAAGTTTCACTTCTCGATACTCAATTAGGTGATTTAACTGGTGAAACGCATTACGAATTCAATTTAGATAATGAAGATTGGACTCAATATAAAGGACTTGCTTACGAGGGTATTACTTCTAGTAGTGCTAATCATCGTGATCAATACGATAAACGTGTCAAAGTAAATGAGGATCGTTGGATGAAAACATTATTACCTAAACTAGAAAAACATATGAAAGTTAATAATTGGGAGGGCTTATACTTAGCTGGTCCCGCTGAACTAACAAATAAAATGAAATCAAAAATAAATAAAAAGGTTTTGGGTGTTGTAACAAGTAATTACGCAGGTAAATCTGCTAACGATATCTTAACTAAAGTTATTAATTAATATTTAAACAAACTAAAAGACATTGAGAATTAACTCTCAATGTCTTTTAGTTTTAATTCATCTATTATTATTTCAGTAGCTGCAGACTCACTATCCTCAGCCTCAATAATATATTTTTCAAGACTTTCTTTTGTTTTTTCTGTAAAGTCTTCCTCTTTTAGAATTGAAATTACTTTTTCTCTATTTTCAAATGAATTTTGATAATTATTTATTACTTCTTTTCCTTTTTTGGTTTTTATAGAAAGAGAATCTAGCTCATTTGCACTAAGATTCAGTTCATCTTCAGCTAGTTTTAATAATTCATCATCTTGTTCATTAGCAAGCAGAGATTCAATTAAATGATAATAATATTGATTGCTTTCAGTCTCTATAATTGTATCCATAATTAGTGTTATTTCATTCTTTATTTTTTTATCAGAATTACATCCACTAACAACTAGAACTAGAATGAATAATCCAACTAAGAATACTAAATTTTTCTTCATTTAATTCACTCAGATTTTTCTACTGTGTAATCCGCTAATAAGCGAGCTCCAAATCCTCTAGCAGACTTTGCATAATAACCTTTATTTTGGCTTTCCATAACTCCTGCCATATCAACATGTAACCATTTTTCAGGATTAGTTACAAAACGACGTAAAAATAATCCTGCTGTAATGGCTCCTGCTTCACCTTTATTTGATATGTTACTAAAGTCTGCATAATCGCTATCTAAATAACTTTCATACGCATCAATTAAAGGTAATGGCCAAACATTATCACCGTTTTTAGCTCCTATCGTGCGCATGTCAGAGGCATATTCTAAATTACCCATAACTGCTCCCGTTTCAGATCCAAGAGCAGCTGCTGCTGAACCTGTCAGTGTAGCAATGTTAACGATATAATCCGCATTTAGTTCATCAGCACGAATTAGACCATCTGCTAAAATTAAACGTCCTTCAGCATCAGTATTTCCCACTTGAACTGTTTTACCATTTTTATAACGAATAACATCTCCTGGTAGCATAGCATTACTGTCAGGCATGTTTTCTACAATTTGTAATAGTCCAATTACATTAACCTTAGCATTTGATTCTGCTAATAATTTAATTGCACCAGAAACCGCTGCTGCACCACCCATATCCATACGCATATCACTTAAGTCACGACCTGATTTCAGGCTGATTCCACCTGTATCAAACGTTACTCCTTTTCCAACAAGCGCAACTAATGGTTTAGAAGCATCTCCAACATACTTAAGCTCTACAAAACGTGGATCATACTTACTTCCACGGTTTACAGCTAAAAGCCCATTCATTTCAGCTTTTTCTATGTCTGCTTTTTCTAATACATTAATTTCAACTGCCGTATCTTTTAACTCTTCTTTTAACACTTCAGGGAAAGTTTCTGGGTTTAGTTCATTTGCTGTATCATTTGTCAAATCACGTGAAAACGACATTGCTGCAGCACGAATCTCACCAATTTGTTTAGCTTCCTTTACTGAATTATCATTTGTAAATTTCAGTTCTACTTTTGTCTGCTTTTCTTCAGATTTATAAGTTACATATTTGTAACTTCCTAAATTCCATCCTTCAACAAAAGCTATTAAAACATCTTCCTTTTCGTTTGAATCATATATTTTCGTTAAGATTTCATCATTAATCTTTGCTTCTTCTACGCTTGAATTAACAAGGGATTTTGAAATACTACCAGCTAACATACGCACATCTTCTAAAGTTTGCTTACTTTCTTTTGGTTCTTTAATAATAACTATTGACTCATCATTTAATAATGTTGTTACAAATTCTTCTTTCTTAGATTCAATAAAGTCTACAACAACTTTATTATCTCTTATTTCTTCTTCAAATAAAATATTAACTGCTTTACTCATATAAATATTTCCTCCTATTAATTAAGTAATATGAACGAAACTCTCTCTATCATTATAACATGTTCAGTTTCTCTTTCCTAAAAAGTCTCTTTAATTAATTTTTAAACAATTCAACTGAAGCTTAAAATATTTTCAGTTGTAAAATCGACTAAACTATTTTGGCTAATTAACTTACTTGGTGCTTCACCTATTAAACCTGATTTTATAGACTGATTCCTTTCAAATGATTCTCCTATTTTCATAAAGTTAGCTTCATCATATTCAATTTCATTATAAGTAACCCACTTTTTATTATTATCAATAATCATCGGACTACTTTCTGTTGTTCTCGGAAAGACACCTACACGATGCTCGCTCAAATGCATCGATGTATTTGAATCATAATTTGTACCTAGTAATAAAATATAACCATCTAGATCATAAATACGCGCAAGTGGCGACTCTTCACCCAGCCCATTATCTAATGAATGATTATTAAGTATATATTCTTTTTGCTTCCCCCAAGCACTAAAGGAATACGCTGGATGATCACTTCTTTCAACATCAGGTAATGTTCTAAATAGTTCTGGAACAATACCTAATCTATATGTTGGCGTAATTTTTGAATTAAAGCCCGGCATTTCTTTTTTTATGTCACTCCATAAACTTCGACTTACTTTAGGATTGCGCCAGTCTTTTGGATCAGATAGATCTGTAGAATGCGAGGGCATAATAAGTGTACCTTCATCAGTTAATACTTCTTGTAACGCTTGTATTAATGCCAGTGCTCCCCCAGAAACCCAACCAACTGAATTAAGTGATGGATGAACAATCAATGTCATTCCTTCTGTAATTCCAAGTTCTTTAAAATCTCTTATTAATGAAGATATCGTTTGTACCTGATTAGGTTTATTCATGCTTTTCCTACTCTCTCTACCCTGCTTAAATTTCACCAGAAAAAATAAAAATAAAAACCCCTCAAATAACGAGGGGTTTAAATGTTAGTCTTCAAGTAATGGATATACGCCGTCTTCATCATGTGTTTCTGTACCCACAAGTGGTGGATTAAAGACGCATACCATACGTAATTGTGTTTTCGCACGTAAATAATGCTTATCATTATCGTTTAATAAATACATTGTACCAGGCTTTAATGGATAAACTTTTCCATCCGAAAGAGTTTCAACTTCGCCTTCACCTTCGATTAAATATACAGCTTCGATATGATTTTTATACCAGAAATAACTTTCTGTACCCGCTGTAATAACTGTATCTGTTAAACTAAAGCCTACATTATCACTTTTTTTAATGAAACGACGACTTGCCCACGTTTCACCTTTTGTTTCATCTTCTGTACCTAAAATATCTTCTAATGATTTTACTATCAATTTAACTATCTCCCTTTAATAATTATCCGTTAATAACTTCTTCAATCGATTCTCCAACAATTGCTAATCCATCAGCTAATCCTGATTCATCAATAATTAATGGAGGTAAGAATTTAACCACTTCATCATTTGGTCCTGATGTTTCTAAAATAAGACCTTTTTCAAATGCACGTGCACAAACTTCTGATGCAACACCTGGTTCATTAATTGCAATACCTTGCATGAGTCCACGTCCACGTTGTTCTAAATCAAGTGATGGATATTTTTTAACGATTTTATTTGTAAATGACTTAATAATTTTAGCTTTATCATTAATTTCTTTTGTAAATTCATCAGTTACCCAGTAATTTAATGCTTCTGTTGCAGCAAGAAACGCTAAATTATTTCCACGGAACGTTCCGTTATGTTCACCAGGTTCAAATATGTCATACTCAGGTTTAATTAATGTTATAGCCATTGGTAGTCCTATACCACCTAATGATTTAGAAAGACATACGATATCAGGATTTAATCCAGCTTCTTCAAAGCTAAAGAATGTTCCTGTACGTCCACATCCTGCTTGAATATCATCAACAATTAGAAGTAAGTCGAAACGTTCACATACTTCTTCAAGACGTTTTAACCATTTAAAGCTTGCGCTATTAATTCCACCTTCACCTTGAACAGTCTCAACAATAATTGCTGCTGGTAAATCAATACCAGAACTTGTTCCTGCAAGGAATGCTTCTAAGAATTCTATTGAATCTTGACCTTCTACAAAATCATCAAATGGCATAAAGGCAGCATCACCTAATGGTATACCTGCACCTTTTCTTTTTGATTCATTTCCTGTTATTGCTAACGAACCTAAAGTCATACCATGAAATGCATTTGTAAAGCTAATGATTTTATCTCTACCTGTTACTTTTCTTGCTATTTTTAAAGCAGCCTCAACTGAGTTTGTTCCTGTTGGTCCAGGGAACATTATTTTATAATCTAAGTTACGAGGTGCTAATATTTTATCATTAAACTGTTGTAAAAAATCTCCACGTGGTGTTGTTGCCATATCTAAACTATGCACAACTCCGTCATTTTGAATGTATTCAATCATTTTTTCTTGCATGATATCATTATTATGACCGTAATTTAAAGTACCTGCACCTGCGAAAAAGTCGATATATTCTTTACCATCTGCATCCCACATTTTATAACCTTTTGATTTTGTAAATACAGTTGGCCATCCTCTACTATAACTTCTTACTGCTGATTCGTGTTCTTCAAAAACCTTCATATTTGTTGCATCTTCAGTTGGCGTAATCAATAAAATCATCCTTTTTATTTTATAGTTTTATAGTTTTATAGTTTTATTTTATAGGTCCAATGCGATAGAGTTTTTCTTCTTCTTCATCTTCCGCGCTTGGAAAATCTTCTGCTTCAATATAGCGTCTAATTTCATAAGTTGCATTATATTTTCTCGCAAGACTTTGGAATAGACCGTTAGATGGTAAGTTAGACGGTGTTAC
>RCNJ01000680.1_pt1 | contig 10516 bp, 17 predicted proteins | sample 2041171 | NCBI WGS metagenome assembly RCNJ01 (sample SAMN09708213, study PRJNA481090) | feces metagenome | biome: feces | host: Pygoscelis adeliae | place: Antarctica: Rookery Lake | collected 2010-03-01 | reverse complement strand
GCAGCCGTAGGCATTTCTTTTGCCATATCTCTTATACCAGCTTCTAATTTCTTTAAATCCTTTTCGGAAGCGTCAACGGTCTTTTTAACTCCAGCAAAAGCGCTCTCGAAGTCAATAGCAGTCTTGGCGCTTGCAGCCCCAACCCCAGCCAATGGAAGGGTAACATTTCGAGTTAAGGTTTGACCTAACTGTGCCATATCTTGACCAATCTGTCTAAGCTTAAACCCTTTAAGTTCTCTCTGAAGTCCCGTAGCTTCTGTTTGAGCACCTTTCATAGCAATTCCAAATTCTTCAATAGCTACATTCCCTTTTTCGATTTCAGATTCCAACACAGATTGCTGCTTACTTATATCCCCTATAGATTTGCTATACATCTGAGATTGTTTTGAACCCTCGCCGTACATCTGATTGCTACGCTCTAAATGACCTTGTAAAACTGTCATTTTTTGACCAAGTGCCGCATGTTCACTTTGAGCCTTCTTTACAGCTTGAGAAGTATCATCCATGGCAGTCTTATATGTTTTTGCTGTATTTTGAGAAGCTTTAAATCTATTTTCTAACGACTTAGAAGCTAAATCTAATCTTTTAAAATACCCAACATTCCCATTAATAGAAGTTCCCAATTGCTTAAAACTAGCTTCATTTTTACGAAACTCCCTAGAAGTTGCATCAAGTGATCTGCTAGCCTTAGTTAATCCAGCACTAAATCTACTGGCATCTAAATCAATATAAGCAGTTGCAGTCCCCAAATTTAAGCTCATACCTAACTACCTCCCTTCTGTTTTAATTGTTGAGCTAAGTTAAAAGATAAGCTTCTCTCTTCTTCGATACTAAGTTTTTCATCTTCCCACTTAGGCTTATTACCTTGCTCTAACTCATTTGAAATATACATACAAGCTTCGTCAAAACAAAAAGCAGTGTACTCGTCGTCAATTCTAGCAATTTCCGAAGGTAGTCTTTTGTATTTAATTGATTGATTTATAACCCTTAAAATACTCTTACTGGTTACGAAATGATTCTAAAGCTTTTAAACCACCTTGTGTATAAGTTAATATCTCCATTAATTGATTTTCAGTAAGGTTTATACCTTCCTTTTTCAAAGATTTAAAAGTAGGTTCAACAAGGCAAGCATCTGCCAGCACTTCCATCATACCCACCATATCCTTTAAAAGCTTAGCGTCCTTTGTGGCTTTGGAAGCTATTTCCGGAGTTTTACCACTAAACATATCCATAGCAACGTTTAAAAGGGCATTGGGAACTTTTCCGCCACTAATTAAGTGCATCATACTAGGCTTTTGCAATCTGACTACAAATCTCGTACCATCTTCGAATGGACTTAACTCTACTATTTCATCTTTTTTCATTTGTTTTAATGTTTCTAAACTTGTTACTTGCATATATATTCCACCTTTCTTTTGTATAAAAAATAGACTAGGTTTCCCTAGTCTTTGTAATTATTTTAGCTTGGTAAACTATCAACAACTTGCATAGTATATACAGCAGTTCCACCACTAGGTCTTGACTTTATAGTAAATTCACTTGCAAAGAATTCACCAGCTTTAAAAGCAAAGTTAACTAAATCGCCTATACAGTTAGTGTAAGTTGTCTTTATATATTCACCTGTAGCTCCATTTTCTGCATATATTTTAGTATAAACCGAAACTTCACTTATTACAGCTGGTTTTAAAGCCCCTACATTTGGACCCGTGTATTTCTGACCTGTCTCAGAAGCATCTCCAGGAGCATGTTCTCCTCCTTGTAAAGCTTTCATAAGCTTTGGTCTTATAGCGTTATCTTTAAACTTAAGATTGTAACCCTTTATTATCGTAGGAGCTTCGTCAGATGCGATTAATTCTCCATTGACGATAAGCTCAGTTTTTTCACCTTCCACTATTTCCGGCTCAGCCTCATACTCGTCAGCAGTTCTTATTTTTATTGTATCTAATGTTACCATTACTACGTCTTTAGTTGGTAAAAACTCTTTATCAGCCGATATTGTTTTTCCTCCTGGCATTAAATCACCCTCTCCTTTGTATTTTTATAACTTAAAATAGTCATATAAGCATCTTTGCCGTCCTCCGGTATTATTGGGTACGGCGTATAATTATCCTCGTAATCTAATTCAGACATAGCAATTCTTACCCTGGAAATAAACTCCTCCATTTCGCTATATCTACCCAAAGGATAATAAAGTAATAACTCCGCCTTTTCTTCTAACATAACCTTGCTTAAGGCTCTCGGAGTGCTATTTTTAATCACTATATATTCAGTTTTGCAGATGCCTGTATGTTGCCCCACAGAGTAACATTCAAACCCTTTACCTTTTAAGTGTTTATATATAACTTTAAACATTTTAACACCTACTTAAATATTTTATCTAAACCTTTAAGGACCTTAGGACTTACAGCTTCAATTGTAGGCTCTAGTATAGCATATTTACTTTCATTGCACATTTCTAAAAATACTCCATAGTCAACTCCATGGCTTATAGTGCATCTAACTTTTTCATCTGATACTTTCTCGCTATCACCTTTTAAATTCTTCCTAGCCTCTCCTGTCCTATCAGTCCAAGGCCTATTACTCTTAGCATAAGCCTCTAACTCTTTGCCTACAACTTTCCCATAAGCCTCTAAAGCCTTTAAGGATTTCTTGTTTTGATTTAAAATATTTTGAACAATATCATCAGTTTTAAACTCAAAACTACTCATTTAAACCTCCTTAAGAAGCAAATCAAAATATATGTTTAAATTGTTACGATTTCCTAAGTCTGTAATTGAATATTTCTTGCCATTTAGGATAAAATAGTCATATTCCTTTATCTTAGTTGATACTTGATCGTAAACCACCATTAAAAAATACTGTTTATCCCTTTTAACCTTACCACTATCACTTAGAAGCTGTGTAATCATTGTATTTCCATCATGCCAAAACCCTTTTAACTCACATACAACAAAAGGCTCCGAAGGTTCTCCAAACTCATTTAAATTATCCCTCAATATGGTTACTTTAGTTGGAAACTTATCTATAACCCTTTGTATTTTAGGTTTAATTTTATTAGCAATCACTATAAACACCTACTTTCATTAGGCTTATACATAGAAGCTATGCTTCTCCAGTAACTAGCATTGTTCGGAAGCGACAAACCTCCTGGCAAAGATATGCTATCATCTTCCGCCTTTATTAATGCTAATTTGTAAGTAGTTTTATCTAAGTCATTATTAAACATTTTAAAGTAATATGCTAATTCTTCATCAGTAAAAAAGGGAGAAGTTTCCTCCCTTAGTCTTAATTTAAGTTCTTGAATTTCTCCCATATCCTCACCTACTCCATTATTCCAGCTGCTTTAAGTGCATCTATTAAAGCATCTACAGTAGCTTTAAGTTGAGCTCCTTCTACTCCAGCTGGTTTCTCAACAGCGGTCATTTTCTTAACTAAACCTAAGTTAGCAGTTGTAGCAACTGTATCGTTATTAAGCTTGTTATTCCAAGTAGTTTTCTCTTCATCAGTTACAAACCTATTGCTAGCATCTTGAGTTATTATAGAAGCTGGGTGATTAGCTGGATGTTCATATTTATTTGCTTGAGCTTCTATTCCATCAAGTTTTGCTTTATCTTCTTTAGACATAAGTCCGTTTTCAGAAGTAGTGGCTGGAGGGACTTGAGCTCCGCCTTCAATTTTTTTTCCTAAAGCAAGCATAAGCTCCTCATACCTTGTTTTAGGGACTGGAGATCCTCCGTCTCCATCTATAAGATATCTTAAAATAGATTCTTTTCTTGATTTTGGCTTAGGCAATGCCACAAAAACACCTCCTCTATCATTTTTTAGTTTGAATTAACTTTATAAGTTCTTCCTTATTCATAGAAGAATATCCCTTTAAACCTCTATTTTTGGCAATGGTTTTCAAATTATCAACTTTTAGTTTGCTTAAATCTTGCGAAACTTCTACATCTTCATTACTTGACATTTGACCATTGCTATACACTGGGTTTTAATATTGCAAAAGCATCATCTTTTATAGGTAAATATGCTAATCTCATAGTAGCTTTTATTGCGATCATATCATTTTCAGCTAATGACAACGGCTTATCATCTCCCATAGTCACTGATTGTAAAGTAGCTTCTTTTAATATTTCAAATTCTATACCTTCTCTTATTCCAACTATAGACTTCGCCCAATCTGCACAAATTAATTCAGCTTGAGACTTATCAAATGCCCCATTTCTAACAAATGTCAAAGGTAAATCATATAAAGAATTTTCTTTCATTCCCATAACAGCTAATTGATTACCGTTTGAATCTCTTAAATTTCTTAATTCCCTCTTTAATCCGTAATGTCCTGCAAATCCGTTAGGATCTAAGTTTTTCTCTTCTACTTTACCCATAACATCAGATATATCTAAATCTAAAGATTGAGTATCTCTAGTTATTACGTTATTTGCAGTAGTAGCAGCTTGGAAAACACTCTTTGAAAACGGAGAATTTGTTCCAAATAAACAAGCTTTATCTATTGCAGTATAGAAAGCCTCTGCTATTTGCGGTTTTAATTCACTAAAAACATCTATTGTAGTATCGTTTAATTTTTCTCTAGTAACTGGTATTATAACTGCTATTTTTTTAGCTTGCATCTCTGGGAATACCCAAGAAGCTTTGGAAGTGTTTATTCTATCTGATTCACCTACCCAATATGCTCCTGGTTTATCTGCCCAAACTTGAAACTTCATTGTATCAGATTTCATTTGTTTAACTTCTGATAATTGAAGTATTGACGAACCTCTTGCTATTTCGTCCATTATTCCAGGAGCAACCTCAACTGGAACAAACCCTTTTAAATTGTCTTTTAAGTAATTAGTATCTGCCATATTTTAGCACCATCCTTTTTAATTATTTTCTTATTTGGTTATTTCTAATAGCCGTCATAAAAGTTGACTGGCTACTTACACCCACATTTTCATTATTATTATTTCTTCTAAAATTCCCAATTCCACCAGTATTAGAAGGAGTTGTTGCTTCAAATAAATAAGAATCACTTTCCTTTAAAACTCTCAATTGGTCATCTAAGCCATTTAGCTTACCTTCTTCATATTTTATACTATCTATATCTAATAAAGCCTTTAAAGCCTTAGAATTCTTACATTTTGCACTATTTAAAGCAGTATCTAAAGCATGATTAAATTCAGTAGCTTTTAATTTGTTTTCATACTCTTCAATAAGTTTAGTTTTATCATTTCTAAGAGTTTCCAACTCGTTAACTAAGTCCTTATTTTCCGAATATTTTTTTGAAATTTCATTAAATTGTTCATCTTTTTCCTTTAATTGATTAAGCAAATCTTTCTTAGCTTGATTAACTTCATTAAAGCGTGATTTAGGTATAAAATTGCCATCATCAACCATTAATTTCTTACCATCAAGCTTAGCTTCTACTTGAGAGAATAACTCTTCTCCTAATAATTCTTTTAAATCCATATTCAAATCCTCCATTCCGTTTTTAAAGTGTTACGACACTATAGATTAAGCGTCATTTGTTCTTTTACGTCTGCAATAGAAGCTAAAAAGACGATTTAAAAAACAAGCTTAACTAGTGTGTTTTTATCTACTAGTGGATTTTTTCATACTAGTGTGGTTTTTTCCCTGCAAGTAGTGGATTTTTTCATACTACCACTAGTGTGGTTTTTTCCACCCTAGAAATACTATATATAAATACTAATAGAATTACTAAATATATATAGCTTAATTTTAGCCCTTACACAAATCTTAATTATATTTGTCAAACCACTTATCAAGTTTTGAATTACTACTACCTCTTACCCACTCACCAAGTTCCTCGCCTATTTGGTCGAGTTCTTTTGACAGTACGGGTATTGTTGTACACATTCCATTAGGGTGGTCTATTGGTATATCATCAAGCTTATATACAACTCCATCTCTAGCTTTGCATATAGGGCATACTTTGTGTGAGTTAGAGGTTAACCACTTAACTCCAACTATAAACGGATTTCTCTTGCAACTTTCCTTTTGAGCTTCTTGAAACACATGACTTGCGTATGTCTTAGATATTCTCTGAATGTTGTAATCTATTTGCGTAGAAGCTTTGGGGTAAGAGTTAATCCAACTTAAAGGCTTATTCTTACCGACTTGTAAGTATATCTTCAAGTCTTTAAATATTTGATCTAAAGTCTTGCCTTGCTTTAAGCCCGTATCGACTATATATTTTAAATCCTTCGTATTCTTCTTCAATGCCCTTCTAAGGCGTATCTTGAAGCTTAATCGGTCTATATAAAGAGCTCCAGCTAATACTTTATTTACAGCCTTAGCCGGCACTTTGTCAAATAACTTATTTATAAACACGACCAAACCTAGTTTATATGTTTTATCTAAGTTAAACAATATTTGAGCCTGGGGTTCGTTTGCTGTAATGGCTATTTCATTTAAATATTCGATTAATAAAGCTTCGATCTCTTCTTGAATAGCCAAAATATCCATTGAGAGCGATTTTAAGATAGTTTCAATATGTTTCTTGATTAATTTATCATTAATGTAATTCAAATTGCTTACAGAGCCCTTTAAATAGATTTTAGAATAAACACGCTTTATCTCTTCTTGAAGCTTTTTAGTCAAGCGTAGCTTTTTATTATTAGCTTCATAACAAAGTTTTTTATACTCTTGGCTATTCAAGTATATTCACTTCCTTAACCATGCCGATTGAATCTTCTAACATAGATTTTTCTAATTGTATTTGCTTTAATTCTTCATCACTAGGTGCAACTTTCCACTTGTCTATATAAGTTTTTCTACTCATAACTTGTGCATTAACTTGTTGCATATCAAGTATCTTTTCATTGTCCTCATCTTCTTGTAAAGGATACTGATTTTCTACATTAACAACTATATCTTCAATTTGTGGAATGTTCGTAATACCGTAAACATTAGTCATTTCTAATATAGCCCTAACCATCCACTCTAAAGCAGGTCTCCAATCTTGCATTTTTTCCTCACAACGTACAATTAACTGCCAATATAAAGCCTTCATTGACTTGCCACTTGTAGCAAATCCTTTTAGATCCTCTAATGACACATTAGGAATATTCAATACGCTATACATATCTTGTAGAAGCTCATTTCTCTTATCTTTAATTCTTTCATGATATCCAAAATCAGTAGCAATAGTTCCAACTTCTGCCTTAGCACCTTCTATCAAATCATCTGTTTGCATATCCCAAAATGCCCCTGGAGATAAGCTAAACTTCTTAGTATCTTTAATATCTCTACCCCATATGATTCTATTCATACCTTTTAACAGAGCGTCAATATCTTCAGAGGCTATTTTATTATAAGCTAACTGGTTATCAATTAATTCAGCAATATCGCTTTCGCCTTTTAGATCTCCACTTAGCCCGTCATTTAGAATTACATAGCATGGAATACCGCTAAGCCCTAAATCCTCATTGTTAACAAGAACTTCTATTACTTGCCCATATCCATCGACAAAGCCTTCCCAATGCAAACATCTATCGTTTACCATTTCATATTTCTGCTTCCAAAATATTTGCTTAGCTTTATCTAATTCCATTGGATTTTCTGTAACCTCATGGAAGAATATTATCTTTTTAAGTTCGTCTATCCTATCTTCAAAAGGTTCATATATAAAACCTAAAGAAGGTACAAACATAACTCTTATTTTCTTATTAATTTTATCTGCATGAAGCTTAATAGCCACTCTCTTGCCTATAAAGCAATCCCTTGCACCTTTTATAAGTTTAGAACTAAATAAATTGGCTTTAAGGACCTTGTTTATATAGCTCTCTATTTGCTTACAAGCTTCTTCATTGTTTCCGCTTTCAGTAGTTATTAAGAATGAAGGAGTTTTTCCAAACAAGAATCTAGTCTGTTCCTTCATAAGCTTCTTAGCATAATTAGTTTTCTTTTTGGTAGGAGTATAGTCTTCTGCATTGGCTTCCCAGTCTTGACCTTTTTCATATATATTGTAGTAGTTTATTATCTCACTCATTTCAGTAACATTATCTGATCCGTATATGCCACCTAACTCCATCTTAATTAAATCAGTAGCATTTGCTAAATTCATTCTTCCACCTCCTATCTACTTTGATTTTCTCTCCTGTGTAAATTATATCTAGTGTAGAAGTAATTTACAGTATATCGAAATTCGTCTAATGCGTGATTGTATTTATCTATTGGCTTTCCGTTGTCATCTCTGCAGTACATACCTATTTCTTTTATGAAATTGTAGTGGTCATATTTATCGGTTTCAACTAAAAAGAATTGGTTCTCAGATAATAAATTTTGACATCTTTCAATTCCAACTTCAATACCGCTTCCAGCACCGCCCTTGGCATCCCTTCTGTTATTGTCAGCTTTACGGGCATCTATTCCAACCTTTCTCAATTCTTCTCTTAATGACTTACAAGCTGGATCGGTAAGAACTGTAGTATATTTCATTCCAAATTTATCAACGCACCATTCAATAAATTCTTTTATCTCAATAGCATAATCACTCATAGCTTTTACCTGCCCAGTATCAGCCCCGCTATGGTAATAGTTTGCTACTCTATGGAGATAAAATTTACCTTCGAAGCTTGTTATTATATTACAGCTAACACTTGTTGCATCATCTTGCCCACCATCCCCTACAAAATACATCTCTAGAGGATTTCCTTTTATGTGAGGGAGTATATGCTTTTCATTATGGAATATTGAATATATAACCCCATTAGGTATAACTCTTTTGCCATACCAGTCCCTTTCTAATAAGTAAGGATTCTTTTTAAGAGTGTTATATATTTCTTCTTTCCTAGCTTCTGTTAGTATAGGATTATCATGTATAGTCCAATGTTGCCATTTAGTATTTTGAACATTAAACACCTCTTCTATTACTGGATGATTAGGTGCTGGAGGGTTTAAATCTGCTAAATGAAATCTCATTCTAGCTGCAAAGGTACGCCTAAAACATTCTTGTATCATGTCCATATGTAAAAGATTAATCTCGCAAAAAGCTACGCTTCCTAACGACATACCAGTTATGGCTTTGTGACTATCTGCTTTACCCCCACCCTTATAATAAATCTTCTTTATTCCAGTAGGAGTATGAAGTTCTAAATGGTCTCCGTTGTCATCGTGTTTTTGTTGGCATAAATCTCCAAAGATGTGTTTAAGTCCAAACCCGTCCCCATCAATTATAAGTCTGAAAGCTTGTTCTTGATTGTAAGCTACTATTAAATGGTTTTGATCGGGCGTTATTGTGTAATAATAAGCCAGCCTAAATATTCCAGCCGTAGTTTTCCCACTTCTTGGAGTACCTTCATTGACTTCTAATGTATAATCAAATGGTGCATTAATTGTATTGGCTTGTTTTTCTCCAAATACTATCATTTATTAACAACTCCTATTAAAGCCTCCAGCAATGAAGTATCCTTCTTAGCACCTTTAAGAAGCTCTGTTCTAGTTTTTATAAACTCTATTTCAGCTTCTTTTTTCTTTATATCTACTTCAATTTTTTTCTCATTGAGTCTATCTCTTATTTCTAACTCATTTAGTTCTTTCACCGCATTAATAAAAGCATTTGAGTTAGTTTGATTCATTCCTTTTTGCTCCATTGATAAAGTAGCTTGTTCTTTAAGGTACAATAAATCATTTACTGATTGTTCCCTGGTCCATAAAGCTTTCGCCTCATGTTTAGCCATTAGCTCTTCATACCTTGCCTTAATCTTATACTCTTTAAATAAATTAGAAGCTTTTGAATCTATTGTTTCATCTTTCATGTTACTAGCATTATAGGCTTGCTTGTAGGCTTCCCTTTGGGATAACCCGCTTACTAAGCCTTGTACGAATTTTTCTTGTTTCGGTGTTAACCCAAACGTTCCACCTCCTTTAAATTAGCTGCTTTAGCCTATTCTTCTATTATGTCAATGCCATATTTCTCAGCTATTTCATGTTCTATCTTGCATCCTCTAGCATTTTTCCAATCTCCTCCAAAGTAAGCAATATCAGCTTCGCTTAAAAACTGTATTGATTTGCCTAAGTACCAAACTGGTATTTGCTTGTTTATTTCTCCTGGGTATTCATCTATGTATGAGTTTATCAATTCAACTTCTTCCCCTACGACTTTTTCAGCCCTTATTCTAATTTCTTCTCTAGTTTTTAATATTTCTTTGTCTGACAAACCTCTCATTGGTTGAGATATAAATATTTTTTTCATTTAAACCCTCCTTTGAATTACTCATCATCTAATTAGTTCTTGTCGGCTGGAATCCCTAATTCATCTTGAACAAGTCTAATCCTTTCACTATCTATTATTATTGTCTTGTAAGGATCTTGAGTGTCATATAACCACTTTGAAATTTCATTACACATGTCAATTATTCTTTGATCCATAAAATACCTCCTTTAAATTAATTAGAGGAAGTTTAATTACTTCCCCTGATGTTTTGGCACTTCAATCATTAACTCGTACCATTTTTTCTTTTTCTTTGGGACTGTAGAGGCTTTTATAACCTCATTAGCA
>RCNJ01000679.1_pt1 | contig 10516 bp, 9 predicted proteins | sample 2041171 | NCBI WGS metagenome assembly RCNJ01 (sample SAMN09708213, study PRJNA481090) | feces metagenome | biome: feces | host: Pygoscelis adeliae | place: Antarctica: Rookery Lake | collected 2010-03-01 | reverse complement strand
CTGCCGACACTGCTGATGGCCGGGACCCGCGACCGCCAGCGCCATCTCGACTCGCGGGCCGCAGCAGAATTGATGCCCGCGGCGCGGTTCGTCGCCTTGGAGGGCAGGACCCACGGCTCGACACTGTCCGCAGTCGACGAGGTCCTGGCCCACCTGCTCCCGTTCCTGGGATCCGCGACTACTTATTGAAGGCCGAGAGCCCGGTGATCGAACGGCCGATGATCAACGCCTGGACGGTTTCAGTGCCCTCGTAGGTGTGGATGGCCTCGATGTCGGCGAAATGGCGGGCAACACGGTTCTTCAGCAGGATGCCGTTGCCGCCCAGCAGGTCGCGGGCGTTGGAGGCGATCTGGCGCGCTGTGCGCGTGCAGGTGTACTTCGCCAACGAAGCCTGGGTCGGGGTGAGCTCGCCGCGTTCCTCACGGCGGGTCATCTGCATCACCATCAGCTGCATGGTCGCCAGTTCGGAGTGCATGCGCGCCAGACGTTCCTGCACGACCTGGGCAGCGGCGAGCGGGCGGCCGAACTGGGTGCGCTGGGTTGCGTACTGGACTGCCGATTCGTAGCAGGCGGTGGCGTGTCCGACGGCGGACCAGGCGACTCCCAGCCGGGTGGCGAACAGGACCTTGGCGGTGTCCTTGAAGGAGTTGGCCCCGGGCATGACATGGGTGTCGGGGACGAACACGTTCTCCAACCGGATGTGGGCCTGCCAGATGGCGCGCAGGCTCAGCTTCCCTTCTATCGTGGTTCCGGTATAGCCCTCCCACTCCTGCTGGACGATGAAGCCACGGACGTTGCCCTCGTCATCGCGTGCCCAGACGACCGTGATGCCGCCGGTGGAACCGTTGCCGATCCATTTCTTCTCACCGTTCAGGACATAGCCGCCGTCGACGCGCGTGGCCCGGGTCTCCAGGGAGACCGAATCGGAGCCGTGTGTGGGCTCGGTCAGGGCGAAGGCGCCCAGGACCTCGGCGCGGGCCAGCTTCGGAACCCATTCGGCGATCTGTTCCTCTGAGCCGCAGTAGGCGACCGAGCGCAGGGCAAGACCGGACTGGACTGCACCGATGGTGGCGACCGAACCGTCGGCGCGGGAGAGTTCCATGTTCACCAGACCGGCGGCCAACGTGCTCATCGCCGGGTAGCCGTCGACGTCGATGCCGTCGCGCAGCAGATCCAGTTCACCCAGCCGGGTGGCCAGATGGAACGGGTAGTCGGCCCGGTCCCAGTAGTCGTCGATCTCCGGGCGTACTTCGTCCAGACCGAAGCGGCGGGCGGTATCCCAATAGGCGCGGTCCGCGGCCGGGATCTCCTCTTCCCCGAATAAACCTGCAGGGTCGATGTCGACCTCGCCCCAGAGTTCGTATTCGGGCTCGATGACGCCGAGGGGGAATTCGGCCATCGGGCTGTCCTGCCCGAATTCGGCTGAGGTGGTTTCTGAAGTGCTCACGGCATGTCCTTCGGCTCTGCGTGGCCGGCCATCGGGGCGTCGCCGGTCACGGGGGATCAATCCGTACCAGCATCCATGAAACTGGGGTTCAGGTCAAGACACTCAGTGTCAGGTGGTGGGTGGTGTCTGCCTGGCTTGTTGATCGAGGGCACGGCGGACGGCGTCGACGATCTCCTCGGTGTCCGTGCCGCTGCTGGATACCGTGACGACGACGCCCGGATGCGCGGGGCCCGCCCCGGCTTCCGGTGCCTGCTCCTGGAGCCGGGGCAAATGCAGGGCGGCCAGCTTCGCCAATTCGCTCACGAGCCCTGCGCGCAGGCCGGCATCGCAGGTGTTCAGCCAGCTGCGCAGGAAGGCGTTGTGCACGGCGACCACCGAGGCCGCATAGGAGGTGATGGCCAGATTGACGTCGTCGAGCCCGGGTTCCACGTCCAGGGCGGCGCGCAGGCCGCGACGGAAGGCGCGCTCGTAGCGGTGGGTGCTGACCAGCTCCCGGTCGCGCAGGGCAGGAACCTCCTGCAACAGTTCGAAGCGCAGCAGCGACGCCTGGGGTCGGCCGGTGTGGTGGTCGAAGACCCATAGCGCGGCGGCGGCCAGCCGGTCGGTCGGCTGGCGTCCGGGCGCGGCCAGCTCGCGGTGGACGCCGGCGATGACGGTGTCCATGTCCGCGAAGACCATGTCCTCCTTGGACAGGTAGCGGCGGAAGAAGGTGCTGCGGCTGATCCCCAACGCCGCTGCCAGCTGGTCCACGCTGGTGGCATCGAATCCGCGCTCGACCAGTAGACGCAGGGCTTCCTCGGGAATGGCTACTGTGTGGTCCATGCCGGTGAATCTAGCACGGCCGGCACTCACCGCCGTGCGGCCTTCCGCCCCGCCGGGGGTTGGAAGAACAAGCAGACCAGCGCCGCGAAGATGGCCACCAGGCCTGGCAACAGCAGGGACTGCCCCAGGGCCGTGGAGAATGCGCCGTGCAGGAATTCCGGGACCGCCTGGCCCATGGTGGCCGCCGGTCCTGCGGGTGTGGCGGAGGACCCATCGCCTGCAGGTTCGGTGCCGGCCAGCGCCGCGGTGGATTCGACGCTGATGCGTGCCTCCATGATGAAGGCGATCAAGGCCGAGCCCAGGACGGCGCCGACCTGGCGGGTGGTGTTGTAGACCCCGGAACCGGCACCGGCATTGGCCTGGCCCAGATCGCGGGTTGCCGTCAGCGAGACCGAGGGCCAGATGCCCGCACTGCCGATGCCCATGACCACCGGCGGCAGCAACAGCACCCAGAACGGGATGTCGGGGCTGAGGATCAGCCCGTAGACCACGATGCCGCCGCCGAAGAGCAGGAAACCCGGAACGGCCAGCAACTTGGGGTCGATCCGGTTGGTGAGCTTGCCGGCGAAGGGGGCCAGCACCCCCGAGACGATCGCCATCGGGGCGATCATCAACGCCGAGAGCGTCGGCGAAAGCCCGCGCACGGACTGCAGGTAGAGGATGATCGGGAAGTTCAGGGCAATGATCGCCAGGCCCATCGCCGTGATCGCGACGTTGGCCAGCGAGAAGTTGACGTTGCGGAACAGGCCCAACGGCAGCAACGGCTCGCGCCGATTGACGCGTTGCCACACGATGAAGCCGGCCAGCACGACGATTCCCGAGATGATCAGACCCCAGACGGTGATGGGGCCGATGATCGTTCCCCAGTGGTAGGTGTTGGCCTCCTGGATGCCGAAGACGATCAGGAACATGGCGACCGCCGAGAGCACGACGCCGAACATATCGAAGTTACGGCTGTGCCGGGGCAGCTGGGGGACCTTGCGCCAGACCCTCCAGATGGCCAGGGCACCGACGGGTACGTTGACGAAGAAGATCCATTCCCAGCTCAGGGTGTCCACCAGTACGCCGCCGAGGATCGGTCCGGCCAGGGTCGCGACACCGGCGACGGCTCCCCAGACGCCCATCGGCGCACCGCGGCGTTCGGCCGGGAACATGCGGGTAATGAACGTCATTGTCTGTGGAGTCAGGAGGGCGGCCCCCAGGCCCTGGGCCACCCGCGCGGCGATCAGCATCCCGATGCTGGGGGAGAAGCCGCACCACAGGGAGGAGACGGTGAACAGAGCCAGGCCCAGCAGGTACAGGTTCTTCGGTCCGAAACGGTCCCCCAGCCGCCCGGCCACCAGCAGCGGAACGGCGAAGGCCAGCAGGTAGGAGCTATTGACCCAGATGACGCCGTTGATGCCCGTATCCAGTCCGCGCATGATCGCCGGCATGGCCGTGGCGACGATGGTGGAATCGACCAGGATCATGAAGAAGCCGATGACCAGCGCCCACAAGGCCGCCCAGGCGGCTCGGTCGTCGGGGGCGGTGTGCGCTGGGGGCTGGACATTGGTCACCGGTAGAGGATACTCCGGTGTCGGAGCCGGCTCAGTCCCAGCCCACGGTTCCCTCGATACAGGTGACGACATCCCCGGCAACTAGGATCCCGCCGTCGTGCTCCGAAAGTCTGACATACCCGGCCCGTCCGAGGCGCGTGCCTTGGCGCACGGTGTACGAGGGGGCGACAAGGCCTGCCGGGATCATCCACTGGGCGATGCCCGCGTTGAGACTTCCGGTCACCGGGTCCTCGGGCATCCCCTCACCCGGGCAGAAGGCCCTGACCTCGAAGTCGGCAGGTGTGGGGCGGACCGCGGTTTCGAAGGCGACGGAGTCGTCGGCCGGCAAGAGCGGTTCGAGTTCGGCGCGGGTACCCTTCGGGCGTTCCTCGTCTCTCCGGGAGTAGGGCGCTGCTTCGACCCCCGGGACCAGGTGGGGGCCGATCACCCCGATTTCCAGACCCTCCAGCGCCACGAAATCAGGTTCCACGGCCAGCACGGCATCGGCGTCGCGCAGCATCAGAACCGCCCACTGCGGGCCGTTGGCCACCCATTGGTGGGCCACGACGTCTTCCTCACGCAGGCCCAGTCCGGAGAGGGCCCAGTCCAGCACGTCTGCTTCCAGGGGGCCGGTGCGGCGCAGGGGAGGGGATAGGAACGCCAACTGGTGACGGCCCTCGCCATCGCGGTCACCGGTGTGGACCTCGACGAGCCCGGCGGCGCATTCCTGGATGATGACCCCGGGGCGACGCGGACGTCCCCCGGCTTCGAGCCAGGCATGGGCGGTGCCCAGCGTGGGGTGTCCGGCGAAGGGTAGTTCCGTCGTGGTGGTGAAGATCCGCACGCGATAGTCGGCTGCCGGATTGGTGGGCGGGAAGACGAACGTGGTTTCGGCGAGGTTGGTCCAGTTCGCGAAACGCAGCATGGCCTCCTCGTCCAGGCCGTCGGCGTCGAGCACGACGGCCAAGGCATTGCCCAGATAGGGGGTGGAGGTGAAGACGTCGACCTGGCGGAACTGGCGTTGGGGCATTGCGCCATGGTGGCACACCGAAGCCGGCGGGGGCGTCCCCGCCGGCTTCGTGACGTGATGTTCAACGGATCGACGGCATCACCACCGGTGGGCGACGTCGATGACCAGACGTGAGCCGGTTCCCGGGCCGTCCAGGATGAAGGTGCGGAAGGGCAGGCGGGCGCGGACGCCGAGCCCGAAGGATGTCTGGCCTTCGAAGCTGCCCAGATAGGCCACCTGGCCGAAGGTGCGGTAGTTGGAGACGTTGGCTACCTTCGTGCGGTGGGCGGGGGCGTAGGAGGTGCTGGTGGGCGAAGCGAGGAAGATCTGCAGGTCGGCGGCGCCGATCAGCGGCACGTGCTTTCCCTGGCCTTCGGTATGGACGGCGTTCACGTACCTGACGTCGTATCCCTTGACCTTGCCCTTCAGGTCGATGACGAGACGGTCGTAGCAGGCGTGCTTTCCGGTGCGTACCCCGGTGACCCGGGCCGACGAGGAGTTTCCGTGGGAGTCGGCGAGCGAGCCCCAGGTGATGCCGCAATACGGTGATGCGGTGGTGGCCGAAACGGCAGGAATTGCGGGGGCCAGCCCCAGGCCCGCGACCAACAGTGCGCCGGCCAGGCCGGCTTTGGTGGCCTTCATGATGGTTTCCTTCCAACTGTGCTGCGGTGGATGATGCTCCATGGTGCGCCCGAAGCCGGCCCGGCGGAAGAGGTTATTCACGTTGGTGCATAAATGTGATGCCGGGACCGGAAATCGAGGATGTCAGCACCAAAAGGCCACGGAATGGTGGCATTTTGGTCACAGGAACGGGCTGGATTCGTTCCTGGGTCGGCCGGATCACGAAAGGGGTTTTCGCTGTTCGGGAGCCCGGGAACGGACCCCGGCGACGTGGGTCGGCATCAGACCCTGGTAGGAGGAAACCCTCGACAGTTCATCTCAGCGGTTGATCCGCCGGACGCCGGTGGACGCAGAGACTGGATACATGCCTGAAAACACACCGATCTTCGAGGAAAAGACGCCGCATCCCGCCCCCGTCGTCCTCTCCGCCAACAACCTGAGGAAAGCGTTCGGCGCGACCCAGGCCTTGGACGGTCTGGACCTGGACCTGCTGCGGGGGGAGTCCGTGGCCATCATGGGCCCCTCCGGATCCGGGAAGTCGACGCTGTTGCACACCCTGGCCGGCATCGAGGGCCCCGATACCGGCTCGGTGCACTTCCAGGACCCCGCAAGAGGCGCCGGTGCAGTGGACATCACCGCACTGGGCGAAAGCGCCCGCTCCCGGCTGCGTCGGGAGAGCTTCGGGTTCGTCTTCCAGTCGGGATTGCTCATCCCCGAACTCACCGCCGTAGAGAACGTCGCCATGGCCCTGATGATCAACGGCGTACCCCGTTCCACGGCGCTGCCCCATGCCGCCGAATGGCTCCAGGCGTTGGGCCTGGCGGGCCTGGAGGAGCGTCGAATCGGCCAGCTCTCCGGCGGGCAGGCGCAACGCGTGGCCGTCGCCCGCGCCCAGGTCACCGGTGCCACCGTCACCTTCGCCGACGAACCGACCGGGGCCCTGGACTCGGCCACCTCCTCCGAGGTCCTGGATATCCTGCTCCAGGCCACCATCGGGCGCGGGAACACCCTGGTCCTGGTCACCCATGACCAGGACGTGGCCGCGCGCTGCCACCGCGTCATCCACCTGCTGGACGGCAGGATCCGGCACGTCGCCGATGCATCGACGACCGTTCCGGAGGCCAGGGCATGAAGGCCTTTTCCCTGGCCTGGTTGTTGGGCCGACCCATCCGTGGGCGCATGGGCCCCCAGATGCTCACCGTCACCGTTTACGCACTGACCGCTACCCTGCTGCTGCTCGTGGCTGCCGGAGGACTGTCCTTCACCACCGTGAAGGACGATCTCAGTGGGCTCTACTTGGTGCTGGCCGGCATGGCCGTCGTGCTGCTGGTGGTGCCGCTGGCGGTCCTGGGAGCCGCGGCGGCGCGCCTCTCGGCCCGGTCGCACGATCAGCGCCTCGCCACCGTTCGCCTGCTGGGTGGCACCCCTGCGCTGGCCGCCGCGGTCACCGTCATCGAATCCGCGGCCGTCGCGCTCGCCGGAGTCCTGGGCGGTGTCGTGCTTTACCTGCTCTGCGCCCCGCTGGTCGGGCTGCTGCATTTCAGGGGCCGCGCGATCGGTTCCGGGATGTTCATGCCTGCCGGTGTCGTCGCCCTCCTGTCCCTGGCCGTGATCGCCGTCGGGGTCGTCTCCGCCGCGGCTGGGTTGCGCCGGTTGAATGTCTCCCCTCTGGGTGTACGGACCCGCGCAGCAGCACCCGGCGCGCGATGGATCCGGGCGTTGGTCGCCGGAGTCGTCATCGTCGCCGCCTTGACGGCCCTGCAGTTCCTGTCGGCCTTCCGGGATTTCGCAGTCATGGTTGCGGTGCTGATCGGGGCCTTCGCCGCCGTGCTGGCGGTGTTGAACGTCGTCGGTCCCTGGGCGGTGCGGCTGCTGGCTGGACGGTCCCTGCGGCGGGCGGAATCCCCCGAACGCCTCCTGGCCGCGCGCATGATCCTCGAATCCCCCGCGGCGGCGTGGCGCCAGGTCTTGGCGGTGGCCATGACCAGTTTCGTCGCCGTCCTGGGCGGGGCCGGGGCGGCGTTGATGAAGGCCTCGGTGGACGAGCAATCCCCCGCCGAGGACCTGGCCTTGGCCCAGGACGTGATGACCGGCGTGCTGGTGACGATCTTGGTGTCCTTCCTCGGCGTCTGCTGCTCGGCAGTGATCAACCAGTGCGCCCAGACGCTGGACCGCCGCGAGCTCTATGTGAACCTGGGCCGGCTGGGCATGGATGCCTCCACGATGGATCGGGCCCGGGTCCGTGCGGTGATGGGTCCGCTGCTATGGGTCTGCCTGGGATCGGCGCTTATTGCCGGGATCCTGCTCCTGCCCCTGGTCGGCATCGCCATGGTCCTATCGCCGTTGACGATGCTCATCGTGCTGGGAACCCTGGCCGCCGGGGTATTGGCCGTCCGGGTTTCCTTGACTCTGGCAGGTGCACGCCTGGTGTTGCAGACCTCTTGAACGGGCCCGCGTATTACCCGGGATCCCGGAACCCGGCAACCCGGAAAAGGTGAAAAGAATAACATCATACTGAATGTGCGTTATCTACTCAGGGTGGGCTAAGTTGGGCCGAAGTCCCATCCAGTGGTCCGCACGGCCCGCCTCATTCGAAGGAAAACATGTCCTCCCTGAAACTGCGCCTGGGGGCGCTCCTGGGCGTCTCGGCCCTCGCTCTGACTGCCTGCGGAGGAGCCTCCGATGCGTCGGCCGACGTTTCCGATGCCGCAACGGTCAGCATTGAAGACAACAACGGAACGCAGGCGGTACCGAACCCGCCGTCCTCGGTGGTTGCCACCGACAACCGGACGTTCGAGACACTCTCGGACTGGGGCGTGGAACTGTCAGCCGGCGCCGTGTCCCTGATGCCGGACACCATCGACTATACGAAGGACTCCTCCATCGTGGATCTGGGCAACCACCGCGAACCGGATCTGGAAGCCGTCGTTGCCGCGGAGCCGGACCTGATCGTCAATGGCCAGCGCTTCGCCCAGTACCACGAGGACTTCGCCTCGCTCGTGCCCGATGCCACGATCCTGGAACTCGACCCGCGCGAGGGCGAACCCTTCGACGCCGAGCTCAAACGCCAGACCACGGTCCTCGGTGAGGTGTTCGGCAAGCAGGACGAGGCACAAAAGATCAACGACGACTTCGATGCCGCGATCGAGCGCGCGAAGACCGCCTACGACGATAGTGAGAAGGTCATGGCGGTCATCACCTCAGGCGGCGACATCGGCTACTCGGCGCCGTCCAACGGCCGCACCCTCGGGCCGGTCTTCGACATGCTTGCACTGACCCCTGCCCTGGAAGTCGACGACTCCAGCGACGACCACCAGGGAGATGACATCTCCGTGGAGGCGATTGCCGATTCCAATCCGGACTGGATCCTGGCCATGGACCGCGATGCTGCCGTCGCCGCCGACGAAGCCGACTACCAGCCGGCCAACGAGCTGCTGGATTCCTCGGCCGCCCTGGACAACGTCACCGCAGTGAAGGAAGGCAACGTCATCTACATGCCGGCCGACACCTACACCAACGAGGGAATCCAGACCTATACCGAGTTCCTCAACAGCTTCGCCGACGCCCTCGAGGGCTAGTCGAGGCGCGCACCCATGACCATCAGCACCACCGGACGTGACGTCGCCCGGAAGGGCCGGCTCTTCGAGCCTTCCCTTCTGGTCGGCGTCGCCGTCGTCGCCGCCCTGCTCGGGTTCTCGCTGCTGACCGGCGTCTATGACATCTTCGGTTCCGAGGACGGCGGGGAGATGTTCGCCATCACGCGCATCCCGCGCACGATCGCCCTGGTGCTTTCCGGAGCGGCGATGGCGATGTCGGGGCTGGTGATGCAGCTGCTGACGCAGAACAGGTTCGTCGAGCCCACGACCACCGGGACCACCGAATGGGCGGGGCTGGGCCTGCTGACAGTGATGATCCTCGCCCCCGGAGCAGGCATCATGGCCAAGATGATCGGCGCCGTCGTCGCCGCATTCATCGGCACGATGGTGTTCTTCCTCTTCCTGCGCAGGGTTTCGCTGAAGGCCTCGTTGACGGTCCCGATCGTGGGCATCATGCTCGGCGCCGTCGTCGGGGCCGTCTCCACGTTCATCGCGTTGCAGACCGACATGCTCCAGAGCCTGGGCATCTGGTTCGCCGGCAGCTTCACCTCGGTGCTGCGCGGACAGTACGAGGTGCTGTGGATCGTGGCACTGGTAGGGGTGGCCGTCTTCTGGGTGGCCGACCGTTTCACCGTCGCCGGACTCGGCGAGGAAGTCGCCACCAATGTCGGGCTGAACTACAACCAGGTGATGCTGCTCGGCACCGGCTTGATCGCCGTCGCCACCGGCGTCGTCACCGTCGTGGTCGGCAACCTGCCGTTCCTCGGACTCATCGTGCCCAATATCGTCTCCATGTTCCGCGGCGACGACCTGCGCGGCAACCTGCCATGGGTCTGCCTGCTCGGCATCGGCATCGTCACCGTCTGCGACCTGATCGGACGCACGATCATCATGCCCTTCGAGGTTCCTGTGTCGCTGATCCTGGGAATCGTCGGGGCAGTGGTCTTCATCGCCCTCCTGTTGAGGCAGCGTCGACGTGGCTGATACCGCTTCCCCTCCACGGGTGGGTATCTCCCCCCGACGCCCGGGGCCGGGTGGGTCCACGCGCAGCTCCTCGGCGTATCCCACGCGACGGGCGCGCCGACGCTACCTGATCGTCGTCACGGTGCTCTCCATCCTCTCCCTGGGTTTTGGCGGCGGACTGCTGATCTGGGACAACCCCATGCCTGCCGGCTCGTCCGGCTATTGGCGGATCGCCGAACTGCGCGGCACGAGCGTCGTGGTCATGCTCGTCGTCGCCTTCTGCCAGGCCATGGCGACCGTCAGCTTCCAGACCGTGACGAACAACCGCATCATCACCCCGTCGATCATGGGCTTCGAATCGCTTTATGTGGCGGTCCAGACGGCAGCCGTGTTCTTCCTCGGGGCCGCCGGGGTGACCGCGGTGCAGGGCCTGCCGCAGTTCGTGTTGCAGGTGGTGATCATGGTGGGGCTCTCGCTGGCTCTCTATGGCTGGTTGCTTTCGGGAAAATACGCGAACATACAG
>RCNJ01000799.1_pt1 | contig 10519 bp, 10 predicted proteins | sample 2041171 | NCBI WGS metagenome assembly RCNJ01 (sample SAMN09708213, study PRJNA481090) | feces metagenome | biome: feces | host: Pygoscelis adeliae | place: Antarctica: Rookery Lake | collected 2010-03-01 | reverse complement strand
TCTTCAGTAGCATGAGCTGTGTGCCCTTCTTGCCAGAAGAATTCTAATGAACGTAAGAATGGACGAGTCGTTTTTTCCCAACGAACAACGTTACTCCACTGGTTATAAAGCTTTGGTAAATCACGGTATGAGTTAATATGTTTTGAATAATATTCACAAAAAAGAACTTCTGATGTTGGACGTACACAGATACGTTCACCTAATTCTGTGTCTCCACCATGTGTCACCCAAGCAACTTCAGGTGCGAATCCTTCAACATGATCCTTTTCTTTTTGAAGTAAACTTTCTGGTATAAATAATGGGAATGATACGTTTACGTGACCTGTATCTTTTATCTTGCCATCCAACTCATCACGAATTGACTCCCAAAGTGAGAAACCATATGGACGCATAATCATCGTTCCACGAACAGGACCATAATCAATAAGTTCCGCTTCACTTACTACATCTGTATACCACTGTGCAAAATCATCTTCCATTGCAGTGATTTTTTCTACGAATTTACCTTTACCCATCCAAAACACTCCCTTTATTATAAATAGACATAAAAATAACCTCAAAAATCCCATAAGGGACCGAGGTTTGGTGGTACCACCCTTGTTTATATTAATAACTAATATACACTTTTACGTTATAACGGTAACGACCGCATCAGTTTCATCTGATGAACTGAACAGGCAGGTTCTAATTTTCTAACTTTAGAAATGTCTCAGCATCATTTCTTCTCTGTTGAATTAGTTAAATTATACTAGTCCTATTTACGTTTAAATTAATTAAGTTAATTCAAATATATATGTAAATTAGCTGAAAGTCAAGATAGCTTATAATAAAAAATCTTGAAGCCTTATATGGCTCCAAGATTTCTTCTTAAAGATCGACAGCTATTACGTCGTCGAATCCTTCCGTTTCTCTAACTTGAGCTAATTCATCTTCATTTAATGGACGGTCAATTGTTAGCATCATGATTGCACTTCCACCAATCACAGCACGACCTACTTGCATCGTTGCAATATTAACCTTTTTCTCAGCAAGTAAATTACCCACACGACCAATCGCACCTGGTTCGTCTGTATGATAAACAAGTAGTAAGTGACCTTCTGGTACAACGTCCATACTATATTCGTCCACTTTAACAATACGTGGTCCAAGTCCATTTAATAATGTTCCTGCAACTTGTTTCACGCCATTTTTATCTTTAAGTTCAACAGTAATTAAGTTTGTGAAACCACGTGCGGCAGTTGTTTTATTTTCTTGGATTGTAATACCACGCTGTTCAGCAATATAAGCTGCGTTTACGTTATTTACTTGTGATCCTAAACGACGTTGTAAGAAACCCTTAACAATGTTTTGTGTAAGTGGCGCAATTCTTAGTGCGGCCAAGTCACCTGCATAATTAATTGTTAATGATTCAATGCCGTCAATTTCCTAGTTTAGCAGACAAATCAAAGTAAGGTTCGATTTTACGCATAACTTCACGTGGTACAGATGGAATGTTCACAGGGTTACGTGCTAATTCACCTGATAAAATACGAACGACATCATGACTCACATCAATCGCAACATTTTCTTGTGCTTCAAATGTACTTGCCCCTAAATGAGGTGTTGCAATAACTTCTGTTAATTCGAGTACTTTATGGTCGGTGGCTGGCTCTTCTTCGAACACATCTAAAGCTGCTCCAGCAATTTTACCTGATTTAACTGCGTCATAAAGCGCATCTTCATCAATAATTCCACCACGCGCACAGTTGATCACGCGTGCACCTGGTTTCATTTTTTCAAATGCTTCAGCATTTATAATGTGACGCGTTTCTTTTAGAAGTGGCGTATGAACAGTAATGAAATCACCTGCCGCTAACACTTCATCTAAAGTTCCCATTTGTAAACCTAAAGTTTCTGCGCGTTCTTCAGTTAAGAATGGGTCATAAGCCATAACTTCCATTCTTTGTCCTTTAGCACGTCTCGCAACTTCTTCACCAATTCGGCCAAGTCCTACAATGCCTAATGTTTTTCCACGAAGCTCAACACCTATATGTGATTTACGGTCCCATTGCTTATTTTTAATTGATAAATAAGCTTGAGGAATCTTACGTGCGAGCGACATTAACATCGCAATTGTATGTTCAGCTGCAGAATTTGTATTACCATCTGGTGCGTTAACGACGATAATTCCATTTTCAGTTGCTGCATCTAAATCAATATTATCAACACCAACACCAGCACGAGCAATGACTTTTAATTCATGAGCTTGTTCAATAACTTCACGTGTTACTTGCGTTTGACTACGAACAAGTAGTGCATCGTAATGACCAATCTCTTTAAGTAATTCATCATTTGTTAAATCAGTTTTTATTGTTACGTTAAAGTTATCCGCTTCTCTTAAAGGGAATATTCCTTCTTCACTAAGTGGATCACTAATTAATATATTGAATGACATCAAATTGCCTCCTAGTTATTTTGCTTTAAATATACTTCTTGAGCTGCTCTAACGCCTGCTCCTAAATCAACTTCAGCACCGATATCACTTATACCTAATTCAATAATACCAATATATTGAAGTACGTCAGCTGGCGTACAGAAGCCCATATGACCAATTCGGAAAATCTGACCTTTAAGATGTGCTTGTCCACCTGCTAAAGATAGACCAAATTTAGCTTTAACTGATTTTCTTAACGCTTCTGGATCAAATGAGTCAGGCTTGACAGCTGTTACTGTTGCTGAAGCGACATCATCATCTGTTAGAAGCGGGATATTTAATGCTTTCATTGCGGCACGTGTCATATCCTTCATTAATGTGTGACGTGCATAAACATTATCTAGCCCTTCTTCTTTTAATAAGTTAAGTGCTTGTTCTAAACCAAAGATTAAAGATAACGCTGGTGTAAACGGTGTTGTATCTTTATCTAAACTATCTCTATAACGACGTAAATCTAAATAAAATCTTGGTTCTTTATTACTATCAATTACTTTCCAAGCTTTATCACTTACTGCGATAAATGCGAGTCCTGCTGGTAACATCATTGCTTTTTGTGAACCTGTAACAAATACATCAACGCCCCATGCGTCCATTTCTGTTACAACGCCACCCACACATGAAACACCATCTACAACTATTAAAGCATCTGAATGTTCTTGAACTGTTTTACTAATTTCTTCAATTGGATTCAAAATACCTGTCGACGTTTCACATTGTGTCATAAAGACTGCTTTAATGTTTTTATTTCCTTTTAAGAAATCAGCAACATCTTCAACGACTATGTTTTCGCCCCAATCCACTTCGATACGGTGCGTTTTCATTTCGTAAGTTTCACAGATTTTAGCAAATCGATCTCCAAATGAACCTGAGACAAGGACTAATACTTCATCTCCTGCACTAGCTATGTTGACAGCAGCTGTTTCAAGTCCTGACGTTCCGCTTCCTGTAATAATCATCACATCTTGTTTTGTACCAAAAACCTTTTTAAGTTCTGGTTTAATTCGTTGCATCATTTCTGAAGTTTCTGTACCTCGATGTCCAATCATTGGTTGTGACATTGCGCGTTGAATACTTGGTGGTATTGGTGAAGGCCCTGGAATTCTGAGTATACTTGATTCATTTATCATGAATAAATCCCCCTTGATAGACTTACTAACTTATGTATAAAAAATAAAAAACCTTTCAGCCCCTTAATTTTACTAAGGGGCGAAAAGTTTTGAAATCACGCGTTACCACCCTTTTTCACTATAATCATAAATAAACTATAGTCTCATTGGTTCCATGCTTAACGCACATGAACGTACGAATCTACTAGGGTTCGATTCGTCTATTTAAAAGGGCTATTTATCAGTTGAATTACTAGTTTTCACCATACCTAGTTCTCTTTAAAATCCATGAAAGATAAATTTATCTTTTGCAATATATTTATTATATTTACACTATAATCATAGCAAAACAACCGCTTTTGTCAATAGAGTTATCCACTCAAGTTTGACAGTTGTATGAATTATTAGTTTCTTTAGATAATTCTTGCTCCTAATATTTCTTTAAAATGACTTAATGCCCATTCGTGAGCTCCTTGGTTAAAGCTTGCAACGCCATTTTCTGGGATTACTATTTTAAAGCCTTTATTATAAGCATCAATTGCCGTATGTAAAATACATATATCTGTACATACACCTACAAGATACAACTCTTCGATATTACGTTCTCTTAGTTTTAACTCTAAATTTGTTCCTGTAAATGCACTGTAGCGTGTTTTTTCAAAATAAAACACATTTTTATTTGTTTTGTTCGCTTCATACAATGTCTTTAGTTCACCATATAATTCAATACCTGATGTCCCAATGATATTATGTTCTGGAAATGATGCTGTTTCAGGATGTAATGGATCGTCTAACTCATGTGCATCAATACCAAAGGCAACAAACTCATTATTATCAATAAATTCTTGAGTAATTTCGACAATTTTTACTTCAATTGCTTGGCCTGGGACACCACATGTTAGCTTGCCGTCTTCTGCTACAAAGTCATAAGTGTAATCAACATTAATTAAAGCACGCTTCATTTAATGATCATTCCTTTTTTTGTATGATAGGTACTACTACTAGTTTAGATGACTTTCAGTTTATTCGCAATTATCACGTAAATTAGTCGTTTACTATTTCTTGAGTCATTTTAATCTTATGTGCTTCGCCGTAAAATCGTTCTGCTGCATGTAATGTCGGACCTGGTAATTCTGTATAAGAAAATCCATGCTCAATTGCTGTTGTAATAAATGATTTTGCTTGATAAACCGCTTCTGTCACAGGGAGACCCTTAGCTAAGTTAGCCGCGATTGCTGCAGAATATGTACAGCCTGCTCCGCTTGTGTTCTCAGTGGCTATTCTTGGTGCTTCATAAGTTGTCAGTGTCTCGCCTTCATATAAAACATCTATCGCCGGTCCTTCTAACTCGCCACCTTTTACTAAGATGTATGAAGCACCTAGCTCATGTAAGTTTATGGCTGCTTGTTTTAAATCTGCAACCGTTTCTAATTTGCGATCATCTAACAAAATTGAAGCTTCTGTCATATTTGGTGTAATCATTTTAGCCACAGGTATAAGTTTTTCTTTTAGAGCGATAATCGCATCATCTTTTAATAATTTTGAGCGGTGTTTTCCTACCATAACAGGGTCAACGACAACACGGTCAATATTGTAATAACTGATTAGTTCAGTTACCTTTTCAATAATTTCTTTAGAAAACAACATGCCTGTTTTCATGCCATCAAATTCTTTTACTTGATTAATTGCTGTCGCAAACTGAGCTTCTATCGCTTCAATGGTTTGTTTATGCACATTAATATTTGTTTCTGGGTGGCGGGCTACAATTGCTGTGATGATAGTCATACCATAAACATCTAGTTCTTGAAATGTTTTCAAATCTGCTTGAATACCTGCACTACCTCCAGCAGCTGAACCTGCTACAGTTAATACTCTTAATGGTTCCATTATTAATTCACCTCTAACTTTAAAATATCAGATAAAATATAAATATAAATATCATTATCAATTGAATAATCACTTGTACTGCCACGCCACTTAAAAAACCAATAAGTGAACCAATTGCTGAATAAAAAGCTTCTTTACCGGTTCTTTGCTGAGTTAACTCAACGAATAATACTGTAATAAATGGGAGAACGATAATTCCAATTGGCGGAAAAACAAACACACCAAAAATCAAACCGACCATTGCTGCGTACTCACCTTTTTTACTTCCACCAAATTTATTAACAAAATATCTACTTGCGATTAAATCAGAAATAATTAATATTGTTGTTAAGACAATCATTATTAACCAAAATATAACTGTTAATTCCGAGTCGTTAATGAAAAAATGATAAATAATAAATCCTAACCAAAGTGCAATTGAAGACGGAATAACTGGCATAAGTAAACCGATAAAACTGAGTGCAAATAAGACAATAACAATTATCCAAAGAAATGTTTCCATCTAGTCACTCCTATCAGTTTTGTTTGAATTAAATATAACATTTACATGTTGATCATACTATACATTTTTACTAATTAATAAAAAAAAGAATCCTAAAAGGACTCTTTTTCTTCTGTTTTTTCTGTTTTATAAGTGTACTCGTCTTCTTCTTTATTAATAGGGGGATCAACTTTATGTTTGTATCCATAACCTTCTGTTAACGTCATGACTGATAATATCGCGATAACAATTGTTCCTATAATACTTCCTACCATGATTGGCATCATCATATTTAAAACATCCTTACTATAATATATTGTATTTCCTTATAAATCTTCACCAATGATTCTTACTTCTCGTTCTAATAACACTTCATATTGTCTCTTTACTTCGGTTTGAATATATTCAATTAAACCAATGTATTCATTAGCGGTTGCATTTTCTTTATTAATAATAAAGCCTGCATGCTTTAAAGAGACTTGTGCACCACCGATTTGTTTACCTTGTAGTCCACTATCTTGAATCAACTTTCCTGCGTAATTTCCTGGAGGTCTTTTGAACACACTTCCACAAGTTGGATACTCTAAGGGTTGTTTCGTTTCTCTTTTAAATGTTAAATCATCCATGACTGCTTTGATATCTTCATGCTTAGCTTCTTTAAGTGCAAAAGTTGCCTCAAGCACAATGTATCCTTCAGTAGGGATGTTACTTGTACGATAATTCAAATTTAAGTCTTTCGCAAGCTTTCTGTCTATACTACCATCTTTTGTCACAATTAATGCTGATTCTAATACGTCTTTAATCTCTCCACCATAAGCTCCGGCATTCATAAATAAGGCACCACCTATTGATCCTGGAATACCACAAGCAAATTCTAATCCACTTAAATTTTTTTCTAAGGCAGTTGCTGAAACTTTTGCGATTAAAGCACCACTTTCGGCAGTTAATTTATCGTTTGTTATTTCTATTTTATTTAATTTTCCTAAGTACATCACAATTCCACGGATGCCACCATCTTTAATAATCAAGTTTGATCCATTACCTAACAGCATAAAGGGAACCGACTGTTCAGCAGCAAAACGAACGATAGCTTGAACTTGTTCATGCGTTTCTGGCGTCACAAAATAATCAGCATGCCCACCTAAACGTGTATAAGTATGTTGCTTTAAAGGTTTGTTTTTGATTACGTTTTCTTCTTTTAATATGTCAATTAATTGCTCATAAATCACAGCTTATCATTCCTTTGCTAACATAATTCTCACATTTTATAAGTATATTAAATAAATTATTATTTGTCGCGCTTTAAATGTTATTTTTTTAAAGTATCTAATGAGTGAAACGTCGGCTTCATATTTTCAAATGTTGTTATATATTTAAAGCCTACTGATTCGATTAATTCGATAATCTTATCAAAATTATGACCGACATGGCGTCCTTCATGGGCATCTGAACCAATTGTTAGTACCTCGCCACCATGTTCTTTATACAACTTCAATATATCAAGTGTTGGCATGGGGCCACCTAATCCATACGCATAACCTGATGCATTAAGTTCAATTCCTTTACCATCTTGAATAATCACTTTAAATATCTCACTTAAGATATTATGGAAATTATTATCTGTATCAAGTGCTTTATAACGCTTGACTAAATCTATATGACCTAAAATATTAAACTGTTTAAAGTTTTTCACACAATAAAGTAACTCTTCGTAGTATAATTGATATGACTCTTCAGGTGTGCGATTTGCAAAGAAATTACCTGAATGTAGATCTTTTTTATCTGAGGTATGCATTGAGCAAATAACAAAATCAAATGCTTCCTTATTCATCAGATTATCATAACGTTCTAATAAATAAGGTTGTACACCTAATTCTACACCTTTTTTGATTGAAATAATATCTTTATATTTTTCACGCATTTCATTAAGTTTTGTAGTATAGAGAGGGATGTCTAAATCAAATGAGATTGTTGGATCTGGATACTCAAAATCGATATGTTCAGTAAAGCATATTTCTGTCAGCCCCTTGTCAATTGAGGCTTGAACCATCTCTTCCATTGGCGTTTCAGAATCTGCAGAAAAATCACTATGCATATGATAATCAAACAACATATTTATTCCTCCTATTAATATTCATTGACAATCTATTTTTAAAGTATTAAAGTATATTCAATGACTACTTCACCTGACTAAAGTGGTGAAGTGTTAATTTAGTTAATTTATGAAAGGAGCATTTTCAAATGCCATTATATCATAACACACAATCTAAACCGATTATAAATATTACTGATGTTTATGAAACACAACAATTACTTATTAAATTAAAGAAACGTTTTTCTTCTTATGGATACGATGAGATTAAAACAAATTCATTTGAACGATATGATTTATATGCTCAATTAAATGGGACAGTTAATAAACAAGAGATGATTAAAACAATTGATAATAATGGACAAGTGCTTGTTTTGCGTCCAGACGTGACTATTCCTATTACAAAACAAATCGCGTCAGTCAATACACATTTAAACGACGATTTGAGATATTTTTATGTCGCTGATGTTTTTAGACAAAATAGTGAGCAAGCAGAAGATGGAAAAAGCACGCAAGCTGGTGTTGAATACTTCGGTAATTCCTCTTCAGAAGCAGATGCAGAAATTATCGCCTTAGCCATTCATAGCTTTGAAGACTTAAACATTGAAAACTTTAAAATAGAACTCGGCCATGCTGGTTTTTTCCAAGCAATAGCTGATGAGCTTAAGTTAAATCCAGTCGATACCGCTGAACTAAAAAAATTGATTCAAGCAAAAAATGTCACAGGTATTTCACCCTTTTTAGAAAAATTAAATGTTGATGCTAAATTAAAATCAATTGTTGAAGAAATTCCTTTTCTTTATGGCGAGTCCGAAGATGTCATCAAGCGCGCAAACACATTACCTTTATCTGATACAATGAAAGTGAAGTTAGATAACTTAACAGCAATTATGACTCACTTAAAAGCCTATGGCGCAGAGGATCATATCGTGATTGATTTAGGTTTAATTAACCATATGGATTATTATTCAGACATGATTTTTCAAGGGTTCACTGAAAATGTCTCGCGTCCTGTATTAATGGGGGGGCGGTATGACCGTTTAGCAGACTACTTCTTAGCACGTATTCCAGCTAGTGGCTTTGCATTTAATACAAATAAATTATTACAAAGCACACCTAAGAACACCTTAAAAAAGCATCATTGTGTTGATTCAATTATTTATTATGAACCTGCTCAGGAAGCAAACAGCTTTAAGGTAGCAAACGAATTAAGGGATAATCAATTGCGCGTCCTAGTTTATCCACTAACTCGATTAGATACAATAAGTGAACTAACAAAAAGTACAATTAAACTCGAAGAAAATACTCAGACGATTAAAATTAAAGATACGGAACAACCATTTAAAAATTCCACAGAAGTTATCAACATGTTAACTGAATTGGAGGAGAGAAAATAGTGACTCAAATAACCTTAGCAATGGCCAAAGGCCGGACTGCCAAAGACTCATTAAAATTACTTAAGCGAGCTGGTATCACTTTTCCAGATTTTGATATGAAAAGTCGTAAGCTTGTGTTCTATAGTGAAGATAAAAAAATTAAAATGATTTATGTTAAAGCAATTGATGTCACAACGTATGTTGAACAAGGTGCTGCTGACGTTGGAATTGTTGGTAAAGATAATATCTTAGAAGCGGATGCAGACCTTTATGAATTACTTGATTTAAAATTAGGTATTTGTAAATTTGTTGTGGCGAGTTTAAGTAAGCACACGATTGTAAAAGGCGATTCACTTAAAGTAGCTTCAAAATATACACATGTGACAGAAGATTACTTCAAAGAACAAGAAGTGAATGTCGAAACAATTAAATTAAACGGTTCCGTAGAACTTGCGCCTTTAATTGATATGGCTGATGCAATCGTTGATATTGTCGAAACAGGCACAACTATTAAAGAAAACGGCTTAACTATCCTTAATGAAATTACTCAAATTAGTACAAGAGTTGTTGTGAACAAAGCAAGTTTCGCAACAAAAACGCAAGCAATTCAAGATTTTATTACTAAACTTAAAAATGTTGTGGAGTGAATATGATGAAAGTAACTAATTATAATGATTACCTTGCTTCTCTAAAAAATCATTCAGAAACATTCGACCGAAAAACAGATGATATTGTTTTAGATATCATTCAAAAAGTGAGACAAAATGGTGATTCAGCTGTTTTCGAATACGGAAGAAAATTTGATAACGTTGAATTAGATTCACTCATAGTAAGTAAAGAGGAAATAAACGAAGCCAAAAATGACATTTCTGCAGAGTTTATTTCTGCAATGGAACAAGCTGCCGAAAATATTCAAGAATTTCATGAGAAACAAGTAGAGCAATCTTGGTACTTTAATAAACCTAACGGCATTATGCTTGGTCAACAAGTAACAGCTCTCGATCGTGTCGGAATTTATGTACCAGGCGGGAAAGCAGCTTATCCTTCTACTGTTTTAATGAATGCTTTACCTGCTAAAATTGCTGGTGTAAAAGAAATTTATAT
>RCNJ01000678.1_pt1 | contig 10523 bp, 6 predicted proteins | sample 2041171 | NCBI WGS metagenome assembly RCNJ01 (sample SAMN09708213, study PRJNA481090) | feces metagenome | biome: feces | host: Pygoscelis adeliae | place: Antarctica: Rookery Lake | collected 2010-03-01 | reverse complement strand
AGTGGATACGTCGCGTGGTTTTGATATCTTGGAGAGGATGTTGGAGTTGCTTGCCGATAACTGGCTTGGCGCTGAAGCACAAATGTCAGTAGTACCGGTAAATGCAGGCGGAACAGGGCGTTGTAGTATCACAGTGTATAGCACGGCATATATCAATGGAATCAATGATCTAAGTAATATTATCTATGGGGCCTACGTACAATTTGTAGGCCAATTCCTGGGAACTTGCTTGACACTTTTAATACCTGTCAAGCTTCCGGCTGAGGGGTATGTAGTATTGAGTCTCGCGCACGAGACTCAAACCGGATTCACTTTCCTCCGGCTCACGTGCGGCATACAACATATGCCAGCTCTAGCAAGGCTCCCAGTCTTGAGATCCACCAAGCGACCCCAACGACACGACCTTATACATCCACGTACGATAGATCAATACCCATCAGGTTCCGGGGACAAAAAGCTAGCTTTCCAAGGAAACTCATCCAGTATTATACTCTCTCCCGTGCGCGAGGTTCTCCTCAAAGTCGTTGCCAAGCCTTGTCCTTTCCTTGAGTTTATCGCATGCTGCATATTCTCACGCATCATTTGCTGAGTTTTTAAGATGTTAGCAGAGCATAGACCATAAGTACAGATGCAAAAAGGGGCACCTGGATTATATCAAAATGTTCTACAGTAGTCTGGTCCTAGGAAAGTAAGAGGCAAGCCGGGGAGCAGGCGCAGACCATCAATCTATCGACCAAACCTCATGTCTGCTTACGATGGCAACCTCTCCATTTTCTTCCTGCGTCACCGACCTATACATCTGGTCACCCCTCCCACGTCCTCACTTTGAACGCCGCTTCCCTCGACAGTGCCTGCTCCTGCGATGTGACTGATCGACAGAGGGACAAGGAGGCATATAGAGCTTGAGCTACCGCCTGTCCATCTGCGTGAGGAGGCCTATTCGTCTCTGGGCCGAATCATATTCCAGCGCGTGCATATTGCAGCCGAAGTTCTGCCTGGGAACTTCTTGTAGATCCATTTCCAAGGCTTTTCCTCCTTCATGTATGCCAGCAAAAATCTCCAAACGAAGTATAGTTTATTATTCATCACTACTCGGGTAGTAAAAGTAGTGAGTAATGAGTATTGAAAATGGCACGAGTAGAGTAATGGGTGCTACTATACCCATAACTACTTGAGTAGTGGGCTACTTACGAGAATGCTGTTAAGAACATTCCTCCTTAATGAATATATTGCCAAAGACCCTAACTGCCAAGGCGAGCATGTAATCAACATTCTAAGGCCTGCAATGGCATGGAGCTCTAGAATTGGCAGCTTTGTCAGAGATTAGATCCACGTCATTCCGTGCCCGCGAGCCCCACCCCAGTTGGTCAGTGGATCTGATAAGAACAGTGGTGTCGGACTAGTCGTTCGATTTCCACTCCGACCGTTTTCCAAGATACTTCCGAGCGGTTTGAGCATGTTATTTGTAAAGACGGCTTTCAGGCTCTAGGCCGAAGCAGCTTCGAGAGGTGGCAAAAAGAGCGTGAGTAGGGGAAAACGGTAGGCTGTGGAAAGTATTACCACTGCGTTAGGGCTCCGGAAAGCTCCCTCGTCCCGAGGACAGTGGCAAGTGACGGTCTAGCCTGCAAGCTTGGAAATCAGGCATCTTATCTGATTGATCAGTGGGCCGCGGAGGAGCCCTGTTGAGCTTCGTGTTGATGGTCAAGCGGCGGAGAGGATCAATGCTCCTCGGAGAAGCAGTAGTACAGTAAATGCAAGGGGCGGGGAGCTTAATTCTGAGTAAAGAAGAGGCAGACTCCGTCATGATGGGCCTCAACCTCAACGGAATCCAGAGGCGAGGTACGTAAGGTAGCGTGGCCGGACGGTCGCAAGCTCGCCTGTTATATTGAAATTCCAGAAGGAACGACGAAATCTGGGGTACAGTAGGCAGGCATCCAAGGTCCACGCTTTCATGATAAATACTCTGACCTCTCCCACTTCTGTATCCTTCTTTCTTCTTCTTGATACACACTCGAACTTACTACTTCAAACACAAGTGACAGTTCATCGATCACCTCATCAACTATCAAGGTATGTCCCCACTATTAGGCAATGGATTACCGCTCCAACCTCGTCGACATCACTCTTGGCTATTTCACTCTTGAAAACAAAACACAAACTCATATCAGTCTCAACAGATACCCAAACACCCACAAATATACCACGCAACCATCACAATGTCTGCACCAAAGGTCGGAGATAGCTTCCCAAGCGATGTCAAGTTCAGCTACATTCCGTACATGAAGGAGAATGCCGAGTTCAAGACTTGCGGAATGCCAATCACTCTTGATGCCTCAAAGGGTGCGTTATACCTTACTCGTCACCCAGCCAATTGGCCTCCCCACATCCTCATGAGCTTTAAGCTGACATCCTCACAGAGTGGGCCAACAAGAAGGTCGTCCTCTTCGCCGTCCCAGGGGCCTTCACCCCAACCTGCTCTGGGCGCCACCTCCCAGAGTATATTGAGAAGCTGCCAGAGCTGAAGAAGGCGGGCGTCGACGTCGTCGCTGTCGTCGCTTGCAACGACCCATATGTCATGTCTGGCTGGTCCAAGGCCAACGGCGTCCACAACGACGATATCCTGTTCTTGAGCGACGACGGCGTCAAGTTCTCGGCCAAGTATGGATGGACTGAGGGGGAGAGAACTGGTCGTTATGCGATGGTTATTGATCATGGGAAGATTGTTTATGCGGAGAAGGAGCAGAAGATGCAGGGTGTTACGGTGAGTGGTGCTGATGCCATTCTCAAGGCTCTCCAGAAGTAAATCCGAAAGGACAGTGCTTCTGAGACCTAGAGCTGCGTTCGCACTTGGCGCGTAGGCGTTCACACGAATAGACGACATACCCCTCGATCGCAAGATGGCAACATAGGATAAGAGATAGACTGAATGTCATTTTGATCTCTTGTGAACTTAGTTTCACCACTGGCATGAGTGCTATGAGTCGACCTCGGCCCTACATTCTAAGCAATCGGGTCTGAGCACCCTAGTCCTCGTAAATCTTCCTAATTATGTTCTCGTGCTCACTGTTTCAGGTAATCTAACAAGCACACTCTTCACACAATTGCTTCGTTTTTAAAATATAGTATGCATTGTCCTGAAAACGATGGAGGGGCAACAAACCGTCATCTAGGCTTGCCCCTCATCGCAAGGCTGAACAAAATGTCGTTGACCGAAAAATACCCGGCTGGGACAACCATTATGCGACCTTGAAATCTGCCAACCAATTAATGAGGAAATGTTCAATAGCAGCATCTTCAGGAGAACGACGCAATTAGTTTCGCATTTCAGTTCGACAATAGCACCAATTGTAGAGGAGCCGGCAAGGATAGAGTTGAGAAGGATGAGTGGGACGAGTACACCCGCCACTGGCGCATCGACGCCAGATGTTGAGAACAACAAGCGCAAGCTTAAGATCCTTATGTTACATGGTATGTTTAGCCTTCTCTTTTCTTAGTATGGAGAACGCTGTGCTTTTTATGCCTCTAAATCCTCGTTGGTTGGTGTCGTCCCAAATTTGTCCCTATTCTGCGGCGAAATCATCACATCCTCTCAGCCTACGTGTTTCCTGCGCCTCGGCTAATTGTTTAACAGGATATACACAATCCGGCACATCATTCCACGCAAAGACGAAGGCACTTGAGAAGGCGTTATCGAAAGCTTTCCCCGCTGTGCCGGAGAATGATCCGAATCCTAGTCGCCAGCATGCGCGGCCCCCAGGCTCGTTGGCTGAGTTTCCCGGAGGAGTTCAGTTGATATACCCAACTGCACCACACAGGTAAGCGAACGTTTTTCCTAGGCTGGGGGAAGAGAGGGTACAAGGAGAAGGAGTAATCTGAGATGATGTGGGAAGGATGGAGGGGCAAGAGGCGGTAGTAGAGAGGATACATGCGGGACGGAGTGATAAGATGGGCAGTGGAAATGGCGAGCTGGGTGTACACGGTCTCATGATGACAGGGGAGGCTTTCCACCATGGATGCAGGGAGACGATTGCCGCCTTGGCTGGACACGGACAGATTGAGCCATTGCTAACCCACCACACAGGTTAAAGCCCTCCCAAATCCCAGGCTATGTCCCAAAAGAAGGCGCCGTATCAGAAGACGACCAAATAGAGGCCTGGGCCTGGTGGCGCCGCGAAGAAGGAACAGGGACATATATCGGCCTAGACTCCGGCCTCCAAACCGTCGCAGACGCCATATCCTCAGCGGGCGACATCGATGCTGTGATGGGGTTCTCGCAGGGCGGGTGTAATGCCGCTATGGTCGCTTCCCTCCTCGAGACTTCCCGTCCTGAAGCCTTCGCTGCGGTTGAGGGCGGTATACAGTTTCCGGAGAGCTTTACGAAGCTGAGGGAGGAGGGACAGAGAACACTAAAGTTCGCAGTGAGTTATGCAGGGTTCTATGCGCCGCGGGACGATTATAGGGCGTTCTATGAGCCGAAGATACAGACGAAGGTGTTGCATGTCATTGGGTCGCTGGATACGGTTGTGGAAGGTGAGAGGACGCAAGGCTTGGTTGACAGGACAATCGATGGCGAGGTGGTTATACACCCAGGCGGACACTTCGTCCCAGTAGGCAAAGAATGGACGGCTGCACTGATACGGTTTATGCGTGGGGTGTTAGAACCAAAAGAGGAAGAGAAGACAGAGGAGAATGTTGAGGATATGGATATGCCTTTTTAAACTGCACCTAGATGGGATTATACATTTTGGATAGAATTTTGAGCAGATACCAGAAAGAGAAGAAATGTATACTGCCGCCATTGTCGTATCTGCTGCCGCCGTCCAGCCGTCACCGTCACAGCTTGTGACTGAACTATCAGCCGCACCATCAGCCGCACCATCGGGCCACACTGCTTCAGTAACGACAAAGGTATCTTGACAGATTGACGCCACGCGGACCCATCTCGCGGTGAGGGATTTCTTACCTCGAGCCACTCACCTCGATGCCGACACTGCCATCCACCCTCGACACCAGCACCCAGCATCGCAACCATGCCTCGTTACCACCATAGTTCCTACCCCTCCGGCGTAGTCGGCACCAGCACTGCGTTCCTTTGCCCTCCTCCCTCACCACCCCCAAAGTGGCATCCTCTTCCCTCTCCTTCCCGTCTCCCTCTCTTCTTCGTGTTTGTATTTAGTGTGGGAGCATGGTAGCTGACAGAGACAGACTTGCCAGTAAAAATCGACCTCCGCCACTTGCACAATTTCTGGCGCACGAAGCGCGGGGTTGATCCGCCGACTTTGCGGAAGCACTGTATGTCTTCTCCCTTCCCCTCCGTTTCTCCCCCACAATGGGCTTCACAGTCCCCCTTTATCAAACGCTGGGTAATATATTCGAAGCTAGAAGCCCATTATGCCTCGGTGTCGCAACGCGGAGCTGAAAATAAGACTCCTCACGCGAATCTGATAGCCAGAAGCAAACCAGTCCAGCAAAGGAGTCTGGCTCGTACTCATCCCGAAGCAGTCTTAATCCAACTTTGTAGTGATTTCTCACCAAGTTATTCTAGATCTTAGTATGCCGTCTCCCTTTCCATTCTATTGCCCACTGGACGTACTAGTAACGCCACCGTCCTCCAAAACTCAGAACAACACCGCCACATCCTCCATAGCATCCCTTTTCATGGCACTGTCGTCTCAAGTGCTCATGAGCAACAAAGGCAAAAGCAGTGGTTACTACGAGGGTCGAACTCGCGACCTTGGCGTTATTCGCAAATCGCTGTAACGATCTCGTATAATATTGTAATCCATCGCTAGAGCATGTTGCTGTCGGCTTTTATATGGCAGACCGTCGACTTGGCTTGCCAGCCCGTTGTCCAAGGTTGATGCACGTCTCGCCGCCGTCTAAAACGAGAGCGACAGCACCACAAAGAAGGGGCATCGCCAGCGGACCCGCACTCGATGTACAAAGCTCCGCCGCCCGAAATCCTCTTGCGCCTACTGCAAGACCATGTCATAGCTCGAATCTGCTGCCCGTTGGAAGTCTTGTCGTTGGCCGTTTCCGTGGCGATCAGTATATCCAACCACCTCCCTCCATCCCTCCATCCCGTTGGCGATCCGGGCAAGTGAGCGAGCGAGCGATCAAGGGGAGGGCTAGTGTCGACAACGAGCAGTATCCGGAGCATTCTCCGCCATGCAATTTCTGCGTTTACATTTTCCGTTACTAACGTCGTAACATCGGCGATGGCATCTCGCACCTAGGGCTGTACATTGTCACCTGACAATTTCTGTTTTTACTCGGCGATTTATGACAGACGTCTGTAAACCATTTTCCGGACGGACCTAATTGACAAACTAGTCGAGGCTGCAAGGCTAGATGACCACTGTAGTCTTGGTCTGCTCGCTTAAACTCTGCCGCTAAGCTTAAAGAGGTAGAAATAGGTGCTGTCAATGGCATTTCGGGCTGACATGTCATTGTCACTGTCCCCAGCAATTTGCCTGGTTTATGTCCAGTTTGCCATAAATTTGAAAAGCAAATTGCCCACCCCTACTTGCACCACTGCACGTTGTAACTGTAATTGGTTTGGAGACCCCAAACTGTTTCCTTGCTATAATACCACGCCGTGCGGCCAGGGATCTGGAAGTATTGACGAGCATTCTGGTCTTTATATTAGCCTTGGTCCATCTGATAATCTTTGGTACTATTTCTAGAATGTTCGACTTCCAGATTGAACATCGAGCTTTCACAAAACATAGGGCAGAGAAAGTGTTTGACAATGTCTCACCTGCACAAAACAGTTCCTCCCTCTTGCATCTAGTCCTGAACTCAAACCCGTTTGTATAGGAATGCGCATTATCACCTTACATATTATGTTTTTACTGGATGGCTATGACAGGCGTCAGTCATTTTTATTTTGGACGGACAATTATGACAAAGGAAATTCTGGGAATACTTAAGGGCGCATTTAGCTCCCACGTATAGAAGTGTGCAGCTCTGTGTACCTTCCGATTAGTGCAAGGAATTTGAAAGTGTGCATCTTTCCTCGCATTCTCTATTCATTGTTTAGCTCGGGTCCTTGTGTTCAAAATGCTTTGTCTTTGTGAATAAAATCTGCTCGCGCTTAAGGTCGTCGGAGCAGACGTTATCGTTGTGCCTTTAGTTGGATCCAGCTGCGCGAGCCGCACCTATACACCCTGTTCGCTGTGGAATTTAGCTAGCTCGCCCTTAGCTCGACCTATTTCCTGTAAAGGTGCCTTGCTGCTTTCTCCATTTACACAATTTTCTTTGTGGGACTTGTCGAGCTTCCGTTTTTGATTTGGAGACGAAGGCCCCAGGACGACTCGTGAATGTACAAACTCGGCTCGTTCAAAGTCAATCCAGGTTATCCTTGGCCGATCAGGACGGATAAGAATGTTGCGGGCCGCCGGGTCCCCCTGCAGTACTCCTAACTGATGTATAGCACGCAGAGCTCGGATAGCTTCTTCGGCGAGTGTTGGTGGAATTGACGATCGTAATGGGAATCCTTCAAAGCTCATAAAAATCATATGGACAATGCGAACGGCTCCGGCGTAGTATAATATACTGTCTAATTTTATATCCCCCAGGAATACAGGAACGCACCTCCCTTGAAGGGGAAGCCGGCGACGGTAAATCGAGAATTCGTGTACCAAATCTTTGGCACACTCAATCCCCGTGCCTTTCGCGGCGACAGTGTAACCAAATCTTGGTAACTTCACCTTGAATAATGCGCCTCTGGCTCCATGAATGTTCATGTCTTCACAATAGTCGAGCTGATCGCGTAACAGCTCGCGGATATGCTGCATGAATGTATTATGGCTAAGCTCATGGCGTCTTTTTCCATGCTCCTTTACATTCGGGCACTGGCGGTCGAGTTCCCCTTCATTAACCATACCCATGAGGCATACGGTCGTACAAAATGGACCTAAATCCCGCTGGCGATGACTCTTACTGTCAGCCTCTGTTTCTCCACCATGTTCGTTGGTCTGTGGTTGTTGTTTGAGGAGGGCGGAAGCGTTTGCGCTGTTCGGTGGCGGCTGAGGACGACTCGGTGTATCAGGGTCATGATTGTCATCATCGCTGCTGAAGGACGAAGTGGCTGGAGCACAAGTTCCAAGTTGTTTGCTCATCTTTCGTAATCGAAATTGGATCGGTGACCGTACTATATCGTGTGTGGCCCCTGGTGAAGGACGATATTCTGAAGACGGCACTTCGTCATCGGCAATAGTATCCTCGACCTCTTTGACCACGACATTCCAGGTCTGAAGCTGACGTAGAGCTTTCATTGTCCATTGCGCATCGCGTGCGGGCGTTTGAAGTGCACGAAGAGTAAATGCCACGGCCTGGGCAACCGCAGTCATGTGCAACCGATTGGACTGATTTCCAGGCCCATTCCAGCCAGTCAAAACGCCGACGTCTTTCTTTGGAACAGACAGAGCGTAATAAACGGTTGACGGATCGTCCGGAATGCGCAAGAAAATTGTTGCTTCACCAGTGTAGATCTCGCCATATTCCACCCCAGCTTTCACCATATATGAGAAACATTGCGTGATCACAGCGGCCACCAAACGACGGCAACGAATTGTTGTATTTTCACTCTCACCTTCTTCCACGATTTCATCTAGGTTCATATCCGTAAGTCCTTCGTAAATATGTCCTAAAGTCAATTTGTGAGGGGCTTTGTATTCGATGACCAGTGCGGCCACTCGATGTTCAAACCGCATCTCTCCACCTGATATGTTATAAACACAAAATTGATCGGCGCGCGGACGAAAAGACTTTGTTACGAGTTCCGACGACTCAGAAGAAGCCTCACTAATTTTGTTTGCGTGGGCTCGAAGGCGTTCCGAGCGTCGCATGTTGCCAATATTCGCCTCCATTGTTCGATCAGGACTCAGTGTGTTGCTATGGTTCTGAAATGTGACCGAACCTTGGAGACCAAAGTGATGGCGCAAAATATTATCTTCGGAGAACCGCTTGATGATTTCGGATACCGGATCCTCCACGGTGACTCGGGCGAAAGTATGGAGATCTAGCTCAGAACCCATCTGGCGTCCGCGAACAGCTACTCCCGATTCTTCCAGTGTATGTAAAGAGGTAAAATGCTGTTTACCGACAAATTCCGTCTCCATCACTTCTTCCCATATACATGCCTGCTCGACGTGAAATTTTGCCCAAGGCAAGATTCGATTAGGACGCGGTTTGTTTTCTGCATTGGCGAGATCGCCTTGCGTTGACTGTGTGTTGTCTTATTGAATGGTCAAACCTTGGTAAAGGTGAGTATGGCACGCATCGAGAAACTCGGGCAGCGTTGTCTTTCCGGTCCTCCGTTCGTGGCGGAGTCGTTCTTCTTCGCGGAGTCGTTCTGCGTCTTGTTCACGTCGTTCGGCTGCTTCGCGGAGTCGTCGCTCTTCTTCGCGGAGTCGTTCTGCGTCTTGTTCACGTCGTTCGGCTGCTTCGCGGAGTCGTTGCTCTTCCCGAAGCTGTTTACGTAGTGCCTCAAGTTCTGACATCTTCTAAGACTGAACACCCAAGTACTGATTTCAGTACATGATAAAAGGAAGAAGACGCGATAACCTATAGATTCCCCACGGCATTTGTTTCGACCAAAGTATTAGGACTCGAAGATGATGGCCATACCACTTTAACCTTGGCGAAGTTGTAGCAGCACAAAGCGCTGATCGGCGGAGGCGTTCTTGAGGAAGTAGGACAGCAGGCGCTTGTGGGCGCACGAAGAGCAGCGCTTGGAGTCCATCAACAAAAGAAGGAGAGTAGGTAGGGCAGGAGACGCGCGGAGGTGGTCGGGGCGCGCGGGGATTACGGCGCGCGAGCACGTGGCAGGTATTTTCGAGGGTAGACAATCACAGCACACAAAAACACGTCATACAAACCGAAGCCAAAGGGTCACGTCCGAGGAATTTAGAAGTAAGAGAAGCTAAAGCTTCAACGAGGGGCCACGAATAGGGTATACGCGGGTGTAAAGCTTTAGCATTTTAACGGTTTAACGTTTTTGGTTTTCTTATTTCCTAATGTGAATTAGGGTAGCTTTAGCATTTTAATGGTTTAATGCTTTTAGTTTTCTTATTTCCTAATGTGAATTTCATGGGGGCCAGCCCCCAAACCCCCGGGACTCGCTGCGCTCGATAATGTAAGCCAGCGAAGTTTATTTGTACGAGTGGATTTTAGGGGGCCAGCCCCCAAACCGTCTGTCGTCGCTGCGCTCGAGTTTGAGTAGGTTAATAGAATTCTTAATTTCTAAAATTGTAGTCCAAACCGCGCTCACGAGATGTAAGTGAATCTACCGTCTTAAATCGATCAAAGTGGAAGGGCGACTCAAACATGAGGCCGTCCAATGTCTTAACACGTGACACGGCAACATACAAAAGGCCCAGGCAATGCTCCTTCTGATTTATATTCAAAACAACCTTTGGAGGAGTTAAGCCTTGGCTTTTGTGAACAGTGATGGCATATGCCAAGCGGAGGGGAAACTGGGTACGGGAACAGGCGACGCCCTTAAGAAGAAACTGGCG
>RCNJ01000677.1_pt1 | contig 10528 bp, 5 predicted proteins | sample 2041171 | NCBI WGS metagenome assembly RCNJ01 (sample SAMN09708213, study PRJNA481090) | feces metagenome | biome: feces | host: Pygoscelis adeliae | place: Antarctica: Rookery Lake | collected 2010-03-01 | reverse complement strand
TTATCTATCTATTCCTATGGTCTTTCTCTCTTTTATGTGCGCGCATCGCCAGGGGTGCCGTTTGAGGGCGGCAACTTGCGGTCGCAGCTCTCGATGGCGCTGTCTTCCGTTTGTCTTGTCCGAGGACTGGGGACTGTCGTTTGACTGCGGAAGCAGTCTCCTGTTCAACAGAAATGATGACTGATAATATTGGCAGAGGTAATTACGAGTCGACATAGAGAAAGGGTTCTCGTAGACATACTGCTTATCGGGACTTGTACTTTCTCCACAAGTGATTGTTTCGGTAACTGCTTATGGTATGTGTCAAAAGTTCCATCGTTATGTCATAGATAAGCCACCAGTGATTGCCCATCGATGGTCCAAAAATTCCGTCTGCCAGACTAATCGATTGGCACTTACGTCTCTGATACTTAGTGTATTAGCTGATAATGTGACGATTAAGAAGAGGTTCAGATGTAGAGATTAAAGACCAGGTACACATACGCTCCGGCTACCGGAAGTCTCCGAGAGGAACGTACCCTCTGGCGAGACTCAACATCTATCCTCCGGTTTGTGTTGTCGTGACAAAAGGAAAAGGAACGCCGAAAGCGAACGCCACCCGCACAGGCCAGCATTCTGCTCACAAAAAAGACTTCTCCCTCGAAAATTTTCCTCTTCCTTTTACATTTTCCCATCGGACTTTGATATCTGACAATCGGCTTCATCGACAATGACGGAGGGTCCGTTTATGGTTTCGATTTCATGGCCTTGAGAGCACACAACTTGCACCAAAGAGGCGAAGTCAGAACTGGAAGCCGGGCTAGAGAAGCGAGACAAGCCTTCGGCCGAGCGCATGGCCATGCCAGAGAAGGTGAAGCAACTGCAAGCTGCCGCAGCAGAATTGGTAAAGCTGACCTTTCTTCCGATGGCTGTTGGGGTATGACTTTCCATTCTCTCGCTGGTACGTAGGCTATGCACCACCGCATTGAACTGAGAGGTCTAAGATCGAGGTCTTCCTAGAAGGCATAGATTCACGCAAATCGGACGCCAAAACAATGAACCTCTTTTCGAAAGTTACAATCGAACTTCTTGTATAGGAGTTAGTAGGAAGTCTGATGTTCAAAACTTATGGAGACAGGTTGACCTACTTAGCTCGAACACGACAAACCCACAACGCCAGAGGAACTTTCAGGGTTCGAGAATAAAATCAAAGCGTTCGACTGATATATCAGGTTGGCGATGAACATCCAGGACGGACCATACAAGGGATTTATAGTGGTGCCAGAGCAGCCAAGAAGCACCATTCGCCCATCGGGCTGCTTAAAAAGAATAGGCATTGATACCCGACAGGCTCACGAGGAGCGCACTGGGAGACGGGAACCAAGTACTTGGAGGGGCCGATTGGCTCAAATATCGAGATACACAATAACAAACGTCTACTCACCTATCTACAACTCGGACATCATCACTGTCCTCTTCTCCGCGGCACTCTTCTTCGCCGCCTCAATAACCTTCAACACGTCTCTAGCTTCCGATGCCTTGACCGGTACAAGTTCCTCCTTGTTCTGCTTAATCGCCTCTGCAAACTTAGCATACAGCGCACCATAAGTCTCTGGCTCCAAATTCTTAAAAGCCTTCTTAACCGGCTTCCCATCAACCAACGTCGTCAGATCTCCCGACAACTTCTCCTCCTCAACACCAAATCCAGGATCTCCAGGCTTCATACCCACCTTCAATTGGTCCTCCTGACAATCCAAATGGTACTTCTTATACACGCCCTCCGTGCCCCTAACCCAGAACCTCAAATGCGCAGTATCAATCGCCATCACATTCGCATTCGCTGACGCACTCAATCCATTCTCATACCCGCAAATAACCTTCACGGCATCTGGCTCCGCACGCTCGCCTTCACCACGCTCATTCTTGAAGATTGCTGTAACTTCCTTTGGCATCCCGAAGGCAAGCACAATCTGGTCGAGCAGATGGGTGCCGAGATCGTAAAGCACGCCCCCGCCCTCAGACATGGAAAGTTGACCTTTCCAGGTGTCTGCCTTCACGGCTTTGTAGCGGTCGAAGTGGGACTCGAAATCCACGATCCTGCCCAGCTTACCCTCCTGCTGCAACTTGCGGAAAGTAAGGAAATCGGAGTCCCAGCGGCGATTTTGGTAGACGCAGAGGAAGCGATCGCTCTCCTTTGCAATCTTCATGAGCTCCGACGCTTCGGCCGAGGTTGGGACGAAGGGCTTCTCGGCCAGGACGTGCTTGCCTGCCTTCAAGGCCGCGGAGGCGAGCGAGAAATGTGTGTTTGGGGGGGTGGTGATTATGACGATGTCGATGTTCCCGTCTGCGAAGAGAGAGTCGGCGGAGGTGTAGTGGCAGAAATCTGGGTATGTCGCTGGCGCGCTGTTGTCGTCTGTGGGCTTGCGCTGCACGATGGCTGTGAGCTTGAAGGATGGGGTGGTTGCGATAAGGGGGATGTGGAACACTTTTGCTGCCATGCTTGGACTGGTTAGCAGTGCACGGAGAGAAGGAGGAAACGGTAGCTAAAAAGGAGATGATAGAAACAAAGAGGACATACCCGAAGCCAATGACTCCGACATTGTAAACCTTATCTTGGGACGCCATTGTTGTTGTGTTTATTCGAGGTTGCTAACTGCTTGGTGTTTCTTTACGACGGGGCAACCGATTGTTATTTTGATCGTTTCCGTTTGAGATCTGGGAGGTATTTATATAATCGGGAAGAGAAGAGAGAACTATTTTTGTGACTCAAAAGTGTAAATGGACAATGTCTTCGCGATGACTGTGGAGTTATTTGCGCCGCGCCCTGCGGTGTTCGTGGTGTATGGTGGGGTAAATCACGACCCCACCAAATGTCCGCCAGTGACGTCGTGACGCGGTGCTTCTGTCGGTCAGTTGCCAGCCGTCAATACGAAGGCAGCAACGACACTACCGCCACATCGCCCAAACTCCCATTTTTGAAAATCGTTACTTCGAAATCGTCAATGTGAAGCGGCCCAAATAAGCACTTGATGTTGGGCGAAAAAAGAAATTTGGATTTTGGCATTTGGGCGATGTTGCGGAAGTGTCGTCGCATCGCTGATGATCAAAGGTAGAAGATTTGGGGTATGCAGTGTCAAGAATAGTACCCTACTCATATATTGATGCAGTTGTCTAACTGGTTGGTTTTGTGGTATCTATTTTGCATGCTATCTTCCTCGATATCACGCTTATGCTTCGTTTTCCCCTTTCGCACCTCGCTACCTTTCCTCTCACAACTTAGGTTTTTTAGCTGCAGGTCCCTCCTCTTCCTCATCGCTCAACTCAGCATAAATAGTCTTCGGCTGCGTCTCCTTCCAAGCACCAGTAAACAGTCTATCGCCCTCCACACTAGCATACTTCAACAACGCTTCCCGAGGATCTTCGTCTCTCATCGAGCTGAGAGGTATCGACTTGTCGATGTGCTCCCTATCCGGCACTCCCGACTTACTGAACGGCGTAACAATCGGTTTCTCCGGACGCCTTGGATCTCTACTCCTTCCTGACGCAGTCAACCCAATGGTTGGGTGGCGGGCTGCGAAGGAGGTTGATGATGCGCCGCCGGGTGTTATTATTGCGTCGGCTGATAAACCGGCAGAAGTATCGGTGGTGAAGTTTGGGTCGTCGTCTACGTGCCTCTTCTTCGGGGCGCGCTTCATGACCTCCACGGCTCCACGAACGGAAGTGTTGGGGTTGTAGAGGACGTGGACTTCGGAATTTGCGGAGGAGGTGATGATTTGGTTTAGTTTTTCGTGCCAAAGCACGCTAATGACAGTGGAATTGGGCGTTACTGGTGTGATGAGCTCAGGCTTCAGATTTCCGGAGTTGAGGATATAGAGGTCGCCAGAAGGGGAACCGGTGATGATGTGGGAGCCGGAGGGTGAGTACTTGATTGTTGATAGGGAATAGACGTCGCTGGTTGATGGGTGGGAAGTGGTAAGGATAGGCGTCTTTAATTTTCTTGTATCCCACAGCTTAATCAGGTCGTCACCGCCACGGGTGATTATCATCCTGCCATCCGGACTTATATCCAGACCGCCCGTGCGAGTTCCTGGTGTATGCGCATTCCTAACTTCGCCTGCTGGACGGGAGTGGGGACCGTTGCCGGACCACATTACTAGACTGCCGTCTAGTGCTGTGGCGACGAGGACGTTTGGGCCGCCTTGTAGTGGACTTCCCCATGCCACAGCCGTCATCCTCGTTCTTCCTCCTGAACCGGCCGTTCTGTCTTTATGTACGAGCACCTCCTTATGCTGGCGCTTATAATTGATATCCCATATCCTAATCGTACTATCTGTTCCAGCCGTGACGACCAGGTTTGGGTCTGTTGGCGACCATGTACCTGTTGTTATACTTGAGACATGTCCCTTCGTATTATGCATATCCCTAATATACATATCCCCCTTCACAAACTCCGTCAACACCTCTCCATCTCTGCTCATAATCCTCGCCTGTGGATGCTCAGTGATACAGAGGAAGTGGCTTCCAATATGTGGGCTGAATTCGACGTAGTTGATAGGGTGGGTTTCGGTGTTCTCTGATACCTTGCCGGCGTGCGGGTCGACGGATTTGAATGCGCGGAGGGTGGTGGGCGTCATGGCTGCGAAGTCGTGGAGCTTGAGGAGGCAGTCTGTGCTGCCGGTGATGAGGCGTGTGCCATTTGGGTCGAGGGTTGTTGTTGTGACGGCCTTTTCGTGCGTCTTCAGTACTAATTCGTGAGATACTGGGAATTCGTCTTCGTCGTCGCTGTCGCTGTCATCGCTGTCATCGCCGGAGTCGGAGTTGGACTCTTTGTCGCTAGAGGCATCCTTCTGGTGCTCGATAGCTACTGGAGCTGTACTCGTCGCATCGTCAACCTTGCGCTTCGTCCGATTGATTTGCGCCTCGACATTTGCCTCGACTGTTTTCTTGCCGAATGCTGTGGGGAGAAATGCCCTCATCGGGTCATCTCCGGCAGATTGTGGCTCCTCCACCGCGGGCTCATTATCGCTGTCGCTGGCGTAGTTTACATTCATATTTGCGTATGTTTGGTGTGTTGTCTTGTCGGATTGAGCCTTGGAGGATATAAAATAAGGTCAGCCTCGGCGTAATTGGTTGTCAGCCTCGTGCTTGGCGATGACGACGACGCTGGAGCTTTGTCGCTGCTGATAAAGTTCGGCGGATAAGAAAGCGCCGACAACAACCGCTTAGTTTGAGCGCAAAGTATACTCACTTCTCATGTTACATTGATGCATTTGATGTTTTCCATGCACGTTGTTCTTCTGTCGCTATACCAACTTTGCAATTTGATGCGCTTCACCAATTCTCCAGAACAGAGCCCCAATGCTCTCGTCCTCCCAGAACCGATCGAACCAACCTCGAAGTGAAGGCTCAACATCGCCTTGATACGTGCCAATGTATATAAACACCCTCGACCTCGCCGCCTCAGCAGCTCTTATCGCCCGCGATTATGCGACCGCCACGCCGACCCATCATGAGCGCGGCCTCTTCCTCTCAGATCCCGACAGCGAATCCCCCATAAAACGCTGGTCCTCATTCATTGGCATCGTAACGGCAATCTGCGGAAACATACTCATCTCATTTGCACTCAACATCCAACGATACGCACACATACGGATTGGGAAGGAGTTGGATGAGAAGAAACAGCAGAGTCGAAAGGCGTTGAGAAGGGCGAGGAGTTATGGGACGACACAGAGTACGCTGGTGCTGTGTAACAATGGGGACGGCAAACGAAACGAGATTGGGAGGAGTGAGAGTGATCCTATGCTGAGCAGTTGCAGCTCGCATGATACGACTGATAGTGAGGAGCAGCATGAGAAGAGGTCGTATCTGCATTCGCCGTATTGGTGGGGAGGGATTATACTCATGACTATTGGGGAGACGGGGAACTTTCTGGCTTACGCCTTTGCGCCGGCATCTATCGTATCGCCGTTGGGTGTCGTGGCGCTGATCTCCAACTGTGTCATCGCCCCAATAATGCTGAAGGAGAAATTCCGCATGCGCGACTTCTGGGGAGTCCTCGTCGCAATCGGAGGAGCCGTGACAGTCGTCCTAAGCGCCAAGCAGCAAGAAAAGCGCCTCGGTCCCCACGAAGTTCTCGGCGCAATCACAACCCTCGAATTCGAAATCTACATGGCAGTCACCGCTGTCCTAATCGGCACTTTAATCTGGCTCTCCCCGCGCTACGGCCACAAAACCATCCTCATCGACCTCGGCCTTGTAGGCCTCTTTGGAGGCTACACAGCACTTTCCACCAAAGGCGTCGCATCCATGCTCACCGACGGCTTTGTGCGCGCCCTCGCCACGCCAATTACATATGCACTCCTCGCTGTACTGGCTGGAACAGCGGTGATGCAGATCAAATACGTCAACAAAGCCCTCCAGCGATTCGACAGCACCCAGGTTATCCCAGTACAATTTGTACTCTTCACGCTCTCTGTCATAATTGGTTCCGCAGTTTTGTATAGGGACTTTGAGCACACGACACTCGAACGAACAATAAAATTCGTCTGCGGCTGCCTTCTCACCTTCTTCGGCGTCTTCCTCATCACCTCCGGTCGTCCGGGCCAATCCACCCTCGACGATAGTGATTCCGGGGACGAGGAGCAGTACGGTCTGCAAACCCAACAGCACGACTCAGCCGACTACGTGCCCTACAACGAAGCCCCTAAATACCCGCCGATGGAACCATCACCCCTGCACCAGGAATTTCATCTCGACACCGATACAGATAGCCTTTCGGAATTTCCTGATCTCTCCAGAAGGACGAGCAGAGTCTGCTGGGCGGTCCAAAGCTTCGAGACGCCAAGTAAACACCTCAGCAAGGCGCCGAGCTTGAGATTAACAACCCCGGCCTCAATACCTAACGAAGAATCACCCCTGATAGATTTTGACAACACCTCACCTGCTGCTGTCCGCCCGCTACTTAGTAGACTGGCGAGTCAGAATGCTGCGAATGGGCAGGCGCAAAGCGATTCTGCGTTGGCGGGCGCACAGCAGCCCACTACGCCGGGGAGGGCGAAGAGTATGTTGCCGTTGCCGGGGCCGTTTATTAGTCCGTTAAGTAGTAGTTTGAGTGTGGTTGTTGCGGATACGTTGAGGCGCGGAACCGACGTCTACGGTACGAGAAAACGTCCACGGATGTCTCTCACCCGCCTCACATCTGGGGCAGTAGATGGCTCAGATGATGAGAGGGATGAGAGATGCAGAAGCAGAAGTCGACCGAGCACGAGGCCTGGCAGTCCGCCAAGGAAGAGGGGGGCGATGGCGAGGAGGGATTCGGCACATCAGGCTTTATCTAGGAGTTTGGATAATGGGAGACCGTTAAGTGGAGGTAGACCCAGGGCCAAATCTTTAGGCCACAAGTTGAGCGAATTTTTCAGCTTGGCGAGGGGGCTGAAAAGTATGGATGTTGAGGCGAGGCTGGCGGAGAGACTTGTGCCCAGGAGTAGTGAAGGGAATGGAGATGGGATGAGGACGCTGAGCATTGAGAATGTACGTGATGCGGCAGACGGAAACACCGAGAGGAGGGATGGAGGAAATGAGAATGGAAGAACAAATTCTGCAGGTGGGGCGACTTATGCTGAAGTTGTACAAGAAGGTGGTGATAATGGTAATGAAGTTGGAGAGGCTACTTATGCGGAGGTTGTACGAGAAGGAAAGAGCGATGTCAATGCCGCTGGAGAGGCTAGCTATGCTGATGCGGCTCGCCCGTAAGTGAGAAAGGGTGGTATTAATGTTCTGATGATGGTGTTTAGCATAGCATGCGCTTTGGATATAGCTAGCATTTGATGGCGCTGTCCGCACACGGAACCTGAAAATAAAAGGCTTACGAGGCTTCAGTAGCAACCTCGACCCAAGAAGAAGAGAAAAGTGTTTGTAGCAGTAAAATTCCTGATCGTTCTCCAAGTTCGTCCTTTCCGCTCGACCAGGTGGTCCTCGTTGATGTGTTTGAAGCACTAAGACTCAACTTCGCTTTAATCCCCCCAATCACTCATTTCCTCCTCAGCCATCCTCTCCTCTTCGCCAGTGTTGTCAGAATACTACTTAAGTAGTACTCCCGAGTCAACTACTCGAGTAGAGAGTAGGGAGTAATCGTGAGGCAAGCCAGCCATCTCACCCGCTTCACATTCGCTGGTGGGTCACCAATACGAAACCGCCGGCAATACGAAACCGGAACCGCACGAAGCTCATGAACGGCTGCGAGAACGACAATACGGTTGTATGTCTGCGTTGCCCCAGCCGCTGCTTTCTGGCACAATAAAAGACATTGTGTAAGGTCTGTTTTCTGCTGCTCTTCGATCCGAACTTTTTGAGTCATGATTTCCAGACCTTCGTCGCTCATCAGCTCAGACGCCAGTAACTTCAACTTCTCATGACGTGTTCTCACCACGTCAAGGTCGGTATTTGGACCTCGGCAGCCACGATGTCGACTTCGAGTGCTTTGAAGTCTTCCGTGTTTTGCGACGTGGACGTGCTATGCAATGCGTTAGCGGAGATCTTTTTAGGCATTGAGAATCCCTTACAACAATGCAACGCACAATACGAGAGTAAGACTCAGCTCCCAACCAACCACTCTTGCCCGAAAATCTGCGATGTTTTTGTCAACTTCAGCTTGAAGCTATCCGGAAAGCTTTTTTTGCCATCCTGAAAGAGTGCAGGAAGTCCCTCCATTTTGGTCTTGAAATTCTTGCACGCACGATCACATCCGTCGAGAGTTGGCTTCGCCACTTGCAAGCATGCGATCTGGCTTTCTGACGGCCCCAGACGACAGCCGTCAAGATCTGTTTTCAAAGTATTCATAATCTCACTGAGAGCCACAATACGCTGGTTCAGATCTTGGAACGCTGTCGGTGCATCCCGGATGCTCGAGATCAATTGGTAGAGTGCTTTGGTGCTGGAATATGCAAGGCCAGCGACTGCTATGATGCCTGCAGTGACGCTGAGAGGATCAGCCATTAATAGCAGTGCTTTAGACCCCTTAGGGTCGATTCCCGCCCATTACCTATTAAACTCCCCTATCCCACACTCTTGTTTCGTCGCCCTATAGCAGTTCTCGGGACGTATATATATATATCGGAGACCACCAAAAAATCAACCATACGCTAAACCTCTATAAACCCGGACATCTTGCTCTAAACCCGTGTGAACGATATTACGGCCATGGAAAGAGGCTGTAGCCCCCCTCCCTCGGGAGCAGGCGGTAGTGGCCATGGAAGAGACCCTCCTCCAGGACCCACGCAAAGCCCAACCACGTCCCCAATGCTACCCACCACATATGATTGTAGCGATGATGGTTCTATTGGCGCTATACAACCGCTAATTGCCAACGCAGCCAGCAAATCCCCTCCCGACGCCCCAGAACAACTCATCTTGACATGTATTGGCAAGGTTTTCACACAGGTCCAAGAAGATTTTTCTTGGATCAATCGCAACCTGAAAGCACTCCACAGCAAACTGGATACCACCGCAAAAGCCCCTGTGACTACGGTGGTCCAATACAGCCCACAGCAGCCCTCCTGGAGCACCATCGCTGCTGGTGGTCTTCCGGGACATCCGCGCTTACAGCGCCAAGGCCCAACTTTAGCCGCCGGCAACGCGCGTATCGCACTAAAGTCACCACTGCAATACTACAAGAGGGAGCTCATTGCGCACTGCAATAAAGCTGCTGGTGTTTTTGACCGTTCAGTTCAGAGACTAATTGAAGATCTGAATAGAGCCACAAAGCAAAGCGAAGTTGTTGGAGAACTTCAATCTGTGGGAAAACTCCAAAGTGGTGATGCGATTTTCAGATTTGACACCACAGAAAGCCGTGACAGTTGGAGAAGATGCGAGAATGATTGGATTGAAATTTTGGGTGTCGGTGCACATCTGAAACAAAGGCACTATACAGAGCTAATACATAGTATGAAGAAACGAGAGTGTCAAGACTCCGCCAGCACAATTGCGGAGCTGTACAAAGCCAACCCTCGATTGCATGAAGCCGGAGTGCGAATCCTTAGAACTGCCTTTCAGAAAAAGACTCTGACAAGCGACAAAGCAACTGGACCTCTCCTTGTTAGTGTTGGCGAACCAGAACACGCAAATGAAATGGTTAGACAAGAGATAAACTGGCGGTACCAAGCCCACCACTGTGAGCTCTTTGAAGATAATGCTAAGCCTACCCAATGCTTCAAATGCCATGCCTTTGGACATATGGCAACCCACTGTCGACACGCAGCAAGATGTGGCTATTGCAGTAGCAATCCAGGAGCCATGGCTCAACCCTCATATACAAGCGACTTACTGTTCAACCAACTGTTGAGGGGTGAAGCCTGTTGACAGGAGAGGCGGCGGTAGCGGCGTCGGGGTCGTAGGCTTGTGTTGAAAAAGGGTTGAGACAAGACGGAGGTCTTCTGAGGGTTCAGCGAAGGATGTCGAGAAGGCAGTATCAATGAAGTAATATTGAACTGTGTCTAAATGTCTGTCTAAAGGAAGGCTATCTAGTGGGAGGGGAGCGAGCTCTTATAGCTCG
>RCNJ01000675.1_pt1 | contig 10574 bp, 9 predicted proteins | sample 2041171 | NCBI WGS metagenome assembly RCNJ01 (sample SAMN09708213, study PRJNA481090) | feces metagenome | biome: feces | host: Pygoscelis adeliae | place: Antarctica: Rookery Lake | collected 2010-03-01 | reverse complement strand
GGGGAGTTCGATGTGCACGTATCCGGCGCTGCGTGCCGCCGAGGTGATCGCATCGCGGACCGCGACGAACCCCGCCGACTCCGGTGGTACGTAGTCGGGAACCCCCTTGGGGGCCTTGAGCGCGGTCTTCTTCTCGGTACCGGTCACGGGTGCGTCGTCCTCGCTTGCGTCTCGGGGTCGGGGCAGGGGTGGAGGTTACAGACCCCGCAGGAAGGGGTTGGCGCGGCGTTCGCGGCCCACCGTGGTCGACGGGCCGTGTCCGGGGAGCACGACCGCGTCGTCGTCCAGGACGAGAAACTTCTTGGCGATGGACTGGAGCAGTACCTCGGCGTCGCCGCCGGGCAGGTCGCTGCGCCCGATGCCGTCCTGGAACAGCACGTCCCCCCCTAGCACCACCTCGCGCGGGCCGGATTCGGTGGCGGTGACCGCACGGAACGACACGGAACCCCGGCTGTGGCCCGGCACGTGGTCAACGTCGAACGTCATCGATCCGAAGGTCAGGCGGTCGCCGTCGAACACCTCGATCACGTGTTCCGGCTCGACGAAGGTCTGGCCCTGAAGCATGGCGGCCAGATCGAGGGAGAGCGCCTTTCCGGGCTCGGAGAGCATCTCCCGGTCATCCGGATGGATGTAGGCGGGGACCCGGTAGTGGTCGGCCACGGCCTGCGCGTTCCAGATGTGGTCGAGGTGCCCGTGCGTCAACAGGACTGCGCGCGGGCGCAGCCCGGCTTCCGAGATCTCGCGACGTACACGCTCCTCCGAATCCTGGCCCGGGTCGACGACGACGCAGTCCCCCGCGTCGTCAGAGATGATGTAGCAGTTGGTGCCGAACATTCCGGCCGGGAACCCGACGATCCGCACGTCCCGTTCTCCCTTCTTAGGATCCCGCGGCCACCGCCGCGGGTGTCGGACCGGGGTGCTCGAACACCGGAGTGGTGCGCGGCGCTCTCAGCCCGACCTGGTAGACAAGGACCCTGGGCTGGACCCCCGTGGGTCCAGCCGACCGTTCCAGCCTAGTCCAGGTACCCAGGAGGGTCAGTGTCCACCAACCAGCAACGCCGAGCCGAGGCGCGTCAGCGCCTGCGCGAGCAGATGGAGGCGCAGGCTCGACGGGAGAAGCAGCTCAAGATCGCCGGGGCGGCCGCCGTCGTCGTGGTCCTCCTCGGGCTGGTGGGTGTCGTCGCGTGGAACAAGCAGCAGGACGCGCGCGCCGAGGAGTATGCCGCCAACTGGCTGACCTGTGAATATCCGGTCACCACCGACACCCCGGAGAAGGTGGACCCCGCCGAGTTCGAGGACCAGGGCGAGGAGATCGCCAAGCAGGCCAAGGAGTTCAACGCCAAGATCGAGACGATGGAGAAGACCAAGCGCGAGGCCGAGCCGCCGTCCGGTGACCAGGCGCGCCGCGGGACCGCCGACATCAGTCTGACCACTGATCGCGGGGTGATCCCGGTCGCGCTCGACCGGGCGGACGCGCCGTGCAACGTGGCGAGTTTCATCCACCTGACGGAGCAGAGCTACTTCGAGGACTCGGAGTGCCACCGTCTGACCGTCTCGGCCGAGGGCCCCGGCCTGTCGGTGCTGCAGTGCGGCGACCCGACCGGGACCGGATTGTCCGGTCCGGGATACTCGGTCGTCGACGAGCCACCGACCGACCTCGAGCCGGCTCCGGACGGCTCCGGTGCCGCGATCTATCCGCGCGGGACGGTCGCCATGGCCAAATCTCAGGCCCCGGACTCGGCCGGTAGTCAGTTCTTCCTCGTCTACGAGGATTCCACGCTCCCGCCCGAGTACACCGTCATGGGAACTATCAAGGAAGAAGGACTGAAGGTCCTCGACAAGATCGCCAAGGCCGGTGTGAAGAGCAAGGACCAGTCCAGTCCCGACAACCAGGTCCCCGCGAAGCCGATCACGATCGAGTCAGCGGTCGTGCAGTCCCAGGAGGGTCTGCCCGCCGCCTGATCCCGGTCAACGCAGCGCCCTGGCCCGCTTCGGCGGTGCCGTATGAAGGGGGTGTCAACCGGCGCCGGGTCGGGGTCTGGCCGGGGCCTTGGCCGCCGGGCTCAACCCGAGGTCACGCGGTTGACGTCGAAGACGCCCTCCACCGAGCGGACCGTGTTGAGCACGTGACCGAGGTGTTTGGGGTCCGCCATCTCAAAAGTGAACCTTGAGATCGCGACCCGGTCGTCGCCGGCGGTCTGCACCGAGGCCGAGAGGATGTTCACCTTCTCGTCGGCGAGGACCTTGGTGACATCGGACAACAGTCGGTGGCGGTCGAGCGCCTCGACCTGGATCGCCACCAGGAACACCGCTCCGGGCTGGGGGACCCACTCCACCTTGACGAGCCTTTCCGACTCACGCCGCAGCTCGGAGGCGTTGGTGCAATCGGTGCGGTGCACGCTGACCGATCCGCCCCGGGTGATGAAGCCGAGGATCTCATCGCCGGGGACCGGGGTACAGCAGCGGGCCAACTTGGCGTGGACATCGCGCACCCCTCCCACGAGCACCCCGGAGCCGGCGGGCGTGGCCCGCGAGGTCGTCATGGTCTTGTCGCGAGAGCGGTCGGCGATCTCCTCGGTGACCTCGTCGACACCGCCGTAGGCGGTGATGAGTCGCCCGACGATGTGCTTGGCGGAGACGTGATGCTCGCCGATCGCGGTGTAGAGCGCCGTCACGTCGCTGAAGCCCAGCTCACCGGCGACCCCGGCGAGGGACTCGTTGGAGAACACGCGGTGGACCGGAACACCACCTCGTCGCACCTCCCGGGCGATGAGGTCCTTGCCCCGCTCGAGCGCCTCCTCGCGCCGCTCCTTCGCGAACCACTGACGGATCGAGCTCCTGGCGCGGCCGGAGACGACGAACTTCTGCCAGTCCAGGCTCGGGCCCGCATTGGGGTCCTTGGAGGTGAAGACCTCCACGACCTCGCCGTTCTCCAAAGGTCGCTCCAGTGCGACGAGCTTCCCGTTCACCCGGGCGCCGATACAGTGATGGCCGACCTCGGTGTGCACCGCGTACGCGAAATCCACCGGGGTGGCGCCGACCGGCAGGTTGACCACGTCGCCCTTGGGGGTGAAGACGAAGATCTGCTTGCTCGTCATCTCGAAGCGCAACGAGTCCAGGAATTCTCCCGGGTCGGCGGCTTCACGCTGCCAGCTCAGCAGTTGCCGCATCCACGCCATCTCGTCGACCTCGGCGGTGTCACCGGAATGCCTGCCGCGCGTCTCCTTGTACCGCCAGTGTGCAGCGATGCCGTACTCGGCGTTGCGGTGCATCTCGTGGGTACGGATCTGGATCTCGAGGGGCTTGCCCTCGGGACCGATGACCGTCGTGTGCAGCGACCGGTAGACCCCGAACTTGGGCTGCGCGATGTAGTCCTTGAAGCGGCCGGGCATCGGCTGCCACAGCGAGTGGACGACCCCGATCGCGGCGTAGCAGTCGCGCACGTCTTCGCACAGCACCCGGATGCCGACCAGGTCGTGGATGTCGTCGAACTCGCGGCCCCGCACCATCATCTTCTGGTAGATGGACCAGTAGTGCTTGGGTCGACCCTCGACGATCGCCTGGATGTGCGCCTTCTCCAACTCGCCACGGACCTTGGTCGTGACCCTGCCCAGATAGACGTCACGACTCGGCGCACGGTCGGCGACCAGCCGTACGATCTCCTGATACTTCTTGGGCTGCAGGATCGCGAACGACAGGTCCTCGAGTTCCCACTTGACCGTGGCCATGCCGAGTCGGTGCGCGAGGGGGGCGATCACCTCGAGCGTCTCGCGCGCCTTCTTCCCCTGCTTCTCCGGCGGGAGAAAGCGCATGGTCCGCATGTTGTGCAGTCGATCGGCGACCTTGATGACCAGGACCCGCGGGTCGTGCGCCATCGCGATGATCATCTTCCGGATGGTCTCGGCCTCGGCGGCCTCACCGAACTGGACCCTGTCGAGTTTGGTCACGCCGTCGACGAGGTGGGCCACCTCCTGCCCGAAGTCGGTCGCGAGGGTGTCGAGGCCGTAATCGGTGTCCTCCACGGTGTCGTGGAGGAGCGCGGCGACGAGCGTGGTGGTGTCCATGCCCATTTCCGCGCAGATCGTGGCCACGGCCAGCGGATGGGTGATGTACGGGTCGCCCGATTTCCGGAACACCCCGTCGTGCTGACGGTCTGCCATCGCGTACGCACGCGAGAGCAACCCGACGTCCGCTTTAGGATGATGGACCCGGTGGACCCTGACCAGCGGCTCGAGTACCGCCGGTGTGGAGGCGACGGTGAGACCCGCGGTGAGACGTCGCGCCCAGCGCGCCCGGACCCGGCGCCCGGACGACGGGCGAACGCCCGGGACCACCGGCAGAGGCTGGGTCGTGGGCTGCGGGTCGGCGGGGGCCTGCGAGGCGGGCCGGTCGGCGGTGTGCGGCCCCCCTTCACCCTGATCGGGTCCGGGGTCTGTCACTGGATCCTGACCGTGGGTCATCGCGGCTCCTCCCCTCTCGATCCGAGCCGTCAGCGGCGGGCCGTGGGCGTCACGCGACCGTGAGGCACGTCAACGATGTGCCCGCCAGCCTATCCCGGCCGCCGAGGCCCGGGACCTCGAGCACGACGGACAGTCCGGAGACGATGGCTCCGCAGTCGACGAGTAGCCCGACGGCCGCGCTCAGGGTGCCGCCGGTGGCGAGCACGTCATCGACGACGAGGACCCGCTTGCCCGTGAGATCGAGTCCATCGGCCGGTAGTTCCAGTGTCGCCGCACCGTATTCCAGCTCGTAGGACCGCGAGTGCACCGGCGGGGGGAGCTTGCCCGCCTTACGAACGGCCAATACCCCTGTTCCCAGGTTCATCGCCACCGCTCCCGCCAACAGGAACCCACGGGCGTCAAGTCCCGCGACGTAGTCGACATCGCCGATCTCGTGGCCTGCGGTGAGCCCCTTGATCACAGCGGCGAACCCCTGCGGATCGGCGAGGACGGGGGTGAGGTCACAGAACTGGACGCCGGCCGCCGGGAAGTCCTCGACCCTGCGCATCAGTCTCTCGATGGCCGACTCGATCGCGGTCGGCGCCGTGCCGGTCACGCGAGGGCGCCCATCTTCTCGCGCCGTTTCAGGACCTTGGCGTTATGCGCACGGATCTCGGGCTTGCGCTCCTTGAGGGTCACCAGCAGCGGGGTCGCGAAAAAGACGGACGAGAAGGTTCCGGTAACGATGCCCACCATCTGCACGAGGGCGAGATCCTTGAGCGTTCCCACACCGAGGATCCACACCGCGATGACGACGAGGGCCAGCAGCGGCAGCAGGCCGATGATCGTGGTGTGCATAGACCTCATCAGCGTCTGGTTCACGCCCAGATTCGCCTCTTCGGCATAGGTGCTCCTCGACGAGTGCCTGATGCCCCTGGTGTTCTCCTCGACCTTGTCGAAGACCACCACCGTGTCGTAGAGCGAGAAGCCGAGAATGGTGAGCAACCCGATCACCGTGGCCGGGCTGACCTCGAAACCGACCAGCGAGTACACACCAGCAGTGGAGATGACGTCGAAGACGAGTGCGGTGATCGCCGCGATGGACATGTCCACTTCGAACCGGAACGCGATGTACCCGAAGACGAAGACGATGAACACGGCCAGGGCGATCAGCGCTTTCTTGGTGACCTGCCCGCCCCAGCTCTCGCTGCGCGCGGAGTCCCCGATCGCCTCGACCGAGGCCTCTCCGGTCGATGAGATCGGCTGGAACTCCTCGAAGAGCGCCTGCTTGGCGGATTGGATCTCTTCACTGGACAGGAACCGTGTCTCCACCTCGACGATCCGGGCGGCGCCGGCACCAACGATCTGGACCATCTGGGGATCCTCACCGATCGCCTCCTCGATCACGGACGGGACGCGGTCCTTGTCGATGTCGCCCGCCGGCATCGTGAGCTTGGTTCCGCCGGTGAAGTCGATACCGAAGGTGAATCCACGGAACAGGATGCTCGCCAGGCAGATAGCGACGATCACTCCGGTGAGCGCGTAGAAGCGCCGACGATGGGGGATGATGCCGAACGCGCCGGTGCCGGTGTAGAGCCTGTTGAACAGGCTCTCGCGCGGCGGCGTGGGCGTGGTGGCGTCGGACGCGACGCCCATGGTGCCCGATGCGCTCATCGGCCCTCCTCCTCATCTGTGGCGGCACGATCCCCCGGGGCGGGGCGATCGTCGGTCCCGGCGGCGCCGGTGCTGGGGAGGGGCCGGTCCAGAAGGAGGCTCGGCGCACCCGACGGGGCGCCGGCTCCCGGTCCGCGGACGGTGGCGGACACGCTGCCGCGTCGACCATCTCCCTCGGCGTCGGACTCCTTCTCACCCTCCCTACGCTGCGAGGCGGCCGATGCCCGCAGGGACTCCATGCGGCCCATGCCGTTCGCCCAGGCGTGCGCGAACATCGGCTTCGTGGAGGCGATGTACACCAGCGGCCAGGTGACGGTGAAGGCCACGAAGACGTCCATCACGGTGGTGAGACCGAGAGTGAAGGCGAAGCCGCGGACCTCGCCGCTGGCGAGCCAATAGAGGATCACGGCGCCGATGATGCTCACCATGTTGCCGGTCACGATGGTGCGACTCGCGCTCTTCCACGCCCGGGGCACGGAGGATCTGAAGCGGTGCCCCTCACGCAGCTCGTCCTTGATCCGTTCGAAGAACACGACGTACGAATCCGCGGTCATGCCGATACCGATCACCAGGCCCGCGATGCCGGCGAGATCCAGGCTGTAGTCGACGGTGTACCCCAGAAGCACGAGCATCACGTAGGTCAGCAGGAACGCGAAGCCGAGGGAGATGAACGCCAGGACGCCGAGGATGCGGTAGTAGACCACCGAGTACACCAGGACCAGGAGCATCCCGATCGCACCCGCCAACATTCCCGCCTGCAACGAGGCGAGCCCGAGTGAGGCCGGGACGTTGTCGACGTTCGGGTCCTCGAACGAGATGGGTAGCGCGCCATAACGGAGGTTCGCGGCCAGTGAGGCGGCCTCGTCGATCGAGAAGTCACCAGTGATCGAGGTCGCCGAACCGACCGGCGTCACCCCCTGGACCACCGGGGCACTGATGACGGACCCGTCCAGCAGGATGGCGACCTGCTTCTGGAGGTTCTCCTGGGTGAGCCGCGACCAGGTGGCGCTGCCCTGCTGGCCGGGGCCCGCGTTGAAGCGGAAGGAGACCTCGTTCTGTCCGGCTTGCTGACTAAAACTAGAGCCCACTGAGTCCTTGACGATCTGCTGGCCATCCAGGCGGGTCCCGTCCTCGGGTTCGCCGTTCAGCAGCGGCACGGGACCGAGGATGTACTTCGCCCCCTCGCCGCAGGCGATGAGGGCCAGCGCCGGGTCGTCGAAGCCGGCGAGGACGTCACGATCGGGGCAGCGGAAGGTGGCGAACGTCTCGGTGAGCGTCGCCGGGTCTCCCTGGCGGAGCTCCTTGGCTTCCTCGACCTCCTTGGCCACCGCCTCGCGGTCGCCCTTCTCCGCCGGGACCGGTTCGACGTCTCCGGGCGCGACGGGCTGCGTCTGCAGCACCGGCCGGATGCTGAGCTGGGAGGTGGTACCGAGGTCGCGGGCCTGGCTCGAGTCCTCGCCCGGGACGGTGAGGACGATGTTGCTGCCCTCGATCACGACGGTCGTCCCGGCCACCCCGAGTCCGTCGACACGGTCCCGGATGATCTCCTGGGCGAGCCGGAGGTCAGCCTCGTCGGGCTGCCCCTTGGGGATGAGCGTGACCCTGGTCCCGCCCTGGAGGTCGATCCCCAGTTTGGGCGTCAGTCCACGCTCCGCCACGGCGAACGCTGCCAGGAACAGCACGAAGAGCACCAGGAGGAAGGCGGACAGCAGCGCCCAGGGCTTGGGACGGGCGTCGACGCCACGAGTACGGGCTGGTGACACAGGGGATCTCTCTCGGTCATCGTGGAGGCCGCCGACTGGACGGCTCCATCACACTACTCGGAGGTCGGCTCCGTCCGAGAACCCGTCGCATCAGGTCCGGCGATCTCGCCAGAAGCGAGCGTGTCGGCGAGCTTCTCCCTGATCACCCGACGGTCCCACTGGGTCCGCACCCCGGGCGCGACCTCCAGGACGACGGTCTCCTCGCCTGCCGAGACGATGGTGGCGTGGAGACCCGACGTGGTCAACACCCGGTCCCCCACGATCAGCGAGGCCTGCATCTCGTGGAGCGATCTCATCGCTTTTCGTTGCTTAGAACTCTGGACGAACATCATCACGACCAGCGCGATGATAATCAGCGGTAGGAGCAGTTCCAGTCCCATAGGTGACCTCCTCGGGTCGTGCCACCGGCGACCGGGCCCGTGGATCGGGCCCGAAGACAGGCCGGTCTGGTGTCGAGGATGCCAGCCCGCCCCACGGGCGGGGCAAACCGGGTCGGCACGCGACTGTCAGCCGCGGGGCCCGACCCCTCGGTCCACCTCGACAACCGACGTCGCGTTCGCGGACCGGCCCTCGGGTCGACTCAGCCCGAGATGCTCCCAGGCCCCCGGCGTGGCGACGCGGCCCCTTGGGGTACGCGCGAGCAGGCCGGCGCGGACCAGGAACGGCTCGCACACCTCCTCGAGGGTGGTCGACTCCTCCCCCACGGCCACGGCGAGCGTACTCAGCCCGACCGGGCCGCCCTCGTGCTGGACGAGCAACGCCCTCAATACGGCTCGGTCGAGCCGGTCCAGGCCGAGTTCGTCCACCTCGTACACCTCGAGGGCCGCACGGGCGACGGGCACCGTGACCGTCCCGTCCGCGCGCACCTCGGCGTAGTCACGCACCCTCCGAAGCAGCCTGTTGGCGATCCGCGGGGTGCCTCGTGAGCGGCCGGCGATCTCGACCGCGGCCTCGGGAGCCACCGGGATGGCGAGGATATCGGCCGCTCGGGCGACGATCCGCGCGAGATCCGCGTCGGAGTAGAAGTCCATGTGGGCGGTGAACCCGAAGCGGTCCCGGAGCGGCCCCGTGAGTGACCCTGATCTCGTGGTGGCCCCGACGAGGGTGAACGGGGCGATCTCCAACGGGATGGAGGTGGCTCCCGGCCCCTTGCCGACCATGATGTCGATCCGGAAGTCTTCCATCGCGAGGTAGAGCATCTCCTCCGCCGGACGGGCGATCCGGTGGATCTCGTCGATGAACAGGATGTCGCCCTCGATGAGGTTCGACAGGAGCGCCGCGAGGTCGCCCGGCCGTTCGAGGGCTGGGCCTGAGGTGATCCGCAGTGATCCCCCGAGTTCAGCCGCGACGATCATCGCCAGACTGGTCTTACCGAGTCCCGGCGGCCCGGAGAACAGGAGGTGGTCGGGCACCGCGCCGCGCCGGGCCGCGGCGGTGAGAACCAGATGGAGTTGCTCCCGCACCGTCTCCTGGCCGATGAAGTCCTCGAGGTTCCGCGGGCGCAGTGCGCCCTCGACATCCGAGTCGAACGGGGTGAGGGTGGCGGCCACTTCGGAGTCCGGGCCCTCGTGACCCGGGCCGGTCCCACCTGGCTCACCGGCCTCCGGTGCCCGCATCAGCGTCGCCCGAGCGACTTGAGCGCCACTCGGAGCGCCTCGGCCGCACCGAGGTCGGGCTCGGCGGCAATTACCGCCGTGGCCGACTTCTCGGACTCGACGGCCGAGAACCCGAGACCCTCCAGCGCCTCCGTGACCTCGGTGACGGCGGTACGGACCGACTCAGCCGCGGTGGCTCCGGCAGCCACCCAGGTGGCCTGTCCGACCTTGTCCTTGAGTTCGAGCACCATCCGCTCGGCGGTACGCTTGCCCACCCCGGGGACCCGGGTGAGTGCCTTGACGTCCTCGGTGGTCAACGCGCGGACGAGCTCGCCGGGCTCGAGGGTGGCCAGGACCGCCAGGGCCAGTCGTGGCCCGATGCCCGAGACCGTCTGGACGGTGGTGAAGAGCTGCCTGGACTCCGCCGAGTCGAAACCGAAGAGCGTGAGCGAGTCCTCACGGACGACGAGCTCGGTGTGCAGGACGCCCTCCGCTCCTCGACGGAGCCCGGCCAGTGCTGCGGGCGTGGCGTGCACGAGGACGCCGACGCCCCCGGTCTCCACCACACAGCGGTCCAGTCCGATCTCGACCACCGTCCCCCGGATCGAGGAGATCACCAGCGCACTCCTTTCGCTCGAGCCATGCCCCGGGCGGCAACCCGGGCACGGGCCTGCTCGTCCCCGGCACCCCGGGACCGGGGGTCCGTGGACGACTCACGGGCCGTGGCCACCTTCGCCTCGAATCCTGCACGCGACCGCGCCACGCGTCCGTCCAACGCGGCGATCCGGCCCTGCATCGGCGCCCGCCAGCTGTGACATACGGCGAGCGCGAGGGCGTCGGCCGCGTCCGCGGGACTGGGCGGCTTCTGCAGTCCGAGGATCCGCGTGATCATGAGGGTCATCTGTTTCTTGTCCGCGCGTCCGCTACCGGTGACGGCGGCCTTGACCTCGGACGGGGTGTAGAACGCCACCGGGATCTCCCGGTACGCGGCGGCGAGGGCCACCACCCCGGCCGCCTGTGCCGTTCCCATGGCCGTCGACACCTGGTTCTGGGCGAAGACCCGCTCGATGGCCACCACGTCCGGGGTGTGCACGGACAACCAC
>RCNJ01000674.1_pt1 | contig 10587 bp, 8 predicted proteins | sample 2041171 | NCBI WGS metagenome assembly RCNJ01 (sample SAMN09708213, study PRJNA481090) | feces metagenome | biome: feces | host: Pygoscelis adeliae | place: Antarctica: Rookery Lake | collected 2010-03-01 | reverse complement strand
GCGCCTGTGTCCAGGTGCTGCCACACGATCTCCGGCAGGCGCGGTGAGTCGACGCGCAGCACATCGGCGCCCAGGAGGGCGAGGGTCTGGGTCGCGGTCGGTCCGGCGATCACCCGGGTCAGGTCGAGCACCACCTGTTCGCCGCCGGTGCGGTACTGGCGGGTCTCGGTGTCCATCAGCAGTCCTCGGCGGCAAGGGCGTGCTCGACGCTGTCGACCTTGGCGCGTAGCTGGCCGGTGTCGTGGCCGCGGCGCAGGTCGGCCTTGAGGACCAGTCCGACGCGCGGGGACGTCTCGGCGACGGTGAAGACGGCCTTCTTGACGACCGCCATGACCTCGTCCCACGGCCCCTCGATGTTGGTGAACATCGCGTTGGTCTCGCATGGCAGGCCGGAGTCGCGGATGACCTGGACGGCCTCGGCTACGGCCCCGGAGAGGCTGTCGGTCGCCTCCGCGGTGGACGGGCTGATGCTGATGGCAACGATCATGACGTCACCTTAGTGAACCTCTCGTCACCGGCAGGCCCCCAGGCATCGGCCGGCGCGGCCGTCATCTGCTGCGCCACCGGCGGGCCGGCGAGCACGCCGCCCGGTGGCCGTCCGCGGGGCGGAGCGTGCGGTCGCCACCTGGTGTGCTCAGCCGAGGTCGAGCGCCCGCACGATCGGGACGCCCGGCCGGTAGGCGAGGTGCAGGTAGGACGGCGCGTCAAGGACGGCCAGGTCAGCGCGAGCATCGACCGCGACCCGACCGATGTCGGCGCGCCGCAAGGACCGCGCTGATCCGGTCGTCGCCGCGGCGAGCGCCTCGGCGGGCGTCAGGCCCATCTCTCGCACGGCCAGGGCGATCGCCAGCGGCATCGACGAGGAGTAGCAGGTCCCCGGGTTGCAGTCGGAGGCCAGGGCCACCGCGACACCGGCGTCGAGCAGGTGCCGCCCGTCGGGATAGGGCGAGCGGGTGCAGAACTCGACGCCGGGCAGCAGCGTGGCCACCGTCGAGTCGCCGGCCCCGCGGTTCGCGCCGGCGAGGGCCTCGACGTCCGCGCTGGACAGGTACGTGCAGTGGTCGACGCTGGCCGCACCGAGCTCGACCGCGAGCGCGACCCCCGGCCCGGGGCCGAGCTGATTGCCGTGCACGCGCAGACCCAGCCCGGCGGCGCGGCCGGCGAGCAGGATCGTGCGGGCCTCGTCGGCGTCGAAGGCGTGGGCGGAGTGCGGTTCGCAAAAAACGTCGACCCAGCGGGCCAACGGCGCGCATGCGCGCATCATCTCGCCGGCGACGAGCTCGACGTACTCGGCCCGGCGGTGGGCGAACTCGGCGGGCACGACGTGGCCGCCGAGGAAGGTCACCTCCTCGGTCGCCGCGCGCGCCAGCCGCAACGCCTGCACCTCGTCGGCGACGGTGAGGCCGTAGCCGCTCTTGATCTCGACGGTCGTCGTGCCCTGGGCGCGCATCTCGGCGACGCGGCCCTCGAGCAGCCCGCGCAGGGTCTGCTCATCGGCCTGCCGGGTCGCGGCGACGGACACGGCGATGCCCCCGCCGTCGTAAGGGGCGCCCGTCATCCGGGCCGCGAACTCCGCGCTGCGGTCCCCCGCGAAGACCAGATGGCTGTGGGAGTCGACGAATCCGGGGACGACCGCGCGGCCTTCCAGATCGATGCGCCAGTCCGCGGCGGACGCGTCGCCGGCGCGGCCGAACCACTCGATCCGGCCGTCCTCGACGACGAGCGCGGCGTCGCGGATCGCACCCAACCAGCCGGGCGTGACGTCGTCGTCGACGGCGCCGCCGACGTGCGGGTCGTTGGTGACGAGCTCACCGATCCCGGTGACGAGCAGACTCATCGATCTCCACCTGGCTCCGATGCCGGGGGCGTTCCGTCCATACCTGACGACGCGCCGCCCACCGCGTCCATACCCACGAACCGGGCGACCACCCGCGTCAACGCCGCGACCCCGGCATGGCAGTCGGCGCGCTCGGCGTACTCGTCCGGCGAGTGCGACACGCCGGTGGGGTTGCGCACGTACAGCATCGCGACCCGCTTGCCCGCGTTGGCGAGGATACCGGCGTCGTGCCCGGCGCCTGTGCCGAGCGTCGGGGCGTCGTCCAACACCCGCGCGAGCCACTCGACGAGTTCGTCGTCGAACGCGGTGACCGGTGTCCACGACTCCTGCGCCGGCTCGACGCGGGCGGCCTGGCCGACGGCAGCCACGACCTGACGGACCGCGTCCGGGTCGGCGCCGCGGGCGTCGAGCCAGGCCTGCACACGGGAGGGGATGGCGTTGACGCCGCCGGGCTCGATGCGAGTCTTGCCGATCGTCGCGACACAACCGTGCCGCTGCGCGGCCGATCGCGCGGCCAGGATCGCCTCGGCGAGCGGGAGCATCGGGTCGTGCCGATCCGCCAACCGCGTCGTCCCCGCGTGGTTGGCCTGTCCGAGCAGATCCAGGCGCCACCGGCCGTGCGGCCAGATGGAGGACCCGACAGCGACCGGGCGGCCGAGGTCGGCCAGGCCCCGCCCCTGCTCGACGTGCAGTTCGAGGAAGGTGCCGACCCGCGCCAGGGCCTGATAGTCCCGCCCGATCGTGTCCGGATCCCCGCCCGCGGCGCGCAGCGCCTCGGCCATCGTCACGCCGTCGGCGTCCTTCAGGGCGCGGGCGCGATCCGGGTCGATCGCCCCGGTGATGACGCGCGAACCCATGCACGCGACGCCGAACCGGGCGCCCTCCTCGTCGGCGAAGTTGACGACGCCCAGCGGCGGGTCCGGCGTGGTGCCCGCCCGACGCAGCGCGTCGACGCACGCCAACGCACTGACGACCCCCAGCGGGCCGTCGTAGGCACCTCCGTCGGGCACCGAATCGAGGTGGCTGCCGATGGCGACGCCCGGACGACCTGCGGCCACCGACGCGTCGACGTCACCCCACCACGCCCACTGGTTGCCGAAACGGTCCGTCGTCACCTCCAGGCCGCGCCGGTCGCACTCGGCGGCGAACCACTCGCGCAACTGCCGGTCCGGCGCGGTCCAGGCGTACCGGCGGTACCCGCCGGTGTCGGCCGCCCGGCCCACCGGTTCCAGGTCGGCCCACATGCGGTCGAAGGCGGTGGCGACGTCGGCGGGGAGCTCACGCATGCGGCCAGGATGTCACCGGCTCGCCGGGCCTGTCAGCCGCCTGCCCCAAGCCGTGCCTTCGAGCCGGGATCTCAGGCACCGGTGGGGTGGATCTCGGGCGCCGGTGGGGGTGGACCTCGGGCGCCGGCGTGAACAGGAAGACCCGCGGCGGAGCCTGGATCGCCGCGCTCACCAGCTGGCCCGGGTTCCGTAGGGGAAACCCGCAACGGCATGACGGTGCACTACTGGTAGCGCTACCCTATGCCGATGACGGCGATTCATGTTCGTCACCTGCCGGAGTCGGTGGTGGCCGCCCTGCGGGAGCGGGCCGCCAGGCACGGTCAATCCATGCAGCAAGAGATTCGACACATCTTGGAGGCGGCCGCGAAGGACCCCCCGCCTCCCCAGCGTCTCGAGCCGGTGCATCTGAGAACTGTGCGGACAGCGGGAACCTCTACGTGGAGTCGGGAGGAGATCTATGGCGACGCCGGTCGCTGACCGCGCTGTCCTGGACACGAACGTGCTTCTCGCGGCAACTGACCAGGCACGAGCCGAGCACGAACAGGCGGTTGCGGCCATCAATGTCTGGCCGGCCTCCGGCGTGGTGCTCTACACCAGCGGGCAGATCTTGCGCGAGTACCTCGCCGTGGCCACCCGCCCGGTCGAGCAGAATGGGCTGAGCATGTCGCGCCTGGACGCGATCGCCAATGTGCGTGCGCTGCGGGCCAGACTGAACGTACTGGCCGAAGACATCAAGGTGAACGACCGCCTGCTGGAGCTCCTCGAGATGGTCCAGTGCGCGGGTGAACAGGTCCACGACGCGAATGTCGTGGCGACCATGCTCGTGCACGGCATCGACACTGTCGTCACGATGAACATCGGTGACTTCGCCCGGTTCGGCGATCACGTGCGCGTAGCCGGCTTGCGTCCATGATGGGGCCACGTGTCCGATGGTGAGCGCGGCAGCTACTGCGATCCGCGCGCTGCAAGCCCACGAGGCCGCCCTCGCCGGAACCGCTCCTGGCGCGGCTGGCTGTCGGCGCACCGTGCTTGCGTGTCCGGCGGTACCCACCGCACGCTTGGGGCACTTCGACTGACGAGGTGAGCAGTGACGTGTTAGACAACCGTCGTCGTGTTCCGCACACCACCGATGCGGCGGGTCCGCCCGTGGAGGCCAGCATGTCGCACTCCCTCGCCGAGCAGAGCATGGTCTCCCTGGGTCGGGGGCTGAGCATCCTCACCGCGATCGCCGATCACGGCGAGATCTCGGCCGCGGCGCTGTCCCAGATGCTGGGCATCCCGGCCTCGACCGTCTACCGCCACCTGTCGGTTCTCGGGGCCCACGGCCTCGTCGAAGACGACCGCGGCTGGTATACCGCCGGCTGGCGGGCCGTGGCGATGTCGGGCCGCAACCTCACCCACACGGTGCTGGCGGTGCTGGCGACCGATGTGCTGATCTGGACCGAGTCCGCCCTGCAGGAGACCGTCGGGCTCGCGGTGCGCACCGGCAGCCACGCCGTCTGCCTGCGCCAGACCCGCGGCCGACTCCCCGACCACGTCTCGTTCCGCATCGACGCGCCCATGCCGTTGTGTGCCGGCGCCGGGGCGCGGGTCATCCTCGCCCACAGCCCGCCCTCGCTCATCGACACGGTCATGGCCCGCGGCGCGGTCTGTGCGACGGGCCGCACCTGGGACGTGACCGACCTGCGGGTGGCATGCGAACAGATCCGACGCCGCGGCTACGAGACGGGCCGGGACGAGCCCCGCCGCGGCAGCATCGCCGTCGCCGTGCCCGTCTGCCTGCGGGGCGAGATCGTCGCCGCGCTGAGCGCGGCCGGACCGGCCTGCCGGTGCGAGCGCCCCGGGTGGGTCGACCGCGCCCACCGCCTCCTCGGGCAGGCCGCCACGACCCTGGTCGACCGGCTGCAGGCCGCGGACGAGGACCAGCACGCGCGGCCCGCGCGCAGCGCCCCCGGCCCCGCCTCGGACTCGATTCCCGCACGACCGCCCCCACCATCGCCCCCACCATCGAAGGAGTGACATGGACGCCGTCACCATCGGGCAGCACCGCCTCACCGTGGACGACGTCGTCAGCGTCGCGCGCGACGGCCGGGCCGTACAACTCGACGAGACCGCCCGCGCGAGGATGGCCCCGAGCGCCGAGTGGGTGCGCAGTCTGACCGACGCGATGCGGCGTGGCGAGCCCGTCGCCGCCGTCTACAGCGTCAACACCGGGTTCGGGTCCCTGGCCGGCAAGCAGGCATTCGAGTCGGTGCAGGACACCGAGGAACTTTCGCGCCGGCTCATCGTGTCCAACTGCTGCGGGACCGGCCGCGACCTTCCCGCCGAGGTCGTCCGGGCAGCAATGCTCATCCGGGGCGCGTCGCTGACGGCCGGCTATTCGGGGGTGCGGCAGGAGCTGCCGCAGCTCGTCGTCGACATGCTCAACCGCGACGTCGTGCCGGTGGTGCCCGAGTACGGCTCCCTGGGCGCGTCCGGTGACCTCATCCAGCTCGCCCACCTCACCTTGACGATGACCCGCCCCCCCGGCGAGGACCGCGAATCCGACAGCGGCGAGGTCGTCGCCGACGGACAGCGCGTCAGCGGGCTGGTCGGCCTGCGGGACGCCGGCCTGACGCGTCTCGTGCTGGGCGCCAAGGAGGGCCTGGCGATGACGAACGGCACCTCGTTCGCCTGCGCCCACACCGCCCTCGCGCTCGCCGACTCCATGACGATCATCGAGACCGCGATGGTCACCGCCGCGGTCTCGACCGAGGCGATGAAGGGCTTCGCCGACGCCTTCCTGCCCGCGCTGCACGAGGCCCGCGGGCACCGCGGCCAGATCGCCGTGGCGGCCCGGATCCGCGGACTGCTCACCGGCAGCGCGCTCATCGACGGCGACATCGACCGCGACCCGGTGCGCAACCCCCCGCAGGACGCCTACTCGCTGCGGTGCACGCCCCAGGTCCTCGGACCGGCCCTGGAGGTCCTCGAGTTCGTCCGCGGCATCGTCGAGACCGAACTCAACGCCGTCACCGACAACCCGCTCATCGTCATGGACCTGCCCCGGCCGCTCAAGGCGGTCTCCGGCGGCAACTTCCACGCCGAGTACCTCGCCATGGCCGCCGACATGCTCGCCATCGCCATGACCGAGGTCGGCAACATCGCCGAGCGGCGGATCTTCCGGCTCACCGACGGCTCGCTCAACCGCGGCCTGCCCGACTACCTCATCGACTCCCAGAAGGTGGGCCTGGACTGCGGCTACATGCTGCCGCAGTACCTAGCCGCGGCCCTGGTCTCGGACTGCAAGACCCTCGCGCACCCGGACTCCGTCGACTCGATCCCCTCCTCGGCCAACCAGGAGGACCACGTGTCGATGGCCAACAACGCCGGCCGACACGCGCGGGACGTCGTGCGCAACATCCGCGACGTCATCGCCGTGGAACTGCTCATGGCCACCCAAGCCCTCGAACTGCGGCTGGCCGTCGACGGGATCGGCCGCGAGGAACTCTCGGAGTGCTCGCGCCGGGTCCTCGACCTCGTCCGGTCCACGCCGATGCGCGGCGGCGGGACGATCCCCTTCCTCACCCAGGACATCGTGCTCAAGCCGCTGGTCGACGCGGCCGCCGGGCTCGTCGACTCCGGGGCGGTGCTCGAGGCGGTCGGCGGCCGCACGTGAGGCCGCGCGGCGCGGCTCACAGCACGAGGCGCGCGAGCGGGACCGCGAGCAGCAGCGTCAGGGCGACGCGCTCGGCCCAGATGAGCAGGAGCCGGGCGAAGCCGATGGGGACGCCGGTCGCGTGGATGCACGGGACCACCCCGGAGAAGAAGATGATCTCCGAGATGCACAAGATCCCGATGACGAAGCGGGCGGACTCGGCGGCGTCGCGAGCCAGCAGCGCGGGCACGAACATGTCGGCGATGCTCACCGCCGCCCCGGTGGCGACCACGCCGGCGTCCGGCAGCCCGAGTAGCGCCGGGATCGGGTAGAAGACCAGGCCGATCCACTCGAACACCGGCGTCATCGTCGCCAGTACGAGCCCGAGCATGCCGAAGGCGAGGACGGCGGGCAGGATCGACATCGCCATGACGAAGCCCATCCGCACGGTGGAGACGACCATCGGGCCCAGCGGTGGCGCGACGACGGCGGCCTGCGCGCCCTGGTCCCACGCCGTGCGCAGCACCCGCGAGCGCACCGGCTCCTCCGGGTCCGGCGTGGCGTCGGGGTGGTAGCTGTCCGGCAGCCGCGAAAGGGGCGGGATTCTCGCGGTCAGGGCGGTGACGAGGAACGTGACGACGAGGCAGGACCAGAAGTACAGGTTCCACCGGTCCATGAAGCCGATGGTCGTGGCGACGACGATCATGAACGTCGCCGACACCGTCGAGAACCCCGTCGCGATGATCGCCGACTCACGCACGGTGTACCGGCCCTGCTGATACATCCGGCCGGTGATGAGCAACCCGATCGAGTAGGAGCCGACGAACGAGGCGACCGCGTCGATGGAGGACCGCCCCGGGGTGCGCCACACCGGCCGCATGAACCGTTGGACCAGCACACCGACGAGCTCCATCAGTCCGTACCCGGTGAGCAGCGACAAGAAGACGGCGCCGATGGGCACGATGAGGCCGACCGCGACGACGACGCTGTCGTACAGGTAGGGGCCCATGCTCGGCGCGAGCAGCCAGTCGGGTCCGACGCCGAACAGCACGAGCACGCCGATGCCCAGGCCGATGATGTTGACGACGGCGAACATGGCATCGGTGGGGCTGCGACGCCAGCGGCCGGTGACGAACGGCGCGACGGCCCCGGCGACGATGACCGCCAGGGCGTACCAGCGCACGCCGCTCGGGAACGTCGTCCGGAACCACGACACCGCGTGGTCGACCGGGATGGTCGTCTTGCCGGCCAGGGTGATCGGCACGAAGAAGACGAAGATGCCCAGCAGCGAGAAGACCACGAGGCGCCCGGCGCCGCGGCGGCCCGTCGCCGGCGCGGTCGCCGTGCTCACCGGGGCTCGCCGTGGGCGGCCCAGAGGGGATGCTCCACCGCTATCTCGCCGAGAGCGCGCCTGACGACCACGATCGCCACGCCAGCGCTGACGTCGCCGAGGATCACCGACGGCCCGGGGCGGCTTCTCATCTCAGTCGTCGTCGGGTGAACCCGGTGACGGGCCGCCCAGCGCGCCGGCGGGGGCGGTGACGACGCGCCCGGCGGCGATCACCGTCTGCACGTTGCCCCCGGAGAGCCGGTAGGCGAGGTGTTCGTGGCTGGGCACGTCGACGACGATGAGGTCGGCGCGTCGACCCGGGGTCAGCGCGCCCGTCTCGTCGCCGAGGCCGAGCGCGCGGGCGCCCCCCAGGGTCGCGGCCCGGATCGCCGCGGCGACGGGCAACCCGCCGGTGCGGCAGGCCATGGCGATGACGGTCTCCATCCTCGTCGTCCAGCAGCCGGGACACATGTCGGTCGCGATGGCCAGCTCCATGCCCGCCTCGCGGACACGGCCCGGGTCCAGCGGCGCCGGATGCCCCACCGCGTACTCCAGGCACGGCATGTAGACCCCGACGACCCCGGCGCGGCCGAGTTCGCGCAGCTCGGAGTCCGTGGTGAAGTTCAGGTGGTCGGCGCTGACGGCCCCCACCTCCACGGCCACCGCTGCCGCCCCGGTATGGCTGTAGGCGTCCAGGTGGAGCTTGGCGGGCAGACCGGCCTGCGCGCCGGCCCGCAGGATCCGCCGCGTCTGCTCGACGGAGAAGTACCCCTGGTCGCAGTAGACGTCGTTGAAGCGGGCCAGGCCCGCCTCGGCGACCGCGGGGAGCTGGTCGATGATCTGCGCCGTCCACTCCTGCGGATCGCGCCCGGGGGCGATCGCGTGCCCGCCGAGGTAGGTCGCCACGACATCCGCACCGTCGGTGCTCGCCAGCTCGGCGATGGCGTGCAGCATCCGCTGTTCGGCGTCGGTGCTCAGGCCGTAGCCGGTCTTGACCTCCACGCACGTCGACCCGCCGGCGAGCATCTGCGCCAGACGCGGGGTCGCCTCGGCGACCAGGTCGGGCACGGCCATCTCGCGGGTCGCCGCCACCGTGCCGGTGATGCCGACCACGGCGCCGACCGGGGGGGCGACCCCGGCGACGCGGGCCGCGTACTCGGCGGAGCGGTCCCCACCGAAGACGAGGTGGGTGTGGCTGTCGACGAAGCCCGGCATGACGACCTGGCCGGTGGCATCGACCACCCGTTCGCCGCGATAGCCGGACACGTCCCCGACCGCGACGACGCGTCCGTCGTGGACGGCGACACCGAACCTCTGTTCCGTTCCGCCGGGTCGGTGGGAACCGACGTCGTCGGGCGCATCCGGGGCGCAGGTCAACACCTCCGCGGCGCCGGTGACGAGCAGGTCGACGTCGATGGTCTGCGGCTGCGTCACCGGCTCAGTCCTGCTCCTGCTCCGGCCCGAACGTCGCGGTCGGGGTCCACCACAGCGGGATGGACAGACCCTGGCCGGGGCCGACGTCGCGGGCGACCTCGCGGGCCCGGTCGTAGCCGGACTGGGCGTGCCGCACGACGCCGATGCCGGAGTCGACGGTCAGCGCCGCCGACAGACGCAGGTCGGCGATGTCGGTGCCGTCGGCGATCATCGTCACACCGGTGTGCACGGAGTCGCCCATCGCGTAGTTCGCCTGGATCGCGATGAGGTCGCACATGCTGGCGGCGTTGAGCAGGCCGTTGAGGTAGGGCCAGTCGGAGATGAAGTCGGACCCGTCGGGCATGTGCTCGGACTCGAACGTCGGGTTGATGATCGAGCCGGAGTCGAGGTTGTCCCGGGAGAACGCGACGGGCCCCTTGACCTCGCCCTTCTTGATGAGGTCGTTGACGGCCAGGCCGAACGCCTTGCGCTGCCCGAAGCCGAGGTAGCACACGCGCGCCGGCAGCGCCTCGATCGGCACGTGCTCGCGGGCCAGGCCGATCCAGCGGGTGACGAGCTCGTCACCGCCGAACAGCTCGACGCACAGGTCGTCCAGGCGGGCCAGGTCGGCCGGGTCCCCCGACGTGCACGTCCAGCGGAACGGACCGCGCCCCTCCAGGAAGAGCGGACGCAGGTACGCCGAGACGAAGCCGGGGATCTTCATCGCCTCCTCGAAGCCGTGCTCCTCGCACTGGCGCCGGATCTGGTTGCCGTACTCGAACGTCGGCACGCCGGCGTCGTAGAAGGCGTTCATCGCGATCAGCTGCTGGACCATCGCCTCGCGGGACAGCTTGAAGTAGGCGGTGCGGTCCTGCCTGCGCAGCTTCTCGGCCTCGGTGACGGTGTAGCCGACCGGCACGTAGGCGACCGGGTCGTGCGCCGGGGTCATCTCGGTGACGACGTCGGGGCGGAAGTCGTGCTCGAGGCAGTACTCGAACAGCTCGGTGGCGTTGGCGACGACCGCGATGCCCAGCGGCTTCCTGTCCGTGGCGGCCTCGCGGGCCAGGTCCAGGGCGTGCGGGAT
>RCNJ01000672.1_pt1 | contig 10592 bp, 7 predicted proteins | sample 2041171 | NCBI WGS metagenome assembly RCNJ01 (sample SAMN09708213, study PRJNA481090) | feces metagenome | biome: feces | host: Pygoscelis adeliae | place: Antarctica: Rookery Lake | collected 2010-03-01 | reverse complement strand
CCCTTCGTGGAGTACGAGGAGATCGGGCCGGGCGTCAAGATTTCACGACCTGACTACACGTATGGCTACGCCGAGGCGCTGGCTGACCACGTGGTGCGTCCCGTGCTGTTCATGAACTACGGCGGACCCATGCGTTGGCGCACCAAGGCTGGCGATGAGCTGGACGTCGACTTGGGGACCGCAATGACCAAGGACCTGACCGCGCACGCTTGGCGCACCGCGCTGGCGCCCACAGGGGAATGGATCAGCGCAGTTCTCCAGGCCGCAGACACGCGGCTCTCTGAGGTCAGGCGACACGTTCCCGACGCCGGGGGATTGGTCATCGCGTCGAACCAGAACCAGGCACGCGCCTACGCGCGGTTGCTGACGTCCATCAGTGGCGAGGAACCGAGCGTGGTGCTGTCCGATACGACGCGCTCCTCCGCGCGAATCGACGAGTTCTCAGCTTCCACAGCCCGGTGGATGGTGGCGGTGCGCATGGTGTCTGAAGGCGTCGACGTACCGCGGCTCGCCGTGGGTGTGTACGCGACGGCAACAGCCACACCACTGTTCTTCTCTCAGGCCGTCGGACGTTTCGTGCGCTCCAGACGACGTGGCGAGGTGGCCACAGTCTTCCTGCCCACCGTTCCCATCCTGCTGGCACACGCGGGCGCCCTGGAACGGCAGCGGGATCACGTGCTTGGCAAACCCAAGAACGACGACGACCTGTGGAGCGAGTCGGATGCGCTCATGGAAGAGGCCAACCAGGGGGACACAGCCCAGGATGATCTGCTGGGGAGCTTTGAGGCACTGGAGTCCAAGGCCACTTTTGACCATGTGCTCTTCGACTCGCAGGCCTTCGGGATGCACGCAGAGCCGCTCTCGAGCGACGAGCAGGACTACTTGGGGCTACCGGGTCTGTTGGAGCCGGACCAGGTCAGCACACTGCTGCAGGAGCGTCAGTCGCGACAGCTGCGCCGTCGGGACCAGCAGGATCGCAAACAGAAGGCAGAACCAGAGGTTGCACTGCACCGCGCTCTGGCGGGAAAGCGCAAGGAATTGAACTCTCTGGTCGCCCAGTTCGCACGCACCTCCGGCGTGCCCCACAGCCACGTGCATGCGGATCTCCGACGCGAGTGCGGTGGACCCGGCCTCTCCGAGGCATCGCAGGATGAAGTGAGCCAGAGGGTCACGGCAGTCCGCCGCTGGATGCGAGCCAGCTAACGACAGCGCTGGAGCCGGTCGTCGAGCCATGCCCGGCGAAGTGCGAGCTTAACGTCGGTCGGGACAATCTTGCAGCAGACAGAGATCTGACACGCAGATGCCCTTCACCCGGTGGTCGAGTAGCGCCCGCGACGAAGGAGCAGGCGCGTGTCGAGACCTCATTCGGCGGCGTGTAATCTCGACACGTCGGCTCCTGCGTCGCGCGACTACTCGATCAGCGTGGGGAGGGCTGACTGGTCTGTTGAGGATGTGGACTTCGACTCTGTTGAGGATGTGGACTTCGACGCGCGACTACTCGGTAACGTGTTCCGGATCTCTGGATCGCTATCCGAGACTTTGGCATGGGACTGTTGTGCTCGTTTGTAAGCCGATCCGGACAAGCCCCGGAGATCTTCAAAGCGGTTTTCCATCAGTGCCCCACACTTTACTCTCGACCATCCCTGTATCCGCTTCTCCAGAGCCCACGCCTCATCGACGCGCTCGGTCTCGCAGGCCCAGATAAGGACTATCGGCAATCGCTTCGACGTGTACTTGGCACCTCGACCGGAAGCGTGCTGTTCCATGCGACCATCGAGATTCTTCGTGGACCCGACGTAATACGAGCCATCGGCACATAGCAAGATGTATACCCAGGCCATACCTGTCACTGTGGTCGGTTCAGCCTTACAATCGCCACAACGATGAGCATCTGGGGACGACTCATTCTCGGTGATCGAGCGGGACGGCGATCAGCGGGGGAGGGCTCCTGGCTGCTGGGCAATCTCGATCCGTCGGCTCCCTTCGGCACGTCGGCTCCTGCGTCGCGCGGCCACTCAGGACGTGGCCTGTGTTGCGCGACAGCTGGATCAGCAACGGGAGGTATAGATGAGTCAACGTTGCGGTGGCTACTGGTTGATCTGCTGGGCTTGTTCAGTATGCGATCTGTCAATCCTGCCCATTGGCCGATCGGGCGTGGTTAGGCTGGGACATGAAAATCTCCGAAGTGATCAAAAAGAAGGGTGACAAGGTCGTCACCATCCATCCAACGACCACGGTCGCCGACATGCTGGCCATCCTGCACGAGCACGGCATCGGTGCGCTGGTCGTAAGTGAGGACGACGGCGTCTCTTTGACGGGCATCGCCAGTGAGCGCGACGTGGTTCGGGCTCTGCACGAGCGTGGCGTGGATGTGATGCAGGATCAGGTGCGGACCATCATGACCAGCGAGGTGTGGACCTGCACGAATGAGGATGAACTCCAGGCGCTGGCCATCTCGATGACCGAACACCGCGTTCGGCACCTGCCCGTCGTGGAGGACGGGAAGCTGATTGCCATCGTCTCCATTGGTGATGTCGTCAAGAATCGCCTCGAGCAGCTCGAGAGCGAACGAGACGATCTCGTGCAGTACATGCACGGCTGAGTCAGCTGCCCCGCGTTGAGCAGTTGCATCCAGTCCCACTGGTCGCAGGCGTTGGCGCAGTATGTTTCTGCCATCAGAAAAGGCCCGTTCTTACCGGTGACCGTGGGCGTGGTCGGCGTCGTCATTTTGCTTCTGAACCTGATGACCTCGGGACACGAGACCACCGGTCAATTGGCTCTGGGGCTGATCCTGTTCTCAATCACGCTGGCCATTGTCGGTTTGAAGGACAACAGCCACAGGTCTTCGACCACGGGATGATCCATGGCGCGATCCAGGTCCGGATCAGCCAAGCGACTCACTCCTGTACGCCCCTACAAGCCCCACTGAGACCAGACGTCCGAGACCAGCGACTGCCGTGAGCTGCATGCAGTGCAGCGTCCGGTCTCACCGGGCGACAACCGCATCCCGCAGGCGTCGCAGCGGTGCAGTTTTACGCGCGTCAGCAACTCCGACGATGGGTCCGGAAAGCGGCCGTGCGCGTGCATCACCCCCTCTGGGCACACACGGGAACACTCGCCGCATTGCACGCAGGCAGTGGGATCAACCGTCAAAGCGAACACGTCAACGCCGTCAGAAAAATTGAGTGCGTCCTGGGGACAGACGTTGACGCAGGCGCGGCACCCAGTGCAACCGTCCTCCACACGGGGGCGAGGGAGTGCGGGCTCGGCGAGCGTTGTGAGAACCAGATCGCGAGGGGTACGGCCGCCACGCACCGAGGTGCCGGCGGCAGCTGCGTCCTCGGCCATCTTCTTCGGTGATGCCTTGCGGAACAAGCTACGTCGACTCATCCGCGAGGCCGGTCGCTTCGTGGCCTCGACCGGGTCGTCGTTTTCTGCCACCACACCCAGGTGGACGCGGCGGGCACCGGCAAGGCAGGCGCCGGCTTCGGACACCATCGACCTGACTGCCTCACCAGCGCCCAGCGGACACTTCTCACAATCGCCGCGCATCAATTCGATGGCGCCGCCCTCGTAGAGAGCACCGGCGGCGGCAGCAACGCTTTCGGGATGCAGGCTTGCCAAGCAGCCCACGTCCAGGCCTGCGGCGCCCGGTCGGTCCGTGTCCAGTTTCGCTCCGGAGGTTCGTGCAGCCTCACAGCGCAGCCGCAAGGTCTGCTTGCCCACAGCAGCAGCGACGATGAGTTCGGCAGCCGAGCCCACACCAGAGATCGCCTGTACCGGACACTGCGCCTCGCAGAGCCCGCAGCCGACGCAAGCGAGAGCGTCAACCACGGGGGCGTGAATGTCGCGCCCATCGGCGGGGGATATCTGCAGCGCCTGCTTGGGACAGGCGTCGACGCAGACCCTGCACCCGGAGCCCAACCGCCGGGAGCACGCATGTGCATCGACTTCCGGCCTCGGGAGCAGACCGGTCAGGAGATCGGTGACGCCCATGCGATCAGCTCCTCAAGCCGTCACAGGCGTTCGACTTCAACCCAGGTGTCCAACTGATTGGCGCCGCCACCGATGGGATCGCTGGCTCCACCTCCACCGAGGAGAACGTCTTCAGCCAGTAGATCGTTGACCGCCATGCCCACAGCGCGAGAGCCGGCGTAACCCAACTCCTCCTGTCCGGGGACCATGGACTTCCTGACGGATTCGTTGCCGTAGCCGGGCGCTGGTTGGGTGGCTTCGCCGTCGATGGTGATGGAGCGAGCACCGTAGTGCGTGTGCCCCATCGCGGCGTCCGCGCCCACCACACCGGGCCGGATGGCCTGGGTGAGTTGGGCGATGCCTTCAACCTGACCCGAGCCGGAGCGCACGCGCACCTTGTCGCCGGTCTTGATGCCGCGTGGCTCTGCATCGACGGGGTTGATGGACAAGAAGTTGTGCGAGCGAACTTCACGCAACCAGGCCGACGCGATCGTGCGGTGAGTGCCCTGTGTTCGCGATTTCCAGTTCAAGAAGTGCAGCGGTAAACCTTCGCGCGGTACCGGTTCGCCGTTTGAGAGGGACATGCCACGAATCGTCGCGATCCCCTCGAACTGCTCGCCCGTGATCGTGTCCTTGGCCGAGGCAACCTTGGGATCGTAGAACTGGCAGAGGCCCTCGTAGCGGTACTTGAGCAGGTCGCCCTCGTAGCCACCTTCGTGTTCCTTGCCCTGCTCCTCGAAACGCCCACCGCGGTTCAGAACGTAGACAACCTTGCGCCATTCCTCATCCGTGACTGCAGCTTTCCAGACCTTCTCATCGAAGCTCTTGCCCATGTGCTTTTCACGGGTTTCCGTGAAGAGTTTCAGCTCCTCGGCCGACGCATCCGGCACCGGGTTCTCGCCTGCATAGGCCACGTTTGCGGCCATCTTGATCCAGTAGTCCTCCACCGTGTCGAACGGCACACCGGTGCCGAAACCATCGGCACCCACGCCGGGCAATTCCATGGCCTTGGCGAGTTCAAGATAGAACCACTCGACAGGACGCGGACCCTCGAAGGCGAGCGTCGTCGGCTGCCCCAACTGCTGCACTGCATACTGCTGCGACGGATACACCGTCTCCTGCGTGAAGCGTTCCAGGTAGGTGGGCTCCGGCAGCACGTAGTCTGCGTGGGCTCCGCTGTCGCCGACGGTGACGTCGAAGGCCACGACCAGCTTGATGGCCTCGGTGTCGTCCAGTTGTTCCGCGATCTTGTGGCCCATGGGGGACGAGTTGAGCGGCGAGTGCCGGTGCATGAACAGCGCGTTCAGAGAGTAGGGGTAACCCACCGCTGCGCTGGGAATGACTTCATGACACAGGTTGCCGGGGAACTGGTACCAGCGGCGCTTCGCGGGGTAGCCCTCCTCGGCGAAGAAGGAGGTGTCCTCATACTTCGTCTTCTCGCGGGTGATCGGTATGCCCCACGCCTTGTTCGGCGTTTCCATGTCGATCAGCTCGTAGCGTCCGGCGTAGGGGGAGTACCCCTTCTGCTCGCCGATCGCTCCGCCCTTCCAGTCATGGTTGCCGATGAGGAAATTGAGGTAGCCGATGGCGCGGATGGTGTCGAACCCGTTGGAGCGCATCGCGGGGCCGCGATAGCTCATGACAGCCGCCTGTTTGCCGTGCGACGTGAAGTCGCGGGCAATCTGTTCGACCACGTCCACGGAAGTGCCGGACGCCTCCGCATAGTCCGCGATCTCGCGTTCCATGGCGCGGGCCTTCAAGAGGTGAAAGACGGTGGCGACCTTGACTGGTCCCTCTGGTGTGTCCACCTGTCCCGTCCAGTCGAGCTCTGCGGCAGGTGCCGCATTGGCGTCGACGCCCACAGGCTGGCCATCGACCATGGCAATCGATTCGGCATCCAGCGGTTTGCCGGTTTCGGGATCCATTTCCTGCTCGGCAAGGCCAAGATCCACCATCGTCAACTTGCCGCGCTTCTTGTCCTCGAGCTTGACCAGGTGTGTGGCGTCGCTGAAGTTCGGCTCTCCGACGGCCGCGGCAGTCTTGGCGCCGGTGGCACGCAGATATCTCTCGTCATAGCGCTCGTTCTCGATGATCCAGCGGATGAGGCCCCACGCGAGATCGCCGTCGTAACCGGGCTTGACGGGCACCCAGGTGTCGGCCTTCTCTCCGGTCTTGGACATCCGCGGGTCAATGACCGTCATCTTCATGCCAAGTTCCCGGGCACGCCCTATGCGTGGCGCGAGCCACGTCGGGCCCTTGTTCGCGGTGACCGGCTCGGCTCCCCAGACGATGAGGTATTTGCAGTAGTCGATGTCGGCGTACATGCGCTTGAAACCAGTGGTGGGATGGCTTCGTGCCATGGCCACGACGCCGGTCACGCCACAGGTGCCGCCATGGTTGAACTGGTTGATGCTGCCCAGGGACTGGAGGACAAAACGCTCACCCATCAGTTTCATCCTGTCGCCACCGATCATGGCGAACAGGTTGGATTTGGGGCCCAGTTCGGGCTTCGAGGTGTCGATGAGTGAGTCGCCCCACGCAGCGTCAAAGGCGTCCTGGGTCATCTCTCCCGCGGCGACTTTCTCGGCGTCGGCCATCACCTTCTTCTTGGGTGCGAACTTCCACCACGAGCGGAGCCCGGGCGTGCCGAGCAACTTGTTGCCGTCGAGGATGTCGGCGAGTGCCTCTTCCCAGGTGATGGTCTCCCACTGGTCGCTGCCGCGTTTGCCGACGCGTCGCAACGGATGCCGAAGACGCAGCTTGTCGTGCACAATCTGCGGACCAGCCTGACCTTTGAGGCAGGCGAGGCCACCGGAGCGGGACTTGGCGTCCTTTGCCATGTTGCCGATGCCCTTGACCGCCGCCGCCGGGGTGGTGTCGTAGGGGATGCCACCCTCGGGCTGGGTGGTCAGGGGGCTGTAGGGGTTGCCTGCAATTTTGCGCACGAGAGCCGTGGCCCCGGTATCGCCCGGAGGCGAGAGTCGCACCTTGATGGAGCAGTAGGTGTTGCAGTTCATGCACATCGTGTAGACGACGTCGGATGCTGAGTACGCGTCATCCGCGTCTCCCGTGCCATGGGCTTCTGCCTCATGGATGGGGTCGCTGAACCCGTCGTTGGCCATCGTTGTGGCGATGACGCCCGCACCCACGGCACCGGCGCTGACGCCCAGCACCATCCGACGGCTGACACCCTCGGGTTTGTCCTCATCGTGGGTGGGCGTGGGGTCTGTGGTGGTGTCTGTCATGACAGCTCCTTTGCGGGGCTCTGATACGGCGCACTGTCAGGAACAATGGAGACTCGTACCGGATCGTGAATGGGTTGCCATGCAGCAACGAGGCTGTAGACGAGCACGCCGCCGGCGATGAGGAAGGCCGCGACTCCCCATTCCATGAGCGTGGGGAAGTAGTGGGCGTTCGGGTAGCCGTTCAGGACGGGGGTGATCTGGGGTGGCAGAACGATGTTGAATCGCACTCCCATGATGCCCACAACCACCATGCCGGCGGCGATCGCCTGCCACCCCGTGGATGCTCGCAGCTTCGGGATCAGCATGATGATGATGGGAAGAACGAGGCCGAGCGCGATCTGCAGTACCCAGAACGTCCAGGCGTACGGACCGAACATCATCACGTCGAGGATCAGCACCTCGTGGTGGTTGCGCGCCAACAGCGGGATCGCATATTCGTAGAACGTCAGGCCGGCGTCGACGAGCAGTCCCGCCAGCAGGATTCCACTGAGGAAGCGCATCAGGCGGGCGTTGGGCTTTCGGCCGGAACCGCGCTCCACGAGGTAGTGGACGACGATGAGCATGGCGGTGCCAGCGAGGATGGCCGAGGCCAGCAGGATCACCGGGAACAGACCACCGGACCATGTCCCGCGAGCCGAGACGACGGCGAACAGTGCGCCTTCTGCGCCAAGGACACCGATGATCGCCAGCGGCAGGCCGATGGCGGAGAGGATCTTCAACACATTGCGATTGTTGTTGTCATTCCCGAGCCCGCGCTGCAGCCGGATGGCGTAGACGAGCTGCACCACGACGATGACGAGATAGACCATGTAGGAGCGCACTGCCCAGGACAGAGGGCTCGTCCAGTGGAAGAAGAGCATCACGTTGATGGCACGGTCGATGCGTCCCATGTCGACGCCGATGAACGCCAACCCAACAGCCAGCGAGAGAGCCGCCACCAGCAGTGCGGAACGACCGATGCCCTCGGCCTGCTTCAGCCGGAACCCGAAGACCAGCGATGACAGGATCGCCGGGCCGGCAGACATGCCCACGAAGTAGATGTAGAAAGCCACCCAGGCGCCCCACGGCACCTGCGATGTCAGATCCGTCATGGACAGCCCCGTGACGAGTCGCATCACCATGGCGATGGCGCCGACTCCGGCGATGATCACCAGGAGTGGGTACCACCACAGCCTGTTGCGTCTGGTCAGGAAGGGCAGCTTCGGCGGAACGGACCACCAGTGTTTCGGCGCCCGGTCATCTTCAGCGACGACTGGGCCGGGTGCGGTGCTTTGCAACTCAGCGCTTGTGGACTCAGCTTGTGTGGACATGTGGCTCACCGGAGGTAGTAGACGCGGGGCTCGGTACCGAGCTCTTCTTTGAGGCGGAAGGCGCGGGTGTCAGCCGCCAGTTCGGAGACGCGCGAGTTCGGATCGTTAAGGTCACCGAAGAGGCGCGCGTCGCCGATGCAGGTCTCGCAGCAGGCGGGTTCTTCGCCGCGGGCAGTGCGGTGGGCGCAGAAATTGCATTTCCGAACCGTTCCGGCCGGGGGGACGTTCGTGCTGCCGTACTCGGGGGCGTGGAGCTCGTCGGCCCCCACCATCTCCTGTTCGTAGTCCTCACCGAAATCGAAGGAACGGGCGCCGTACGGGCATGCGGTGATGCAGTAGCGGCAGCCGATGCAACGATCCGCATCGATGACGACGATGCCATCAGTGTTCTTGTATGTGGCGTTCACCGGGCACACGGGCACGCACGGCGGTTCGTCGCACTGCATGCACGGACGCGGGATGTTGACGCGGCGCACGTTGGGGAAGACGCCCGTCTCTTCCTCGATCACCACGTTGTAGTTGACGCCCGGAGGTGTCCGGTTCTCCACCTTGCAGGCGACGGTGCACGAGTCGCACCCAACGCATTTCTGCAGGTCGATGATCATTCCCCATTTGGGCTCGGCCATGGCCACTCCTGAAGTCAACTGGCGCTGTGAGGGGGCAGCCACCTGGGGTGATGCCTCCAACGCCGCAAATTTTCCAACGGCCAAGGTAACAGTGGGCACCCCTCCCGGAACCGATCGGGGTCCCTTAACAAGCATGGAGTCCCCAACTGCGGCTATCCCAGGGGGAGGTCGTCGGTGATGCGGAAGCCGCGGCCTTCCATGCCGCGCTCAAAATCGCGACCGGTTTCCATGCTGAGCACGATCACCACCACCTTGATAAGCGCGGACAGCACGGGGGAGGACTGCTGATGCAATGCGTCGTAGCACCACTGCTGGATTGCCGGCACCATGCGTTTGTGGAGTTGGTCGTGCTCAGCCATGCGCAGCGTCTTCGCGTATTCGTCGTCGCCGCTGGCCCAGGCACGCCCCTCGGCTTCCAGCTGGCCCATCAGGTCGGCGATCACATCAGCCAAGGACGTTCGTTGCAGCGAGATGATGGTTTCGTACCCGGCGGTCAGGCTTTTCAGGGTCACCGGACCGGAATCGACGGCGTCCGCAACGGATTGGAGGCCTGGTCGAAAACGCTCAGCTGCATCACCGAGCCACTGCACGGCCTCCTGCACGTCCTCCACCCACTCCCCGGAGGTCAATCGGTCCACAACGGCGTCGTCGGGACGGGCGGTCACTTCTTGTACGAGCCCCCACATCCGTGCGCGATTGGCGACGATTCCCGCCATCAGTTGGGCAACGTCTGGCGTGGGATGCTCGGTCATCCGGGAAAGTCTGCCATGAGCGTCGACAGCGATGAGCGGCGCCCCACCTCGAGCAGGAGCACCGCGTGGTGGAATAGAACGCATGCTGTTGCGCGCCTCATCTGGTGAAGGACCCGCAACAGCAGTGAGGCCGTCCGCGTCAGTGGATGGCTTCCCACGCAGCGTGCACGAGCGTTCAAGCCGACCACTCTGGTCGGGTTGGAATCAGCGCAGCCCTGACGTCGTGAGGCCCTGCACGAGGTATCGCTGCAGGAACAGGAACACCACGAGCATGGGTGCCACCACGATAAGGGAGCCCATGAACAGCTCCGGATAGCGCACGCCCTGGCTGGTCATGAACTGGCTGAGTGCCACCTGCACGGTCCGTGTGGCGTCCCGGCCGACGAGGCTGGGCCACAGGAACGCATTCCAGGCTCCGATGAGCACGATGGTGCTGACGGCGGCGATGATGCCCTTCGAGTTCGGCACCACGATGTTCCAGAAACTGGTCCAGGGGTTGCAGCCATCCACGAGCGACGCATCTTCCAGTTCGACGGGGAAATCCAGGAAGTACTGCCGGAACAGGTAGGTGGCGAAGGCCGAGAAGATGGTGGGGACAACCAGACCCCGGAACGTGTCCACCCACCCGAGCTGTGCGGTGATGATGAACATGGGGACGAAGATCGTCGCCACCGGCACCATCAG
>RCNJ01000671.1_pt1 | contig 10600 bp, 11 predicted proteins | sample 2041171 | NCBI WGS metagenome assembly RCNJ01 (sample SAMN09708213, study PRJNA481090) | feces metagenome | biome: feces | host: Pygoscelis adeliae | place: Antarctica: Rookery Lake | collected 2010-03-01 | reverse complement strand
AGGTTCCGCAGGGCCCCGCTGGTCAGCACCAGCACGACGTGGCCGATGATGAACAAGACGAAGTAGATCATCACCGGCAGGTGCAGAGCGCGTGCGAGGCCAACCGGGTAGATCCGGTTGATCTTCGACTGCGCAGGCCACGCCGGGGACATCCGGATACCGGTGACCGCGGCGAGCGGGGCGGCGATGAAGATGGTGACGAAGTAGGCGAGCAGCTGCAGTGCGTTGTAGCTGATCCAACCGTCGGTCAGCGGCCAGTCGAGGGAGAGGTACTGCAGCGCCGCGGAGAGCGCGTTGGGGAACACGTCCCAGCTCGTGGGCACGACCCGCTTCCACTGCCCAGTGGTGACCAGCAGCACGACGAAGGCCACACCGTTGAGGATCCACAGGGCGTCGAGCACATGATGGGCCCACAGGTGGATGCTCATCTTCGTGGGCGCCCGCTTGGTGCGCAGCAGGCTCCGGTTGTTGCGGGTCCAGTGCGCGTCGGGCCGGCGCTGGGTGCGCACCAGCCAGCCGGAGCGGATGATGAGGATCATGAGGAAGAAGTTGAAGAAGTGCTGCCAACCCAGCCAGGCCGGCAGCCCCACCGGTGTACCGGCGGGCACCGCCGACTGCCCCGGATAGGCCTCGAGGAACCCCTCGACGCCTGCTGTCTCGCGCAGCAGCCGGGCACCGACCACCAGCGCAGCAAGCACGAGCACCGCGACCACAGCTGCGATGACCGCACGCTTGACGGTGGAGCGCGGCATCCCGGCAAGAACGCCCATGATGAATTCTCTTCCTCTGCTGGACCTCGCGGCGCCGACTCTCAGGCGTCGCCGCTGCGCGCGGCGATCGCCTCGAGGAGCTGCGGCACCACGGTGAACACGTCGCCGACGATACCGAAGTCGGCGATCTCGAAGATCGGCGCCTCGGCGTCCTTGTTGATCGCCACGATGGTCTTGGCGGTCTGCATGCCGGCGAGGTGCTGGATGGCTCCGGAGATCCCGAGTGCGATGTAGAGGTCGGGCGACACGGTGGTACCCGTCTGACCCACCTGGGTGGCCGGCGGCACGAAGCCGGAGTCGACCGCGGCACGCGAGGCACCCAGTGCCGCCCCCAGGGCGTCTGCCAGCTGCTCGACCACGGCGAAGTTCTCCTCCGAGCCGAGCCCGCGTCCACCGGAGACGACCCGCTTGGCGCCGTTGAGCTCGGGCCGGCCACTGGCGGCGGCCGCGCCTGCCCGGGACCGGATCTGGGCACTGTCGCGCGCCTCCAGGCTGATCCTGGTGACGGTTCCGGCTCCGTGTGCCAATGGTTCATCGGCGGTCGCCGCACGCAACGTGATGATCTGCAGCGGGGCCTCGAGGGTCGACAGGGCGGTGTACTCCCCACCGAAGACGGAGTGAGACATGACGAGGCGCTCGTCGTCCTTGTTGATGGCCACCGCGTCCACCGCGATGGGGCTGTCGGTACGCACCGCCAACCGGGCCGCTGCCTCTCGACCGTCGAGTGAGTGCGCGGCGAGCACGACGGTGGGTGAGTACCGCTCGACCGCGGCCTGCACGACGTCGACCAACGGCGTGACGAGCTGGGAATCGGCCTGCGCGTGCTCGGCGATGAGGACCTCAGCGGCCCCGAGCCGGGCGAGCTCGCCCTCCAGCTCGACGCCGCCGCCGGGCGCCGCCACCAGCACGGCGACGGGGGTCCCGAGCTCGGCGGCCTGCGCCAGCAGCCCGGGGGCCGTGGAGTGCAGCGTGCCGGCGGACGTGGTCTCGATAAGGGTGATCACAGAAGTCATCGTGGGTTCCCCGTTTCAGATGAGGTTGGCGGTGGCGAGGAAGTCCGCCAGCTGGGAGGCAGCGTTGCCGTCATCGACGACCTTGGTGCCGGCCTCGCGGGCTGGGCGCTCGCTGCTCTTGACAACGACTGACGCGGCGAGAGGCGAATCGACACCCAGGTCGGCACACGACAGCGTGCTCAGCGGCTTCTTTCGCGCCCGCATGATCCCGCGGAAGTTCGGATAGCGCGGCTCCGGCGCGCGCTCGCTCATCGAGACGACAGCAGGCAACGACGCGGAGACCTCCATCAGCCCTTCCTCGGCCTCGCGCTGGCCGCTGATGCCGTCGGCCGCGATCGACACCGAGTCGAGCTCAGTGGCGCTGGGCACCTGCAGGTGCTCGGCCAGCATCGCCGGCACCACCCCCGCAGCGCCGTCGGTCGACTGGTTGCCACAGATGACGAGATCGAAGCCGGCCTGACGCACCGCCGCGGCCAGCACACGGGCGGTCAGCGCCATATCGGCACCCACCAGCTCGTCGTCGACCACGTGCAGCGCGGAGTCCGCACCCATCGCCAGGCCCTTGCGCAGGATGTCCGTCGACTCCGCCGGGCCCATCGTGACCAGCACGACCTCAGCGTCGTTGTCGTCCTTGTAGGTCAGCGCGGCCTCGATCGCCCGCTCACCGACCTCGTCGACGACACCCTCGCTCGCGGAGCGGTCCACCCGTCCCACGGCGGTATCGAACTTGCGCTCGTCCCACGTGTCGGGCACCCGCTTGATGAGGACAACGATCTTCATTGCGTCTCCCTAACCGGTCCTACCGCCGCGGGTCAGGTCTGGACCGCGGTGTTGGGGGTCTGCGGGCTGGTCGCACCGATCTTCGTCGTGGCCTTCCTGGTCCGCCGAAGGGCCGACCTCCGGACGGACATTCTCCGGCGCCTATTGCCCCGCCGCATCAGTTGGTTCCATTTCGCGGTGACGATGTTGTTGCTGGTGTCCAGCATTCTGGCTGCCCAAGCCATCTCACTGGCGTTCGGTTACAGTCCCGAGCAGTTCCAGCTTCGAGGAGGCTTCACGTTCTCCGCCGGGTTGCTGCCGGTGTGGTTCACGCTGATCGGTGCTGCCTTCTTCGAAGAGCTCGCGTGGCACAGTTATGGCACGGACGCGCTCGTGCGAAAGATGTCCGTCTTCACCGCATCCTTGGTTTTCACGCTCTTCTGGGCCTTATGGCACCTGCCTTTGGGATTCATCAAGGGCTACTACCACAACGAGGTCGTCGAAATGGGGTGGATCCACGTGCTGAACTTCCCACTGTCCATGGTGGCGTTCGTGATCTTGATGAATTGGCTCTACTTCAGCACGGGACGCAGCATCCTTATCGCGGTCCTTTTCCACATCACCGCGAATCTCGCCAACGAGGTCTTCATGACGGACCCCGACACCAAGATCATCCAAACGATCCTTCTGTTGATCGTGGCCGGGATCGTCGTCTTGACGAAGCGGGAACTGTTCTTCGGTAGCAGCCCCCGCAGACGGGGACGCCAGAAGGCCCAGGAGTTCCCCGCTCCGAGAGCACCGGTTCGGACCAACCCCCGGTAGCCGCATCCGGCGGATGAAGGCCTACCGCTTCCCGAACACCCGGCGCGCCACCACCAGCCCGGCGAGTGAGATCAGCCCGATCACGATGTAGTAGTAGCTCGGCGCCAGCAGCGAGCCGGTCGTGCTGACCAGCCAGGCCAGGATCAGCGGGGCGAAGCCGCCGAACAGGGTGACTCCGACGTTATAGGAGATGGACATGCCGGTGGTTCTGATGTTCGTGGGGAACATATCCGCCAGCAGGGCCGGCAGCGGACCGAAGTAGGCGGCCATCAGGATGCCCAGGACCACTTGGATTGCCGTCAGCATCGCGACGTTGGGGGCGGCGACCAGGACCAGGAACAGCGGGAACGCGACCAGCACGGCCACCACCGCCGCGCTGAGCATGACCTTCACACAACCGATTCTGTCGGCCAGCTTGCCCGCCAACGGTGCCCCGATCAGGGTGACGATCCCCGAGATGATCCCGCCCAGGTAACCGGCGTAGGAGGGCAGCTCGAGGTTCTGCACCGCATAGGTGGGCATGAAGAGAATCAGGTAGACCGAAACGCTGGCCAGCCCCACGATGGCCGCGGAGGTCAACCAGCGCGGTGCCGCGCCGATCAGCGTGGCGGCCAGTGGGGATTTGGTCAGGTTCCCGCGGGCCCGTTCGAAGTCGGGGGTCTCGTCCATCTTCAACCGGATGTAGAGGCCGACCGGGCCGATCAGCAGGCCGAAGAAGAACGGGATCCGCCAACCCCAGCTATACAGGGCGTCGTGGTCCATGAACGTGAACAGGGTGAAGCCGAACGCCGAGGCCAGGAACATCGAAATGCCCTGCGTGGCGACCTGCCAGCTGCCGTAGAAGGCCTTCTGATCCGGGGCGTTCTCGATCAGGAACGCCGTGGCGGTGCCGAATTCGCCGCCCGCGGAGAAACCCTGGATGAGCCGCGACAACAGGATCACCAACGCGGCTGCAGGACCGATCATCTCGGTGGTGGGGGCCAGCGCCATGATCAGGGTGCCGAGCATCATCAGCATGATCGTCAGGGTCAGCGCGCCCTTGCGTCCATGCCGGTCGGCATAGGAGCCCAGCACCATGGCGCCCAGCGGCCGGATCAGGTAGGACACGGCGAAGGCGCCGAAGGTGAGCAGGATTCCCGTGGTCTGGCCTCCCGCCTCGCCCGCCGGTTCGAAGAACAGGGCGGAGATGACGACGGCGAAGGAGGAGTAGACGATGATGTCGAACCACTCCAGGGCATTGCCGATGGAGGAGGCGATGACTGCGCGGCGGGCCCGGGAGCGGTCAGCATCCGTGATGGTGTGTGTCGCGGGCGGTGTACTGGGCCCGACGGTCGGCCCGCTCATGCCCGGTCCTGCTCGAGCTCGGTGATGAGGGTGTCCAGGAACGTCTCGCAGGCAGCGAGTTGTTCGAGCTCGACGTATTCATTGGCTGCGTGGGCCACGGCGATCTCCCCGGGCCCGCACACCACGGTTTCGATCCCGGCGCCATGGAACAACCCGGCTTCGGTGCCGTAGGTGACCTTCTCATCCGTCGGATGCCCGCCGCAGTCGCGGGCGAGGGCCACGATGTCGGCGTCGGGGCCGATCTCCAGCCCCGGGCCCTGGGCCTTGATCACCAGCTCGATGCCGGCGGCCTCCTGTTCGGCCTTCATCGCCGGTTCCAGGGTTTCGAAGAGGAACTCGCGGATCCGTGCGACCACCGGTGCGGTGTCCACGGTTCCCAAGGCGCGGAACTCGAACTCGATCTCGCAGGCGTCCGGGACGGTGTTACCGGCGATGCCACCGGAAATCAGGTTGACCCCGCCGGTGGTGAAGGCCACCGGGTAGGCCTCGTCGAAGGGCCCCTCGCTGCGCCATTGTTCGGTCAGCTGCCGGTAGAACTCGATGAAGCGGCCCGCATAGTGGATCGCGTTGACCCCCTGGGGGGTCAGCGAGGAGTGCGCTGCGACGCCGCGGAAGGAGACGGTGAAGAGGTTGATCGACTTATGCCCGCGCACCACGCGCATTCCGGAGGGTTCGCCCACGATGCAGGAAGCCGGTTTGATGCCGTGCTCGGCGAATTCTCCGATCATTCGTTGGGCGCCCAGCAGGCCCACTTCTTCGTCATAGGAGAAGGCCAGATGCAGCGGTTGGGTGAGTTGCGCGGCGCTGATCGCTTCCAACCGGGACATGATGACCGCCAGGTAGCCCTTCATATCTGCGGTGCCGCGCCCGTAGAGCCGGCCGTCGCGCTCGGTGACGGTGAAGGGGTCGCTATCCCAGTCCTGGCCTTCCACCGGGACGACGTCGGTATGTCCGGAGAGGACCACCCCTCCCTCGGTGGATCCGTCCTGCGCCGGGAAGGTGGCGAACAGGTTCGCCTTGCGGACCCCGTCCTCCTGGACATGGGGAAGTAGTAGGGGTTCGACGCCGTACTTGCGCAGTTCCTCTGCCACGCTGTCGATCAGTTGGAGGTTTGATCGGTGCGAGGTGGTGTCGAAGGCGACGAGTCGGGTGAGCCAGTCCAGAGTTGTAGTCATGCCCGCACTCTATATGCGGGGCCCTGCTGGAGCCGGGGAATGTTGAGGCGGGTTAACACGCCGCTCCGTCGCCCTGGATGAGACGGCGCTCACGGAACCGATCCGCCCTGCGGGGGTAGCGTGGAAGGGTAATGGCCCGGACGCTCCGGGCCCGGAAGGAGCACTTATGTCCATCGTCGTCATCAACGCCCTGAAGGTCCCGGTCGAGGCCGGATCCGAACTTGAGAAGCGTTTCGCCGCCCGCAAACATTCGGTCGACGGTTCACCGGGGTTCGAGGGCTTCCAGCTGCTGCGCCCCGTCGCCGGCGAGGACCGCTACTTCGTCTACACGCAGTGGGCCACCCGCGAGGACTTCGAGAACTGGCGCGACCAGCGCCCCGGCCACGATCACTCCAAGGGAGCCCCGGTCGCCACGGGCATGGAGCTGCTCGAGTTCGAGGTCGTCGACCTCAGCGACTGAGCCCAGCCGCCTTTTCCGGGCTCGGGTTGGAGCCGTCGGCGGAAGAAACCGAACTCAGATGGACTGTTTCGTGGTCACGTTAAGTGAGGTCCATCCTTCCATAGCTAAGAGCGCCTGCGAGGGTTAGTCTTCGTTCAAGTCCGTTTGCCAATGTGCGAATGGTGAACGAAGACGGGCGCCCCTCGGAGGTTCGACTTGAGTGATATCACCCCAATTCGAAGTGCGCTTCGTGGTGCTGTTCGCAACGGCAGTGGGCTCAAACGGCTGGGCGGGACGTGGGGGGAGGTTCTCGCTGAATTTCTGGGGACGTTTGTCCTCGTCCTCCTGGGGGACGGCTCCGTGGCCATGGCCGTGGCAGCATTGCCGGGGTCTGGCCGCACCGCAGGAGCCAATATCTTCTTCCAGGGTTCCGGCGACTGGATGCTCATCGCCTGGGGCTGGGCCTTCGCCGTGGCCTTCGGCGTGTACATCGCCGGCGGTGTCAGTGGAGCGCACCTCAACCCGGCAGTGACACTGGCATTCGCTGTCCGACGCAAATTCGCGTGGAAGAAGGTCATCCCATACATCGTCGCTCAGGTGGTCGGCGCATTTGCTGCGGCTGCCTTGGTCTACGCCGTGTACTGGCAAGCAATCGATGCGTTCAACCAGGCAGCGAAAACCGCCCGGGATGCAGCAGGGGGCCTGCCCACGTTTTCGATCTTCGCCACCTTCCCTGCGCCTTATTATAATGGCGACAACTTCGGACCATTATTGGATCAGATTGTCGGTACCGCGCTTCTGGTGATGATCATCGCCGCAGTCATCGACATGCGTAATGGCGGTGTCAAAGCAAACCTCGGCCCTCTGATCATCGGGTTCAGCGTCGGCGCGATCGGCATCTCGTTCGGCGCCAATGCCGGATACGCGATCAACCCAGCCCGTGACTTCGGCCCCCGGCTCTTCGCCTGGATGGCCGGCTGGGGGGATACTGCCCTACCCGGCACGATCGACGGCTCGTTCAGTTGGTACTTCTGGGTTCCCATCGTCGGGCCACTGGTGGGTGGCGTCGTCGGTATCCTCATCTACGACCTCTTTGTCGGTGACATTCTGCACGCCCGTTTCCGGCTGGCTGAGCTCGAGGGGGAGTCCGGGCCAGGGACCGACGAAGCCAAACCGAACACCACACAGGGCAAGACGGGCCGGCGGGCCGCATCCGACCCGCCGAGCGCGTCAGACGAAGGGTAGGGAACCACCAACTCGGCCTCTGCCAGGTGCGAGACGGTACCGACGCTCCGCCGATGACTTCGACGGGGCGTCGGTTGCGTCGTGAGTGTTCGTCACCTCACGATGCAGAAGGCGCCTCGGTGCTGCCAGATCAGCTGCGCAATATTCCGGCCGTGGTCACGGGTCTGGAACTGCTCGAGTTCGAAGCGGTGGTCCTGCGTCGTATGGTTACGCAGGGGGTGAGTTGGCAGGCCCGCCTACTCAGCGCCTGGACGTGGCGTCGATCAAAGCGAGCGAGGCATCGGATACGGATGTTGTCTTGCGGAACACCAAGCTGGCCGCCCGCTGGCCGATGTCATCGCGAGGGCTCCAGAAGCGGCCGAACGCTGCCGAGACGGTAGTGGCGGTCCCGAAGTTGCCGTTGGCGTCATCACCAGATTTTTTGGTGTCCTTTGCGGCCAGGCGAAGTGACTCCCCGTCAGCGGCAACATCAACGAGGATGGCGTGCATTTGCGCAGGATCGATTTTGTAGGCCATGGCTTTCTCCGAAAAATCGTCACTGTGCGGCCTGATTTGGCCTGCCTGGTCTTTTCGACCCTCTCAGGTCCGGGCAGCCCAAGTCCATGGGGAGAACTCCCCATGGGATGGGCGGATCGCCGGGCTACACTGACTGGCGCCGAGAGAGACGGGTTCTTGTCTTGACGAGCATCAGGACCAACAGCAGGAAACCCACGTAGCCGTTGATCACGTAGACGATGTTGACCATCTGGGAGAACGGCAGCGCCAGTCCAACGAGTGTCCCGACGGCAGCCAAGACGAGGGTGAGGTACCTGAAGCGCGGCGTCCTGTCGACGAAGAAGCGCGAGGAGACCGTCCCCAGCCGCGGGGTCGCCGTGGCGTAGATGCCGGCGATGATCATCGCCGAGATGCCCACACCAAGACCGTGTTCACGCCGGCGACGGCTTCCTTCCGGTTGTGCGCGGTCTTGCCCAATGCGGTCAGGGAAGCGGCCAGCCAGAGCATGCAGAAACCGACGTAGGACAAACCGGACATGAACCAGTTGGTGGACGCCTGGGGCAGATCCAGTCCCTGCAACAGAGCGATGCCCTCGGTAGTGCGACCCGGATGCCCACGGCGACGGCCAGCCCGATGCCACCGATGTACTTGGACAGTCCGTAGTACTCCTGGAACACGGCGCCGGCACCGGAGATCATCACGGAGAAGCTCAGGAACACGAAGGGGATCGAGAAGAAGTCGAAGAACGTGCCCAGGCGCTTGCCGCAGTAGTAGTGGAAGATCCTCGATGGGTGGTCGAACTTCTTGGCCTGCCAGACCGTGAAGAACTCGATGGCGATACACGTCATGAGAACCAGAACCAGCAGGCCCGCCCCGAAGATCCCCCAATAGCCGTAGGAAGTGGAGTACTGCAGGATTGCCCCGGCATAGGTGAGGATCCGCAGGTGCTCGTCTTTTCGACGGTTCCCATCTGGTCCCGGGCCAGGTTCGATTCGGCCATGGTGGTTCCTTCTCGCAAGTGGGGCCCAATCGTCGTCGCAGCCGTTCCGGGGCCGCGGGTGACCACGGCGACATCTGCAGTCGGCATGGAACACACGATTGCCGGCAATTGATATATCAGATCTGTCGAAACACTAGAACTCCCGATGTGACCCAGTCAACATATGACGTGGTGACGATTGGCGATCAGCTTTGCCGGGCAACCGATCCGGATAGGGTTAGAGGCAACATGCCATCGGAGGAGTTCAACGGTGAAACCGACGTCGTCATCAGCAAGCCCGACAACCGGCCCTTTGGCCGGCATCCGCGTCGCCGACTTCACGCGCGTCCTGGCGGGCCCGCTGTGCACCATGTCGCTGGCCGACTACGGGGCCGAGGTCATCAAGATCGAGAGCCCTGCCGGCGACGAAACCCGGGCCTGGACTCCGCCGACCACCCCTGACGGGCTGGGCACCTATTACGCCACCGTGAACCGGAATAAGTACTCGGTATGCTGCGACCTGAAGTCCGAGGAGGGACTGGCCCATGCCCGGGAGATCGTCGCGGGCTGCGACGTTGTCGTGGAGAATTTCCGTCCCGGGGTCATGGCCCGCCATGGGCTCGACGATGCGACGCTTCGTGCCCGCCGACCCGGAATGGTCTACTGCTCCATCTCCGGATTCGGCGACGGGGCCGGGGCGGACCTGCCCGGCTACGACCTGCTCGTGCAGGCGCTGGGTGGATTGATGAGCATCACCGGCGAACCCGAGGGCGAGCCGTCCAAGGTCGGCGTCGCGCTCGTCGATGTCCTCACCGGCCAGAACGCCCTGGCCGGAATCCTGCTGGCCTTGCGCCACCGTGATCGCACCGGAGAAGGTCAGACGGTCAAGGTATCCCTGCTCTCTTCCCTGCTGGCGGGGCTATCCAATCAGGTCAGCAGCACCCTGGCCACCGGTACTTCGCCGGAACGCCTGGGCAACGCCCATGCCAGCATCGCCCCCTACGACACCTTCAGCACGGGGACAGGGAAGTTGGCCATCGGTGCGGGAAACGATCGGCAATTCCTTGCTTTGGTGACGGAGCTGGGCATACCGGAACTGGGTGATGATCCACGATTCTCAACGAATGCCCTGCGGGTGGAGAACAAGCGCGAACTCAAGCGCGAACTCGAGAACGCCCTGGACGCCGACTCCGCTGCAGTCTGGCAGGACCGGTTGATGCGTGCAGGAGTTCCGGCGGGGAAGGTCAACAACATCGCCGAAGCCATCAAACTGGCCCAGGGCCTCGGCCTGGAACCCGTTGTCTCGGTGGAAGACCCCACAACCGGGCGCCGCTATGACCAGCTGAGCAGCCCCATCCACCTCTCGGCAACACCGGCAAGCTACCGCATGGTCCCGCCTGCCCTGGGTGAACACCAGGAAGTCACATTCACTCACCCCCCGACCGGCGCGCCCTGAAAACAACCATGAGCGACACACCGCTGACGAACTGCTGAATCCAGGTTGCCACCGAATCCACCGAGGGCGGCTGGCCTTCGACCCGGCAGGCGCGGCAGACTCG
>RCNJ01000670.1_pt1 | contig 10602 bp, 9 predicted proteins | sample 2041171 | NCBI WGS metagenome assembly RCNJ01 (sample SAMN09708213, study PRJNA481090) | feces metagenome | biome: feces | host: Pygoscelis adeliae | place: Antarctica: Rookery Lake | collected 2010-03-01 | reverse complement strand
GTCCGCGGCCGCACTGTCGGGTTCGCACTTGCCCGTTCCGTGGATGTGGAAGCCGTAGAAGCCCTGTTCCAATCCTTCGACCTTCAGCGAGACTGTGGTTCCGCCGTCAGCCTGGCTGAACGTCGCGGTGCCTGCAGATGTTCCGTCGGTCTTGTGCAGGGTGGCAGTGGCATCCGCGACGCTGGACGAAGCACTAGATTCACTGGACGGGTTTTCGCCTTCCGACTGGGATGAACAGGCTGTCAGCAGCAGCGTCGATGATGCGAGGGCCGCAAGGGCAAGTGCTTTCTTGTGCATGGGGACTCCGTAATCCATCATGAGGAACCGATCATCGTCTGCGGCCAACGTTAGAGCGATCAGGTGCCGGGGTCCAGCCCATAGCATCCCTGAACAGGGGCCTGCACGCTGGCGTGGATGCGCGCGCCGATGAGGCGGCGCCCTTTGCGCCCGCAATGTCCATATTTCCCTGCACGCCAGGCCGCCCCCTTGGGCACACCGCGCAGTTGGTTCTTGAGGATCAACATCGAAATACGCCACACATCCAAAGGCTTGGAGGTCAGCGTGCCGGCTATGGCCGGCGGCCGGGTTCCCACTCGCTCACCATCGCCCGGTGGCGTGTCGGCCATCGACGCTTTCACATCCGCTCAGGCTCCGGGGGTAGGTGCCGCCCGGCCGTAAATCGGGGCCATGTAGGCAGCCACTTCATCAGGTTGCCGGTCTCAGCTTCCGGCCGTACGGCGCCAACGCTGCCGGACGTCTTCAGGAAGTTCTTGCCAATCGGGGGCATCATTCATCCAGAGGCCAGCAAGAAGCTTCCGGCGTTCCTCGTAGAGTTCCCTCCCCCGCTGTTCTGCCTCAGGGGTTTCGCCGTCCGTGGCCTCGCGGGGGGCAGGCGTCTTCGCGTCGGAATCATCGGTAGTCGGCGGGTCTTGGACGCTACGGCGTGGCGGCTTCTCCGGATTCTCGCTTGGCGTGAAAGGCACAGCGACCGGCTCCTTCGTTTCACTTACCGGCGGCGTGAGCGGGGCCTCTCGCGGTCCGGGTCCGGTGCGGCGCGGCGCTTTGTCCGGTACGGCGTACTCAGTGTCACGTTTGCCCACCGTGACATCGTAGGGCACAGCCGCCCCGGAGCCCGAAAGCACTAGCCGGGCAGACTGCCCGTATAAGCGGTCATTCGCCGGTGGATTCCATGGCCGGGCATGGTGCGCCGGCTTTCCCGGTCGTCTGTCCCGTCGACGGGGCAGACACCGTTCAATCCCGCCACCGCGAGACTTGGCGGGAGGCCCATCCGAGGATCCCCTCCCCCTGCTCGTCGCTGTCGGGGCCGAACCATGATTCCGTGTTTTGTCGGTTCCCGGACTCCCCGTGCCCTGTCGCTGTGCGGAAAACATCCTTCTTGGTGCCCATGACGATGCGATCACCCGGAACCAGATTGCGCAGCAATGCCTCAACCGTCTCCAGCTCGGTTGAAATACACCCCCAGGTCTTGGAGTTCCCGGCGTGCAAGAAGATGGCGTAGGAGGCGCCTTGCTGGATTTCCATGTCCGGTGGACGGTTCCAGTTGATGACCACCGCCTGCTCGTAGTCGCCGGTCTTCATGTACTTCCACAGGTTCTCGTCCTCGTACTGCCCTCGTCCTTCGAAGTACCGGTTGTAGCGGGGCCCACGAGTCCCACCCCAACGTGACTTCTTGTTCAGGGTCCGGTACGGCAGCGCCGTGCCGGGGTCCTGCCGCCCGAAGGCCTCGGTCATGGTGAAGGACCCGGTCGGTGAATACAGCGTGTCCTCCCACATCTTCCCGGGTGGGGCGAACCCGTTGGCGCCGGCATATCCGGTCGTCACCCACTCCTGCACGTAACGGTCTTCCGACCTGACGCAACTGGTGATGACGACCTTGGACTTGTCGTAGTCCTTGGCCACGGCGAAGACGACCCGCCCGGCACCGGCCGTCGGGAACCTCACCTCCCCGCGGTTAAGCGCCCCGCAGGCATCGAATTTCGACAGCGGAACGGGGCCCGAGGAACCGGAAAGCATGAGGAGGGGAAACATGATGAGGGTGATGCTCCAGAAGATCGTACGGGCGGTTGGCTTCACTGACTCCGCTGGGTCTCCGTCGGGGGTTCGGGTGGTGGGGCTCCGGCATCCAGGGACCCGGCGAAGGGGCCCGTCGGATGGTTCATGGCGCCTTCACCGCTGCTGGCTGCCTGCAAGACCCACCCTCTCACCCGGCGAACGGGGACGGCAATGGCCTTCTCCAACGGCCCCTGGCCCTTGAAGTGCCGCCAAACGAGGGCGAATCCGGCGGCGAGTCCAATGTGAGCGAAAAGCGCGGCCCCAGGCTTGTCCTCCAGCAGTCCGGTGGCCAGCAGCAGCAGATGTCCCGTGTAAAGGGTCAGCGTCATCGTACCCATCGCCACCAGGGTCGAGATCTCCGCCGATACCGCCGAACTGAGTAGGAGCATCGCCCCCAGCACGGCCATCGAGGTTCCGATGGTGTGCAGCAGTTCGAAGGGCGTGCTGGAGTATGGGGATGTGATCACGAGCCACCACCATGATTCCGTGGGCAGCGTCGGGGCCGGGCCCCAGATGATGATGTCGTGCACGATATCCGCCGCGCCGGCTCCGGACATGCTTTGTTCCAGGATGTCGCGCACCCCGAGCGGGCCAAGGAGCAGTACCGAGCCGGCCCACGTTCCCACGGCCACTATGGCACCACCGACCAGTAGCCGGACCTGCACCAGGGACCGGCGCAGATCAAGCCGGCCGATGGCCATGCCAGCGAAGATGTAGCCCAACCACGGTAGGGCCGGATACGGGCCCGTGAGGACCAACTGGCTCAAGGCCACTACAGGCTCAGTGAAGATGGTCGTGAAGGTCGGGTCGTAGCCCGGGGCCGGCAGGTGGTCGCGGACCGCTTGCATGATGACGGGGGCCACCACGATCACACCGCCGGCCATGTAGGCCAGGGACCGGGCCGACCAGCCCATAAACGGAACCGCGAGCAGGAACATCACACCGTAGTAGGCCAGGATGACGGCCTCCTCGATGACGACGTAGCCCATGGCAAGCCCCAGGAGCGCGATGAGGGTGGCCCGGACCAATAATGCCGTCCGGGCTGCCTTCAGCTGCGGGCCCGAAACCGGGTTCCGCCTTCCTGATGAAAACGCCAGTGACACCCCGGCCAGCAGGGCGAACAGGGCCGCGCCGCGTCCGGCGAAGATGGACCAGGCGGCCGTGGGTTCGTAGTCGCCATCCCATCCGGGCATGATGTGGATGGCCATCATCCCGATGAGCGCCAGGCCCCTGGCGGCATCCACCCCCTGTAACCGGACTTTCTTGCCCGGCGATGCCTTCGTCTGATGGGCCATGGGTTTGCTCATCCTCCGGGTGCGCGGTGGCACGGTTGGTGGGGCACTAGGCGGCGACCTTCATCCCGCTTCCGCACTGGCGCAGCGTCGCCATCAAGGCCGCGGTTTCGTCACCGTCCAGATCCGCGTGAGGTCCACGCACCGGGCCCGCCGGCAACCCCATGGACCTTAGCCCTGCCTTGGCCGAGGCTGTTCCTGGGGAATTGAAAATCCCGGTGTAGACCGGCAGGAGGTTCCGGTGGATGGCCAGCGCGGTGCCCACGTCCCCGGCCTGGTATGCCTCGCACAGCGAACGAAGCTGGTCGGCGACGAAGTGTCCGGCGACGGAGACGACGCCGGTGGCCCCGATGGCGAGGTAGGGCAGGTTCAGGGCGTCTTCCCCGCAGTAGTAGGCGAGCCCGGTTTCCTTCATGACCCACGACGAGGATTCAAGATCGCCTTTTGCGTCCTTGACCGCGATGATGTTCGGGTGCCTGGCTGCAGCGACGAGGGTTTCCGGTGCGATGGCCACTCCCGTGCGTTGCGGGATGTCGTAGAGCATGATCGGCAGCGGCGTCGCATCCGCGATCTGAAGGATGTGCTGCAGCAGGCCTCGTTGTGTGGGCCGCGAATAGTATGGCGCCACCACGAGCAGCCCGTCGGCCGATTGCTCGAAGGCCGCTTTTGCAAGACCTACGCTGTGCCGGGTCTCGGCCGAGCCCACTCCGGCGACGATCTTCTTTCCGGTCCCGCGCAGGGCATTCCGGACATGGTTGATGGTCTGCGTCTTTTCCCGGTCGCTGGTGGCAAAGGATTCCCCCGTCGTCCCGTTGACCACGACTCCGTCATTCCAACCATCCCGGGTGAGCCACTGGGCCAGTCGTGCGGCCCCATCCTCGTCGAGGTCCCGGCCTGCGGTGAACGGGGTGACCATGGCTGTCAGCACCGATCCGAATGCGTCTAGACTCCGTGCGCTCTTTTCGTTCCTCATCATCATGGACTTCCTCGTGGATTGCCTCTGGTTGGTTGATCGATCCCGTGTTGGCAGGCATGTCAGCGCCTGGCGAGTTCATTGCCGTAGGTTTCGGTCGGTTCGGTAACGGCTTCCGAGCGCTCGTTGAACCGCTGGACCAACCTGGTGGTTTCGGGTTCCGCCCGACGCAACGGGTTGCCGGCCCAGCTGGTGTCGGCCGGAACGCTTTCCTCGCGCATGGCCAGTGAGCAGGCGCCCACCATTGACTTTGCCTCGAGGGAACTTCCGGGAAGGATGATGCTGTTTGGTCCCAGCGTCGAGCCCTCTGCCATGCGCACCCCGTCCATGCGCATGATGCGGTCGTGGAAGAGGTGGGTTTGCAGGACGGTGCCCCGGTTGATGGTGACGTTGTCGCCGAGTTCGATGAGGTCGAATTCCGGCAGCCACCAGGTCTCGCACCACACACGGGATCCGATGCGGGTTCCCATGCAACGCAGCCAGACGTTGAGCATGGGCGTTCCCAGGCTCATCCGGACCAGGCCGGGCACCGCCAACGACTCGGAGAACACGTCGGCGAGTTCATTGCGCCAGACGAATGAGTTCCATAGCGGGCGCTCGGTGGCGGTGAACCGGCCAACCAGCACCCACTTGGCGGCCAGTGCAACCAGGAGTGCCACGAAACCGCTGGCCAGCAGGACCGGGCCCGACCACAGTGCGGCGCCGAGCCATCCGCCGGCCGAGTGTGCCTGGCCCAGGACGAAGACAGTGGCCAGGGCCAGCCACGCCGTGATGATGGCGGGGAGGATGCGGCAGGCCTCCACCAGGCCGCGGGCGATGACCAGTTTGCGTGGCGGGGCATACGTGCGGGAATCGTCCGTTGCCTCCACCGACCGGGGAAGCTCCACCGCCGGCCGGCCAAACCAGGACGAGCGCGGGGGCATGTCGTCCGGCGCCGAGGACAGGACCGCGATGAGCGAGTCGTCGGCGACGTCGGTGCCTCCGCCCACGATCGCCGAGTTGCCGACGAACGACTTCTCCCCCACCCTCGAATGGCCCAGGTACATCCACCCGTTGCGTGCCCGTTTGGTCGAGACCAGCGAGTGGTCGGCCAAAAAGGACCGGGCGCCGACGGTGGTCAGGTGCGGGATGGTCTCCGCCGTGGAGATCTCCACGCCGGGGCCGACCCTGGCCCCCAACAGCCGCATCCACACCGGGGTCAGCAGGCTCGCGTATAGCGGGAACATGGAGATCATGGTGCGTGTCAGCAGTTGCTCGCTGAGCCATGCCGCCCAAGCGGCACGGCTGTGCAGCGGGTGGTACCCGGCGGGCATGAGCCGGGCCAACGCCCGGACTGCCGCGGCCGTCAACAACAAATATGAAGCCATGGTCATCACGATGAAGACCGGAGCCCAGATGGCCAGCACCCACAGCCCGGCGACGAAATCGGAGATACCGTCCAGCGCCCAGATCATGACCAGGGCGCCCGGAATAAGGGCGATCAGCGGCATCAACGTCATCCCGGCCAGGGACAGCGGGTAGAGCATGGTCACAGCCCGGGGCCGGCTTGCGTGGTTGGCCTCGGCCGGCCAGTCCTCACCGGCGGTGCCCACGTGTTCCATCTGGGAACCGGCCCAGCGCTGGCCGGCCGGAACCAGACCGGAAACGCAGGTTCCCGGTTCCACTTCTGCGCCGTGGTCGACGAAGGCCCCGTTGAGCAGCGTCGAGCGGGTTCCGACCCGTGCATCTTCGCCCACCTGGATGCGGCCCACGTGTAGGAGGTCCCCATCAATCCAGTGTCCGGCGATGTCGGCTTCGTATTCGATGACCGTTCGGGATCCCACGGCCAGCAGGCCCGTCACCGGTGGCATGGCATGCAGGTCGACGTCGTCCCCGAGCCGGCAGCCCAACGCCTTGGCGTACCAGAGGCCCATGGGGGTGCCCATGATCGGCTCGAGTTTGGAGTAGGTGGTGATCCGTTCGGCGGCCCAGATCCGCAGGTGGGTCGGCCCTCCGCGCTGATAGATGCCCGGGCGGATCCCCAGAAGCAGCAGGCGGGATGCGGCGATGGAGCCCAGCATCCGGAACGGGAGGCTGGACAGGACCACCCACGCCGCCAGGGTGGGAAGCAGCGGCGGGTTGGGAACCCAGGGCCGGTCCGTGAAGTTGAACATCACAAAGCACACCAGGGCAATGCCGGTGACGTACCGCAGCCCCGTGACGGTGTACAGGCCTAGGATGACGGGGGTTTGCGCCCAACCCATCCACCACGGGGTCGGCCGGATTTCGCGCATTTCGTCGGTCGAGTCCTCCATGGACATCAGGTGGACCGACATCCCGGACAGCGTGGGATGGGCGTAGATATCTGCGATCGCCACCTCCGGATACCGCTCACGCAGGGAGGCGACCAACTGGGCCGCCGCCAGGCTGGCACCGCCGAGGCCAAAGAAGTCACTGTCACCGGTCAGGTCCAGGGGCCCGAGCAGGTCGGACCAGCGCTGGCCCAGCCAACGCAGATCGGCATTGAGTTCGACTCCGGTGTCTGTTCCGCGGTTGGCCTGCGGAATCGGCCACGGCAGGGCCTTTCGGTCAACCTTCCCGGAGGATTTCAACGGGAGCGCGTCCACGGCGCCCAGGGTCGGAACGATCTGGGCCGGCAGGGTCTTGCCGAGTTCGTTGCGCAGCTGCACCAGGTCGGGGTCGTCGCCTTCGACTGGGACGAGGTACCCGGCCAGGACCTGATTGCCTCCCGGCAGCGTCTGAACTGCGGCAGCGCCCGCGGCCACGCCGGGCAGTGCGGAAAGGGCCTCATCAATTTCTCCCAGCTCTACCCGGCGGCCTGCCAGCTTGACCTGCTCGTCAACGCGGCCCATGAACACCAGGCCCTCCTGGTCGGCGCGGACCAGGTCACCGCTGCGGTAGGCACGGTTCCATCCGAGCCCGGGCATGGAGCCATACTTTTCGGCGTCCTTTTCCTGGTCGAGGTACCGGCCCAATCCGACGCCGCCGATAATCAGTTCGCCTTCTTCCCCCCAAGCGACGGGCTCCCCGTCCTGGTCCGCGACGGCCAGGTCCCAGCCGTTCAGCGGTAGTCCGATGCGTACCGGCGGGTTTGCCCCCAGCCGGGACGCGCAGGCGACCACGGTTGTCTCGGTGGGTCCGTAGGTGTTCCAGACTTCCCGCCCCGGGCCCGCCAGCCTCGTGGCCAATTCCTGTGGGCAGGCCTCGCCCCCGAAAATCAGCAGACGGACCTGCTTCAGGGTGTCTTCGGGCCACATCGCGGCCAGTGTGGGGACCGTTGAAACGACGGTCACGTTGCGCTCGGTGAGCCACGGACCCAGGTCAGCGCCGGAGCGCACCACCTCACGTGGCGCCGGTACCAGGCAGGCACCGTTGCCCCACGCGAGCCACATTTCCTCACACGAGGCATCGAAGCTGACGGAGAGCCCAGCCAGCACCCGGTCCCCGGGCCCCAGTGGCTCCTGGAGGCAGAACAAATCTTGTTCGGCGGCCACGAATGCCGCCGCGGAACGGTGGGTGATGGCAACGCCCTTGGGTTTGCCGGTGGAGCCCGAGGTGAAGATGATCCAGGCGTCGTCCTGGGAATGCGGCTCGGGGCTGTTGCCCCGCGTGCGGATACCCTGGACGACGGTCAGCTTCAGGTTGGCTTCAATGACGGCGCAGACCCCGGCTTCGGAGAAGACGATGTCCGCGCGGCCGTCCGGTTCGTCGGCGTCGACCGGAACATAGGCGGCGCCGGCGAACAGCACGCCGAGTATCGCTACATACAGATCCGAGGAGCCCGACGGGACGCGGACGCCGACGCGGTCTCCAGCCCCGACGTCAGCCCCCCACAACCGGTTGGCCAGTTCCAGGACCCGTTGTTCGAGCTGTTCGTAGGTGAGGGCCCCGCTGCCATCGTCCAGTGCAGGTGCCGACGGGTATTTGGCGATGGTCTCGCGGATGACATCGACCAGCGTCCGTGGCCTCGCGGCATCGCGGCGAGGGTAGATTGCCGTCCCTTCGCCCACTGCGGTGACGACGGCACCGCCGCCAGCCGCCGCCTCGTCGTCGTCGTCGTCGAGGCCAGAGTCCCTGGGAGGAAACGTCGCGTCGACGGTTGCCGTTGGGGAGCTGTCTGCGGCGTCGTGGTGTTCGGCCCCCGTTCCCCTGAATACGCTCCCCGGCGTGCTTGCCTCGGGCAAATACATCTAATGGATCCCCTACTCATGGTCTAGCCCTCACCGCGCCTGCCGGCTTCACCGGTCGGGCTTCGCGGTTCTCAACAACAAGGGGTTCCAGCCGCGTCACGCACCGGTCCCGGCGCACGGCAATGGAACCCCGTTTGTCTTTACGATACGGGCGGGTAGGGGGGCCCGGTCTTGAGTATTCGCTACCCCTATGCACTTCTCAGGTACTGGGGAATTACGTGCCGACTACTCAACTTCACAAGATTTTGTGGCCTTGGTAACCCGCTATTTTGGGGCCGGAGAGGCCCTCGGATCCGCTCGGCCGCAGGGGATCTGCTACCGGTGGCCCGGTTCGGCTGTCGACACCACGTAATTCTGCGGCATGCCCAGTGGCACGGTGTCGATGTCATTGAGCAGCAGCCGTACACTGGAGCCTCCCACCGTCGGCGTATCCAACAACGCCGGCCGTCCTGGGTGCCCGGCGTCGAAGGTGGAAGGATCCACACGCAACCCGTCACCCGTGGCCTTCAACGCAGCTTCCTTCCGGGCCCACAACCGAGCCCTGAACCGCGGTCGTTCGCGGGGCCCGGCCCGCGCGAGTCTTTTGCGTTCGCGCGGTGTTGTAAAAACCCCCTCGAAACTGGCATCGGCGAATGCACTCTTGGCGGCATCCTCCACGTCGATGCCAAGGTCCTGTGGCGTGCGCGACAGGAGACACACTAGCCAGTCGCCGCTGCGGCTGAAGCTGACGCCCACGGGTATCGGCACGCCGTCGAGCAGGTAGCGCGGCCGACCGTGATCGGAGGGCCCTGCTTGCCCGCATCGCGGGCAATGGAACCAGGCAGCAACATCAACAGGTTCCGCTTCAACTTGCTGGGCGACGATTTCTCGCACCACTATGCGTGCAGCGAGGAACCGCCGACGTTCAAGGGGTGCGGTGATTGAATCCGCCCGGTACAGTTCGGCCGTGGTCAGCGTTCCGCTGCCCGACAGATCAACGGATCCCAGATGCATGGCTTGAATATCCATGAGGTCATCCCTGCTTTCCCTTCGGTTCCCCATCGTCTCCGAAAAGGGCTTTGGGCCCGCGCCGAGAAATTCGAGGAACAATTAGGATTCGTCCACTAGCCGGTGTTGGGGCGACCGGTTGGGCCCGCCCAAAGGCACGTCAATCCAAGTTTTCGTGGGTCAATTCCCCACGGAAACTGACGCCCAGCTTGTGAAATGCGCGATAGAGGTGGCCTTCCACGGTCCGGATCGACATTTAGAGTCTCTCCGCCACTTCGACATTGCTCATTCCGGTCATGACCAACCGGATGATCTCGCGTTCGCGCTTCGTGAGACCGTAGCCCCCGTTCCGCACAACAGACAAGTTCGGCGACGGCTCAACCCGGGACAGCAGGCGAAGGATTTCTGCCAGTTGTTCCTTGTCACCGGCTTAATGGGCGAAGGTGTGGGTATCGACCCCGGCCGGGGGGGGCAGCCCATGCCACGGGCCGGCTTCCAAGCACGGGCAGCTACTCGAGGTGGTAGCGGTCCAGCTGCCCGCGGGAAGTCACCCCGAGCTTGTCGAAGACACGGTACATGTGCCCTTCGACGGTTCGAACCGACAGGTAGAGGTTCTCTGCCACGTCCGAGTTGCTGTGACCGCTTATCACCAAGGCGACGATCTCGCGTTCGCGCTTTGTCAGACGATGGGTCCCCTTGCCAGCATCTTTGCCGCGCTTCTTGGGATTGACGATGGAGTGCAGACGTCGGATTTCAGTGAGTTGGGCTTTGTCACCGGCCTGGCCAGCGATCTTGTGAGCCCAGGCAAGGGCGCCGAGCGCCACCAGAGCAAATCCAGTGTCAAAAGCATCCGCCGCAACCTGCTGCAGTGCCTCGGCGTCGCGCAGGCCAACCGCTGCGGCGCTCCGTTCTGCCAGTAGTGCGCGCTGACCATCCATCTGCCGGGCCAGGATAATGGTCCTCCCGCACCCCGAGTCATCACCGCAGTGCAGGGCCAGCGAGCGGATTTCCAACTCGAGCGTCGGGTACCCAACGCCTTGTGCCTGGTCAGCTAGTTCGTTCAGCTGCCGGGCAGCATCCGGATCCT
>RCNJ01000669.1_pt1 | contig 10618 bp, 12 predicted proteins | sample 2041171 | NCBI WGS metagenome assembly RCNJ01 (sample SAMN09708213, study PRJNA481090) | feces metagenome | biome: feces | host: Pygoscelis adeliae | place: Antarctica: Rookery Lake | collected 2010-03-01 | reverse complement strand
CCTAAAATTGGTCTTAGTGATGGAATTATTAAAAGCCTTTAGCATTCTATTTTGTAATCCCTCATCGACACCTACTATGTATCTGATCTTATCATAACTGATGAGTCTAAATAAATATAATAAAATCTCACCGAAATGATCAAGTGAATTAAAGGTATTATAATTTTTTAAAAATTCATGCATATACTTGTATGTAGATTCGGGGACTACATTTATTATATTATCTAATCTTTTATTTGAAAAATAATCTTCTCTAATAGAAGTAGCACTAGATATAGTACCAGTAATATCTTTATCATGATAGTTGTTACTAGTTCTCTTGATAGTGAAAGGTTTTATTTTACTATCAATCTTTTTTAAAGATTTCATATATTCTATAGCTAGTATGTTATTGGGTGAAGAAACTATATTTTTGATCTTGTTGAAATTGTTATAATTATTTTCTTTAAAATATGTCATAAGTGCTAAGCTTCTTGCTTTTGGAAAAGATTCCCCTGAATTTAAATGTTCTTTTAAAGACTCTTTAAAGCTATCAGGTTCATCGACCAATACATCTGCTATATTTTCTAAGTTATTAATATTACCTTCTTCACTACCAAAACATAAATTATCTACAACATTTAAACTATCTAGAAGTTTCACAGCTCCATCTGAAAAATACTCAGCACTTCTAGTAGCATATATAAATGGAAGCTCAATTACTAAATCTACACCACTATCAACTGCCATTTTAGCACGAGACCATTTATCTAATAGAGCAGGTTCTCCCCTTTGTAGAAAATTACCACTCATAACAGCTATAGAGTATTTACTATTAGTTATTTCTTTAGATTCAAGTAAATGATGAAGATGTCCATTATGAAAAGGATTATACTCAGTAATAAGACCTACAACGTCCATAAATGCACCTACTTTCTTTTAAATCTCTAATTATCCTTTTTAATAGTATATCATTGTTGATTTTTTCATCAAACTATAATAAAATGAAATACATACGATAAAGTATAAAGTATACATAGGAGGTCATTGTAAATGAAAATATTAGTAGTTAATTGTGGTAGTTCTTCACTGAAGTACCAATTATTAGATATGAACGATGAATCAGTTTTAGCTATAGGACTGGCCGAAAGAATAGGAATAGAAGGATCAAGAATAGAACACGAACCAGCAGGAAAAGATAGTGTTGTATTTGAAGAACCTATGAATGATCATAAGGTAGCTTTAGAAATAATAATAGAAGCATTAGTAGATGAAAAACACGGATGTATATCATCTATGGACGAAATAGATGCAGTAGGACATAGAGTAGTTCACGGAGGAGAGAAATTCACTAAATCAGTAATTGTAACTGATGAAGTAATAAAAGGACTAAACGAAGTTGCAGAACTTGCACCACTTCATAACCCACCAAATATAATGGGAATAGATGCATGTAAAGAAATAATGCCAAATACTCCGATGGCAGTAGTGTTTGATACAGCGTTCCATCAAACAATGCCTAAAGAATCATATATATATGGAATACCATATGAGTTATATGAAAAATATGCTATAAGAAGATACGGATTCCACGGAATTTCTCATGATTTTGTATCTAATAGAGCTTCAGAAATATTAGGAAAAGATTTAAAAGATATGAATACGGTTACTTGTCACTTAGGTAATGGATCAAGTATATCAGCTATACAAGACGGGAAATGTCTAGACACTAGCATGGGATTCACTCCACTTGCAGGACTTATAATGGGAACTAGATGTGGTGACTTAGATCCAGCTGTTGTTACTTATCTAATGGGTAAAGAAAACTTAAGTGCTACAGAAGTAAGTAATCTTTTAAACAAAGAATCAGGAGTTCTTGGAATATCAGGAGTAAGCAGTGACTTTAGAGATATAGAGAATGCAGCAGATGATGGAAATAAAAGAGCAAGATTAGCACTTGATATATTTAATAACAGAGCTAAAAAATATATTGGTGGATATGCTTCATTAATGGGCGGAATAGACACATTAGTATTTACAGCAGGACTTGGAGAAAATGCGATAGACACTAGAATCGATATTTGTAAAGGTCTTGAATTCTTAGGAATTAAGATTGATAAAAAAGCAAATGATATAAGAGGTAAAGAAGCTGTAATAAGTACTGATGATTCAAAAGTAAAAGTAATTGTAATACCTACAAATGAAGAGCTAGTAATAGCAAGAGATACTAAGAATTTAGTAAAGTAGGCTGTAAACAATAATGCTTGACAAACTAGTCACAGGTTTATATAATGTAAACTGTCAAAGATAAAGAAGGTGGTCAAAAATGAAACTTGATTTATCACAAATTTTTGATAAAGATATTTATAAATTAGATTTAGATGAAAGTGTAGATATTAAAACATCTGATGAAAATTTAAAAACAATAAGTGACATAAAGTTAGAGAAACCAGTTAATATAACTGGTAGTATTTATGCTACTGAAACTGATGGTGAAGTATATTTAGATTCTAAACTAACTTATGAATATGTTGAAAATTGTGGAAGATGTTTGGCAGTATTTTCTCCGAAAGTAGAAAGTAATCTGTCAGCAAAAATTATAGAAAATTCTAATCAACAAACTGAAGAAGATGATGATGAACTCATAATTTATTATGATAGTAAAAATTCAGAACTAGAAATAGAAGAAGCAATATTAGCTACTATTGAATTAAATTTACCTATGAAACCACTTTGTGGCGAGGATTGCAAAGGGTTATGTGATGTATGTGGTGTAGATTTAAATGTAGAACAGTGTGATTGCACTAAGGATGATATTGATCCTCGTCTAGAAAAACTTAAAGACTTGCTTGATTAATTAAGGAGGTGTTTACAGATGGCAGTACCAAAGCGTAGAACATCGAAGTCAAAAAGAGATATGAGAAGAGCTTCATCGCAAGTATTAAACAAAGCAACTGTAACTGAGTGTCCTCAGTGTCACGATACAAAGTTACCTCACAGAGTATGTGGATCTTGTGGTTACTATAAAAACAGAGAAGTAATTTCAGTAGACTAAAAAAGATAGTGAATTTTCACTATCTTTTTTTTTGTCTTTATATTGCCTGTTTTTATTGATTTTTTAGTACTCGTAATATATACTTGATACTAGTGTTAGATGCTAAATACTAGTATTTGCTCGAGGTGAAAAGACCTTTTAAAAACTAACTTTATAAGAAAAAATACATTTTTCAAGCAAAACTCTAAACATAGAAGTATGTAGAGTATAATTTAGACTTCTATATAATAGTTTAGTTTTAAAGGAGAGAATAAAATGAAAATAGCGATTGATGCAATGGGCGGAGACGAAGGTCCAAAAGTTACCGTTAAAGGAAGTATACTTGCAGTGGAAGAACTTGGAGTAAATATGGTTCTTATAGGCAAGGAAGATATAATAAAAAAAGAATTAAATAAATATGAATATAATAGTGAGAAAATAGAGATAGTAAATGCAGAAGAAATTATAACAAATGAAGATGAACCTGCAAGAGCAATAAGAAGAAAGAAAGATTCTTCAATGGCTGTAGGGTTTAATATGCTTAAGGAAAAGGATGTAGATGCCTTTATTTCAGCGGGAAGTACAGGTGCTTTACTAAGTGGTGGGCTTTTAATTGTAAAGAGAATAAAAGGAATAGAGCGCCCAGCTCTTGCAACCGTATATCCTACTAAAAACGGAATGTCACTTTTATTGGACGTTGGAGCTAATGCAGAGTGTAAACCTAAGTACTTAGAACAGTTTGCTGTTATGGGTAGTATATATAGCGAAAAAATATTAAATACTAACAATCCTAAGATTGGTCTTATTAATATAGGACAAGAGAAAGAAAAAGGAAATACACTTACAAAAGAAGCATATGAATTGCTTGAAAACACACAGAACATCAATTTTTGTGGTAATATAGAGGGAAGAAACATACCAGATGGCGATATTGATGTTTTAGTATGTGATGGTTTTACAGGGAATATAGTACTTAAGCTCACAGAAGGACTTGGAACAAGTATGTTTTCAATGTTAAAAGAAGTTTTTATGAAGTCTACTAAAAACAAAGTTGGAGCTTTACTGTTAAAGTCAGGATTTAAGGAATTTAGTAAAAGGTTAGATTACACAGAATATGGTGGTGCACCACTTTTAGGGGTAAAAGGTGTAGTTATAAAAGCACATGGTAGCTCAAACGATGTTGCTATCAAAAATGCTATAAGACAGGCGAAACAATCTGTAGAAAATAAAGTTATAGAAAATATAGAAGAAAACATAAAACTTATGGGAGGTCATCATGAGTAAGGGAATAGGGATAATTGGAACCGGAAGTTTTCTTCCAGAGAAAACACTAAAAAATTGTGATTTAGAAAAAATAGTAGATACATCGGATGAATGGATAACGGCAAGAACAGGCATAAAAGCGAGAAGAGTTTTAGAAGAAGGAAAAGCTACTTCTGACATTGCTATAGAGGCTTCAAAGAAAGCTTTAGAAGATGCTAACTTAGATACATCAGATGTAGACTTAATAATAGTTGCGACTATGACAGGAGATACTATTACACCTTCTACAGCTTGTGTAGTTCAGGATAAATTAGGATGTAATAATGCTGCAGCTTTTGATATATCTGCTGCATGTTCAGGGTTTATATATGGACTTTCTATGGCTTATGGACTTATAAGCTCAGGGGTATATAAAAACATACTTCTTATAGGTGCAGAAGCTATGTCAAGGATACTAGACTGGGAAGATAGAAGCACTTGCATATTATTTGGTGACGGAGCAGGAGCGGCTGTTTTAAGTGAAGTACCAGAAGGATATGGAATACTTGGAATGGAACTTGGATCTGACGGAAGTGGTAAGGACCATTTATTAATACCAGCAGGAGGTTCAAAAAATCCTTCAACACATGAGACCTTAGAGAATAGAGAACAGTATCTAAGAATGGAAGGAAGCGAAGTTTTTAAATTTGCTGTAAGAAAAATAGAAGAAACTTGTAAGAATTTATTAGAAGAAACAGGTCTTGAAGCTAGTGATATAGATCTTTTTATACCGCATCAAGCTAATACTAGAATTATAAATTCAGCAGGAAAAAAACTTAAAATACCTAAAGAAAAAACATTTATAAACTTAGATAAGTATGGAAACATGTCAGCAGCTTCTATACCAGTGGCATTAGATGAAGCATTAAAAGAAGGAAAAATAGAAGATGGCGATAATATCCTATTAGTAGGATTTGGTGGAGGCCTAACTTGGGGTTCATCTATACTAAAGTGGTACGGAAAATAGGAGGTATATGATGTTTAAAACAGAAATATGCGATATGTTAAATATTAAATATCCTATAATTCAAGGGGGAATGGCATGGGTAGCTACAGCAGAACTTGCGGGAGCTGTATCGAATGCAGGAGGACTTGGAATTATAGGTTGTGGAAACGCTCCGGCTAGTGTGATAAAAAAGGAAATAGATAAAGTAAGAGAAATAACAGAAAAACCATTCGGCGTAAACGTTATGTTTCTTTCTCCATATTTAGAAGAAATAGTAGAGCTATTATTAAAAGAGAAAGTAGAAGTTATAACTACAGGAGCTGGTAATCCAGGTAAGTACATAGAGAGCTTTAAGGAAATTGGAACTAAAGTTATACCTGTAGTACCTAGTGTAGCTTTAGCTAAAAGAATGGAAAGACAAGGTGCGGATGCAGTAATAGTTGAAGGTACAGAAGCAGGTGGACATATAGGAGAACTTAGTACTATGGCGCTTGTTCCTCAAATAGCAGATGCAGTAGATATACCTGTAATAGCTGCAGGAGGAATAGCAGACGGAAGAGGTTTTGTTGCAGCACTTGCACTTGGTGCTAAGGCTGTTCAAATAGGAACACGTTTTGTTTGTACTGATGAATGTATTGCACATGATAATTATAAACAAACTATATTAAAAGCTGGAGATAGAGATGCTATTGTTACAGGAAGAAGTACGGGTCACCCAGCTAGAGTAATCAGGAATAAATTTACCAGAAGGTTCTTAAAGATGGAAAAAAATAATATGTCTACAGAAGACCTCATGAGAGAAGGCGAAGGGGCACTTGAAAAAGCTGCTATAGATGGAGATATAGATAATGGAACTATAATGGCAGGACAAATTAGTAGTTTAATAACTGATGTTAAAACTTGTGAAAATGTAATAAAAGATATAATAGAACAAGCAGAAGAAGTAAGGAAAAACTTAATAAATATGTAGTGTAGGGAGGAATTTATGAGTAAAACAGCATTTTTATTCCCAGGTCAAGGTGCACAATATGTTGGAATGGGAAAAGAAATATCAGAAAATTTTGATATTGCTAGAGAAGTATTTGATAGTGCAAATACAGCTATAGATATGGATATTAAAGATATCTGTTTTAATGGTCCAGAAGAAGATCTTATGAAGACAGAAAATACTCAACCTGCAATACTTGCAACTTCTATAGCTATTTTAAAAGTTGCACAGGAGAAAGGTTTTAAAGCTGATGTTACAGCAGGTCTTAGTTTAGGAGAGTATACATCCCTTGTATATAGCGGAGCAATGGATTTTAGCGAAGCTATTAAATTAGTTAAAAAAAGAGGAAGCTATATGCAACAGGCAGTTCCAGAAGGAAAAGGTGCTATGGCTGCAATATTAGGACTAGACAGAGAAGTTGTAGAACAAGTAATAGAACAGTCAAAGAGTAAAGGAATCATATCAGGTGCTAATTATAACTGCCCTGGACAGGTCGTTCTTTCAGGGGAAATAGAAGCAATTGATAAAGCAATTGAAATTGCAAAAGAAAAAGGTGCAAAAAGAGCTATGCTATTACCTGTAAGCGCTCCATTTCATTGTGAAATGTTAAAGCCTGCAGGAGAAAAGCTAAAGCTAGCTTTAGAAGATATAGAAATTAAAAATATGAACACAAAAGTAATATCAAATGTTACAGGTGAATATATAAAGAGTAGTGAAGATATAAAGGATCTACTAGTAAAACAGGTTTCATCTTCTGTTCTTTGGGAAGATAGTATAGAACTTATGTTACGAGATGGTGTAGATAGGTTTATAGAAATAGGACCTTCAAAAACTCTTTCAGCTTTTGTTAAAAGAATAGCTAGGAATAATGGAAAAAAAGTAAAGTGTTTTAATATTGAAAACTTACAGTCACTAGAAAAAACATTAGATTCTTTTAAATAAAACTATAGAGGAGGTAAGGGTATGATGAATTTAGAAAATAAAACGTCTTTAATTACAGGTGGAGCTCGTGGTATAGGAAAAAGTATAGCTTTAAAACTAGCAGACCTAGGTTCTGATATAGTTATAGTAGATATAGAAGAAAATGAAAAGACTAAGAATGAAATAGAGGCATTAGGTAGACGTGTATTGATGTTAAAAGCTGATGTATCTAAAATGGACGATACAAAAGAAGTTGTGAAAAAAGCATTAGAGGAATTTGGCAATATAGATATATTAGTTAATAATGCAGGTATAACTCGTGATAATTTACTTATGAGAATGTCTGAAGAAGATTGGGATAGTGTAATAGATATAAACTTAAAAGGAAGCTTTAATATGTCGAAGTCACTGATTAGAAGTATGATAAAAAATAAAAACTGTAGTATAATTAATATGGCAAGTGTTGTAGGAGTAGCTGGTAATGCAGGTCAATGTAACTATGCTGCATCTAAAGCAGGTCTTATAGGACTTACTAAATCATTAGCAAAAGAAGTTGCTAAGAAAAATATACGAGTAAATGCAGTAGCACCAGGATTTATAGAGTCAGAGATGACAGACAAACTTTCTGATAAAGTAATAGATGAGTATTTAAGCAATATACCACTTGGGAAACTTGGAACTATAGAAGATGTAGCTAATTCAGTAGCATTTTTAGCAAGTAATATGTCTAAATATATTACAGGACAAGTTTTAGTAGTAGATGGTGGATTATTCATATAATGAAAGGAGGTGTAGAAGAATGATATTAGAAAAAGTTAAAAACTTAATTTCTGAACAGTTAGATTTTGATGAAAGTGAAATCGAATTAGAATCATCATTCCAAGATGACTTAGATGCTGATTCACTAGACGTTGTTGAACTTGTAATGGCTCTTGAAGATGAATTTGATATAGAGATACCAGATGAGGACGCAGAAAAAATAACAACTGTGAAAGAAGCAGTTGATTATATTGAAAACAACAAATAAAATGAATGAAAAGTCCCGATTAAACATCGGGACTTTAAAATAGTAAGTATAATTTCGTAGGAGGTAATCATGAAAAGAAGAGTAGTAATAACTGGTATAGGTGCCTTAACTCCTATTGGTAATACTAAAGAGGAAATATTTAATTCTTTGGTAGAAGGAAAAAGCGGAATAGATACAATAGATAGACTTGATAAAGAAGAGTTCCCAACCACTATAGGTGGAGAAGTTAAGAACTTTAATATAGAAGATTATGTTAGTAAAAAAGAAGCTAGAAAAATGGATAAATTCACTCAGTTTGCTATAGGGGCTAGTCATTTAGCTATAGATGATAGTAAATTAGATCTAGATACTCTAGACCGAGATAAATTTGGTGTAATACTAGGTTGTGGAATAGGTGGACTTGAAACTTTTGAAAAAGAGTTTTCTAAATATGAAAAAAGAGGTCCTAAAAGAGTGAGCCCTTTCTTTATTCCAATGATGATAAGTAATATGGCAGCAGGGCAAGTAGCAATAGCCTTTGGAGCACAGGGAATAAACGAAACTATAGTTACAGCTTGTGCATCATCTACAAACTCTATAGGAGATTCATTTAAAGCAATTCAAAGAGGTGAATCAGATGTGATTATATCTGGTGGTACAGAAGCACCTTTAACACCAATAGGACTTGCAGGTTTCTCAGCTATGAGAGCGTTATCTACAAATAATGAAAATCCTCAGGAAGCTAGTAGACCTTTTGATGATAAAAGAGATGGATTTGTAATGAGTGAAGGTGCAGGAATTTTAATTCTTGAAGAATTAGAACATGCATTAGAAAGAGATGCAAAAATTTATGCAGAAGTAGTAGGATACGGAGTAACTTGTGATGCACACCACATAACGACACCAGCAGAGGATGGAGTTGGAGCAGCAAAAGCTATGAATAAAGCACTTGAAGATGCTGAAATAACTGCAGATAAAATAGATTATGTAAATGCTCACGGAACATCTACTGAGTATAATGATAAATTTGAAACAACTGCAATAAAATCTGTATTTAAAGACTATGCATATAATGGGCTTAAAGTAAGCTCAACTAAATCAATGACTGGACATTTACTGGGTGCAGCGGGTGGAGTAGAAGGATTTATTTGTGCCTTAGCTATTGAAAATAGCTTTATACCACCTACTATAAACTACGAAAACAAAGATGAATCATGTGATTTAGATTATGTACCTAACAAAGGAATAAACCAAGAGGTTAACTATACTATGTCAAACTCTTTAGGCTTTGGTGGACATAATGCTACAGTTATATTTAAAAAATATGAGTAAAATATAAGACTAGATATGTTTAAAAATAACTTATCTAGTCTTGATTTTTAGTTTGGAGGTATGAATTTTGAAATTAGACCACAAGAGGGTGGAGTTAATCAAAGAGATAGAAACAAAAATTGGATATAAATTTGATGATGAAAAATATCTCAATTGGGCATTAACTCATAGTTCTTATGCAAATGAATATAAAAAGCAATTAATAATATATAATGAGAGATTAGAATTTCTAGGAGATTCTATATTGGGGCTTATAGTAAGTGAGTATATCTATAGGGTTTATCCTAAATATCCAGAAGGTGAGCTTACAAAGCTTAGAGCAACAGTAGTTTGTGAGCCATCACTCTCATATTTAGCTACAAATTTAAAACTAGGTAAATATTTATTGCTTGGAAAAGGTGAAGAAACAACAGGTGGTAGAGATAGAGTTTCGATACTTGCAGATGCCTTTGAAGCACTAATAGGAGCTATCTATTTAGATGGAGGTATGAAATATGCTGAGAAGTTTGTACTTGAACATTTAAAGCCTGTTATAGAGGATGCAGTAAATGGGATGGAACTTTTTATCGATTATAAAACTCAATTACAAGAGATTTTACAAAAGAAAAATAAAGATAGTATAAAATATAAAGTAGTAAAAGAAGATGGACCAGATCACAATAAAATTTTCTATACAGAAGTCTACACTAAATTAAAAGTTTTAGGGGTAGGTACTGGAAAAAGTAAAAAGGATGCAGAGCAAAATGCGGCAAAAGTCGCACTTGAAAGAATGGATGATAACAATGAAAATTAAGCACCATATAATATCTATATTTGTACCACATGTTGGATGTCCACATGATTGTGTTTTTTGTAATCAAAGAAAGATTACAGGTATGAGCACAAATATTACAAGTGAAGATGTTGACAACACTATAAAAAGTTATTTAGAAACTATACCAAAATCAAATGAAAAATTAGAAGTAGCTTTTTATGGTGGAAGCTTTACTGCAATAGATAGAGACATTCAAATGGAACTTTTAAGTGTAGCTAATAAATATAAAGCAGAGGGACTTATAGATAGAATAAGATTGTCAACTAGACCAGATTGTATAGTTTCTAAATAACTTT
>RCNJ01000668.1_pt1 | contig 10629 bp, 11 predicted proteins | sample 2041171 | NCBI WGS metagenome assembly RCNJ01 (sample SAMN09708213, study PRJNA481090) | feces metagenome | biome: feces | host: Pygoscelis adeliae | place: Antarctica: Rookery Lake | collected 2010-03-01 | reverse complement strand
ATTTAAAGGTCGGATGTTTGTAAAAGTATTTATTAAGTTTTAATGCTTAAATATAGAAATAGGAGATGATTTGGATGGAAAATGTTATTTATATGAGTAATGAAGGAGTTTCAACAATTAGTCTTAATCGACCAGAAAAATATAATGCATTGGATGGACAAACATTAATTGAATTATTAGAAACAATTAAAATAATTAAAGAAAATGATGATAAAATAGTTATTTTAACAGGAGAAGGCCCTGCATTTTGTGCAGGAGGAGATATAAATTCAATGACAGATTTTGCTGCTGGTGAAAATTTTAATGAATCAATGGATTTGATATCTGAATTAACAATGGAACTTTATTTACTACCAAAACTATTAATTACAGCTGTTAATGGTTCAATTGCTGGTCTAGGATTAAGTTTAGCACTAAATTCGGACTATATTATCGCTGATGAAGAGGCAGAATTTAGTATGTTATTTGCTGGTATTGGACTTGTACCAGATGGTGGAGGGCATTTCCATTTAGAAGAAAGATTGGGAGCACATAAAGCTAAACAATTTATTTGGGGAATGGAAAAGATAAAAGGAGAAAAAGTTCTAGAAATAGGCTTAGCAGATATTTCTACTAAGAAAAGAGCAGTTATGGAAGCTAACCAATTAACTAAAACGCTAAAGCATGCACCGTTACTTGCAATGATTGAATCAAAGTTATTACTTCATAATCAAAAGAAAGAAAAGTTAGTAGCTTATTTAGAAGCCGAAAAGCAGAGCCAGGGAAAAATGTTCCAAACAGAAGATCATAAAGAAGGAGTCCGTGCATTTTTAAATAAAGAAATGCCAGTCTTCAAAAGTAAATAATCTAAGAATTACATGACATATACCTATTCCCAATCAGATAAGACTCTGCTATAATTGTTGATTAGAATATAAAGTGGAGTTGATAGTTTTGAAACAAGCAGATTTGATTGCTCCAAATGATTATAATATTGTTATGGAGATTGAACGTCATATTAAAGACCCTAAAAAAGTAGCACTTATTTTCACTGATGAAACAAAAGAAAGACAAGAAATAACTTATGCTGAATTGATGAGTAATGCAAATAAGATAGGTAATATTTTACTTGATGCAGGTTTAAAAAAAGGTGATAAAGTTCTTATCATGGTTCCACGCCTAATTGAATCTTATGAAGTATATCTTGCTGCATTAAAAACAGGAATTATTATTATACCTAGCTCTGAAATGCTTACAACTGCTGACTTACAATTTAGAGTTACTCATGGTGAAGTAGATGGTGTCATTAGCTATTATCCATTTGTTGAAGCATATAAAGACATAAAAGAATATGATGAGTTAACTAAATTCATAATTGGTAAAGAAGAAATAGGTTGGCATTTTATTGATGACTTGAAGGATTCAGTATCAGCTGAGCTTAACTATAACAATCCATCGAAAGATGATATAGCATTCTTACCTTATACATCGGGCACAACTGGTAGTCCAAAAGCCGTTGTTCATACACATGGATGGGGATATGCACATTTAAGAACTGTTTCTAAAAATTGGTTGAACATTAAGGAAAATGATAAAGTTTGGGCAACAGCTGCTCCTGGTTGGCAAAAATGGGTGTGGAGTCCGTTATTATCTGTGCTTGGTTCAGGAGCAACAGGATTTGTTTATAATGGTCGATTCAAGCCGCGTACATATTTAAGTTTTTTACAAGATGAAGAAATTAATGTACTTTGCTGTACACCTACTGAATATCGGATGATGGCTCGAGTGAGTCGTTTAAGTGAATATGATTTATCTTCACTTAAGAGTGCTGTATCTGCAGGCGAACCACTTAATAGAGAGGTCATTGATATCTTTAAAAATAGTTTTGATGTATTAATTAGAGATGGATATGGTCAAACTGAAAACACATTGCTACTGGGTGTTATGAAAGATATGGAAATCCGTCCAGGTTCAATGGGAAAACCTACGCCAGGTAATGAAGTTGATGTGATTGATGATTTAGGGAATCCTGTAGATATCGGCATAGTAGGAGATATTGCAGTTAAAAGAAACTGTCCTGCACTATTTAAAAAGTATTATAAAGACGATAAGCGTACTGAAAAAACAATGCGTGGCGATTATTATGTTACTGGAGATCGAGCTTCGAAAGATGTTGATGGGTATTTTTGGTTCCAAGGACGTGATGATGATATTATTATTTCATCAGGCTATACAATAGGACCTTTTGAAGTAGAAGAAGTTTTATTAAAACATCCTCTAGTAAAAGATTGCGCTGTTGTTGCAAGTCCAGACCCAGTTCGCGGTCAACTTGTTAAAGCGTTTGTTGTTTTAAAAAACCCGGTTTCAAAAGAAGAAGAACATGCTTTAATTTCAGAATTACAAAAGTTTAGTAAAAAAGAAACTGCACCATATAAATATCCAAGAAAGATTGAATTTATTGATGAATTACCCACAACAATATCAGGTAAAACACGTCGGGTAGCATTAAGAGATCGTGAATATGAAAAAAATTAATCAAAGGTCTACTTATCTATTTTAGATAAGTAAGCCTTTTTTATTATATATAGAAAAGTTAAGCAAAAGACTTGAAAGTCAGAGAAGGTCAGTGTATAATAAATTTATAAGGTCAAAGATAGTCAAAGTCAAAATAAAACGAACCTTATATTAAAAGTTTAAAATTAAAACAGAAAGCAATTTAACTAAAAATAAACTTACCTTACAGGAGGAGATTAATAATGAAATGCCAACAGTGTAATGTAAACCGTGCAACAGTGAATATGGCTATGCAGATGAATAATGAGCGAATGAATATTCATTTATGTTCATCATGCTTTAATGAAATTAAAGGTCAAGTGAGTCAATCAGGTAATTTTTCTGGTGATATGTCTTCACACCCATTTTTCCAAGGTCAAATGGATAGTGAAGGTCAAGGTCAAACAAACCAAGGAAGTCGTGCAAGAACACAAGAACAGGAACCTAAGCAAAAAGACAATGGTTTAATTGATGAGTTAGGAACTAATTTAACGGATCGTGCAAAAAGTGGTCAAGTTGATCCCGTTATTGGTCGTGAAAATGAAGTAAAACGTATGATTGAGATTTTAAACCGTCGTAATAAAAACAACCCAGTATTAATTGGGGAGCCTGGCGTAGGTAAAACAGCAATTGCTGAAGGCTTAGCACTAAAAATGGTAGAAGGTAATGTACCAACTAAATTATTGAATAAAGAAGTGTATCTATTAGACGTTGCTTCATTAGTAGCAAACACAGGAGTTCGTGGTCAATTTGAAGAAAGAATGAAACAATTAATTGATGAACTACAAAACAATCCAGATATTATTGTCTTTATTGATGAAATTCATTTACTTGTAGGAGCAGGAACAGCTGAAAGTTCGCAAATGGATGCTGGAAACATTTTAAAACCAGCTCTAGCACGTGGTGATTTACAAATTATTGGTGCAACGACACTAAAAGAGTATCGTCAAATTGAAAAAGACGCTGCGCTAGAACGCCGTTTCCAACCAATTAATGTTAAAGAACCAACAAATGCAGAAACTGTTTTAATATTGCAAGGTTTAAAAGAAAGATATGAGAAATTCCATGAAGTTAATTATTCAGATGATGTTATTGATTCATTTGTTACTTTATCAAGTCGCTATGTCCAAGATAGATTTTTACCAGATAAAGCAATTGATTTAATGGATGAAGTAGGTTCACGTCATAATCTAGCAAATGCTGAAAATGATGAAGCTTCGTTGGAAGATAAATTGAATGACATTGTGAAAGCAAAAGAAACAGCAGCAGAAAAAGAAGATTATGAAGAAGCTGCAAATTTACGTTATCAAGAAATTCAATTACAAAAACAAATTGATAAAGCAAAAGAAGAATCTCATAAGGTGAAAGAAGAAGTAACTGTTGAAGACGTTCAGTTAATCGTCGAAGAAAAAACAGGTATTCCAGTAACTAAATTACAGTCTGAAGCACAAGCACAAATGCGTGACTTAGCTAGTAGTTTACGTAAGAATGTTATTGGACAAGACGCAGCAGTAGATCATGTAGCTAAAGCTGTTCGTCGTAGCCGTGCTGGCTTGAAATCAAAAACACGTCCAATTGGTTCATTCTTATTTGTTGGACCAACAGGTGTCGGAAAAACAGAGTTATCTAAAGTGTTAACAGAAGAATTATTTGGAACAAAAGATTCACTCGTAAGACTTGATATGAGTGAGTATATGGAGAAACATGCAGTATCTAAGATTATTGGTTCACCACCAGGATATGTAGGACATGAAGATGCAGGTCAATTAACTGAAACAATTCGTCATAACCCGTATTCAATTATTTTATTAGATGAAATTGAAAAAGCACATCCTGATGTTCAGAACATGTTCTTACAAATCATGGAAGATGGTCATCTAACTGATTCTCATGGTCGTACAGTGAGCTTTAAGGAAACAGTTGTTATTATGACAAGTAACGCTGGAACAGGTACAAAAGAAATCAATGTCGGTTTTGAAAAGCAAGACGAAGCAGTTACGCAACTTGAAGTATTAAGTGACTTCTTCAAACCAGAATTCTTAAACCGCTTTGATGCGATTGTTACATTTAATGAATTATCTAAAGAAAACTTACTTGAAATTGTCGACTTAATGTTAGATGAATTAATGGTTAACATTGAAGATATTCAAGTGAAAATAGAAATTACAGATGAAGCAAAAGAGAAATTAGTTGAATTAGGCTATGAACCAAAATTTGGTGCAAGACCATTACGTCGTGTCATCCAACATCAAATTGAAAATCAATTAACAGATTTAATTTTAGAGCATGACGAAGTTAAAGATGTTATTGTCGATGTAAAAGATGAAGAAATAAAAGTAGAGATTGCCTAATTTAATATAATTAAACCCTGCTAACTAAAAGTTAGCAGGGTTTTTTATTTTTTAAATTCCTATTTTTAATTGTTTTAAAGTAAAAGATTATCGATAAACGATAAAAACATATTGATAAACGAAATTTAGTATGTTATATTTGCTTAAGTAGTAATTAAGAGGTGAATGGGTTGGAAAAGAAAGATACCGGTAAATGGTTGAAAGTAATTATTATGATGGCAGGTTTAATCAGCTTAGTTTTAGCCGGCGTGCTTGCTCCATTATTAGGAAAAGAATTAATTATAACAAATCCAGAGCTTAAGTATTTGTTTTGGCCCAGTCTAATATTTATTTGGATAACAGCAATACCATTATTTATTAGTCTATATTTGTTTTATTTAATTAGTCAGGAAATTATAAAAGATAATCCTTTTTATATAAAAAATGTGACACGTTTAACAATTGTTAGTAGATTAGCTTTATTTGAAGCAGGTCTTTATCTATTTGCTTTAATTATTTTAATTATTTTAGGCGTATTTCATATCAGCTTATTACTCATCATTATTATAGTGATGTTTATCGCACTTGCTATGGCAGTAATTACGGCGATATTAGCTCATTTAATAGATAAAGCAAGACGTATTGAAATAGAGAATGAGTTAACGATATGAGTATTATAGTAAATCTTGATGTGATGCTTGCAAAAAGAAAAATGACATTAACTCAATTATCTGAAGAAGTCGATATAACAATTGCGAATTTATCTGTCTTAAAAAATGGAAAGGCAAAAGCGATTCGTTTTTCAACATTGGAAAGAATTTGTGACGTATTAGATTGCCAACCAGGTGATATTTTAGCATATGATAAGGAGTGATTTTAAGTGAGAAAATTTATTGTTTTATTACTTTATGAAGCATACATTAGGAAACGTTATTTAAGTGCATTTATTCTACTCATTTTAGGTGGAAGTAGTTTATTAGCAGATGCTTTTATTAATTCAGGTATGAATGTAAATGGTATGATTCAAGAGCCGTTTGCACTAGTTGGGACAGGATACATATTAATTTTTACAGGCCTTCTTTTAGCTATGGTTATTAAAGTGGTCACATATATAAAAACACGTAAATATATCTAAAACAAATCTCATAACAATTTTGTTATGAGATTTGTTTTTTATTTTTTATAAATAGCTTTTAAAGCACCTTTTAAATTCGGATAATGAAAATTATAACCATATTCAAGCGCTTTTTTAGGTAGAGCATACTGACCTCGCGTAATAAGTTGTCCCATTTCACCTAAGGCAAGATCAATCACAGTTTTCGGGACAGTGAATAGATAAGGACGATTGAGTACATTTCCTAAAATAGCAGTGAAATCTTTATTTCTTAAAGGATTTGGTGCAGTCGCGTTAATCGGTCCTTTAACGTTATCATTTGTGAGTGCATAGTAAATTAAGTCGACGACGTCATCAATGTGTACCCAAGACATCCATTGCTCGCCATCACCAATTTTTCCTCCAACGAACCCTTTAAAAGCTTTATCCATCATAGATAATGCCCCATTATTTGCATCTAGGATAATACCAAATCTAGTCCTAACTGTTCTGATACCTAAATCTTCTGCGGCTAATGCTGCATCTTCCCATTTTGCAACAACATCAGCTAAGAAATCTTTAGCAGGTTGCAGAGTATCTTCTGTAAATATAACTGAGTTCGACATGCCGTAAAATCCAACTGCACTCGCATTAACAAAAACATGAGGCATTGCATCCATTTTAGAAATAAATTGAATCGTTTTTTCTGTTACTTTTAATCTACTGTCTAATATTTTTTCTTTTTTCTTTTCAGTCCATTTACCAAAGATCGATTCACCAGCCAAATTGATGACCCCGTGAATTTTTGGAAGTCTACTTACTTTGTGATCAAAACTAATATAAGTAACCTGAGAATTATTGGGGTGTTTTTTAGGGCTTCGTGTTAATACATAAGCATGGTGATCATTTTCATTTAATTTATTAATTAACCTTTGTCCAACAAATCCTGTTCCACCTGTGATTAAAAAATTCATAATAATCGCCTCCGAATTACTAAATTTTAAAAAGACCTTATGTTCATGGTATGATATAAACTAGGAGTGAGTCAATTGTCAACAATTACTAAAATAACGACACAGAAGAAAAGGAAGCAACGTTATAATATATTTATCGATGGTAAATATGCATTTGCTGTTGATGAAAATGTGTTAGTTGAATATAAATTAGCAAAAGGACTTAAGCTTGAAGCAAGTGAGATCATTGAGTTACTTGATGCAGAGTCTCTTCAAGCATCTTATGTTACTGCGATTCATTTTTTAAGTTTTAGACAAAGATCTCAAGCCGAGATAGAACGTCATTTATTAAAAAAAGAGATTGAACCAAATCACATAGAAATAGTTATGAATCGCTTAAATAACGAAAAGTTACTAGATGATTTAGAATTTGCGAAGTCATTTGTTCAAGAGCGTATCCGTCAAAAGAAAAAAGGTCCAAGAATAGTTATTAGCGAATTGTTTGAAAGAGGTATTTCAAAAGAAAATATAGATGAAGCAATTAAGTTAATGACATTCAATGATCAATATCAGATAGCACTTGAATCTGCGCAAAAAAGAGCTGATCGCCCTAAGAAAGAGTCTGTTCAAAAACAAAAAGAGCAAGTACGTACTTTACTTATGAGGAATGGTTTTGATAATGAAGTCATAAGTGAAGTCATGCAAGAAGTAATTATAGATCAAGATGAAGAAGCAGAATGGGAAGCAGTTAAGTATCATGGCGAAAGAATGTATCGTCGCTATTCAAAAAAATCATCAGGATCTGAATTAAGACAAAAATTAATGTCAGCATTATACACACGTGGTTTTAAAAGTGAACAAATAAATAAGTTTATTGATGACATATTAAATAATGAAGAGTGAGGGAATAAATATGGCAAGATATAGTGATTTAACAACTGAACAATTAAGAATTGAAATTGAGAAATATAAGAAAGAAGCTCAACAAGCAGAACAATTAGGTAATATAAGTGAAGTTGCAATTAATGAAAGAAAAGTACAAATGCTATTGTCTTATATGTCCTATCCTGAAGATTATAAACCTGGAGAAATATATGAGATTAGATTAGACCCAGGCTACACGTTTAAAGTGAATTATGTAGATGGTGTTATGGCATGGGGGCACAGAGTTAACTTATTAAAAGAAACATTAGAAAAAGAAGAAGCTTTACCGATTTCAATATTAGGTGAACAAGTAAAAGAGAAATAATCGAAAACAGCAAAGCATTAATTGCTTTGCTGTTTTATGTTGGATTATGACCAACAGAAAGTTTGTTTTGTAATTTTTGTTCAGAGAAAATCCAGCCTGTATAAGAACTTAAAACATTCATATTACTATCGATTTGAACGACAGCGACAAAAGGATAGTACCCTTGATTACGGTATCTTAGATCTGTAAAACGAACTTCATCATAAAATTCTTTTTCGATAATTTCCCAACGATAAATAGGTGAGAAAGAAAGAAACGCTGATATATTCTTATCTGTTTTAGCGTGATTCATTAAATTGATATCAGGAATCGGCACACGTTCAAATTCATCATATAACTGTATGTGTCCGTTGACTACTGTACCTACAAAATATCTATCGCTTGTTGAGATTGCGACACGCCATTCATTTTGTTTAATTGTCGGTGAAGTTGCAATAAACTGAGTGTCAGGAAAATAGTCTTTGATTGTCTTAACGATTTCTTTTTTATCAAAGAAACGTTTTATATAATAAAGAATAATTATTCCGTAAATGATTAAGAATGTGGGTCCAGGTTTAGCGCCTATCCCCCACGCAATAATACCAGCAACATGAGCGAAAAAGATATACGTATCAAAGGTATTAATAAACCCATAAGCGACCCACCTGTGAGAGAAGGGCCTAAAAGCTTGAGTGCCATAAGCATTAAACACGTCGACTAACACATGTATAAATACGGCTAAAAAGGTCCATAACCATAGATGTAGAAAATTAACTTCTGGAACAAAAAAGTAAATGATTAAAGGTATTAAAATTCCCCATATAACAATTGCAGGGATTGAATGTGTAATTCCACGATGATTTCTAATATAAGTTGCATTATTTTTAAGTTTTAAAACGGTATCAAAATCTGGTGCTTGTGAACCGAGAATTGTACCTACTAAAACGGCATTAAACATGACAGGATCACTTGCGACAACAGGATCTAAAGTTGCTAGTCCTCCAAGTGCAATCCCCATGACTATATGTGTACCTGTATCCATAGGGGGAGACCCCTTTCTTTAAATTACTAATAAGTATATTAAGTATATAACTAGTTTTATTATAACATAAATTTAAGAGGTGTCTTATGATTAAGGATCTATTAAAAGATTTTAATTATCTAAAATTTCAAAAAGATTTAATTACTTGGTATGAAGCTAATAAACGCGATTTACCTTGGCGCAAGACGAGAGATCCTTATTTAATTTGGATATCTGAAATAATGCTCCAACAAACTCAAGTTGATACAGTGATTCCTTATTTTGAAAACTTTAAACATAAATATCCAACCATAAAAGATTTAGCAGAAGCGGATGAGCAAGAAGTTTTAAAAGATTGGGAAGGTTTGGGGTATTATTCACGTGCTCGTAATTTACATACTGCAGTTAAAGAGGTTGCAAGTACATATGGTGGTATTGTTCCAGAAGACCTCAAACAGTTAGGAGATTTAAAAGGAATTGGTCCATATACACGGGGAGCAATTGCTTCTATTGCCTTTAATCAAGCCGAACCTGCAGTAGATGGTAATGTGATGCGCGTATTATCGCGTGTATTATTAATTACAGAAAATACATCGGATGCTAGGACAAGAAAGCTATTTGAAGAAATTATTTATAAAATTATTAGTCAAGAAGACCCATCAAGTTTTAACCAAGGACTAATGGAGTTAGGAGCAACAGTTTGTTCACCACGTAAGCCTCTGTGCTTACATTGTCCTGTAAGAGAACATTGTCAAGCTTTTGATCAAGGTGTTCAAACTGAATTACCAATTAAAAACAAAGCTAAAAAACAAAGAATTGAACAATATACATTAGTTTTATTAAGAAACAAATCAGGTGAGATAGCTATTGAAAAAAGACCCAGTGAGGGATTGCTCGCTAATATGTGGCAATTTCCAATGGTGCGCACAGATCAAATTAAAGAAAGTAAATTAGAAGAATGGTTTTATGGTGCTTATGGTGTGAGAATTAAACAGCAAAATAAACATTTAGAATTCAAACATATATTTTCGCATATTATTTGGAATCTAACAGTAATAGATGCCGAATTAATCCAGGATGATTCGAATGAACTTATTTTTGTTCAGAAAGAAAAACTAGTAGATTATCCTTTCTCAGTATCTCATATAAAAGCAATGCCATATATATAAGTAAGAACGCTTTTAAATCAGATTCAGTAACGTTATACTTATAATAGTAGAGGTGATGAAAATTAAAATCATTGCTAGAAAACATGATGATTCATTTCATCGATCATGGGAACATAATACTGTTCTAATTGAAAATGATAAAGAAATAATTGGCGTTAATGATAAAACTTTAGTAACAAATAACGATTTAAGTTCTTTTATAACAAAAGAACGTGGATTATTTTATTTTTCAAAAGAAAGATGGTTTAATATCATTCATATTGATAATGAGACTAATCCTTATTATTACTGTAATCTAAGTTC
>RCNJ01000667.1_pt1 | contig 10638 bp, 9 predicted proteins | sample 2041171 | NCBI WGS metagenome assembly RCNJ01 (sample SAMN09708213, study PRJNA481090) | feces metagenome | biome: feces | host: Pygoscelis adeliae | place: Antarctica: Rookery Lake | collected 2010-03-01 | reverse complement strand
CGTTTAGCCGCTTCTCTTACTCTAGCAGCTCTTATAGCTTTATCTACAATTATCTTAGCTTCACTTGGGTTTTCTTCTAAATATCTACCAAGATTTTCTGAAACTATTCCATCAACAATACCTCTCATCTCACTATTTCCCAGTTTAGTCTTAGTCTGACCCTCAAATTGTGGTTCAGATAACTTAATTGAAAGTATTGCAGTAGCTCCTTCTCTTATGTCATCACCTGTTAAGTTTTCATCTTTTTCTTTTAACATGTTTTGACTTCTTGCATACTCATTTACTGTTCTAGTTAAAGCAGATCTAAGTCCACTTAGGTGAGTACCACCTTCATGAGTATTTATATTGTTTGCAAATGCAAGAATGTTATCACTATAGTCATTTGTATATTGAAGTGCAAGTTCTACTACAGTGTCATCTCTTTTACCTTCAAAATATACTATATTCTGATGAATCGGTGTTTTATTTCTGTTTAAGAATTCTACGAAAGCCTTAATTCCACCTTCATAATAGAAATTCTCAGACTTACCGCTTCTTTTATCTATAAAATTTATCTTTACACTTTTATTTAAGAATGCAAGTTCTCTAAGTCTATATTCTAATGTGTCATATTTAAAATCTACTTCATCAAAGATTGTAGAGTCTGGCATAAAAGTTATAGCTGTTCCTGTCTTATCACTACTGCCTATTACTTTCAGATCTCCTTGTGGAACTCCTCTTTCAAATCTTTGCTTATAAATATTTCCTTCTCTTTCAATAGTTACTTCTAACCATTCAGAAAGAGCGTTTACAACTGACACACCTACACCGTGCAGTCCTCCTGAAACTTTATATGCGCCTTCCTCAAACTTACCTCCGGCGTGAAGAACTGTAAGAACTGTTTCAACTGTTGATTTTCCCGTTTTTGGGTGTATATCAGTTGGTATTCCTATACCATTGTCAGTTACAGTTACAGAACCATCTTCATTTATACTCACATTTATAGTATCACATCTTCCGGCTAACGCCTCGTCAATACTATTGTCTACAACTTCATATACTAAATGATGAAGCCCTTTTGGACCTGTTGTACCTATATACATTCCAGGTCTTTTTCTTACAGGGTCAAGACCTTCAAGTACTTGAATTTGATCCGCACCATAAATTACGTCTTTATTATCGCTCATTAAAAGACCTCCTACTCTATTTGTATTCTATTTTACTTAACACTTATTATATTATCTATAAATCCAGCTCTCTTTTTAAGAGTTGTTGAGGAAATATTAGAAGTATATATTACACGTTTCCTTTTCTTCTTGTCAATATTTTCTCCTGGCTTAACTATATCTGTTAATATATATGTTTTTATATCAGCATCTGAAATATCTTCTATTTCGCCATTCTTTTTAGCATTTTCAAAAAATCGCTTTGTTTCGTCTGAATCAAATGCTGACTTCTTGTCTATAATTGCTATTACATCCCTTAAAGGTATGACAGCATCTTTTCCAAGGTGCAGTAACATAATAATCACTCCTTCTTATGTACTATCTTACCATTATTTATGATGAATACTGATTTATTTTTTCTCTCTAACTCATCTATTTCTACGTCATCTGTAGAAGTTATTATAGTCTGAACATCCTTAAATGTTTTAATTATGGATTTTCGTCTATTTATATCAAGTTCGGATAAAACATCGTCTAAAAGTAAGATAGGATATTCCCCTATCTCTTGTTTGATAAGGTCAACTTCTGCAAGTTTAAGTGATAGTGCTGACGTTCTTTGTTGTCCTTGTGATCCATATATTCTAGATGACATGTCATTTATCAGTATATCTATATCATCTTTGTGTGGTCCTAGAGATGTAGTACCTTTTTCTATATCTTTATTTAAACCATTTTCTAAAAGCTTTTTAAATCTTTCTTTTATATCTTCTTTATCAAGAGATCCTATATCGAAAGATGGTAAATACTCTACTGTTAACTCTTCATTGTCTTCAGTAAGTTTTGTATGGATATCTTTTGATATTACAGAAAGCTTAGCTACAAACTCTCTTCTGCTTAGTATTACCTCTACTCCTGTATCTATAAGCTGAGTATTCCAAACATCTATCATTTTTAAATCTTTATTATTATATTTTATTTGTTTCAAAAGATTATTCCTTTGAAAAAGTATTTTATTGTATTTACTTAAACTATGTTTGTATCTAGGTTTAATTTGAGATATCTCTTCGTCTAAAAATGTTCTTCTCTCTGAAGGTCCACCCTTTATTAGGTTTAAATCCTCTGGAGAAAATATAACAACATTTATTTGACCTATAAGATCAGATAATTTATCTGTTTCCACTTTATTTATTCTGACTCTTTTATTTCTATCTCGTTCAAATTTTACCTCTATATATTTTTCAAATTCATCTTTTATAACTTTAAGTCCAATATATCCAGCATCTTTATCTATATTGATGAGTTCTCTATCTCTGCTAGTCCTATATGATTTACCACTAGAAGAAATATATATTGATTCTAAGAGATTAGTTTTGCCCTGAGCATTAGGTCCTAAAAAGATATTTAATTTTTTATTTAATTTAATATCTAAGTTTAAGTAGTTCCTAAAGTTAATTAATTTTATGCTCTCTACATACAATTACAATAATCTCTCCTTTCCTGAAAGTTTTCATACTCCTATAGTATATCACATTTCAATATCAGAACATACATTCCTTATCAAACGATTATTTTACAGTAAGTTTGTCAAAGCCTTCGACTTCTATAACATCTCCAGGTCTTATCTTTTTTCCTCTTTGTGTTTCTATTTTTCCATTTAATCTTACTTCTTCATTTTTTATATAAACTTTACTCTCTCCACCACTTTGCGATATATTAGCATATTTTAATAATTGATCTAATTTTATAAATTCAGTTTTTATCTTTATCTCTTCCATGTTTACATCTCCTTAAGTTTAATTTAACCACTTTTAGTTCTTATAAAGACAATAGGCACCTATATTTAGGCGCCTATTAGTATCTATTATTTAAGATAATCTTACTGGCAGTATCAAGTAAGTATAATTCTCGTCATCCTCTGGCTTTATTATACATGGATTAACGCTGCTTACCAAATCCATTGTTATCTCTTCACTATCTATTATTTTTATTCCATCTAAAATGTATTTAGAGTTAAATGCTATTTCTATATCTTCACCTTCTAAATTTATTGGTACTTCTTCGTATACGTCTCCAATTTCAGAATTTGAAGTTATTACTAGATTTTCATCGCATATTTGAAGTTTCACTAAGTTATTCTTACCTTCACGGGCAAGAAGTGAAGCTCTCTCTATACTATCTTTAATTGATTTTGTATTTACTGTCACTCTTGATTTATATTCATTTCTTATAATATCTTTATAATTTAAGAACTGTCCTTCTAAAAGTCTCGAAGTTATTATTGTTTTATTTAGTATAAATATAATATGGCTATCTGTACATACTATATTTATGTCGCTATCATCATCTTCTAGTATCTTATTTACTTCATTTAAAGTTTTACTAGGTATTACAACACTTATGTCATCTGAGTAATCCACAGATGCGCTCTTAAGTGCAAGTCTATATCCATCTAACGCTACAAGTGAAATTCTACCATCTACTATCTCAAGTAGTGCACCTGTTAGTATAGGTCTAGTTTCGTCTTGAGCTGTAGCGAATACTGTCTGTCTTATCATATTCTTAAGTAGATCCTTAGGCATATGGAAAGACTTTTCTTTATCTACCTCAGCAAGTCTTGGATATTCCTCTGAAGTCTGTCCTTGTATATTAAATTTAGAACTTCCACATTTAATATTAATGTTTTGTTTCTCATCTACTTCTATTTCTACAGGTAAGTCTGGTAGTTTTTTAATTATATCACCAAATATTCTAGATGTTACTACAACGTTACCCTCTGTTAACACTTCAGCATTCATTGTTGTTTCTATTCCTATTTCTAAATCTGTACCTGTAAGAGTTAATGTATTATTCTCTGCTTTTAAATATATACCACTTAGTATTGGTAAAGTAGTTTTAGATGATATTCCTTTTTGAACAATACCTATACTTTGAGTCAGTTCTTTTTGATCGATTATAAGTTTCAATTGTGGATAACCTCCTTGTGATTAAATAGTTATAATATATAGAAACATTAGTAGTAGTAGTAGTAGTACCTGTGGATATGTTGATAAGTCACTCAAACCATTCAAACTTGAACACGAATGCCTGTGGACACATTGTGGATAACTAGCGAAAGTTATCCACAGAATCCACAGCTATCCACAGATTTCGAAAAAACGAAAAGTTATGCACAAACAATCCACAGCTTATCCACAACTTATCCACAGCTAATGTTAGCTACTAATTATTAACTATTCACCTTTAATTTCTTTTATTAAATTATCTATTTTTCTCTTTAATTTTGAATCATCTTCAATTTCTTTAGATATCTTATCATAAGCATGTATAACAGTAGTGTGATCTCGTCCTCCAAACTGTTCTCCTATCTTAGGGAGTGAAAGGTCTGTAAGTTCACGAGACAAGTACATTGCTATTTGTCTTGGATAGGCTATCGTTCTAGTTCTTTTCTTACTATCAAAGTCGTCCATCTTGATGCCTAGCTTGGTTGAAACAACTTCTTTTATATAAGCTATATTGATTTCCTTAGGCCTATCACTCGACAGTATGTCTTTTAAAGCTTCTTCAGCTAAATCTATTGTAACTTCTTTATTAGTAAGAGAAGAATATGCAACTACTCTAATCAATGCACCTTCTAATTCTCTTATATTAGATCTTATCTTAGTGGCAATATATTCCATTATATCATTTGGTACGTCTATATTCTCCATTTGTGCTTTCTTTCTTAGTATTGCTACCCTAGTTTCAAAGTCTGGTGCTTGTATATCTGCAATTAGTCCCCATTCAAACCTTGATCTTAACCTTGCCTCTAATGTAGGGATCTCTTTAGGCGTTCTATCACTTGATATAATAATTTGTTTGTTTTCATCATGTAGTGCATTAAATGTATGGAAGAACTCTTCTTGAGTCCGCTCTTTTCCAGCTATAAACTGTATGTCATCTATTAAAAGTACATCTACATTTCTATATTTATTTCTAAACTCAACGTTCTTATCGTCCCTTATAGAGTTTATTAATTCGTTTGTGAACTTCTCAGAAGATACATATACTACATTTGCTTTTGGGTTTTGTGTAAGAATATAATGACCAATAGCATGCATAAGGTGAGTCTTTCCAAGGCCTACACCTCCATATATAAATAGAGGATTATATGCCATAGCTGGAGCTTCAGCAACTGCAAGTGATGCAGCATGTGCAAATCTATTACTATTACCTATTACAAATGTGTCAAATATGTACTTAGGATTTAGTTGAGATTTAATCACCATAGTATTATCAACTGGTTTTTCGTTTGTTTCTTTAGAACCATCATTAAGTTCCTCACCTGGTATTAAAAAACTGATCTCATACTCTTCACCAGACGCTTGATTGATTGCGTTTTGTATAAGTGTTAGGTATCTTGCTTCTAATATACTCTTTGTAAACTCGTTAGGAGCCCCCAGTATAATACGGTTATTATTTATAGCTATAGGTTCAATAGTCTTGAGCCAAGTGTTAAAACTAACTTCTGTTAGTTCAGTTCTAATAATATCTAATGAATTAAGCCAAAGTGCTTCTAAATCTTGATCCATTTATTAACCTCCCCTACTCGAAAAATAAAAGTTATCCCCAAAACTATCCACAGAAAGTATGAAAAACTTGAATTTAATAAAAAATAAAAGTTATCCACAAAAATTGTGCATAACTCTGTGGATAACAATAAAAACAGTTGTAAAAAATTTATGTTATATACAGCATAAAAAAGTTATATGAATAATTAATAATATATATAAAACTTAGCAATTAATACCTTTGTAGGCATGTAATCATAAAGTTATACACAATATTATCCACAGATTGTGCATAACCTTAAAAGCCTGTGGACAAACAATCCACAATCTCATACTAGAATAACAAAAATACATGTAAATATCAACAGTTAAAAAAATCTATCCACATATTCACAGGGCTGTGGATAAAGTTATCAACAAATTAAGGACAGTTAAATTATAGCTAAAAAAGAGAGAATTATCAATATCAAAATATCTGAGAAAACAAGATTATAAGATAAAGATAGTTATGTATAGCTAGTTTTGATGATATTAATTACATGAGTTAGAGAAAATATTGGATTCAAAGGGTATTAGTCATTAGATTTAATACTAATTGTATATAGATAAGGGACAAAAGACCTACAAAGCAATTTAAAGTTGTTATCTGAATCTATAAATAAACTATTTCTTTTGCGAGTATATCCATCTAACCTTCAAAGTGAAGGTATACAAAGTTATTAGAGAGGCGGTATGAAAAAAGATTAGATACATTAAGGTTTTATTTTGATACTATAATGATGAGGTCTTGATTAATATTTATAAAAACTTGGTAGAAGACTTGCCAGGTAATGGTATGACTATAAAATGGTTTAATGATTTACTAAAACAAACTAACTATAAAGTGTCGTATTATAAAGAGGTAGCTTCAAGAAATTTCTTTAAATCTTTAGCTAATGTAATAAAAGTTAAAGAATCATTTGTAAAAATGCTTGTATGTGTTTTGGAGAAATAATAGTTCAATTAAAAGATTAGAAATATTTCAGTAAATCATACCAATTGCTTAAGTGATAGAAGATATGAGATCTAGCGATTTTGTTGCCCTATTTCTTTATTTTTATTAATTAAATAATGTGTATATTTCTCTCAAATTATCTCAAGTTAATATATGAAATTATCTATTTGAAAATTTTGCAGTATCAATTATTGTAGGATTTGTATAAGAATTGATAAAATATGTTAAAACTATTTACAAATTTAGGTGAAAAATCTTGACATTAGGTGCTATTACTAATATAATTTGAATGTAGAAATAGGATACAACAGGATAGAAGTTTATGCCTTTTTTGAAAGGGACATAGACCAAGGAGGTGCATTTTAGTGAAAAGAACATTTCAACCTAAAAAGAGACAAAGAAGCAAGGTTCACGGATTCAGAAAAAGAATGAGAACTAAAGCTGGAAGAAATACTATTAAAAGACGTAGATCAAAAGGTAGAGCAAAACTATCATCATAATTAAGGCCGCATGTATTGTGGCCTTTTTATTCAATTTAAGGAGCTATTCTGGATGAATAAAAAATACAGATTAAGAAAAAACAGTGAATTTAGACATGTTTATGATAGAGGAAAGTCATATGCTAACAAATATTTTGTTATGTTTTTTATAAAAAATGACTTTCCATATAATAGAATAGGATTTGCTACTACTAAAAAGCTAGGTAATAGCGTTGTGAGAAGTAAATTTAAAAGAAGAATGAAGGAATCATATAGATTGAATAGTCATAAGTTTAAACAAGGATATGACATTATATTTTTATCTAGGGTTAATGCTAAGGATATCAATTACAAACAGGTGGAGAGCGCTATACTTCACTTAGGTAAGATATCTAAGCTTCAGGCAAAGGAAACTAAGTAATGAAGTCATTAGGGATATATCTTATAAAAATATATCAAAAATTCATATCACCACTTATACCAGCAAGGTGTATATATTACCCTACTTGTTCCGAATATTCTCTAACAGCTTTAGAGAAATATGGATTTATAAAGGGTAGTTATAAAAGTATAAAAAGGATACTCAGATGTCATCCTTTTCATGCTGGTGGATATGATCCACTAGATTAAAAAATATAAACAAGAAAGGGGTAGGCTATGATAGAAATATTTGCAAGGCCGCTAGGTGCCCTTCTAAAGATTGTCTTTGGAGCACTGACAAATTTAGGTCTGGATTTTGAAATATTATCAGCGTATGCACTTTCAATAGTAGTTACGACAGTAATATTTAAATTGATACTTTTACCACTTACTATAAAACAGACTAAATCTATGAAGGATATGCAAGATATACAGCCAAAACTTCAAGAAATACAGAAAAAATACAAAGATGATCAACAGACGCTTGGTATGAAGCAAATGGAGCTTTATAAAGAGCATAAGATTAATCCAATTGGAGGATGTTTACCACTTATAATTCAGATGCCTATATTACTTGCATACTTTAGAGTAATGCGTTCACCTGTAAAATATGTTTTTGAAAGTGAAGAAGCTTATGAATTGGTAAATAAATCGTTTTTTTGGGTTCAAAATATTGCAGCAAGTTCTGGAGAAATAATAAATGGAGCTGTAAATGAAATTTCAGTACTTGGATTTACTCTTCCACTGATGGCAATAATTGCGGCTTTAACTACTTATTTTAGTACTAAGATGATGACAGCAGGGCAACCAGAAGCTAGTGGTCAAGCAGCTTCGACTCAAAAGACTATGACTCTTATAACACCGGTTATGATATTATTTGTAGGTTATACTAACCCAATAGGTCTTGTAATTTATTGGACAGTATCAAACTTATTCCAAATTGCACAACAAGCATTTGTCAAGAAAATTGTTGCTGAACCCAAGGAGGTAAAATAATTGGTTAAATCTATAGTAAAGAATGCTAAGACTGTAGAAGATGCTATTAGTCTTGGTTTATCAGAATTAGATTTAGAAAGAGATGAAGTAGATGTTGAAGTTTTAGAAGAACCTAAAAAAAGGTTTTTCGGATTATTTGGATCAACTGAAGCAGAAGTGAAACTTATCATACTTAAAAATTCATCAACTATAGCTAGAGATTTTTTAGAATCTGTACTTGAGACGATGAATATTGAAGGTGATTTCGATATAGAAGTAAAGAAAAATGATCTCTATATAGATATTGTAGATCTAAGTAGTAAAGATAAAGGAATAATTATAGGAAAAAGAGGAAACACACTTGATTCACTTCAGTATTTAACTAGTTTGATAGTAAATAAAGAAACTGAAAAATACGTAAGAATATCTTTAGACTGTGGTAACTATAGACAGAAAAGAGAAGAAACTCTTAGATCTCTTGCAAAGAAGATGGCAGATAAGTCAAAATCTACAAAGAGAGCTGTAAAGCTTGAACCGATGAATCCATACGAAAGAAGGATAATTCATTCAGCACTACAGAAGAGTCAAGATGTGAAAACTTATAGCGAAGGTAAAGATCCTTATAGAAGAATAGTTATAGAAAGCAAATAATAGATAAGAATCCTTTTATATAAATTAAGGATTCTTTTTTTATGCCTAATATTTGTGGATAACATTATTTCCCTAGAAATACAAAGTTATCCACAATAGTTGTTGATAAAAACTTTACTAAAGTGATATTAAGTTTGTTATACTATATGTAAGAAGATTTACGATAAATTTAAAGAAGGTGAAAATATGAACGATACAATAGCTGCAATAGCAACTCCACCAGGAGAAGGTGGAATTGGAATAATAAGAATAAGTGGAAAAGAGTCTTTAAATATAGGAGATAAGATATTTTTAAATAAAAACAACTTAAAATTAAGCGAATTAGAAGAAAGAAAGTTAAATTACGGCCAAGCTATAGATCCTAAGACTGGAAAGCCTATAGATGAGGTTATGATAGTTTATATGGCAGCTCCATCTACTTATACTACTGAAGATGTAGTAGAGGTACATTGTCATGGAGGTATCATACCTGTTCGTAGAATTTTAGAGGTAATACTTGAAAGTGGTGCTAGTCTTGCAGAATGCGGAGAATTTACTAAAAGAGCATTTTTAAATGGTAGATTAGACCTTTCACAAGCTGAAGCTGTAATGGATCTTATTTCAGCAAAGACAGATAGTAGTTTTGATGTATCATTAAGACAATTAAAAGGAAGCCTTTCTTATGAAGTAAGTGAGATGATAGATACTTTAATGGAAATGTTAGCACACATAGAAGCATCTATAGATTTTCCAGAAGATGAAATTGAAGAAATGGCTTATGATAAATTAAACACTGATTCAAAAGATGTATTAAGCAAAGTAGAAGGTTTACTTGATACTGTTAATACAGGTAAGATATTAAAAGATGGACTTAAGACTGTAATTCTTGGAAAACCAAATGTGGGTAAGTCGTCACTTATGAATGCAATTCTTAAAGAAAACAGAGCAATAGTTACAGATATCCCTGGAACTACTAGAGATATCATTGAAGAACATGTAAATATTAGAGGAATACCTTTAAAGATAATAGATACAGCAGGAATAAGAGAAACAGAAGATTTAGTTGAGAAGCTTGGAGTAGATAAAGCTAATAATTTTAATGCAGATTTATTCATTTCTATACACTTTGATAAATGTTATGACAAATTTAATGGTCCTTTAGGTACAGGAACTTGGGTTTGTGAAAAAGGGGGAAAAGCAGAAATATATGCTCAAAATATAGTAGATACAATCTCTGAAGGAACTTCCTTAAAAAATAGGGGAGTTAAAACTAATGCTAAGCTTTATGAATTAAATAAAACAATAATGCCAGCTGTAATAGTTGAAGTTTGTTTCTGCGAATCTAAAGTAGATGTAGATATTTATAGAGAAAAAGGATCTGATTTAATTGGTTATTTAATAGCTAAAGGAATTTGTAAATCTGTAAATAAAGAAATTAGTTCTGATTT
>RCNJ01001220.1_pt1 | contig 10660 bp, 6 predicted proteins | sample 2041171 | NCBI WGS metagenome assembly RCNJ01 (sample SAMN09708213, study PRJNA481090) | feces metagenome | biome: feces | host: Pygoscelis adeliae | place: Antarctica: Rookery Lake | collected 2010-03-01 | reverse complement strand
GAGCATCACTTCGTTTTTTGTCCGCAGGTCAGTATACTTTGCATTCTTTGGGAGGCTGCCGAAGATAAGCACACACCGCCGCTCTAGCCCTGCACCACCGCCCAATGCTGGTGCGGAACGGGCAGCTTCTCCATTTCTCGAAACGCAAGTGTCAAGAGGTATATCTCGAGACAGATGACGAGCGGCTCAGACAGAACACACTAGAAGAGGGGAGGCTTCGACAAGAACGGTCTGAACAGGACAGGCTGGAACAGCTGAATGGTGATGGAAATGATGCTCAAGAGGCGGATGACTCGTTCCAAATGTCAGAGAAGGATCGAAGGCGGGACACGCACATTGCCCTTGAGAGAATTATAGCAGAGGGACTCGCCAGCATCCCTGAAGGTACTGAGGATCCACCAGAACACTCTGGAGAGCAGAACCTGGACATGCAGCTACAGCTAGTACCTCCTCCCCCTTCCAAGATCCGCATTGAGTTCAAGATTCTTGAGGGAGAGGTATGGATGACCGAGCGGAGTCTTCTGGTGGATCCTTCCGAACCGCCTGAGGTGGAGCGGGTGGCGAAAAAGTACATGAGAAAGGGAATCAGGCCGTTTGATACCTCGTTCAACTTCCTACTCCCACAAACATGCTTCCAAGCAGTGACTACTGATGGGACGAACACTGTATTGTTGATCAAGGAGGATGGAATTAATAACCAGCTTGTTGTGTTTGATCCAACATCTGATGCAGGGTCTTCTGCAGGCAGTAGGCTGAAGAGGAGTCGACATTAAAATGAAAATGGTAACTTACCCTTCAATATGACTTTTCCTTTCGGCCGAAGATAAAGCCTTACACATTTCGAGAGGGTGTACTATAGGAACAATGAAATAGATTAAATTTCCCCACTATCGTATCTTTCTATACTGTGACAGAAATGACATCACTTGGCTGGCTGGTATCACGCGGTGCGATTCTTCGTGGCGTGCATTCAATCTGAAATGTGGATGAAGAAAAACGTTTATTCAAAGATATGCACATCTATAGAAGACTAAAGCAAAACATTTGTCATCTTAAGGCTCCCAAACACCCAAACCCATTGTAAAATACGATAGCAAGAAGTACTATAACAGGAACTGGCGGAAAGCGAGCTCGTTGTTCACCTCTTCCATGGATCTCTCGACGTAGGCTCAAGTTCTCGTCTATGTAATCCTTGACATAAAGTCACATCTTCAGTTACGAGGAAGTGAGACAGCATACAGAGAGGGTTTAGGACCGCTGCAGTACTCGAACAGCGAGTTATAAATACGTGCTTGACACTATTAGTAGCAGATAATGCAGCAGGCTGCAAGACTCACATCAGACAGTTCATAAGGAGACGCCCAGGAGGTGGCCGACATAAAGTGGACTGCTTCAGCTGACCAAAGCTGCACTGGAGCTGCACTGCGGTCATGCATCATACATAGCATAAGCGTCTTCAAACAGTCCATGTTCTCTGAAGTTTGGCCATCGCTACTCGGAAAATCCATAGGATCTAGATGGATTTAATTAGTCTGGTAATTCACCTCGGGCTGGCTTGTTGCTCACCAATCTTCACCTCCCCTATCTGAGAAATCAAAACATTTCGTGCCGATATACGGGGGTGGGGGAGTTTCCTTGACCAGATAAACTGTATGCCCGCCAGAACCTATCGAATTAGTATTAACCTAGGATGAAGGACTAGGGCTCAACTCGCTTGGCTGATAATATATGCTATCTCAGGTTCCATGGGCCGAATGCCGCGTTGTAGAAGGGTTTCAAGAGAAAATCCAACATATTCGGTAATAGCAAAGATTTGATGATTAAAAATATACTCTTCACAAATACCAACAAAATTCTGATGCCTGATAGGGAGGAGACAGAAGGAGGGTGGTTCTGGAGGGGAGGAGACTGATCTGACGGAGTCGGCAGGGGAACTACAAACCGTGCCTTCTGCATGTGTATCTATTGGAGATGTCCTTCCAGATTTAACCTTTTGAAACACACGAATTACTCGCACTGGGGATCTATCATCGCAGAGAACTAGAGAGCCCCCCGTGTGAAGTTCGATCAACTTTTCGTAAAAATCCCATGGGCTGCAGTCGAATGATGGAATAACCCTCTCTCCTGCAGACCATAATTCTCTTCCAGTCCTCAGCGATGGATGAGACCGTTCCGGAAACAAAACTTGATGCTCCCCAGCACGAGATGGCATGGTTTCTGAAGTATCAGAACGCTGCGTCTTTTGTCCTTCTCTCATACTGCGTAGCGAAGAGAAATGGGAGGAACAAAGAAATGCGAATTGCTGACGAGGATTAGAAGATAGAGGCAGGTTTGCAAGATTATGTATCTCGTGGAGGCGTTTGGGTGGTGGGGTGCTACCAGAACAACGGTGACTTATACTGCAACGTATCCTAGGTTCGCACTTTGCGAAACCCTTCACAAAGCCACAATCGGCAGTGCAGCTTCAAGATGACGTAGTGGGACCAGTACGTACCGGTACGTACCGGTACGTACTCACTGGTGCCATCATCACTATACGTTGTCCCTGGCGTCCTCACAGTGGGTCCCCCGCGATCGACAGGGGCTAACTAAACACTTCTACTCGTGCCGTTCCTATTGAACCTCCACCCAATAATCTTCCACCCATTTATCCTCCATCGAATAATCTTCCACCCATTTATCCTCCACCCATTTATCCTCCACCCATTTATCCTCCACCCATTTATCCTCCACCCAATAACCTTGATTCTCCACCCCATCGGTTACGATTTTTGGCCATTAGCCACCGCGAACATGTCATTCCGTCGTTGGCAGTCTCTTCTTCACATTTGAAGAGGCAGATTTCGACAAATGCAAGACAGCAGTCTTAAAATTTAATGAGATGACCTGTCCTGATTCAGGCGAGGACTCAGAGCCTGACTTATGAACGACACCAGATATGAAGTCGCTTATACAACGTCTGCACTATCTAGAGCCAACCATAGCAACGTCATGGGGTGAGGGCCTCATCCCGTCTTAACGCCGTGGCAATATTCGTATCTGCGCACCCCTACTCTCTACTTCCCACTTGCTCTGGATCTTCTGGATTGCGTTTCCGTTGACATTTCGTGTCGACGTCATGTGGCAACATATTTATAGGGATTGGAAAAGAATTCATCTTGCCACCATTTAGTAAAATGTCATCGAAGTCAGAAGAGTACCTACAATTTCTTTCTTGGATGGTGGAAAACATGCGTTGCCAGGAGATACGTAAGTATAATAGCGCCCCTTCTGATAGATGATCAAGGCAACATCTGCGCCGTATAGTTCCGCGTACTCATATGCGTTGTTGGTCAAAGTGCTTCTCCTTCTAGATGCATTCTGGCTTTGGCGTTTCCGTACGTTGCTCATGTTGCGATAGAGTATATTGGACACAGAACAGGGGCTTATGCTGTCTCTTGTGATTTTGAAAGCTATAGTCAGAAAAGGATAGTCGTAGACTGTCGCTGGCATTTCATGGCAAGCTACGACTACGCGAAGATGTCAAGAGATCTTATATCTCCAGAAACGATAATTCTGGCGTCCCCAACTTGAGGGCCACCACCCGATGGTCTACCCGGCGGTATCGATGGCCTCTCACCACCCTCACCACCTCATGGTCTCAAGTGCGTTACTTCCTGGACTGCTGTCACGATTGCGTCACGAGCGACGGGGTGGTTTTCAAAGTATCGGGTAGTGTTCTCGTTCCGTAGCCAGCGGACCACAGATTTAACCGCCTGAGAGGCTATCAGCAATGCTACGTTCGAAGGAAATGGGAGAAGTGTATGATGCTAGACCTTGTCAACGTCTGAGGTGTTCAGATTATTCAACTCTGAATCTTGGTCTGGATCTGGACGAGCCATCAAGTTAATATGTGTCTTGGATCTGCTGTTTTAAGGGTCATGTATTGGGGAAAGAGATGGTCAACGAGGAAATGACTGTGAAGCGACGGAAAAGGTCAGGATGGGGGAGACGGTGCGGGACTGGGGGGTTCAAGCATCGTAATGCCCAAAAGTCGATTTTTCTGCCATTGAACCGCTATAAATATAAGGTTTCTATCCACCTAGACCGATCAATCTTATCCTTCCTTATTATCATGGCTGGCCGTACCAGATAGCAAATAAAACTTTTCATTCCTTAGGGCTCTAAACCTTCTTGCTTGCAGTGAACATCCAACTGGAATGCTCACAGTGAACAGTCGTCGCAATGAGAAAGACAAGTCACACTGGTAAGGAGTCTGCTCAGGCAGCGAGGCTAGGAACTCCCAATGGTCCTTCAAAATGTAATAATATACCCTCCGGCCACTCCCCAGAGCCCACCATTTCTGGAGACCTGGGATGATCGCCAGATCCGGCCAATCTTCCGAGTCTCCCGGCTCTGGGGACCGGCGGGCGTGAAAGTAGGGAGCTCGGAGAGCCTACCTACTACCTGCCGTGGAGTCTGCCCCGGTCGCGTCATCCCGTCTTCTTGGCGCAGCGGCATCTGGAGCAACTGCCAGTGCCGCTCAACCCTGCTGATCGGCTTGTCCCACGGGCCGCCACATTCACGATCCACCCAGTATGGTTCTGACAGCGCAATTGCGGAGTAAGTAAGTTACATGATCTTCTTACAGTATCGTAATACAATAGCTACGTGTCACGGTCTGGCTCGTGAATCACATAGGATAATATATGATAGCTATCATTACTTCTAGATATATGACGTAACGCGAGGAAGTAAAGATATAACAACGCGAGATGCCCTTAGAAGGGGTATGCATTATTACAAGAAGCGATCTGGGGCATGGACACGTGATTTAGTTACGAAGGCGGATGACAAAATAATCCGGACACTTGTCAAAAGTTGTAAGCGATAACCACGAACAAAGTTCAGTACGGAGTACTGAACCCTTTTCTTAATCTACAACTAATTAATCTATCAGGCATTTGTAAAACTAATGTATTAATCTCCTCTTGTGATATTTTCTCCCATTCCTCTTGAATAAATTGGTAGAGTTCATCTTTTGATGTTGCATTCCTTGCACGGACTCGGGACTTGAGAATTCTCCATACATTCTCAATTGGACTTAAATCAGGAGATTGCGGAGGCCATAATAGAAATTCAATGCCGGATTTCTGCTTCCATCTTGCATTTGGATTGTTTCCTGTTTTTGTCCCATGTGCTCCGTCATTATCCTCTTGAATTATTCGATGTCGAGAATGAATTTTTAAGAATTCACCTTTAATATACCCTTCTAGTATATCCCGCTGATAGTCTTCTCCAGTAAATCCTCTATTTAGACCTGTCTTCTTATAGAATATTAATGGACTTTTAAAATTCCATCCAACTGCAGCCCAAACTGAAAATTCAACATTTGTCTGCTTTCGTCGTACTTGTATGCAGTCGCTGCAAAAACGATGACCCTTTGCACGAATAACATAGTCTACACTTCTGTTATTTCTTGCAAAGTGACATTCATCTGTAAAAATGACACGTTTCCAATATGTCATAGATTGATCCCAATTATCCTTTGCAAATTGAAAGCGGCGTGTAAGATTTATTGGGCTAATAAGGCCCTTTTGGCATGCTTTGCATTTATAATAGCCTCGTAAATCAAACTCCCGTGCAAGTGTGCGAGCAGAAATTGACAAGTTCAATTCCTTTACTAGTGTCGCCCATGGCTTAATCCTTTCATTATAATGGCCTTGTAGGCTTGCGATCATCTTATCAATTGTGTCGCTATCGCATTTATGGTTACGACCTGTTTCATGCTTTGCAGCTGTCCGTGAGGTAGGTGCGGAGATATGGTCGAAGACAGTTGACTTTGGGATACCCGTCCGTTGCGCAATTTGTCGTATTGAGTAGTCCGTATACCTTCGGAGCGTACGCGACGTACGTCTCGAAGGTGTAGGCCAGTCGCCATTCTCTGGAGGTGGTGATGAGTCCATGGTGTTGATTGATTCTGTGGTCTTGCGACTTGTGACAAGTGTCCGGATTGATTTGTCATCCGCCTTCGTTATTTGTACAAATGTGTTGAGAATGTACATCTGAGGTGCCTTAGGCCGAAAGCTGCCTATATAACGGGTAGAAAAATAGGTTGTAGATCGACAGTCAAGTCGTAGTCAATCAAGGCGACCGCGAGATTTCCAACAAAATGAAACGACGCTACCTGGATTTGAGCGGGCAAACGACCCCATTATCTCTTTCATCGACAAGGGTGTTGGCTGGCGCCTGGTTCGCTTATCGAGTTGCATCGTTAACTGCCAACCTTTCCTCGGCCATTTAGAGAGTAATAGCTAGAAAAATATTGGAGAGTGTCGCTGGCATTTCATTGGCAAGCTACGACTATTTGAAGATCTCAACGAGGTCTAATTCCTCTAGAAACGGTAATTCTGGCGTCTCAAGCTTAGTATCCACCTCCAGGTGAGGGTCCGCGTATCCACCGATCCACCAGATATAGCTGGTAATAACCCTCTGTCACCTCTGATAATCTGCGGCGGGTATGTAGTATGCACAGTTCGGGGAACGTCAGGCGAGAGACTTTGCTTCAAAACCAGAACGGCGATAACACATGAATCTTTGCCTCTGCATCAACTTTGACCTAATAAAGTTGCTATTGGACAGTTTAAAGTAAGCCGTCGTTCGAGAATATACAAAGACAGGTCCTATGTTTGCTTTTTCCTTAATACTATGCTGATTCCATCTCAATCTCTCTCATTGACTTCTCCGCCTGCCTCGCGGATTCCCGTACACTCTCACTGAGGTCTCCCCCTGTCTCCGCTATTGCTCCAAAACTTTTCCGCCAAAGTTCCCACCGCTCTTTGCAAAATCCATGTTTCCCGTTTTCCCAAAGTGGTCCCCCACTCCCTGGAGCTCCAACTCGAGGTCCATGCTCAAACTCCTTATCCCAATGATAGATTTGCGGACCTAAGATTGAAATCCATGCTGCTGCTGCAGGCACAAATGCGTCTAGAGAATCGCCTGGCGAAACACGAGGCGGAGGTGTCTCGAGCGCCGAGCGCATGGTTACGAGTGCGAAGAAGTGGAACGACAAAACAGTTAGATTGGTGGCCATAAGTCGTGCCACGTATTGGTTAATGTTGATGAACTGTCCGATCGTTTGGTCACGCTTAGGACCGGGTTGTAAAGGGACGGAGAAACCTAATAAAAATATACAGTCAGCTGTCGTGTCCGACATATATTAATCTGCACAGTGACCAAAATATTACCATTCCACTCGTAATTGAGCTTCCAACTGAGAGTAGGCAACTCGCTCCAAACGCGCATATTATGAACAATAAGCGGTTTGCCTTGCTCATTCTTCGCATCTGGAAGTCTGGCCAAGGTCGCCAAGACGGCAACCAGCTTATCTTGGTGCTCAGGCTTCTCGCGCGCAGCGACAATGATGCACTCCCATGTGAGCCCTAAAGGACCCTCAAGGTCATCGGGGTCAGAGGAAATGGGTAACGAGATAGAGGCGAGCGCATCGGCAGCCCTCTGCGGAGAAGAGTTGCCGGCGTAAAGGTCTTCTAAAATTGAGAGTCTTTCATCATAGCTGTCGTTTATAATGTCAACGTGTTGAGCCATAGTTTTATAGATTAGTATCGTGAATATAGGTTGCTCAGATACAGCTGAACAAATCTATATATTTGTATATGCACCAAGTGATTCGGCAGACACAACCACCTCATGCACGGGCCGGCTCTCGACATCCATCATCTCTTATTGACGTAATGATTATATAAGCCAGAGTTTTCAGGTTATATCTTGGCATATCTATATCTGGCTATGCAACTGCAGATCCCAACAGTATTGCAGATCCCAACGGCCCGTGTATGAAAGTGGTAGTCTACTCCGCAAGTTAGATCCAATGGCCGCTAAACACCTCATAAAGCCGTGCACATAAATTTCGACTAAGGCATGGGAATTGTATGCCCTAGAGTGGGAAGGCCGGAATCCTTCTCTAGTACTCGGTGTGGAGGGGACGATTGGCTCTCACACATTTGCTCAAGAGTCACGAGGCAGCAACCAACAAGACCCACCTCTCAACCATGGCAGGATTATATGCTGTTGGGATTTGCAATGCATAGCCAAATATAGCAGGTGCGGAGGTAATCCGGTAGCCGTCTTGCCACCCTCATGGTTATTCCGAATTGAGCCTTGCGCTTTCCGCTGCAGATCTCAGCTGGAGGGATCCAAGGTATTTTAGACATCTAGAGCATTTTAGATTGAGTACCCTTTTAGATTATGCATGAGCATATGGAACCCTAACTGTGGGGCCGGTAAGGGTGGGTCTTGGCAGACGGGGGCGTCCCGCAGACCAATGGAAAGTAGACGAGGCTATAGGACTCGACAACATAATTATTAGCTATCAATTAGCAAACGAGAGCAATGTCTAATTAGTTAATTACTGCTGCGGCTACACGAAAATGATTTTGCGATACTAAGACTTTTCTCTAGCGTACAGTGATCCATTGGATAACTCTAGATAGAATTTAAACAGGCTGCCTATACTAGAGGATCGGAATTCCAACAATACAGTTCACGTTTGCGATATCATTTACCCACTTTCCAACATCACCGGCAGGGATTACGATTACTCTTGAATAAACTGGCCTAAAGTAATATGTACCAGTTGTTCTTATTGCTGGCATCAGGTCCTATACGGGTTGTCTTTTGTAGCCGGCCCATTTCATTATGCTGGGCATGGATGAGTGAAACGATCTACGCAACAACAGCTTGGATAAATCTCACTTTGGCAAGTAGAGAGTGATACAACACTAGGAAAGAGCCCCTAGTTTTCATATGTGGATATAAAAGGATCCTGAACCCCCCCTCGCAATCGATCTTTGCCCACCATCATTTCAACATAACCTTCTCTACTATCTCAATACAGAACCATGCATCTTTCAATTGCTCTGGTCTCTGTTCTACTAGCTGCCGCGCCATCTTTCGGTAGCCCTATTCGTCCCGAGGAGATATTTAGTCGGCAAAGCAGCGCCAAAGGATGTGGAAGTTAGTTCTCTAACACCAAAACTTTCCCCTGTATCGTTACTCACACACCAGCAGCAAACATCTACACTGTTGAAGCTCAAGCCAATGCATTCGAATTTGCCTCCGATACTCTAGACAGGATTGGACGCACGTTCACAGGCACTGAGGGTAAGTCGTTCATCATTAGTCTATGCTGTCTGTCTACAAAAATAGTGCTAACTGCTACTGTCTTGCTATACAGGTTCGGCATTTCCTCATGAGTTCAAAAACATTGAGAAACTTGAACTTCCGGACTGTCCTGGTGTCCCAGGTCCATTCAGGGAATTTCCCATCATGCCAGGAGGAAAGGTTTTGTTCACTCCAAGCAACCGACCAGGCATGGATCGAATCATATACAGAATTACTGCAACTGATCCTAATACTCATCTACCGCAAAACTTCGTTTTCTGTGGTGTTATAACGCACACAGGTGCGCCACAGCCGAATGGTTTTGTGTCTTGCGGCGGATAAAGTGTTGCTTGGGATTGTCCTGTCATACGGACAAAAGCTATTCATTAGCTGCGGTTTCTGCCTTTAGCTCCCGCCGGGAGTCGTTACAGTCTGTTGGGATACCATCTGCACACGTCAACGGCCCATTTATATTGGGGCTCTTGTGCTACATGAATATATGTTCATTTGTTGACTTAGTTACAGATAGTGGCAATATAACAATATAACTATCATTAAAAGTCGCTCATGTTTTACGCAGCTTTAAAAGGCTTTCCTCCTTAGTGTATGTGCTACGTTTGCGTCCGCAAATGTGTCGAGTGCTGATAGGCATTTATCGTTTGTGGAATTCAGAGGGTCGAGGCTATCTGTAAAGGTGCTCCTCGCTGGAAGGAAAACCGAACCCCGAGGGACTGTTATAAATCGTTGTCGTAGAGTTGAACGATGACCTTAACGAATGGGTATGCTATCGTCTTCTAAGAGTCAAGAAGGCGTAGGAGAAGCAACTCCAGGGACGATTTTTTACTTTTTCACATCGGACATAAAGGTCAGTACGCGCAGAAGTAAACGCACTCCGCTGGTTTTCGACGGACATGGACCTAGTTTTAGGCAATGAATTGAGGGGCTTTATTGGTCGAATTCTCTCAGATTCCGACATCTGCATGCAGGTTGCGCAATTTCATGAGAGCTGTGTGTCTTTACAATTACCCGTGGTATCAAGGACCGAGAGGTAACTCGTATTCTACGCCCTGCATCAAGAAGATCTACGTCGGTAGAACCACTGTGCCATGTCCCCTCCAAAGAGCCAAGAAAAACAATTCCAACAACTGCAAGTGGCGCACATTGCATCGGAGATTTGCGTTGTTACAGCTATCCGCCGTGAAGGATCTTATAGTATATGTTCCGGCCCAACCGTGAGCTGTGCCCGCTCATGAGCTGACCGGCCAGCTCATGAGCAGGCCGGTCCAACCATGAGTTTTGCGACTCACGAATGGGCCGGCCCAACCGTGAGCAAGAGGTAACTTTATAGTATAATTTATATATGTTCCGGCCCAACCATGAGTTAAACGCGCTCATGAGCTGACCGGCCAGCTCATGAGCGGGCCGGCCCAACCACGAGTTTTGCGACTCACGAATGGGCCGGCCCAACCGTGAGCAAGATGTAGCTTTATACCTTGAGCGG
>RCNJ01000666.1_pt1 | contig 10660 bp, 9 predicted proteins | sample 2041171 | NCBI WGS metagenome assembly RCNJ01 (sample SAMN09708213, study PRJNA481090) | feces metagenome | biome: feces | host: Pygoscelis adeliae | place: Antarctica: Rookery Lake | collected 2010-03-01 | reverse complement strand
ACTTGTGCGTATGCATCAAGTACTGCTGTTACAAGCGCACTAACTGCACCTGCAAATAGGAAGGCAATTCCCCATCCGCCTAATCCAGCACCCATAATAACTGTTTTATCAATTAATGTAGCAAACATGAGTAATAGTAACCCTGCTGCATATGAAAGAAATGCTGGATAATATCCGATATACTTTGTCTTCGGTGTTGCTTTAATTAAAATAATACTAATGATAAGTAATGCCGGTACTAATACAGCACCAATTGTTAATACTGACTGAATCATTCTCGTCACCTCGTATAAATATTAAGTCGAAAGTACTTCTACCTGCATTTATATTACCTTCGAACTGTCATAATGTCAATAAGATTGCGTTTTTTAAAACTGATTACACTTGAAACTATTGACTCTCTATTTTTTTTATTGTATGTTGTACTCATGCAACATTTATAGTTGATAGAAACAAAGGAGGGATATTATGTCAGAATTTATTTTACCAAAATTGCCATATGATCTTGAGGCACTTGAGCCTTATATCGATGCTAAAACATTAGAAGTGCACCATGGTGGTCACCATGCTACTTATGTTAAGAACTTAAATGCTGCTTTAGAAGGTCATAACGACTTAAAAGATAAATCATTAATTCAATTATTAAGTCATTTAGATCAATTACCTAAAGAATTGCAGACAGCTGTTCAAAATAATGGTGGTGGACATTTTAGTCACAGCTTGTTTTGGGAAGTTATGTCACCTAAAGGTGGTGGAGAACCTACTGCTGATGTCGCAAAGGCGATTGATAAGTACTTTAAGAATTTCGATAACTTCCAAAAAGAGTTATCAACTGCAGCTATTTCAAGATTTGGTAGTGGTTATGGATGGCTCGTTATCGATGATAACAAAGAACTTTCTGTTATGAGCACAGCTAACCAAGATACACCTCTTGCTGTAGGAAAAAAACCATTACTTGTTATCGACGTTTGGGAACACGCATATTATTTAAAATATCAAAATCGTAGACCCGAATTCGTAACTAATTGGTGGAACACAGTTAATTGGGATAAGGTAAATGAATTATATAATGAAGCTTTAAAATAAGGTGATTCAGGTAATTTAAACTTAAAAAACCTCTCAGTGTGGTAGCTGAGAGGTTTTTTCTAAATTTATTTTTTAAATGTAGTAGTTAAGTTGCCCAAACCTTCTATTTCTACAGTCACTTTGTCAGTTGAAGTTAGATATTCCCTTTCTTCTCTAGGCTGACCCACAATCACGCCTTCAGGTGTCCCTGTAATAATTAAATCACCTGGCTTTAAAGTCATATGTTTAGATATGTAACTAATTAATTTTGGCACCGAGAATATCATATCTGAAGTATTTGAATCTTGAACAAGCTTTTCATTTAATCTCGTTTGAATTTTTAAATCATTCGGATCACTAATTTCATCTTTCGTTACGATATAAGGTCCAATTGGAAGAAATCCATCGCTTGTTTTACCTAACATCCATTGACCCGTTCTCTTCTGTAAGTCTCGTGCAGATAAATCATTGGTTGCGCAATAACCAAAAACATGACCTAGTGCCTCCGACTCACTTACATTACTCGCTTTTTTTCCAATAACAATACCTAGTTCAGCTTCATAATCAAGACGTTCTGTTGTCTCAGGAATGGTAACTGTTTGTTCGTGAGCACTTAGTGCATTATTAAATTTATTAAATAGGATTGGATACTTTGGATAATCTGCCTTAACTTCATCTGCATGCTTTTTATAATTCAAACCGACGCAAATAATTTTTTCTGGATTAGTTAATGCTGGAGCATAATCTATTTTATCAGTTAAATAATCATCCACTGAACTTATCTTTATTAATTCTTTTAATAGAATCATACCCGACTTACCTTGATTAATAACCTCTTGAATGGTCATTGGTAAATCTATGTTAAATTTTTCGTTAGTTAAGTTAACAGGGAGTACCCCTTCCTCTAATTTAATACCTAGATGAGGTTCTTGATCTTGATAGTATGTAACTAATTTCATAATTATCCCTCCATTACTTATTACTTCTATCTTATCAATAAAACATTGCTTTAGCATCTATTTATTTGTTGCTCTCGCGAAACATTATTGCACTTCCTTAGTCATGTTTTAGTTAGCGAATAACGTTGCTCTAGACCCACACAACAGCGTGCTGTTACACTATAGTTAGATGAAAAAGGCGGAGATAACTATGAAAGAAAATACAAAACAAATATATAGAGCAACTTGGATTGGAATATTCGCAAATTTATTTCTAGCGATTATTAAAGGTATTGGCGGTGTCCTTTCTGGTAGTAAGGCATTAATTGCTGATGCCCTTCATTCTGCTTCAGATATTGTCAGTTCAGTGGTTATATTATTCGCAGTTAGAATATCAAACAAACCACCAGACAAAGAGCACCCTTATGGCCACGGTAAAGCTGAAAATGTCGCTTCCATAATTGTAGCTCTTCTATTAATTGTTGTTGGTATCGAAATTAGTATCACTTCTGCTAAGATTTTCTTTGGAGAAACACCTGTTGCCCCTTCTAGCTTAGCACTCATTATTATTATTATTTCTATCGTTTTAAAAGAAATTCTTTTTCAATATAAAATACGCCTTGGACGAAAATACAATAGTACCGCGCTTATCAGTGACGCCTGGCATCACCGATCAGACTCACTTTCATCAATCGCTGTTTTAATTGGTGTTGGCACTGCTATTTTGGGTGAAAAATTCAATCTGCCTATACTCATATATGGCGATGCTGTTGCAGGAATTATTGTCTCGATTATCGTTATTAAAGTTGGTTATGATTTAGCAAAAGAATCATCAATCGTTATTTTAGAAAAAGTTTTGAATGATAAAGACGTTAAAAAATATCAAAAAACAATTCTTTCAATAAAAGGAATTAATCATGTGGATGAACTGCTAGCACGTACGCACGGTAGTTACGTTATTATCGATTTAAAAGTTGGTGTTGATTCTAATTTAAACGTCAGAGAAGGACATGATATTGGTAAGTCTGCCAAAACAACTCTAATGAAAAATCATCCCGAAGTAAGTGATGTGTTTGTTCATATTAATCCATATAATTAAAAAATATCCTCCTCATTATTTGAGCAGAATATTTTATATTTTATTAAGAATACCTACAATTCTTCCACGATTATAACGTTGAACAACAATAAATGGCAAGTTCGCTACTAAGGCATAGATAATCATTACCCAGCCAGCCCAAACCGGATTCCATAAAAAGAATAAAGGTGCGGGGATAATTAAAAGCCAATGCGTTAATTCTGCACGTCTGGTTTCAGCGGCAAAAATTGCTAAGTCACTTCCTCTTTGACCATGGAGATGGCTTTTATCATAACTTTGTTTAGCAATAGAGGACCCTTCAATTATACGACTCTTCCACTTCTTCACTCGAAATAATTTCTGCCAAAGCTTGCCTGAATGTTCCCAACTCTTAATTCGAAACAACTGATTATCTTTTTTGAAATAGTTTAACGGAATCTTAAAGCACAAGTAAGAGATAAAGTAATGAAGGAATCCCCAAGCAAAAATATTTATAATAATAAGCCAACTAGCTGTCGTAACTGTCATCCGTATGCCTCCTCCACTTTCACAAAACTAATTGTAATATATGAGTTCGATATAAAATACAACAATCATATTAATCCACTTCTCTTAGTAGCTTAAATAATCCATTTTCTTAATCGCTTTAATATTGGTAGATCTTTGTCATCATATGGTGGATATTTATTATCAAGGTGTTTGTACGTATATGGTTTAACATTTGCTCGCTCATAACTACATGCTTTAAAACCTGCTTTGCCGTGATAAGCGCCAAACCCGCTTCTTCCTACACCACCAAATGCAACATTAGGATTCGTTACGTGTTGAATAACTTGATTCATACTAATCGTCGACTTCATATAGTCATTTAATAAATTTAAAGTCTCTGTTTTTTTACTAAACAGATAAACAACAAGCGCATCGTTTTGAAGATCACCTGACTCTAACAGTTCATTTAAATCAGTATAAGGTATTACTGGTAAAATTGGTCCAAATATTTCTTCTTTCATAAGATAACTTTCGGGATTAACATCTACTAAAAGAGTCGGTTCAATAAATAAATCTTCTTGATTTGTTTTTCCCCCATAATAAATAGACCCTTCCGTTAAAAAGTTTTCCAAACGATTATAATGATTTTCATGAACTAATCGACCATAATCTAAACTTTGCCTAGAATCTTCTCCGTAAAACTGAGTGATTTTTTCTTTTAAAACTTTTAATGTTTGTTCATAAATTGATTCATGGACAAATAAAGTATCAGGGGCAATACAAGTTTGCCCTGCGTTTAAAAACTTCCCCCAAACAATTTCTTCTATATAAGCATCTGAAAACCCTGTTTCATCTATTATACAAGGATTCTTACCTCCCAGTTCCATAATAACGGGCATTTGCTGAGTCGCTGCTTGTTGATAGACTAAATTGCCTACCTCTTCACTCCCCGTGAAAAAGAGCAGATTAAAAGGAAGGTCAATTAACTGTTTAGCAATTTCCGCATCTCCTGTTATAACAATCAATTTTTCAGGAATAAAATACTGATCAATTATTTCTTCAAGTACCTTACCAGTTGCAGGTGCATGCTCTGAAGGTTTAATCACACAAGGGTTTCCAGCTGATATCGCACTAATGACTGGCATTAAAGCAAGCTGAAGCGGATAATTCCATGGACTTATTATAAGGACGGTTCCAAAAGCTTCTCTTCTTGTTCGAACTTTTTCAATTGTGCCTATTTTAAAACGATATGAACGCTTCTCTTTTCTCCATTTATTTAAATGTTTTAATACATAGTCAATCTCATTAAGTAAGACAGCAAACTCTGAAGCATAAGCCTCAAAGTTCGATTTTCTCAGATCTATTTTCAAGGCTTTTAATAAATCTTCTTCTCGTTCAATTAACATCAATTTCAAGTGATTTAATATTTTTTTCCTCTCTGAAACAGATAAAGAGACACGATTACTCTGTCTCTTTTTTAGCATTTTTTCTATAACGCCAATTTTTTTATTATTCATATATATTATCTCGCTTTATAATCATATCTTTAACTTGCTGGCCACTTAGAGTAACCATAGGCATACCACCACCTGGATTCACTGTTCCACCTACGAAATATAAATTGTCATAATGTTCACTATGTTTCGGATGCTTAAACCCTCTATTCTTTTTACGATCTGATAAAGTACCATAAATAGCACCCCGATCAGAACCATAGACACGTTTAATATCAATTGGCGTCCACATATCTTTTGTGACTATATTTTCACGTAAATCAGTTAAACCCATCTCTTCCAATTTAATAAGCACCAGTTCTCCAAATGCTTCATATTGTTGTCTTGTAATAGGCTTATCCTCTTGAATATATGGAATATGCGGTAAGATTTTTAAATTCTCATAATCTGCCGGAGCTTGAGATGTATCTGTTTTATTTGTATTAACTAAATAAATAACAGGATCATCTGGCAGTTCATGATCATGAAATATCTTCTTCATTTGACGCTTCATATCTTTTGAAAAGAAGAAATTATGATGATTAAGTTGCGGATATTTTTTATTAACACCTACATGCATAACAAGCCCTGAACTTGTTGGCTCAAAGTTTTTCTTTAATTTATTAATATACTTCGGTTTCTCTTTAAGTAAAGTCTCGTAAGCAGGAATAACTTCCATATTAGAAATGTAATAATCAGCTACCAACTTTGTACCATCATCTATAATAATAGCTGTAATTTGATTTTTATTCTTCTCGAGTTTCACTACTTCTCTTCCGGTATGGAATTCAACACCCGCTTCTTTAGCTAACTTTGCTAAACCTTCGCCAAGCAAATGCATGCCACCTGGAACATACCAAACACCTTGCGCATGTTGCATATAAATTAGCATATTTAAAACAGCAGGTGCATCATAAGGAGATGAACCAACATATTTAATAAAATAACTTAACATATCAGCAAATTGTTTATTACTAATCCTTTTATCAATACCTTCACGCATCGTTGAAAATAAATCAAAGTTTTTTAAAGCATTGAATGCACCATGATGTTGTATAACTTCTTTTGTGTTATCAAGACCTTCATCAAAATAACCTTCTTCTGTTATATCATAAATTTTTTTCGAATATTTAAGTAATTTTTCATATTGTTTAATGTCTTTCTTACTAAGTGTATCGTTTTTTTCTTTCATATCTGTTAAATCTTCGTATAAATCAATGACATTACCATCCGGAAAAAATGAACGCCATTGATGATCTAATTTAAGTAAAGGTACGTAATCTTTCATTTGTTTGCCGCTACCAGCAAAGAGTGTTTCAAATACATGGGGCATTGTTAAAATTGATGGCCCTAAGTCAAACCCAAATCCATCTTGCTCAAGTCTATTTAGTTTTCCACCTAAATGATCATTTTTTTCATATAACGAAACAGCATAACCTTCTTGAGCTAATGAAATTGCAGCTGATAAACCACCCAAGCCTCCACCAATTACAATGACAGTTTTTTTATTTTCCATAGTAAAACACCCTTCTTCATGCTGATGTGTAATTATTTATCTTAGCAGTCATTTGTGTCATTTTTTCTTTAGCTACATAATTACGCGTAGATAAACAATCATAATTATTTTCTCTTACAGCATCAAGTATCCCTCGGTAAACTTGGGCTGACAAAGCTACTGGCATTTGACTATCAGGATCAAATTGATCAATATGGTTTGTAAAACGATCATACAAAGACTCAGCACGTAATGCTAAATCTTCCCATAAGTCGATAAAACTCTCATTTATAATACCCGCATCTAAATCCGCACGTGTATAGTTAGCCTCTTGTAATTCTATTGCAGGTAAATAGATGCGGTTTTTTTCTTGATAATCTTCGCCGACATCACGAAGTATGTTTGTTATTTGCATTGCAACGCCTAAATCAATTGCGGCTTCTTTTAAATTTTCGAGAGACTTTGAACCAATAATTGGAAGCAACATAAAACCAACAGAACCTGCGACATAATAACTATAATCTTCTAGTTCCTTAAGTGTTTGTGGTTGAATAAACTCTATATCCATCCCTTGGCCAATTAATTGATCATAAAATGGCTGAATATCCATTTCATAATGATTAAATACATGTCTTAAAGAACGCCATAAAGGATGATTAATCTCTTCACCTTTATTAAATAAATCTAACTCGTGCTTCAACTGTTCCAAATCTTTTCGTTGACTAAGTCGGCCAGTATTTTCATCGACACGATCGTCAGCTGATCTACAAAAAGCATAAATGGCATAAATAGCGTTAGCTTTTTCAGTTGGTAATTGTGAGAATGCATAATAAAAACTCTTGGAATGTTTTTTAATGACTTCTTCACAATATAAGAAGTCTGCTTCTTTTTGTTCTACATTCATTTAATATACCTCCCAATTAGTTACTAAATATGATTCCTTGATCATCACGAATTAATTCTTGAACAGCAATTTTTGCAGATAATAATACGATTGGAACACCTGCACCAGGATGTGTACTACTTCCAGTAAAGTATAAATTCTCACAATGTGTTGCTTTACTTTGTGGTCTCATATGATTACTTTGCGAAAGCGTTGGTTGTAAACCAAAAGTAGCACCGTTATATGCATTAAACTTCTCTTCGAAATCTATAGGTGTCATATATGTTTCATTAACAATCTCTTGATCAATATTTTCAAATCCTTTAATTTCTTTCATTGAATTTATAATATAATTGCGGTAATGAGCGATTGTTTCATCATTCCACTCGTAATTTGCTGTTGATAGTTCTGATACAGGCATTAAAATATATAAACCATCTTTTCCTTCAGGTGCTAATGATGGGTCTATTTTTGAACCAATATGAATATAAAAAGAAGCACTATCCATTTTATTACCATCAAATATATCATGTAAATTTTTCTCTAAATCGTCATTAAAGACAAAGTTATGAACGCCTTCTACTTCTTCATATTTACGATCCATTCCTAAATACATTAAAAAGCATGAACATGAATATTTCATATTATCAATTTTCTTATCTGTATATTTTCCTTTTGCTTTTTTATCTTTAACAAGATTTTTCATAGCAAATGGGAAGTCGGCATTACACATTACAAAGTCTGAGTCTTCTTTTTCGTTATTAACATAAATACCTGTAGCTTGACCATTTTCAATACAGATTTCGTCAACTTCAACGTTATAGTTAATCTTTCCACCTAGTTCAAAGAACAGTCTCTCCATAGCAGTTGCCATTGTATGCATACCACCCTTGATAAACCAAATTCCATATAAAAATTCAATCATCGGAATCATTGAGTAAAGAGATGGTCCATTATACGGCGAGATCCCTATGTATAACGTTTGGAAACTAATCATGTTTTTTAAACGGTCATCTTTTATATACTTACTTAAGAATTGATCAGCAGTATCGAATGTTTTTAATTTCAACCCTTGCATTAACATAGAAGGATTATAAAAATCAGTTGGTTTACGGAATGGACTTTGTAAAAAGTGTGTTTTAGCAATTCTAAAACGTTTGTATATTTCTTGAAGATAAGCCATAAAACCTTCAACATCATCCGGATTAATCTCTTCAATCGTCTCAACTAATTTTATTAAATCAGTTGATATATCATAAGGGTTATCTATTTCTTCTTTAAAGTAAACACGGTACATCGGATCTACTTGCTCCATTGGAATATAATCATCTGGATCGCGACCACATAATTCAAAAACTTCTTTATACAACTCTGGCATCATCACAATCGTTGGTCCTAAATCAAATGTATAACCATCTTGCTCGATTTTATGCATTTTACCACCAGGCATGCTTTCTTTTTCAAATATCTCTACTTCATATCCTGCATGTTGCAAGCGAATCGCACTTGCTAATCCAGCTACTCCAGCACCAATTACATTTACTTTTTTACCCATTCCACAAAACACCTCTAGCATTCTTATTTTTTTATTAATTAATAGCACTATACACTTTTTTAACAACATTGTACAACCTTTCTTGAATTTACCGGTAATTACATTGAAAATAATGCTTTTTGTACAAGGTTATGTTATTATATAAAAAGATTCCTATAAAAGGGTGGACAATAATGAAGCAATTAGTAAAAGAACGCTATTATATAAAAGATGTTGCTAATCTAACTGGACTATCTGAACAATTAATTCGTAAATGGGAAAGCCGATATCAAATCGTTCAACCAAGTAGGCTAGATAATGGCTATAGAATATATACACATAACGACTTATTAACTTTAAAATCCGTAAAGGAATTACGGGATAAAAGTTATTCTATTAAAGATGCGATAGATATTATTGAAGAAAAAAAACAATTAGCTCAAAAAAAATATAATTTCATTCAAGTAGATGCAAGTCCATACGTTCCTAAACTTGTAGAGGCAGGTACTATTTATGATGAAGATCATTTAATGATATTACTTAAACAGGCAAATCAGCAATATGGTTTAGATTTGTTTTTATTAAACACTATACAACCTTTCCTACAAAAAGTGGGCGCTTTATGGAAAAGTAAAGAATGGGACGAAAGCCAGGAAACAATCTCTAGTTTAGTCGTACGTGATTTTTTAACACAAATCAGTCGAAATTTTACTAATAATATAGAGGCACCTCAGGTACTTGGTCTTTGTTTACCTCATGAGCATCATGAGATACCTCTACAAATATTATTGTTACAATTAAAAATGAAAGGTTGGAGTACAACGAGAGCTTCTGCATCTCCTAAGTTCTCATCTATTGAACAGCTGATTAAACGTATCAAGCCAGAAAAGGTATTATTATCAGGTTCAACACTAACACCTTTTAAAAAAGACCCCCATTTGTTAGAGAAATTAGATAATCTAGCAAAGAGGTATCCTAATATTGTTTTTTACATTGGTGGTTCAGGAGTTTGGAAATATACAGAAGTAGATAAACCGAAACACTTAAAAGTTTCTTATACAATCAATGATATATTATAATAATTATGAGGAGGAAAGAATATGAGAATTTATTTACTTGGTGCTACTGGACGAGTAGGCCAAAAGATCTTACAAGAAGCATTAAACGATGGCTATCAGGTGAGCGTTTTAGTTCGTTCGAAAGATAATTTGAACGCCCAATCTGATTTACTTACAATTTATGAGGGTAATGCTTTAAATGAAGCAGATATTATGAGGTCAATGTCTCATTCTGATGTAGTAATCAGTGCTTTAAACACAGATAAAGATAATGTCTTATCTAAAAGCATGCCTTTAATCATCAAGGCAATGGCTTATTACAAATTAGATCGCATTATTACAGTTGGAACAGCTGGAATTTTAAATAGCCGCACTGAACCTGATATTTATAGATTTCAATCGAGTGAATCAAAACGAAAAACTACAACGGCTGCAGAAGATCATTTAGAAGCTTATCTTATACTAGAAAAATCAAATCTCAATTGGTCAGTTGTTTGTCCCACTTATCTGCCTGATGGTGATAAAATTGGCGGATATCGTACAGAAGTAGATTTTTTACCAGAAGGCGCTAAAAGAATTTCTGTTGATGATACAGCAAGTTTTGCCTATTCTTTATTATTTCAAGAT
>RCNJ01000665.1_pt1 | contig 10664 bp, 14 predicted proteins | sample 2041171 | NCBI WGS metagenome assembly RCNJ01 (sample SAMN09708213, study PRJNA481090) | feces metagenome | biome: feces | host: Pygoscelis adeliae | place: Antarctica: Rookery Lake | collected 2010-03-01 | reverse complement strand
CTGGGCATGCGCCAGCGTCTTGGCATTGCCAATGCGCTGCTGGGTGACCCACAAGTGCTCATTCTTGATGAGCCTGTCAACGGGCTAGATCCCACCGGGATCCGATGGATGCGCTCACTGCTGCGCGACTTCGCGGGCGAAGGCGGCACCGTCCTGTTGTCGTCCCACCTGCTGATGGAAATGGAAGCGGTCTGTGATGACCTGGTTGTCATAGGTAGTGGTCGCATCATTGCGCAAGGCAGGCAGGAAGATCTCTTAGCGGTTCCCGGCACTGTGGTCGCGAGCTTTGACGATGCATCCCTCGCTGCGGAGCTCGCCTGCGGTGGCTTCGCCGTGCAAGCGCACGCCGGTGGCGGCTTGGAAACGAACGCAAGCCAAGAGGACGTCGGCCGGATGGCGCTCGCAGCACACATCGTGCTGACGAGCCTAACCAAGTCCAGTAAGCACGGTCTTGAAGACTTCTTCTTCCAGCTCACCAATGAGCACAGTCGCCAGGAGGTGGCAGCATGACCGCACTGCTTGAGAAAAACCCGGCCTCTAGCGCCGTCGTGTCCAGCTCCAAACTGACCCACGGCATTCCGTTCACCAGGCTGTTCCACGTGGAGCTCCGCAAGCAACTCAACACTCGAGCCGGGCGCGCGCTCCTCGCCATCATTGGAACTGTCACGGTGCTGGTGCTGACCGGAATGGTCGTCGTCAGGGACACCGCGGAATTGAATCTGATGGCTTTGTTCGACGCCGCGCTGCTGCCACAGATGGCGATTTTGCCAGTGCTTGGCGTTCTGGCGATGACCAGCGAATGGTCGCAACGCACCGGACTGACAACGTTCACCCTGGAAAGCCGTCGTTCTCGCGTAATTGGTGCGAAAATTGCCAGTGCTCTTGCCTTGGGTGCCCTGGTGCTGGTTGTGACAATGGCGCTCACCGCAATTGCAAATCTCTTCGCGCAACTGCTCCGAGGTGCGTCCGGTGGATGGAGCCTGGATTGGTCACTTCTCGGCGGCTTGGGCCTGATGGAAATCATTGTGATCACCCAAGGACTCGCGTTCGGTTTGCTGCTGTTGAACACCCCCGCGGCGCTCGTCACCTATTACGTGCTGCCAACCGTGTGGACGGTGCTGCTCGGGGTCGTGAGTTGGTTTGAGCCAGTCCGAGAGTGGCTCGACCTGACCACGGCAAGCACTGCACTCATGGAACTTACTGAAATGGGTGGCACAGAGTGGGCAAAACTCCTTGTGACCGTCGCGATCTGGGTGGCACTGCCCCTGGCGCTTGGCACGCTGCGCGTGCTGCGCCGAGAGGTGAAGTAACGCGAAGACGAGGGGTCTATTACCTGGTTTTGCTGATGGGTAGAAGCGCCACTATGCCGCCAAGGAACAGGACAATCGACGTGATGCTGAGAAGGATCGCACCGGCCCCCAGGGTAAGGAAACTCACTTCATTGAAATTGTGCATCGTCACGAAGCCGTCATACATGCCGAGGGTGCCAGCGGTGATTCCAAGAATGCCAACCGTGATGCGCGCCCACTCCTCGCGCAGCAGCATGGCAATTGCGAAGAGTAAGACCAACCCCATGGCGGTGAGAAGCATGATGCCCTCGACCGCAGCGAAGAGGTTTTCTATTGAAAAACCCAGGCTGAGGGGTGAGAAATAGTTAAGGCTGGTCGACTCGCCGTACAGAGATATTGTGCCGAGTGGTAGGAAAAGACTGATGATCCCGAGAACAGCTGAGCCGATCAGGGTGAGTCCGGCCCGCTTCCGCCACTGCGCTGCACTGGACACTTGCCGGACGCGTTCTGCGGCGTCTGCGGCCAATGTCTCCTCACTGGAGGGGGCCGTGAACTGCCGCCTGATCCAGAACGTTAACTCCGCAGGGCAATTCGGGTGCTTAAGGATTGCTTCCCAAAGGTCGGGGCGGGCCCTGGCAATCTGCTCCAGCATCATCGGGCGGATCTCTGGGTCGTCAAGTTCTGCGACGGTGTAACTCGATGGCACGCGTTCAAGCATTATTTGCCCCCTTCGTTACAGGGTGAGCCCCCGGCTTAACTGCAGTAAGAATGGCGCTATGTCTACCGTCAGCTGAGATAGTCAAGAACGGGTCTGCTGGGTTGCAGCGTCACCAGGGCAGCGAGGAGCAGCACAGTCTCGGTGGCGCCAAGGAGGACCGCGCCGACGCCAAAAGAAGCGCCGCTTGAACCACTCAGATTGGATATCGTGCTGAAGCCATCGATCATCCCGATAACGCCCACGAGCATTCCGCCGATGCCTACCGTGATCCGCGCCCAATTCTTATGAGTCAGGATTAAGACGCCTGTGAAGCCAATTAAGGTGAGCATCAGAAACAGGAGAATCAAACCTTCTCCGCCGGCTTGCCTGGAAAAGTAGTTCACACTAATCGAGCGACCGTATGCGGCAGCCGAACCAATGGGTAGGAACAGGCTGATAATCCCGACGACGGTAGCTGCCGCCAGCGTGAATTGTGCCCACGTCGTTACTGGATGCTGCTTTGATTTTAGGGCTCTCACCGGCTGATTCTGGCTCGATGGCGCGCGCTCAATCATGTGTAACATTTCCCCCTTGCAACGTTAAGTCCCCCGGCTTAGTTGCCGTGCGTGCCACCCCCCGCAATTGATGATTCCCCTGACGCGATGATGGTGGCAGCGACGTTGACGTTACACGATTGCAGCGCTTCAGACGCGTTGAGGGAGCGCCGGGATGACGTAATCGCGCAGTAGCGGCGCAAGATCTTGCCGGGCGGAAGCCATGTGGGGGTCAAGCCAGACCAGCTCGGCAATTTCGGCCCGAGCCTCGGGGGCGTCGTCAGGAAGGTTGGCCACATACACCGTGCTGCGGATCTGCGTGTTGGCTTCGTTCGCCGCCGGGCTGAGCCACTCGCCAAGCAGGCGCAGATCCGTGGACCGCAACTCAAAACCAATCTCTTCGCGCACCTCGCGGACCGCTGCCGCAAGCGGCGTCTCCCCGACATCCAGCTTTCCGCCGGGCAGCATGAACTTCTCAGTGCCGCGTTTACGGACGGTCAGTACTCGGCCGTCGTCGTCTTGAAAGCAGACTGCAGCAATGATCAGGGTGGTCAGCGTGGAAGTCATCGAAGTTGAGTCTACGGATGTGGCTGAGCAGCGCTTAATTCTGCTGCTTTGTTTTCGATTGTTTCGTCGGGCGGACCGTCGGGACATCTCCCACAATTGGGATCGGGTGGCGGTGCAATGGGAAGCCGTACCGAGTTGCGAGCCCCGTAAAAGTGGCGAGGCGGTTACGCGAACCAACGAGGCCCATGATGTGCACGAACAACCACGCCAGCCAGGCAATCGGTCCGCTGAGTTGGATTTTATCGAACACCTGCGTGATGGCTGCCCCTCGTCCGATAACCGCCATCGTGCCTTTGTCGAAGTAACTCAACGGCTCGGTGCCTTTGCCGGAGATGAGCGCATCAATATTGCGGGCAATCTGCTTACCCGACTGGATGGCTGGCTGGGCCAACTGGGGGAGTTCGGCAGGGGAAACAGCAATGTCACCGGCAGCAAAAATGCGGGAATGCCCCTCCACCCGCAGGTCAGCACCGACGCGGATTCGCCCAGACTTTCCGCGCGGCAAACCCCACTCGTCAACTTCCTCATGCGGAGCAACGCCCGTGGACCAAATAGTGATGTCTGAGCGCATAGTGCTGCCGTCGCTGAGTACGACGTGATCCGGGTGCACCTCAGCCACGCCACGGCCCATGCACAAGGTGACGCCGCGCTTCTCTAACTGCTTGGCCGTGTATTCGCGCAGGCGTGGCTCGAAGGTTTTCAACAGCTCATCACCACGCTGGATGATTTTGACATCAAAAGGATCCCCGGAGATCTCCGGGTAAGCAGGGCGCAAACCTGCATCGCGTAGTTCTGCCAGTGCACCCGCCACCTCAATACCAGTGGGGCCACCGCCCACGATGTTGACGTGCAGACCCTGGTGCTGTGAATTCTGAGCGGCCGCCTCTTCCAGCCGAACAAACAGTTCATCGCGAATGCGCAGGGCCTGGGACCGTGAGTACATGGGCAGCGCGTGTTCCTTCGCGCCGGGGGTGCCAAAGAAGTTCGTGGTGACACCGTTAGCCACCACGAGGTAGTCATAAGAAACTTCCTGGTCGTTCAGCAGTCGAACCGTGCGGGCCTGCGCATTAATTCCTACCAAGTGCTCGTGCAGTACTCGCACGTTCTTCTGCTTGAGTCGCAGCCCGCGTAAAAAGTACGTGACGTTGCCCGGGTTCAGTCCGCCGGTCGCAACTTGGTAAAGCAGCGGTTGGAAGGTGTTGTACACCCGCCGGTCGATCAGGGTGATGCGCACCTTGGTGCGCTTGAGTGCTTGCACAACGGCAAGCCCAGCGAAGCCGCCGCCAATGACGACGACGTGGGGGAGCGAATCGGCTCTGGGCACGAGGATCCTTCCAGATCGTTGGCAGAACATCTTTCATCGTGCCATGGTCACCGCGAACTGGCAGTGGGACCGAGGTTTCTGCGCATGTCTACGCCCCAGCGAAGAACGCGCCAATGGCACGGGTAATCCCGGCGACGTCGTCTGCGTGGCACAGTTCTCGTGCCGAGTGCATGGACAGCAATGGAATGCCGACGTCGACGGTACGGATGCCGAGTCGGGTCGCTGTCAGCGGCCCAATGGTTGATCCGCAGGGCACATTGTTGTCTGACACGAACTCCTGGAATGGGACGCCACCCTGCTCACACGCCCGGCGCCACAGCGCTGCGCCGTGCGCATCACTGGCGTACCGCTGATTTGCGTTGATCTTCAGCAGTGGACCGCCGCCCAGCGCCGGCTGGTTGGCGCCGTCGTGTTTTTCCGCATAGTTCGGGTGCACCGCGTGCCCTGCGTCAGCCGACACACACCACGACCCGGCGAACGCTTGTAAGCGCTCCGACTCCGTGCCGCCCACAATGCGGGTCAGCACATCAGCCAAGAATGGCCCAGCCGCCCCGGACCGGGTTTCGGAGCCCAACTCTTCATGGTCGAAGGCCGCCAGCACACTGATGTGCGCGGCGTCCGGCGCGTCGTCGGACTGGCTACCAAGTGACTCCGCTGCTTCCAACAGCGCGCACAAGCCGGCGAATACTGACGACAAGTTGTCCATTCGCCCCGCCGCAAACAATTTATTATCCGCACCGAACAGCCGCGGCTCCTGTGAATCGACGGTCAAAATGTCGTACCCAGCCACAGACTCGGCTGCCACCCCAGCAAGCGTGGCAAGATGCCCGACGACGCCCGCACCCTCAGGCCCCGCATCAGTCAGCACCCCCAATACCGGCGTCGTATGCCGCTGCCGGTCAAGTTTCAACCCGTTGTTCGCGTCCCGGTCTAAGTGAATGGCCAACTGCGGGATCCGCGCAAAGGGGCCCGTACGGACCAAATGCTCCGTGCCATCAACCAGTACCAACCGTCCTGCGAACTCCAGTTCGCGGTCCAACCACGAGTTCAACAGGGGACCGCCGTACACCTCGACTCCGGCCTGCACCCAGCCGTGCTTCACCACTGTGGGTTTCGGTTTGAGCTTGAACCCGGGGGAGTCCGTGTGCGCGCCCAACACTCGCAGCGGCGTCGTCGGACCTGCGCTCGCGGGCTGCACCCACGCAATGACGCCGCCGTCGCGCATGACGAACGCGCGTTGTGCACCGTCGTCGTCTGACCAGGTTCGGGACTCGTCCAGTTCGACAAAGCCGGCGGCGGTGAGTTGCCGGCCGACCTCCGCAGCAGCGTGGTACGACGAGGGTGAGGCCTGGATGAAGTCAGCGAAGTCCGACATGTGCGCGGGGGAGTCAGTCATACCCTCTATCCAAACACTTTCGCGCCGTGGTTCCGATTCCGCGCCGTGGTCTGGACCCCGTCGCAATGGTCCGAGTGGGCCGGTGTCGCTCAGCGCAGGAGTGCCAGGAAGCCGACGTACGCCAGGGTGCCCAGCAGAATGCTCAGCAACGCACTGCGCCGCCATAAGTGCAGCCCTGCGGTGAATACCAGCGCGCCCAACTCGGCGGCGCCGTACGGGGCGACGTCGAGCCGGGTGTCTCGCAGGGTGTACACCACCAAAATCAGCATGATGCCAACGGGTAAGTGCGCCCCCAGGTAGAGCACGGCCTTTGACTCACGCAGCCGGTCCAGGATCAGGAACGGCAGCGCACGCAGAGCGAAGGTGACCGCAAAAATGATGAGCAGAGCCGCAAGAATGTAACCGTTACTGGGCATCAGCCACCTCCGGTCCCACGCCGTCTGGAGCTTGTCGGCGGCTCCACACAAACCGCACCAGCAGCGTCAGCACAAACAAACTCATCGCGGCCACCAACATGAACCCCCGCGGCACCGCAACCAGCGCCACCAAGGCACACAAGAAGGCGAGGATCGGCGTCGGAACGTCCCGCGAGACGCGCTGCGCGTCGATTGTGAGCACCACAAAGAGCGCAGTCAACGCAAAACCCACCCCCGGGATCTCCCCGGGCAGCAGCGAACCCGCCAGGGCGCCCACCACACCCCCGGCCACCCAGTACGTCTGGCACAGAGCCTGTGTCCACAGAATGCGTGCGCTCGACAAGGAGCCCGGGGTGCGCGTGGCCGTCAGCGCGTAGGCCTCATCTGTCAGTGCATACATCGCGTAAGTGCGCCCCAACTTTCCGCGCACCTTATGCAGCGGGAACGACAACGCGTAGAACACGTGCCGAAAGTTCACCAGGAACGCCGTCGCGGCAACTGACGCCAGCGGCGTCAGCGCAACAAGCAGGCCGATGGCCAGAAATTCCAAGGAGCCCGCGTAGATCAGCACGGAAAACACTGGCGTCCACCACCAGGCAAAACCCGACTGCACCATCAACACACCAAAGGCCAACCCCAAGGGCACCAACCCAAAGCCCACAGCGACAGTGTCGCGGAAGGCCGCCGGAAAGGCGGGATAGGTGGGTTCGTCAAGCACCCGCATACGGTAGCCCACTGGCAAACCGATACCCTCAAACGGTGCCCTCGTACCGCGTGATTGCCACCATCGGGATGCTGCGCCCCGGAACGAACCCCGAATCAGTGCTGCCCACCGCGGCGCACGCGGGCCGGGAACTGACCACAGTGGAAGCTTCAGACATCGGTGTGGTGCGCGGCGAAGCCCGCATCACCATCCGGTTCACTGCCGACGACGACGATGCAGCGTTCCGCATTGCCAACCACGTGTGCGCAGTCACCGGAGGAATCGTCGAAATTACCGGACAAGCGGTGAAGCGGCGTTATGGCGGCCGGTGGTACCCCGTCAGGCCGGGAGGTCCGCCACCCTCGCTCCGATCTCAACTGCCGTGAGCTCACCAGAACTCTGAGCAGCAAGGGCCGCATCCAGTGCAGCGCACTGGTGCCGCGGCACCAGCAGCGTAAACAGGACGCTCGCACCGTACTCAATGCCATCAAGTCGGGATTCGTTGGAACTGAGCCAGTCGCGTAAGAAGTGCTCAATGCGGCCTGCCTCGGCGTGCGGCGCCTCAAGAAGCAGTTCCTGCATCCGCACCCGACGCACAATCCGCGCTTCATCCAGCGCGCCACTCACCGAGCCGGAATACGCTCGGACCAAACCACCCGCACCGAGCATGATCCCACCGAAATACCGAGTAACGACGGCGACGACGTCCGTCATGTGCCGCTGACGCAACACCTCCAGCATGGGGATCCCTGCAGTTCCGGATGGTTCGCCGTCGTCATTGGAACGTTGCTGATCCGCTTCGCTGCCCACAATGAGCGCCACACAGTTGTGCCGCGCGTCCCAGAACTCTTTTCGCACCTGCGCGACGACGTCGTCTGCTTCGGCAACGGTGCGCACTGGAGTTAGCCGGGTAATGAACCGCGACTTCTTGATGACAATTTCGTGCACCACTGGGTTTGCGATTGTCGAGGGCAACGCCGCGGACGATTCGCTGGACCGAACTGCAGTGGGCATAGGTGGCTTTACGCTCCGGCGCGCAGTTCGCTAACGGGAACCTGCAACTCGTTGCCCGCAACCGGGGCCATTGCCGCAATGAGACTGTCCAGCACTGTGATGGCGCGCTGCGCCCCCGCCGGGCCGACGTGCTGGATCGCGGCGTCAGTTGCACGGATCTGCACCGCCTCTGCCTGGCTGAGAATTGACCGACCAGCAGCAGTGAGAATCAGAGCCACGGCGCCATCCTTGGTGTGCTCAACACTCAGCAGACCACTGGTCGCCAGGGATTGTGCAGTAGCGAGAACCGCTTCCGTTTGCAGGCCCACCAAGCGCCCGATGCGACGCGGGTGCGACTCGCGGCCCTCCAGGGCCCGCAGCACCATGAACTCTGACCGGCGCAGCCCGCTTTCGGCCTCAACCATGCGGACCATGGACTCAGACAACTGCTGGAGTTGCTCAATGCGGTCCAGCAACTGCAAAGTAAGGGCAAAATCGCCCGGGGCAGAAATGTTGGGCTGGGTACGGATGTCGGACCGGATCTGTTCTGGGGCCCGCCGGGCAACGGAATTGGCGGCAGCAGCCGGAGCGGGCCGTGGCACAACGGAGTCAACGGGGGGCACTGCAAGGGTCATGCCAGCCATTATGTCAGGGGAGGCTGAGCGTCGCCTGTTAACCGACTCATCTATGGACGACGGACCAAGACGACAAGTCTGCTGCAGCATCCGTGGCTGGTTTCTCCGGTCCAGTGAGCATAGAAGCAAGAATGAACGTCACGCTCAACAAAAAGGCCGCGGTGCCCATCGCCATGCCAATGAACGCCATGCGGCGGTTAACGCGCGGGGACTTTAGTGCAAAAAATCCGACGATGATCGTCATGATCGCCATCGTGGTGCCAAATAGAAACACCCAGAACATCGCCAAAGCCGCGGAACCGAAGATCACCGAGACACCGCCCAGCACCGACTTCGGACGATTGTCCACCGGCTCGGGTGGTGGCAGCGGAGTGGGCGGGTTGAATTCACCGCGCTGCACCTGATCGGCAACGTCATCTACGGTGCCCAAGCCATCGAGAATCCGCACAAAGTCCAACGGCGTTGCCGGCCGGCCGAGCGAAAGCACGGACCCGTCGATGTAGGTGCGCACCTCACGGAGCGTCCCAGGTTGCTGCGCCGTCTGCCTGGCACTGAGTTCATCGGCTAACTCAGTGAGATAACGCTCTGCAGCGGGAGAAACATGTGGCTGGCGCCGTGCATCAGACATAACTGTTCCTTTGTGGAGCTTAAGTGTTCAAACCAGGCATTCAGGCCAGATTGAGCATCTGCCGGATCGCCCGGGCCAGACCATCATCGGTGTTGGAGTCCGTCACCCACGATGCGCGCGACTTCACCGCATCCGAAGCGTTAGCCATGGCAACAGACTGACCTACAACGTCAAACATACCCACATCATTGGGCCCATCTCCCGCAGCAGCGGCGTGCGCCACCGGAATGTCCAAGTCGGCGCACAGCGCCAGCAGTGCATGGGACTTATCTGCTTCTGGTGCGGTGATCTCTAAGTAGTGCTCCCCGGAGAGGTGCCCTACTGCGCCGTCGGGAAGGTTCGCTGCAATTCTCGGAGCTAAATCTGGGTCTTCGAGGCTCGGAGGAATCATGAGCTTGTGCGGGCCGAGAGCGTCAGGGCTCTCAAGTTGTGCGGGGCCTATTTGTCCGGTCGGCGTCACGTCGGTGGCGTGTGCTTCCCATTCGCCGTAGCGGTCCCACCGGGAATAGAACCAGTCTTCACCGTCGTACCAATTCACGGTTGATCCAGCGTCCATGGCGCTACGTACGACGGCACGTGCCACGTCGAGGGGGAGTCGGGTTTGGTGCAGGATGCGCAGTTTGTCGTCGGGGGTGTACTGGCCAACAAGTGCGCCTTGGAACGAAATAAAGGGGCCCGAATGAATCGTGCCGAGCTCTTCAAGGAGGTGCTTCATGGCGAGCGGGCCTCGTGCTGAGGCCAGTACAACCGGCACTCCAGCATCACGAGCAGCATGGATGGCAGCGAGAGCTGCGGGTGAAATCGTGTGGTCGGACGTGAGTAATGTCCCATCCACATCAGAAAAAATTATGCGCGGAGCAGTCTGGGCGGTCATGCCCATGAGTCAAGCACGTCAGCCAGCAAGGTCTAATTCGAACCAAACAAGTTTGAGTGGATTGCCATCATTGAGCTGAACTGTGCCCCAATCGGTGGCGAGTTGGTCGACCAACGCGACACCCCGACCGCCCCGAGCTGAGGGGGGAGGATCAAGTACTACCGGAACGTCCTGTGCGCGGTCGTACACCTCAACACGAGCCTGGTCATCAGTGACCGTCAGGTGTAAAGACACAGGTGGGAGGGCATGTGACACGGCATTCGTGACTACTTCACTCACCAGCAGAATGAGCACGTCGAGCACGTGTCCATGGACGCCTGCAGCGCGAAAATGCTTTGTTGCCCAGTGGCGTGCTGGAGCTATTGCTCCGACTACAGGTTCGATCATCAATGCCTGTTGCACGCGAGTCCAATCTGTGAAGACGGCTGTGTGGTTCGCCCTTTGCATTATCAAGCGTGCGCTGGATCGGTCCCGCCCGCAACTCGGACACGCCCGAACACAGATTTCGCGGAATACTGCGAATTCGGGCATCATTCCTTAGGCTGGAAGTTCACCGCCCGCCCAACGGCAGGTGTTTAGCTGTCAACA
>RCNJ01000769.1_pt1 | contig 10665 bp, 15 predicted proteins | sample 2041171 | NCBI WGS metagenome assembly RCNJ01 (sample SAMN09708213, study PRJNA481090) | feces metagenome | biome: feces | host: Pygoscelis adeliae | place: Antarctica: Rookery Lake | collected 2010-03-01 | reverse complement strand
CCAAGTCCTAGAGAGGAGGCGTAATTAAAGATGCTACAAAAGTTATATGATTGGATTGATGACCGTGTAGACGTTACGCCTATCTGGCGAGACATTGCAGACCACGAGGTTCCTGAGCACGTTAACCCTGCTCATCATTTTTCAGCATTTGTTTATTGTTTCGGTGGTTTAACATTTTTCATTGTTGTTATTCAAGTTTTATCAGGAATGTTTTTAACAATGTACTATGTTCCAGACATTCAAAATGCTTGGGAATCAGTTTATTATTTACAAACGCAAGTGGCACATGGTCAAATCGTTCGAGGTATGCACCATTGGGGTGCTAGTGTACTTGTTGTAATGTTATTACTACATACTATGCGCGTGTTTTTCCAAGGTGCTTATAAAAAACCTCGTGAATTAAACTGGATGGTCGGAGTACTAATCTTCTTCGTCATATTAGGTTTAGGTTTCACAGGTTACTTACTACCTTGGGATAACAAAGCTTACTTTGCTACACAAGTAGGTCTTGAAATCGCAGAACAAGTTCCGTTTATCTTAAAAACATTATTAGCTGGTGATCCAACAATTGTTGGAGCTCAGACGTTGACAAGATTCTTTGCGATTCATGTCTTCTTCTTACCAGGTGCATTATTTGGATTATTGGCAGCACACTTTATATTAATTCGTAAACAAGGTATTGCTGGACCATTATAAGAGGAGGTAAAAACTGTGAAGAGAGGTAAAGGTATGAAGTATGTCGGAGATTCTCGTATAACTTCCGAGAAATCTTCTCAAATACCAAAAGATTATTCTGAGTATCCTGGACGTACAGAAGCTTTCTGGCCAAACTTCTTACTTAAGTAATTGGGTTTCTATGTTTATTAATTGCTGCACCACCGCCATTACAAGGTTTAGCTGACCCTACAGACGCGGCGTACTTGCCATTGCCAGACTGGTATTTCTTATTTTTATATGAGTTATTAAAATATGATTTTGCAAGTGGACCATATATTCTATTAGGTATTCTGACTTCTTCTTGCACCATTCTTAGATAATGGACCAGGTAGAAGACCACCAAAACGTCCGATAGCTGTAGCAATGATGTTACTAGGTTTAATTTCAGTTGGATGGTTAACGTATGATTCAGCTTCAGCTGTTGATTGGCAGCAGATAACTGAAGATAACCAACCTATTCGACCATCTGAGCAAACTGAAGTTGATGTAGATGATCCCGGTTATGCACGGTGATACATTAGAAGGTGGCCCTGCAGGTCCTGAATTAATTGGAACTGAGCACACTGCTGATGAAATTGCTGATATTGCACAAAACGGTATTGGCGATATGCCAGCTGATATGTTCACAGGTTCAGATGAAGAATTAGATGAACTTGTTGAATTTATGGAGTCGGCAATCAACGAAGAAGAATAAAAAATTAACACCTTTACCATTTATTGGTGAAGGTGTTTTTTTAATAAAATAAGTGAATGTAGGTGATAATTATTAAGTTAAAATATTTTTTTACACAAAAATCCTTTCTAATTTTATTATTTTTAATTAATTTATTTGGAACAATTTATGGTTACATATGGTACGAAAGTCAATTAGCAATTACACCACTTATTTTTATTCCCTTTGTTCCTGATAGTCCAACAGCAACATTATTTTTTACAATATTTTTGTTATTTTTTATATTTGGAAGAAATGTTCCATATGTTGAAGCTTTAGCAGTTACCTCGTTGTTCAAATATGGCGTATGGGCAGTAGCAATGAATCTTTTGACCCTTTGGGTTAACGGAGAGTTAGTTTGGCAAGGTTACATGTTAATTGCTTCTCATGGGGCAATGGCTATTCAAGGCTTATTGTATTTACCACATTATAAAATTAAATTAAAACATTTAACTGTTGCAGCTGTCTTTTTATTACATAATGAAATTATAGATTATGTGTTTGGAATGATGCCAATTTATTCATCATTATCTATGTATCAAAATCAAATAGGTTACTTTACATTTTGGTTATCTATATTCACCATCATATTAGTCTATCAATTACTTAAAAAGTACGGCACTGAGAAACTTTAATTGACCTTTACTGACTTTTTGACTATTATTTACTATGCAGAGTTTAAACGAAGTTAAAGGAGGTAATAACTATGTCTATAGGTTCATTTATAATTTATTTTGCTTTTTTAATGATTTTGCCTTTACTCGCTCAAAAGAAAGTGAAATCCACTTATAAGAAATATTCAAATGTATCTACATCGAGTATGAAAAATGGCGAACAAGTTGCACGTAAGATTCTAAATGATAACGGTCTTGATAATGTAAGTATAGAAGAAGTACAAGGTACACTTACTGATCATTATGATCCAAGAAGTAAAACGTTAAGATTGTCTAGTGAAAACTACCACGGGCACTCAATGGCCTCATCAGCGGTAGCAGCTCATGAAGTAGGTCACGCAATACAAGATGCTGAGGGTTATGCTTTTCTTAAATTTAGATCTGCATTAGTACCGCTAGCATCATTTGGTTCTAATAGTGCAATGTTTATTATAATAGCTGGAATTATTTTTTCTGCTAATAATTTAATTGGTTTAGGTGTTATATTTATGGCTTTTGCCGTTTTATTTCAATTAGTAACACTTCCTGTTGAATTCAACGCATCTTCAAGAGCAATGGATCAACTTGTAGCAACAGGTATCATTGTGAATGAAGAAGAACGCGATACTAAAAAAGTACTTAATGCGGCAGCACTTACTTATGTTGCAGCAGCAATGGTTGCAGTTGCAGAATTAATGCGTTTTCTATTGATGTTTTTAGGTAATCGAGATTAAAAAAGGACTGAAATTTCAGTCCTTTTATTCATTTAATGGCTTTTTATCTTCATCTAAAGTAAATCCTTCACCTAAAACTTCATGAACACTCGTGAATGTGATAAAGGCATGTGGATCAATTTCTTGGATAAGATTTTTTAGCTTCATCATTTCACTTTTGGGAACGACACAGTAAATAATATGGTGTATATCTTGAGTATAACCACCTGTTCCATCAATAATCGTTACGCCACGTTCTAATTTTTCTGAGATCCCTTGAGCTATTTCTGAATTTTGTTTTGAGATAATCATTGCTCCTCTTGCAGCATAGGCTCCTTCTTGGATAAAATCTATCACTCTTGCTCCGATATAAACAGCAAGTAATGTATACATACCTTCAACGTACTCTAAATAAGTAATAATTGAAGTGGATATAACAAGTAAATCAAATAAAAACATTGATCTTCCAATACTCCAACCTAAATACTTATTTACAATGCGAGCAAGGATATCAACTCCACCAGTTGTCCCACCGTTTCTAAAGACAATACCAAGTCCAACTCCGATAAATACACCTGCAAAAAGAGCGGCTAAAGTCATATCAGAATGTAAGGGAATAGGTAGGGTATATACTTGAAACACTGCTAAGAAAACTGAAACACTTAAAGTACCAATGATGGTATAAATAAATGTGTTTTTACCTAAATATTTTAAACCGATTAAAAATACAGGTATGTTTAAAATAATGTTTGTGATTGCTGGATTTAGGTCCCATATAAAATAAAGTAGAAGTGTAATTCCAGTAAATCCACCTTCACCTAAATTATTCTGCATGTTAAAATGAACAATTCCGAATGAGAATACTGCGGAACCAAAAATGATCAGTAGCGTATTTTTTAATTTGATATCTTTAAAAATATAATTCCACATCCTTTAATTTATTTTGTATATTAGTTATAATTAACTTGTTCGTATAAAATTATAAACGAAATATCCGTTTAATCAAGCTGATATTAAATAAATATCCAAAGGGTGAAAAGTAAGCAAAGTTAATATAGCATGTTATACTATTTGTATTTGATATAATTATAAAAACACATAATGGAGTGATGATCATGTCAATTAAAATAATTTTAGCTGGCCCAAGAGGAAAAATGGGAACATCAGCTGTTAATATGATTTTGAATAATGATAAGTTTGAACTTATAGCATGTTTAGATCATAAAAATGAAAATAAGACATTAAATGAAGTCTTACCTCAGTTTGATAAAAAAGTACCGATTTATACTAATATGGAAAAATTGTTTACGGATGTCAAAGCTGATGTCTTTGTTGATTTAACCATACCTGAAGTCGGATATAAACATACATTAGCTGCATTAGAAAATGGCTTACATCCTGTTGTAGGTACTTCTGGATTTTCAGAAGAAGAAATTAATACCTTAAGAAATTTAGCGAAAGAAAAAGAATTAGGAGCAATTATTGCGCCTAACTTTGCTGTTGGGGCAGTTTTAATGATGGAATTCTCTAAACAAGCTGCTAAATATTTTCCAGATGTTGAGATTATAGAAAAACACCATGATAATAAATTAGATGCACCATCAGGAACAGCTGTTAAAACGCTTGAACTAATTAAGGGTGTTCGAACAGAGAAATCACAAGGTCATCCAAATGAATATGAAGTCCTTAAAGGAGCACGTGGGGCAGAATCTGATGGCGTTCATGTACATAGTGTGCGCTTACCTGGCTTAGTAGCACATCAAGAAGTGATTTTTGGTGGTAAGAGCCAATTACTTACGATTAAACATGACTCTTTTGATAGAGAATCTTTTATGGATGGCATAGAGCTATCAATTAATGAGGTCTTAGATTTAAAAGAGCTAGTTTATGGTTTAGAACATATTTTATAAAAGTGGGTGTATAAATGAAAATAGCATTAATCGCACATGATAAAAAGAAAGCAGATATGATCAATTTCACGATTGCATATAAAGATGTTTTAAAAGAACATACACTTTCAGCAACAGGGACAACTGGGAAATTAATTGCTGAAGCGACTGATTTAGAAATTAAACGTTTTAAATCAGGTCCATTGGGTGGCGATCAACAGATAGGTGCACAAGTTGCAAATGATGAAATTGATATAGTTTTATTTTTTAGAGACCCACTAACAGCTCAACCTCATGAACCAGATGTGAGTGCATTAATGCGATTATGTGATGTTCATTTAATTCCATTAGCTACTAATATTGCAGCTGCTGAAATAATTATTCATGCTATTCAACGAGGTGATCTTCAATATAGATCACTCTATAATCAAAAAAACAAAAAGGATGACAGCTAATGTTGAAAATTGGAATCACTTGTTATCCAACAATTGGTGGATCGGGTGTTATAGCAACAGAATTAGGAAAACTTTTAGCAGAACAAGGAAATGAAATACATTTTATTACATCAAGTATGCCTTTTAGATTAGAATGTATTAACCCTGAAATATATTATCATGAAGTAGAAACGAGTTATTATCCAGTTTTTAAGCATCCACCATACGACTTAGCTTTAGCAGCAAAAATGGCTGAAGTGATTGATAGAGAAAAACTTGATATTCTTCATGTACACTATGCAATGCCTCATGCTATAAGTGCTATTTTGGCTAAAGATATCGCTGAACATGACGTGAAAATTATGACAACGCTTCATGGTACTGATATAACCGTATTAGGAATGGATAAAACGTTTAAACCAATGATTAAATATGCAATTGAAAAGTCTGATAAAGTAACAGCTGTTTCTAATGATCTTGCAAGACAGACAACAGAAGTGTTAGAAGTTGATAGAGAGATTGATGTTATTTATAATTTTGTAAATGATGCAGATTATTTCAAAAAAGATCGCGAATATTTAAAAGCTGAATACAATATAGCTGAAGATGAAAAAGTGCTCATTCATATATCTAATTTTAGAAAAGTTAAACGTGTGGAAGATGTGATTAAAACATTTGCTGCTATTAAAAAAGAAACGAAAGCAAAATTAATTTTAGTAGGTGATGGACCAGAGTCACCGACAGCATTCGATCTTGTTGATGAACTTAAAATAACGGACGATGTGATTTTTTTAGGTCGCCAGAAAAATATCAGTGATCTTATATCAATTTCAGATTTACTATTACTTATGTCAGAGCAAGAAAGCTTTGGTTTAGTGATTTTAGAAGCAATGGCTTGTGAAGTACCAAGTATCGGTACGAATGTTGGGGGAATTCCAGAAGTAATCACGCATGGCGAAACGGGTTATCTTGTTGAATTAGGAGATACAAAAACTGCTGCAAGACTTGCAATAGATCTTTTAAACGATCCAAATAAATTAAAAGATATGAAACAAGCGGCTTATGAAAGAAGTAAAACAAAATTTCACTCAGAAACAATTGTTAATCAATACTTAGATTTATATAAAGATGTTCTTATTACAGAGTAGGAGTCTAAGAAAATGTTAGATCAACCATTTAAAGAAGCTAATTCAGTTATTCAAACCATAAAAAAGCACGGATTTTCAGCCTACTATGTCGGTGGCTGTATTCGTGATTATTTATTAGATATAGAAATAAATGATATAGATATTGCAACTTCAGCATTGCCTGAAGATATTCAAAAAATATTCCCAAAAGTCATCCCAGTCGGCATTGACCATGGAACAGTGTTAGTAAGACATAATAACGTGTCATATGAAGTAACGACATATAAGGAAAGTACTACCTACCTAGAAAAAGAACTACCTATAAGTATTAAAGATGATTTAAGCAGAAGAGACTTTACAATCAATGCACTCGCTATGAATGAATCAGGTCAAATGATGGATTTATTTAATGGTGAAGCTGATATAGAAAATAAAGTAATTAAAACAGTTGGATCTCCAATAGAGAGGTTTAACGAAGATCCGTTACGGATTATTCGTGCCTTAAGATTTTCAAGTCAATTTGGGTTCAATATAGAAGATGATACACTCATGACAATGAAAGAATTAAAACCAAAAATATCTCAACTATCGACTGAACGCATCACAACGGAAATGATTAAGTTCTTTACAGGAAACAATATTAATCATGGTTTAAACTACTTATTAATAACTGAGATTTATAAAGAATTACCCATTTTAAAAGAAAACCAAGAGTTGATTAAGTCCTTACCTGAAAACATAAAAACCTTTAGCCGTTTTAGTGAAGTGATTAGCTATTTTCATTTAATAGATGAGAGTATCTCGATTAATCAATGGGTAAAAGCTTGGAAAGTATCTAATCTAATAAAAAAAGAAACGGTAAATTTAGTTGCCTCATTAAAGAATTATGAGCATAATGGGATAAATGTTTTATTGCTTTATAAGTTAGATCGAAATTTGATTGATTCATTTATCTTTGTTTTAAATCTCTATTTCCAAGTAGAATTTAAATATGAAGATGTACTCAGTAAAAAAGATGCATTAATAATTAGTTCACGCCAAGATTTAGCTATAGACGGAAATGATATTACTAAATTATTTCCTCATCTTACAAAAGGAAAGTGGATTGAAGATTTAATGAAAGAAATAGAAAAAGAAGTGCTCTATAAACGATTAAATAATAATAAAAACACAATAAAGGAATGGATTAGATGCAATCGACTCGAAATAAATTAATTAATTTATTAGCAGAAGGATCTATAAAAGAAGAGTTTATTTCTGGTCAATTACTTTCAGAAAAATTAGATATTTCAAGAAGTGCTATATGGAAACATATGAATGAGTTAAAAAAAGATGGTTATGTTATCGAAGGGGTCTCACGCAAAGGATATAGAATAATTAGTTATCCTGATAAATTAAGTGAAAACACAATAAAGTGGGGCCTCGACACTAAATGGCTCGCTCATCATATTATCCATAAAGAATCCGTAGAGTCGACACAAAAATTAGCTCATATTGCTGCACTTGATGGTGCTGAACATGGCACAATAGTGATAGCTGATGAACAAATAAGTGGAAAAGGTAGAGGAGATCGATCTTTTCATTCTAAAAAAGATGAAGGTATCTGGATGAGTTTAATATTAAGACCAGATATCTTGCCTTATGAAGCACCACAATTAACACTTTTAGCTGCAACGATTTTAGCACAAGTATTTGATCAGTATGAACATGTCAGTCCGCAGATAAAATGGCCAAATGATATTTTGATAAATGGAAAAAAAGTTTCTGGCATTTTAACAGAAATGCAAGCTGAACAAGATAAAGTGTCGTACGTCGTTATTGGAATAGGTATTAATGTCAATCAAAAGTCAGCTAGTTTCCCTGAAGAGCTTCAATCAAAAGTAACGTCGCTAGGCATTGAAAAAAATGAAACCATCGATATAACTAAACTTATTCAAAAAATTATTCAATCATTTGAAGAAAAATTTGATTTATATTTAGAACACGGTTTTCCTAATGTTAAAACAACCTGGGAAAAATATGGTTTTAGAATAAATGAACAACTAGAAATAAAAACAAGTCGTGAAACATGGCTTGGTAAATTTTTGGGGATTGCTGAGGACGGAGCTCTCTTAGCTGAAAGAGACTCAGGTAAAGTAGAAAAAGTTTATTCTGCTGAAATATCATGGTTTTAATAGGAGGAGTTTATTCTAATGTTAATGAATAGAGATTTTCTTAAAATGAAAGCAAATGATGAAAAAATGGTTATGGTTACTGCTTATGATTATCCATCTGCAAAACAGGCAGAGGAAGCTGAAGTAGATATGATTTTAGTGGGAGATTCGTTAGGAATGGTCGTTTTAGGTTATGATTCAACGACTGAAGTAACTATAGATGATATGACACATCATGCTAAGGCAGTAAGACGTGGAGCACCAAACACTTATATGATTGTTGATATGCCATTTATGTCTTATCATGGTTCGATAGATAACTCAGTCGAAAATGCGCGTAAGGTCTTTCAAACATCAAATGCTCAAGCACTTAAATTAGAAGGTGCTTCAAAAGAAAACTTAGAATTAACGAGACGTCTAACAGATGGGGGTATCCCGATTGTAGGTCATATCGGATTAACACCGCAAACATTTAACGTCCTAGGTGGTTACCGTTTACAAGGTAATGATGCAGATACTTCTAATCAATTATTAGAGCAAGCAAAATTACTTGAAGAAAATGGTGCACAAGCATTAGTGTTAGAATGCATTCCCAAAGAACTCGCAACAATTATTACGAATGAATTAACGATACCTGTTATTGGAATTGGTGCAGGTCTTGATTGTGATGGGCAAGTCCTTGTCTATCATGATATCTTACAATATGGTGTCGATAGATTACCCAAGTTTGTAAAAACTTATGCTGATTTTAATGAACTTGGTGTAACAGGAATAAAAGATTACGTTTCAGATGTTAGAAATAAAACATTTCCAACAGAACCCTATACTTATAAAATGAAAAATATTGACGATTTACCAAAAAAATAAAGTAGGTAGTTTAATGAAAATTATTGATAATATAACTGATATGAAATTAGAACTTAATCATCATAAACAAAAATCAATTGGATTTGTACCAACTATGGGATTTTTACATGAAGGTCATTTATCATTAGTGGATGAATCTGTTAGAGAAAATGAGTTAACTGTGATGAGTATTTTTGTGAATCCTCTTCAATTTGGTCCAAACGAAGATTTCGATACTTACCCAAGAGATGCTGATCGTGATGCGGAATTAGCAAAAACACATGGTGTAGATATTTTATTTATGCCGACAACAGAAATAATGTATCCTAAAAAATTAACTTTTTCACTTAAAGTAACAGAAAAAGCAGATGTATTATGTGGTAGGAGTAGACCAGGACATTTTGATGGCGTTGTAACTGTTTTATTAAAATTATTTAATATCATTCAACCTACAAATGTTTATTTTGGCATGAAAGATGCTCAGCAACTTGCAATCGTACATGCTTTTGCTGAACAATTTAATCTACCAATTAATATAATCGGTTTAGCGACAGTAAGAGAACCATCAGGACTTGCAAAAAGTAGCCGTAATGTTTATTTATCAGATGAAGAAAAACATTTAGCAAAATCATTACAAATAAGTTTAAATTATGGAGCAGAATTAATTAAGGCTAGAGAATATAATGTCAAAAATATCTTAGATAATGTGCGAGCTAAATTTTACGCATCCAATAATGTTGAATTTGAATATTTAGAGTTACTAAGTTATCCAGAGTTAGAAGAAGTAACAGAAATTGAGTCCACTGTCGTTTTAGCAATAGCGGTTAAATATAATCAAGCAAGATTAATTGATAATTTAATTATTGATAAAAACGGAGATATACTAACCAAATTTAATTAAAGGGTGATAAAAATTGATGAGAATAATGATGAAATCAAAAATACATTGTGCAACAGTTACTGAAGCAAACCTTAATTACGTTGGTAGTATAACGATTGATGAAAACTTATTAAATGAAGTTGATATTTTAGCCCATGAAAAAGTTCAAGTTGTAAATAACAATAATGGCGAACGATTTGAAACCTATGTTATTGCAGGAGAGCGTGGATCAGGTGTTGTTTGCTTAAATGGTGCTGCTGCAAGATTAGTTCAGAAAGATGATGTTGTGATTATTATTGCTTATGCAAGTCTTAATGAGTCAGAACTAACGACATTTAAACCGAAAGTAGCACTTGTCGATCAAAATAATAAAATAAGTAAATTACTTAATCAAGAACCTCCATTAACTGAAGCAGAAATGATTATAAAGTAAGAGAAAAAAGTGAGGCAATCATGTCTAAATATATTGTATTTGATTTAGAAACAATCTACTTAGCAGAAAAAAGAATAAATAAAATAATTGAAATAGGTTTTTTAATTA
>RCNJ01000664.1_pt1 | contig 10735 bp, 8 predicted proteins | sample 2041171 | NCBI WGS metagenome assembly RCNJ01 (sample SAMN09708213, study PRJNA481090) | feces metagenome | biome: feces | host: Pygoscelis adeliae | place: Antarctica: Rookery Lake | collected 2010-03-01 | reverse complement strand
AATTTTAACATAGGAAATGCTTAATTCATCATCATTAGTGATTACTGTAAAAAGAGTCGGTAGTACCGAAGAAATATATCCTTCAATTATTTCTCCCTTTTTTAATTTATCTATTAAATCTAAGCTTATATAATTAGCTAGCATAATCATTCCTCAATTCTTTAAGCATTTCCTATGTTAAAATTATCAGCTATTTCTATTAAAAAGTCAACCACATTATTATAGCATTTTCATTATTATCACCATAATATTTCGGTCTAATACCTGCTTCCATAAATCCATGTTTCTTATAAAGGTTTCTTGCAGCTATATTACTTTCTCTAACTTCTAGAGTCATACTAATTAAATTTCTTTTTTTGCAAACCTCTATTAGTGCCTTAAGTACCTCACTACCTACACCTTTTTCTCTAAAACCTTTTTTAACCGCAATATTAGTAATATTTCCTTCATCTATTATAAGCCAAACTCCACCGTATCCTACAATTTCATCATCAATTATCGCAACTACATATCTAGCAAAACTATTTTTAAATTCTTTTTTAAAGGATTCAAGAGACCAAGGTACTGGAAAACACTGTCTTTCTATTTCTAAAACTTCTTCTACATCCGCTTTTGTCATAGCACGAACTGTAATCATGATTGTTTCCTCATTTTTTCATCTAGTTCTCTTTGAGCTTGTGTTTCTCTTAAATATTCTGGAGTTAATTCAAAATAACTCAGAGTTTCCCCATTTTCAATTTTGTCTTTTGCAATTTCTCCTACAGATGAAGCTCTTGCTATGTTCAAGTTTTTAGGTGTGAAATATGCTCTATCTCCTAACACATCTATTATTTTTTCTCTATAAGCATTCATTCCGTCACCTATAAATATAATATTTTCTTTCTTTTTATCTAATATATCTAAAATTTCATCCATCTCAATTACATCTTGATCTAGAACTGTTTCAAGATTACCATTCTCTAATGATTTATATATAGCTGCAAATGATCTATCTCGTCTTGCATCTATTAGTGGAACTATTAATTTTTCACAAGTACTTATGTTCATAGCTAATGCTTTAAGCGAACTTACACCTACTACAGGCTTATCCATTGCTTGTGCTAGACCATTTATAGTCGATACCCCTATTCTAAGTCCTGTAAAAGAACCTGGACCGTTTGCTACTGCAAAGTAATCTATATCTTCTATATCCGTATTACTTCTATCTAACGTATCTGATATAAGTGGAAGAAGCTTTTGTGAATGAGTACCTTTGCTATTAATTATGCCTTCACTTAGTATTTCCTCTTTACTTATAACAGCACAACTAGCTACAGTTGTTGAACTATCTACTGAAAGTATTTTCAATTTAACTCAACTCCTTACTTAGATTATCGAATTTTTTACCTCTTCCCGATATTTTTATATTTCTTTTTTCATCATCAGTAGCAAGAATTTCTATATTAATAGTGTCATCTGGAAGTATCTCTTTAATTAGATTTGACCATTCTATTATACTTACTCCATCTCCATAAATATATTCTTCAAAACCTAAATCATACATCTCTTCTATATCATCAATTCTGTATACATCAAAATGAAAAAGCTTAAGTCTTCCTTCATATTCATTTAATATTGTAAATGTAGGACTTGTAACATGATCGTCTATTCCTAATCCCTTTGCAAGTGCTTTAGTCATTGTGGTCTTTCCCGCTCCTAAATCACCAGTCATAGCAATAACTTCACCGCCTTTTAAGGCTTCACCTAATTTCCTACCTAATTCTTCAGTTTCTGTGGCATTATTAGTTTTAAATTGTAACAAATCTTTCATCCTTTCAATGCACTTTTCTATTCCTATATTATACCATAAAAAAAGACCTCACTCGAGAGGTCTTTAAATTATTTACTTAATACACTGGATAATCGCTTATACAATGGCAGTGTTAAGAGTGATACTACAAAACCTTTTAAAAGATTAAAAGGGAAAACTGTAAATATTACAAGAGTCTTCATATCTACTACTACACTGTTTAATGAACTGGCTAGATTAAGTATTGTTTCTATTGGCATAAGTTTACTATATAAAGGTAATAGCACAAAATAATTAGAAAGTGAACCTAATATTGCCATTAATATTGTTCCTACAGCCATTCCTATAATTGCACTTTTCCTAGTTTTCTTTCTTTTATATATTAATCCTGCTGTTCCTACGAATAATGCTCCTATTAAAAAGTTTGCAGCTTCACCAATTCCACCTGTGATGCTTCCTGTTAATGCTACGTTAAGTATATTTTTTATAAGTTCTATTAATATTCCTGCAACTGGTCCTAGTGAGAATGCCCCTATTAGCGCTGGTATATCACTAAAATCTAGTTTATAAAATTCTGGTGCAAACCAAAGTGGGAAATCTACAAGCATAATTATAAATGCTATAGCTCCAAGTATTGAAATCTTTAAAAGTGTTGAAAGTTCAATTTTTTGTTTTTTCATCATTGTTCCTCCTTAATATTAAATGCATAAAAATAAAGCCCTGAATAATCTCAGGGCTTTATATATAAGTACAAAAATAAGTACAAAAGTACAATTATAATCATAATTACTTTGCATTTTCTTCTTTCATCCAGACTTTATACTGTCGGTCTTGGAGTTACACCAAATCAACCATCTTTAAGATAGCTCGTGGACTTTACCACCGGTCGGGAATTACACCCTGCCCTGAAGATTATTAAGTTGTATATTAATTATAACTTGTTAATTATAACTTGTCAATTATAACTCGTAATTTTTATTTTCATAAACTACTCTTCCATCTATTACAGTAAGTAAGGCTTCTGATACTATATTCTTTAATGGATTTGAAGAAAATACCACGAAATCTGCATCTTTACCTATCTTTATGCTTCCAACTCTGTCATCTATACCTAATATTTCTGCTGGATTTATAGTTATAGCTTTAAGAGCTTCCATTTCTTTAAGTCCTGCCTTTACAGCAAGCCCAGCACATAGAGGTAGATAGTTAACTCCTACTTCTGGTGCATCCGTCATTAGAGCAAATTTAACACCAGCTTCATTTAATACTTTAGGAGTTTCAAAGGTTAAGTTTTTAAGTTCTATTTTAGATCTATCCGTAAAAGAAGGTCCTACTATACAGTCTAGATTTTCTTCTTTTAAATAATCAGATATTAAATGTCCTTCTGTACAGTGATCTATAGTTAATCTAACATCAAATTCTTTTGCAATTCTAATTGCTGTAAATATATCATCTGCTCTGTGAGCATGAACTTTAAGTGGAATTTCTCTAGTCATAACTTTCTTCATAGACTCAAGTCTCATATCAAATACTCTATTTTCATTTTTCATATATTCTCTAGTATTAAATAATAACTCTCTAAGTTTACTAGCTATAGCCATTCTAGTCATAGGTGATTTGTCATTTTTTCCATAAATAGATTTAGGATTTTCTCCAAGTGCTAATTTCATAGCAATAGGTTCTTTTATAATCATTTCATCTATTCGTCTACCATAAGTCTTTATAGCTGCAAACTGACCACAGACTATATTACTGCTCCCAGGTCCTGTAGCTACAGTTGTTATTCCTGCTTCATAAGCTTCTCTAAAAGTATTATCAAGTGGATTTAAAGCATCTATAGCACGAAGCTCTGGAGTAATAGGCTCTATCATTTCATTTAAGTCATCACCTTCAAAACCCATACCATCTTCAACCATTCCTAAGTGGCAATGTGCATCTATAATTCCTGGAAGTAACATATGACCTTTAGCATCTATAATCTTTTTATTGCTTGTATCAAGATCTTTATATATACTTTCCTCTATTTTTTCATCTCTAATTATTTTTTCAATCTTTCCATCTTTTATAACTAGAGTTCCATTTTCTATAATTCCATCATCCATTGTGTATATTTTAGCATTTTTTATTATCATAACTAATTATTCACCTTTCTTAGCTTCTATAAACCTTTCATACTAAGTCCAACTCTATCCTTATCTAAATCTATTGAAAGAATCTTAACCTTCACAACATCCCCAACATTTACAATATCCATTGGATTTTTAACAAATCTATCTGCTAATTGTGATACATGAACTAAACCGTCATCATCAAGTCCAATATCTACAAATGCACCAAAGTCTACAACATTTCTAACTGTACCTGTTAAAATAAGTCCTTCTTTTAAATCATCTATTTTTAATATATCACTTCTAAGAATAGGTGCGTCTAAATTTTCTCTTGGATCTCTTCCTGGTTTTTTTATCTCCGTGATTATATCTTCAAGTGTTGGTATTCCAACTTCTAATTCCTCTGCTATCGTCTCAAGATTATTTTCACTTGTAAATTTCTCATCAATATCTGAAAGCTTTCCATCTCTTATATCCTCTAAATTATAATCTAATTTTTCTAAGAGCTGTTCTGCTACTTTATAACTTTCAGGGTGAACAGATGTATTATCTAGTGGATAATCTGCATCTGCTATTCTAAGGAATCCAGCACATTGAAGGAAAGTTGCAGGTCCTAATCTTTTTACCTTTAATAAATCTTTTCTACTTGCAAGTTTCCCAAGTTCATCTCTGTACTCTACTATATTTTTAGCAACTCCATTACTAACTCCTGCTACGTAACTTAAAAGAGACATAGATGCTGTATTTAAATCAACACCAACAGTGTTTACACTATCTTCAACTACACCTTTAAGCGTTTCATCTAGTTTCTTTTGATTTAAATCATGTTGATACTGTCCTACTCCTATATGTTTTGGATCTATCTTTACAAGTTCAGCAAGTGGATCTTGAAGTCTTTTTCCAATAGATAGTGCACCTCTTATAGATACATTTATATCTGGATATTCTTCATGTGCAAGCTTTGAAGCAGAATAAACACTTGCACCTGCTTCATTTACTATTGTGTAATAAACTTTCCTATCTATTTCACTTATCATATCTGCAACTATTGCCTCTGATTCCCTTGAACCAGTTCCGTTTCCAATAGCTATCATATCTATTTTATATTTATTTATTAAGTCTATAAGTTCTTTTTTAGTCGCCTCTATTTCATTTCTAGGCTCTGTTGGGAAAACTGTAGTGTAATCTAGAAGCTTACCTGTCTCATCTACAACTGCAATTTTACAACCCGTTCTAAAAGCTGGATCAAATCCCATTACTACCTTTCCGTTTATAGGTGGTTGCATTAAAAGAGGTTTTAAATTCTTACCAAATACTTTTATAGCATCTTCTTCAGCTCTTTCAGTTAATGAATTTCTAATTTCTCTTTCAATTGATGGAAATATTAATCTCTTATAACTGTCTTCTATAGCTTCTTTAAGATACTTTGTAGTACTAACTTCTGTAGGTTCTACAATTTTTCTCTTAAGTGCGGTTATTACTTCTCCATCTAAATTATCTACCTTAACTTTTATAAATTTCTCTTTCTCAGCTCTATTTATAGCAAGAACTCTATGATTTGGAAGAGTTTTTAATTTTTCATCATAATCATAATACATTTCATAAACTGATTGTTCTTTATCGTCTACAGCTTCAGTTATTATACTACTATTATGAAATAATCTTGCTCTAATAAACTGTCTAAATTCAGGGTCATCAGATATTGTCTCAGCTATAATATCCATTGCACCTGCTAATGCATCTTCTGCAGTCTCTACTTCTTTTTCTTCATCTATGTAAGTACTAGCTATCATTTCTATATCTTGATCTACTTCTTCTTGACTAGCTATTATCTCAGATAATGGCCCTAGTCCTCTTTCTTTTGCAATAGTTGCTCTAGTTCTTCTCTTTGGTCTAAATGGTCTATAAAGGTCATCTATCTTCGTTACAGTCTTACTTTCGAGTATCTTACTCTTAAGTTCTGGAGTAAGCTTGTCTTGCTCTTCTATTAGTCTTATAACTTCTTCTTGTCTCTCTTCTAAGTTTCTAAGATAAGTAAGTCTCTCATCCAAATCACGAAGTGTTACGTCATCCATTTCACCCGTTTGTTCTTTTCTATATCTTGCTATAAATGGAATTGTATTTCCTTCATCTATTAGCTTTATAGTACTTTCAACTTGATTTTTCTTTAACTTAAATTCACTCGTTAGTAATTCTACTATATTCATTATTAAACTCCTTTTTTTAAGTTTAAAAGAGAATTAATCATATGATTAATTCTCCTTTAAGTACTTATTTATAAATAGGTCTATATCTCCGTCCATAACAGCACTAGTATTTCCCATCTCTGCATCGGTTCTATGATCTTTAACTAAATTATATGGATGAAATACATAACTTCGTATTTGTGATCCCCAACCTATTTGATTGTATGACCCTTGTAAATCATCTATTTTTTCTTTTCTTTCGCTTTCTTTAATTTCTATAAGTTTAGATTTAAGAAGTCTCATGGCAGTATTTCTATTAGAATGTTGCGATCTTTCATTTTGACACTGAACCACAACACCTGTTGGTATATGTGTTATTCTTATTGCTGAATCTGTAGTATTAACATGTTGTCCACCAGCTCCACTAGATCTATAAGTATCTATTTTTAAATCACTTGGATTAATATCTACTTCTACATCATCATCTAGTTCTGGGAATATATCTACAGATGCAAAAGAAGTATGACGTTTACCTGATGAGTCAAAAGGTGACATTCTAACTAATCTATGAACACCTTTTTCACTCTTAAGATATCCATAAGCATTAGTTCCATTTATACTAATGGTTACACTTTTAATACCACCTGCTGTATCAGATTGTAAGTCTATAGTCTCAACACTATATCCTTTATGCTCTGCCCATCTTGTATACATACGAAGTAACATCTCTGTCCAGTCTTGAGCTTCAAGACCACCGGCTCCTGCATGTATAGACATAATTGCATTATTACTGTCATAATCTCCACTTAAAAGTGTATCTATCATAAGATTATCAACTTCGCCTTTTATATCTTTTATCTTTTTCTTTAATTCTTCATAAACTTCTTCGTCTTCAACTTCTTCTAAAAGTTCAATAGTAAACTCTATATCTTCAATAGAGTCTACTATATTTTGATATTCTGAAACTTTTTCTTTTTTATAATTTAAATCTTTAAGAACTTCTTTAGCTTTATCAGTATCACTCCAAAAGTTTGCTTCTGTTGTTTTCCTTTGTAAATCATCTATTTCAGTCTTTAATTTATCGATGTCAAAGAGACACCCTGATTTCTTCTGTTTTTTCTTCGATAGAACCTAGTTTTTCTTTATATAACTCGATATCTACAAGCAAAGACCTCACTCCTAATTAATCATTTGCACCACAGCATTTTTTATATTTTTTCCCACTTCCACAAGGGCATGCATCATTTCTACCTACTTTTTCTTCCTTAACAACAGGTTTTTTCTTTCTTGGTTCACTGTCATCACTCGTTATATTTGTAGAAATTGGTTCTGCAACTTTTTCTCTTTCTATATTTTCAGCTGTTTCTAAATTATAAAGATTTCTTATAGTATCTTCTTGTATGCTTTCTACCATTTCTTCAAACATATCGAAACCTTCCACTTGATAAGCACGAACTGGGTCTTGTTGTCCCATGGCTCTTAGACCAATACCTTGTTTTAACTGATCCATTGCATCAATATGATCCATCCATTTAGTATCAACCATTCTAAGAAGAATTACTCTCTCAAGTTCTCTAAGAGGCTCTTCACCTATTTCTTCTTCTTTCTGATCATAATAAACTTTAGCCTTTTCATAAATCTTAGGCGCTAGATCTTCTTTTTCCATATCTTCCACAATCCCAAGTTCAAGAGGACCTATTGGCATAACACTATTTATATAACCTTCAAGTCCTGTTACATCCCATTCCTCTGGATATTTAGCTCCTGCAGTATATATATCTACAGCGCCATTTATAAATCCTTCAGCCATACTAAGTATATGGTCTTTTAAGTTTTCACCTTCAAGAACTTTTCTTCTTTCTTCATATATAACTTCTCTTTGATTATTCATTACGTCATCATATTTTAGTACATGCTTTCTTATACTAAAGTTATTACCTTCAATCTTTTTCTGTGCATTTTCTATAGAACGAGAAAGCATCTTGTGTTCAAGTGCTTCGTCATCTGCCATACCAAGAGTTTCTATCATATTCTTAACTTTCTCTCCACCAAATAATCTCATTAAATCGTCTTCAAGAGATACAAAGAATCTTGATGATCCAGGGTCTCCCTGACGTCCTGCACGTCCTCTTAACTGATTGTCAATTCTACGTGACTCGTGTCTTTCTGTACCAATAATATGAAGACCACCAGCCTCTAAAACTTTCTTATTCTCAATATCAGTTTCTTTTTTAGTCTCTTTTAAAACTTCCACATATTTATTTCTTGCTTCTATTATTTCTTCATCATCAGTTTCTAGTGAACTGTCTACTTGTGCTATAACTTCATCACTATAACCGTCTTTTTTCATCTTATCTTTAGCTATATTTTCAGCATTACCACCAAGAACTATATCCGTACCACGCCCAGCCATGTTTGTAGCAATAGTAACCGCTCCAAATCTACCAGCTTGTGCTACTATCTCAGCTTCTCTTTCGTGTTGCTTAGCATTTAGTACTTCATGAGGAACTTTTACCTTCTTCAGAAGTTTACTTATAACTTCTGACATCTCAATAGATATAGTACCTACAAGTACAGGCTGGCCTGTCGCATGTTTCTCTTGTATGTCTCTAACTACTGCATTAAGTTTACCTTCTATATTTTTATAAACTGCATCTGCATGATCTTTTCTTATAAGTGGTTCATTAGTTGGTATTATTATAACGTCAACATTGTAGATCTCTCTAAACTCTGATTCCTCAGTTTTAGCAGTACCAGTCATACCAGATAGTTTTTCATACATTCTAAAGTAGTTCTGGAATGTTACAGTTGCAAGAGTCTTAGACTCTCTATTAACTACTAAACCTTCTTTTGCTTCAATTGCTTGGTGTAATCCTTCACTATAACGTCTACCATTCATAAGTCTACCTGTAAACTCATCTACTATTAGTATTTCTCCATCATTAACAACATAATCTGTATCACGTCTCATTATATAATTAGCTTTAAGTGCTTGATTTATATGATGAAGTATTGCCATATTTACTGGATCTGAAAGGTTTTCTACTGCAAAATAATTTTCTGCTTTTTCAATACCATTCTCAGTCAGTGTTACATTTCTAGCTTTTTCATCTTTAGTATAATCTACACTTTCCATCTTATATTCACGGTCAAATGGATCTATTGATTCATCAGGGTCAACTACTCTACCCTCAAGAGTTCTTACAAATTGATCTGCAACTCCGTAAAGCTTGGTAGATTTGTCTCCCATTCCTGAAATTATAAGAGGAGTTCTAGCCTCGTCTACTAAAATACTGTCAACCTCGTCTACTATACAGAAGTTTAGTTCTCTCTGTACCATTTCTTTTTTATAAATAACCATATTATCTCTTAGATAATCAAATCCATACTCATTATTTGTACCATAAGTAATATCTGATCCATAAGCTTCACGTCTTTCAGTATTGTCCATGCCATTTAAAACACAACCTACTGATAATCCTAAGAATTCATAAAGTCTACCCATATCTTCTGCGTCTCTTTCTGCAAGATAGTCGTTTACTGTAACTACATGAACACCTTTACCACTAAGCGCATTTAAATAAACTGGAAGTGTTGCCATTAGCGTCTTACCTTCTCCAGTCTTCATCTCTGCTATTCTACCTTGATGCATGACAATCCCAGCTATAAGCTGCACTCTATAAGGCTTAAGCCCTAAAGTTCTAACAGCTGCTTCTCTAACTACTGCAAATGCTTCTGGTAGTAAATTATCTAAACAATCTTTACTTTCTAATCTTTCTCTAAATTCATCTGTTTTCGCTTTAAGTTCACTATCTGTTAGCTTTTGCATATCTTCATCTAAAGCTTCTATTTCATCAACTATTGGTTCTATTAATTTTATTTCTCTATCACTATGACTTCCAAATATTTTCTCTAAAAATGTTTTCAATCTATGTCCACCTCATAATGTTATATTCATAATTATCTTTATTACATTTTATCACTAATATTTTTGAGTTACAAGTAGAACATAGTACTTCAAATACTTCAAAGTTTAATATAAGTATGTTTAATCAAAAAAATGGATATAAGAATTATCTTATATCCATTTTATTTATTTTATTTATATTTTATATAAATTTAATTTTCATGTTGACCTTGTGGTTGTATTAAGCCGTAATTTCCTTCTTTTCTTTTATATACTATATTTACGTCTCCTGTTGCATCTTCCATAAATACGAAGAAATCATGTCCAAGTAACTCCATTTGAAGAACTGCTTCTTCATTATTCATTGGTTTTAATGGGAATCTCTTTGTTCTTACTATCTTAGATTCATCACTTTCTTCTGTAGTAGTGTCTGGAACTATATTTTCAAATCTTATAGTTTCACTAGCTCTATTTTTTTGTCTTAATTTGTTTTTATGTCTTCTAAGCTGTTTCTCAAGTAGATCTATTACATTATCTATTGAAGTATACATATCTATAGTTGACTCTTCTGCTCTTATTATTGCTCCCTGAAAAGGAATTGTCGCCTCTACTATGTTTCTTTCTTTTTCTTTACTAAGTGTTATAGTTATTGGAATATCTTTATGGAAGTATTTATCTAGTTTCTCACACTTATCGTTAATTACCTCTCTTAAAGAATCTGTAATCTCCATTTGTTTTCCACTAA
>RCNJ01000676.1_pt1 | contig 10762 bp, 9 predicted proteins | sample 2041171 | NCBI WGS metagenome assembly RCNJ01 (sample SAMN09708213, study PRJNA481090) | feces metagenome | biome: feces | host: Pygoscelis adeliae | place: Antarctica: Rookery Lake | collected 2010-03-01 | reverse complement strand
GTTTCAGCTGGCCCAACATTTTTTACTGCGTAATTATAAGTCATATGACCAAAAGCTGTAGCTATAAGAGCACTGAATAAAAATATACTCCCTAACTTCCAATTGAAAATATGAGTAATTTGCGATAAATCTCCTTCAACTCCATAAGCTACAATAAATATCAGTGCCGACCCAATGACTAACATGTATCCTGTTAATAATCGTGGATCGAAATCCGGATTTAATTTACTGATTAAAATGAAACTAAAAGCCTGCATTAACATCGAAAGAAAAATAAATAAATCGCCTGTTGATATCGAGGCCAGACCATTAACTCCTACAATAGAGGTTACGATAATACCAATAAAACCTAAAAGAAATCCTATTAACCGTAATCTCGTTATTCTATCCTTTAATAAGATTACTGATAAGATCATTGTAACAAGTGGCGCAGCTCCTAAAATAATACCCGCATTGACACCTGTTGTTCTAGCTAAACCTAACGCTAAAAAAGAATGATGAAAAACAACATTAAAGATAGTAATAATTAGAATTACTTTTAGTTCTTTTTTATTAGGTAATCTAAATATCCCCATCAAATAAGAAATAATTAAAACACCAATTCCTGCTACTAAAACACGATAGGCAGTTAATGTTATCGGTGGAACATTAGCGACAAGTGTTGCTAGGGCTGATACGTTAAAACCCCAAATCGCCATTACTAAAAATAAGAGGGCATAAATTCTACTCAATAAATCACCTGTTCCTTTTGTTAACTACATAGTTCTAAAATTTTATTTGAAGACACGCCTTATAAGTTAACTAGCTTATGTATTTTGACTAGTATAACAGCACTAGCAACAATATGTGAAATAATATAATATCTACTTTAAACCATCTTTATTTCTTTTCTTCTGCTAGAAGATGGAATATTTAATTCATCTCGATATTTAGCAATTGTTCGTCTTGAGATTTTAATTCCATTAGTTATTTTCATTTGTTCAGCAAGCTTTTGATCTGATAAAGGTTTGTACTTATCTTCTCCTTTAATAATAGACTCTAAAACACTTTTGACTTGTGTTTGTGACGTATCTTCACCTGAAGTTGTTTGGAGACGTGTTGAAAACAGACTTTTTAATTCAAACGTTCCTAATGATGTCTGAATAATTTTATTATCAGTTGCACGACTAACTGTTGATTCATGCATATCTATCAAAATAGCTACTTCTTTTAACGTTAAAGGCTTTAAACCTTTTAAGCCTTCACTAAAGAAATCGCTCTGTTTATTTAAAAGTACATTCATTATCTTCATAATTGTACTTCTTCTTTGTTCAATACTATTCTTTAACCATTGATATTTTTTAAATTGATTTTGAATATAGTCATTTAACTGATCACCTTGATTTGTATAACTGTGATTAAATCTTATATCAGGTATATAGTGATCATTTAATTTTATCGTATAGGATTTAATTTCATTATCATATTCTACAATAATATCTGGGGTTACCAAGTTAACTTCTGAGTCAGCATCAATATTTACAGGTCTTGGATTCAATGACCTGATAATTTCAAACGCACTGTCAATTTCTTGCAGTGACACATTTTCTGCTTTAGAGATTGCCTGCCATTTTTTATTAGCTAATTCGTTTAAATATGACAAAACTATTTTTTTAGCCAAAGCCTCATCGGGATAATAGTAATCTAATTGAATTCGGAGACAGTCTGCCCAATCTTCAGCTCCAACACCTATTGGTTCTAATGATTGTAATTTTGAAATTAAATCTTCTAGTCTGGATTCATCTATATCTAACTGTTCTCTTAATTCTATTTTGTTAAATGGTAAATAACCCTTGCCATCTAAGTTTAAAATTAAGTAATTCAATTGTTCTTTCATTTTTTCAGATAAACTCTTAAAACTAACTTGCTCCATTAGTACTTCACGTATATTTCTTTCTTTATTCGCTACAAAATCAAGTGGATTTACATAATCTTCGTTTGATTGGACTGCTTTACTTCTATTTTCTGCATAATTATAAGAGTCAGTTTTTTCAACTAATTCAATTAATGGGTTTTCCAATTCTTGTTCTTTTAAATATTCATATAAATCTTGTGTTGAATGCTGTAATAAAGCAATTGCTTGCCTTAATTCTGTCGTCATCACAAGATTGAGTTGTTGTTTTTGTTGTAAAACTAACTTCATTAAAACCACCCTCCTTGTAAGCGTGTTCAACTACGTTAGAGTTTTATTATTTAATGAGCTCACTAACACTTTTGAAATTAGCGTATTCTGCAGTCTCCATTAATTCAAATAAGCTCATTTCTACCGTTGTTGATTTCACACCTAGGCTATTAAGTTTTTTAATTCCAATTTCCTTATTTCCTTCAGTTCTAGATGAAACAGCATCTTCAACAATTTCTATCTCATAATTATTCGCTACCAAATCAGCGCCTGTTTGATACACACAAACATGGGATTCAATTCCTGTTAATAAAAATGAGTTACACCCTGTAGCTTCAATAGCTTCTTTAAAATCTTTATTTTTATATGCACTGAAAGTCATTTTTTCAATGGCAAGTTGATCTTTTAGTTGATCTTGTATTTCTTCAACTGTAGGACCTAATCCCTTTGGATATTGCTCAACCCAAATGACTGGCATTTCTAATATTTGAGCACCTTTTATAAGTGTAATTATATTTTCAATCACTTGCTCACTTTCATGTACTAATCGTGCAAGCTTTCCTTGGACATCGACTACTATTAATCCTGTATTAGCTTTTTTTAACAATTGTACGCCTCCTATAGTTATATTTTGTAAAATCGCTTTGTATTTTTTAATATTTGTTTTTCTATATTTAATTTGGTGTCGCCTTTTATTTGGGCTATCTGCTCTATTATATCATAAAGTATATTAGGATGTGTCATGACTTTATTTAGATGCTCATACTTCCACGGACCATCTGTCTCTATCATAAGAAGCTCTTTTGGGTAATTTTTTACAAGTTCACGTGTTCTTTCTTTATAAAAAACATCTGGCGTTATAGATATCAAGTAACCTCTTCCTATCATTAAATCTACAGTCTTGGAGTCTGTCTTAGCCCAATGAAAATGAGCTTTATGGTAATCATGCTTTGCTAACAACTGACAAACTGTTGCAGTATCTTCATAAATAGCATGAAGATTGAGGGGTTTCTCTAATTCTTTCGCCAAAATAATAAATTTTTCTAAAAGTTTAATATATGGCTTTTTATTAAATGCAACTTCATTTTTTCTTATATAATAAGGTAAGCCTACTTCACCAATTCCATATATTGATGAATGATTTTCTCTTATATAGTCAATCAATTCTTCTATTTCAAATTTACTAGGAAGCTCTTGTTCAGGATGATAACCTGCACATGGTTTTACAGGTGAATACTTATTAGATATTTTAATTAGCTTTTTAAGTGAATTTAAATCATTACTCACGGCAATAAGTTCCTGAATATTATATTTTTCTAAGCTATTTATTATATGCTCACGATCACTTCTACAATAAGTATCTATATGAATATGTGAATCAACAACACCAATCATTAACTTCCTCCTATAGGATAAGTTTTATTTAGATTGCGATTTTAGTAAATCACGAATTTCAATTAATAATTGTTCTTGTGCATCTACTGCCATTGTCTCTTCCTCAACTTCTTCTTTTTTAAGTTTTAATACAAAACGTAACGCTATAAATATTGAAAAAGCAATAATTATAAAATTAACAACTGTTTGAATAAACGATCCATACATCACAGTAGCACTTCCTACTTCAATTGCTAAGTTACTAAAATCTGTTCCACCCATTAAAATACCAATTAAAGGCATGATTATATCGTCAACTAATGAGGTAATGATCGCTCCAAACGCAGTTCCAAATATAACAGCTACTGCCAAATCGATTAAATTTCCTTGAAATGCAAATTCTTTAAATTCTTTTAAAATAATGACCTCTCCCTTTAAGCTATCTTGACATGAGTTAATTAAGTATATTTTACATTCTTTTTGAAGAGTTTACAAATACAGTTAGTCATCTTTCTATCTCTACACATCCTGTTATAGAACAGATTATTTTTTAAATAAGTGTTTCTATGTTATAATATGTTATACATACATAAATTCTTTTGCAGTGGTACAGCTTATTATATTTTGCTAACCTCTGTTATTTTCCCGTGTATAATTTTAAGTTAAGGAGTTGACCGTTCCCTTGTTTAAAGATAATCGATTTAGAGGATTAACCCCTAACGATTTAAAAAATGATCTCGTTGCCGGTATAACAGTCGGTGTCGTTGCAATACCTTTAGCAATGGCTTTCGCAATTGCATCTGGTGTTAAACCTGAATACGGAATCTATACTACAATCATTGCTGGTCTTATTGTTGCATTATTTGGTGGGTCACGCTTTCAGATTGCTGGACCTACAGGTGCTTTTATTCCTATATTACTCGCTATTGTTTTACAGTATGGATATGAAGATCTATTAATTGCTGGGTTTTTAGCAGGAATTATATTAATGGTTATGAGTTTCTTTAAATTAGGTAGTTTGATTACCTATATTCCCAGATCAGTCACAATCGGATTTACCTCAGGAATAGCCGTTATTATTTTCTCTGGACAAATTGAAAACTTTTTAGGTATTGAAGGTGTTGAAAAGAAACAGTACTTTCATGAGAACATTATGGAGATTGTCAATAACATAAGCACAATTAATTTATTCAGTATTTTAATTGCTTTAATTGGTTTTGCTGCAGTAATTGTCATACCTAAAATATTCCCAAGAGTACCTGTGTTACTTGTTGCATTAATTGTTCCAACGATTATTAGTGTCTTAATTTTCCCAGGTAAGGTTGCAACAATTGGATCAGCTTTTGGAGGATTATCACAATCTTTACCTGTCTTTAGTATTCCAGATTTTACTTTTGATAAATTACTTTACCTTTGGCAACCCGCCTTTGTTATTGCCATGCTCGGTGGTATCGAGTCATTACTATCTGCAGTTGTTGCTGATGGAATGACAGGTAAACAGCATCAATCAAACAAAGAATTATTCGGACAAGGTTTAGCTAATATTATTACTCCTTTGTTTGGAGGAATTCCAGCTACAGGTGCTATTGCACGTACAGCAACAAATATTAAGAGTGGTGCAGTCAGCCCTTGGTCTGGTATTTTTCAAAGTATCTTTGTTCTCTTAACTTTACTTTTATTTGCACCATATGCATCACATATACCTCTCGCAAGTATGGCACCAATTTTGATGGTTGTTGCTTTTAATATGAGTGAAGTAAAATCCTTCGCTCATATAGTAAAATTGCGTTCAGGTGATTCACTCGTTTTAGTAACTACCTTCTTATTAACTGTGTTTGTTAACTTAACTGTAGCGGTTCCTGTTGGACTGTTACTCGCTATGATATCTTTTGTTAAGCGAGCGAGCTCTGTATTAGAAGTTGATAAATTCAAGGTTGATGAACGAGAGGATACTGCTACTGAAGATAAACTAAGCGCTAATGAATGTCCGCAAATTGCTAGCTTTACAATTCAAGGACCTTTATTCTTTGGTGCAGCAGATCGTTTCGAATCGGCTTTAACGCGTTCAATTAATGAGCGACCTTCTGTCTTAATTTTAAAAATGAAGTATGTCCCATTAATTGACGCTACGGCTGAAGCAAATTTATCTGCTTTAATTAATGACTTTGTCAATTTAGGCGGCACTGTTCTGATTACTGAACTCCCAGAAGAACCACTTAACATGTTAAAAAGAAGTGGTTTATATGACATGATTGGCAGTCAGTACTTCTATGATAAAACAACTGATGCTGTTAACTATGCACTCGACCTCGTCGATGTTGAAAAATGTCCAGTCTGTTCACGTAAAGGTGCAACTGCTTGTCAAGTCTTTAAAAAAATAGAAGATTAATAAACTAATCCCCTAAACCTCTAAAAAGAGTCTTAGGGGATTTTCATGTATACTATTTTAAAGAGGTGAATATATGAATTTAAAAGAAATAACACTAAATCGATTAAATATGACTTTAAAAAACCCTTTTAAAACTAGTTTTGGAGTTGTTCAAGATAAAGATTTTTTTATTGTTGAAATAAATGATAAAAATGGATTAATTGGCTATGGTGAATCTGTCGCATTTTCGAGTCCGTGGTATACGGAAGAAACGACAGAAACAACTCTGCACATTATGCGTGATTTTTTAATTCCCTTATTGAAAGCGACACCTATTTCTCACCCTAATGAAGTTGCTCAAATTTTCCAAATTATCCGAGGTAATAATATGGCTAAAGCAGCAATTGAAACCGCTGTTTGGGATTTGTATGCTAAACAGTTAAACATACCTCTATATGAATTGATTGGAGGAAAAAAGACAAGTATAGACGCGGGTATTAGTCTAGGAATTGAATCTGATACAGATGAATTAATTAAAAAAATTAAAAAACATATCGATAATGGTTTTAAGAGAGTGAAAATAAAAATTAAAAAAAATCATGATCTTGAAGTGATTAAACAAGTGCGTGATGCTTTTCCAACGCTCCCGCTAATGGTTGATGCTAACTCCGCTTATACACTGACTGATAGCGCACATTTAAAGAAGTTTGATGATTATAATTTATTAATGATTGAACAACCTTTAGGACACGAAGATATTTTTGAACACTCTATTTTACAAAAACAACTCGATACACCTTTATGTTTAGATGAAAGCATTTATTCTTTAGAGGACGTCATCTTAGCTCATGAACTGGGAAGTTGTCAGGTGATAAACCTAAAATTAGGACGCGTAGGTGGATTAAAAGAAGCAATTAAAATTCATGACTATTGCGTTGAACACAGTATTGATTTATGGTGTGGTGGTATGCTTGAAGCTGGCATTGGACGTGCTCATAATATTGCCTTATCCACTTTGCCAGGATTCAATTTACCAGGTGATACAGGTGCTTCAAATCATTACTGGCATAAAGATATTATTATACCAGAAGTTACTTTAAAGAATGGTGAAATTGAAGTAAATAAACAAAGCGGCATTGGTTATGAGATAAATAAAAATAATCTAGCTGAATATACAGTAGACAAAACAAGTTACTCATTAACAAATTGATTTTAAATAAAAATAACGGATAAGAGAAATTAATCTCTTATCCGTTATTTAATTTGTATAACTTACTCTTTATTCTGCACCAATACCTGTATGTGCTCTAACAGACATTTCTGCGAACATTTTATCTTTATCTTCAGGCTTAGTCATTAATGATACAACCACTGCGATTATGAAACCTGCAGGGATTGAAACAATACCTGGATTAGTCAACGGGAATAGAGCATTCTCACCCATGATTTCTGGACTAATAAGGATTAAAATAACTGTAATCGCTGTACCAGATAACATTGCTGCAACTGCACCCGGTGTGTTAAACCTCTTCCAATAGATTGAGAAGATTATAACTGGCAAGTTGGCACTTGCTCCAACTGCGAATGCATAAGTAACTAACTGCGCAACGTTAAAGTCTTTAGCTAAAATCCCAAGAAGAATTGAAATCACTCCAATTACAACTGATGTTATACGTGCAACTTGGAATTGTTTCTTACTGTCAACTTCTCCACGCTTAATAACGTTTGTATAAATATCATGTGCGAATACTCCAGCACCTGTAATAACAAGTCCTGCTACTACCGCTACAATTGTTGCGAAAGCTACTGCTGAAATTCCAGCCATGAAGATTTCTCCACCAACTGTTCCAGCTCCTCCACCTAATACTTGAGCGAGTAATGGTGCGGCCATGTTTCCTCCGCCACCTGCTTCGTTAATTGCGTCTGCACCTACAAGAGCTGCTGATGCGAAACCAATAACTGCAATAACAAAGTAGAATGTTCCAATGATAACCATACCCCAAACAACTGACGAACGAGCCGCTTGTGCTGTCGGTACTGTAAAGAACCTAACTAATAAGTGTGATAATCCTGCTGTACCTAAGATAAGAGTTAGACCAAGAGATAATAGATCTATAGGATCTTTATATAAGTTACCAGGATGTAAGAATTGATTCCCATCTACTGTTATTTCAGCTAGATCTCCAAATAATGTAGATAAGTTAAAGTTAAAGATTACTGCAATAAACAGTAACATAATAACCATTGCACCCATTAATAGAACTGCTTTGATAATTTGTACCCAACTTGTCGCAAGCATTCCTCCAAGCGATACATATATCATCATCAGTACTCCAACAATAACTAGTGAAAGTTCATATGGTATTCCGATAAGTAAGTTTATAATTGCACCGGCACCAACAAGCTGTGAAATCATATAGAACATTGTAATTGCCATCGTTACAACAGCTGCTGCTGTTCTAACAGGACGTTGATTCAATCGATAGGAAATAACGTCAGCAACTGTGAAGTTCCCTGAGTTTCTAAATGGTTCTGCTACGATATATAAAACAATCACGTAACCCATCAACCAACCAATAGAATACATAAATCCATCATAACCGTAAAGCGCTACCAAACCTGCGATACCTAAGAATGAAGCAGCACTTAGATAATCCCCTGCTATTGCTAGACCGTTTTGAAATCCTGTAAGCGAACGTCCAGCCGCATAGAAGTCACCAGTTCCGCTCGTTTTCTTTGATGCTAGATATGTGACGTACATTGTCATAGCGATAATAAGTGCGAATAGACCTATACCAAATACTTTTGCAATATCCATTTTTTATATAGTCCCCTTTCCATCAGTATATTTCTCAACAATTTCATCAACTAACTTATCGTATTGACGTGCTTTGAGAACGTATACAAATGCAAGAGCCCAAATTACTAAGTAATATGAAATCCCAAATATATAACCTGTTGTCAAATTACCTAAAAGCGGCTGGGCCATAAAGTCTTGCGCGTAAGCCGACATAACAATAAAGAATAGATAATATGCAATGAATAATAACGGCACCGGGAATATAAAGCGGTACTTTCTTCTTTTTAGTTCTTTAAACTCTTCAGATTGTTCAATTTTAATATATTCATACTTTGTATTGTACTCAGCCATTCTATTACCTCCCATATATTTTTAATGTAAACGCTTTAATTACTATGCATTTAAGTATAACAAGACAAACTCTTTCTTTCGCTAAAATTGTTCGAGTTGTACTTATAAATGGCTAAAGTGTACTTTTTAGACTTTAAGTGTTATTTCTAATTACCAAATTTTTCGAATAAGCCTTTTCTTGCAGATCTACTGACTGGTATAGTCGTATTATTATTATCTTTCAAGGTAATATTATACGCCCCATTAAACCAAGGTGTAATTTCTAAGATTTGATTTAAATTAACTAAATAACTCCGATGCGTTCTGAAGAAAGGCAAGCCCGACAATTTTCTTTCCAATTCTTGTAATGTTAACTTACTTTCGATTATCTTATCTTCTGTATAAATTTCAAGCATACGATCAGAAGGTACCGCATAATATATTGATGATGGTGAAATAACAATCATCTTTTCACCATCATCAATTAATAATTTCTTTATAGCGTAAGCTTCTACTTCTATTTCTTTCGGTTTGATTATTTCCTCTGAGTCACTTCTTCTACTCCTCAATCTCTCCAACATTTGTTGAAAACGCGCTTGATCAAATGGTTTCAGTAAATAATCAATCGCCTCGATATCAAAAGCTTCTACGGCATAAGTATCATAAGCTGTTATAAAAACGATATATGGAGCAGTCTTAGTTGCTTTCAATATTTGACGTGCCGCATCTACTCCAGTCATACCTGGCATTTCTATATCTAGCATTAACACATCTGGTTTATGTTCAAAATAAAGATCGATTAACTCCTCACCCGTTTCAGCACTTGGACAAATTTCGATATCTTTTTCTTTTTCTAACATATAAATTAATTCTTCTTTGGCTAAGTATTCATCTTCAGCAATCATTATTCGCATTGTCATTTTACTTTCTTCCTTCCTGTTCAATCGGTATGTAAAAGTAAACTTCTCCGCCACCTTGCTTTAAATTTTCAAAATAAAGTTTACTTTTTTCGCCTAATAAGCTAATTAATCTTTGATTTACATTATATAAACCAACGCCACCCATATTCGTTTCACGTTCACGATGTTTAGCTAATTCATTAATTTCCGCTTCTGTAAAACCTGATCCATTGTCAACAACACTTATCTTAATTAAGTCATTTTTTCTTTTAATAGTAACTGATACTATACCATCTTTAACAACATTATTTAAGCCATGTTCTATTGCATTTTCAACTAATGGCTGAATTGTTGAGGGGGGAATTAATACATGTGACAACCCAGACTCTATTTCAAGATTTATTTTTAGTCTTTTAGAAAAGCGCGCTTCAATTATTTCAATATAAGCTTCTAAATGTTCAAATTCTCGCTCTAACATAATTACCGATTTAGATACTAAACTTAAATTAAAGCGCATAAAATTAGCTAGTTGAATCGTTATATGCCTTGCTCTTTGGGGATCTACTCTAAATAATGTAGCTATTAAATTTAATGCATTAAATAAAAAATGAGGATTAATTTGATATTGTAAAGCTTTAAGATGAGCTTCTTTTGCCTCTAAGCTGCATAAATAATTTTCCTTTATCTGAATTTCTAATTCCTTTACCGTATTATTAAATTTACTTTCTAGAATTCCAAATTCATCTTCTGATTTTATTTGTCTATCAACAGTAAAATCACCTTTTTCCAATCTTTCAAACTTACTTAATATACGTTCAACCTTATTTCCA
>RCNJ01000662.1_pt1 | contig 10830 bp, 9 predicted proteins | sample 2041171 | NCBI WGS metagenome assembly RCNJ01 (sample SAMN09708213, study PRJNA481090) | feces metagenome | biome: feces | host: Pygoscelis adeliae | place: Antarctica: Rookery Lake | collected 2010-03-01 | reverse complement strand
CACCCTTCCCCGGTCCCGCATGCCCATGTGGTCACCTCCACCACGCATAAGACGTTGGCCGGCCCGCGGGGCGGGATCATCCTGTCCAATGACGCTGATATCGCCAAGAAGATCAATTCGGCGGTGTTCCCCGGTCAGCAGGGCGGGCCGTTGGAGCATGTGATCGCCGGTAAGGCCGTGGCCTTCAAGATCGCCGCGACCGCCGAATTCGCCGAACGCCAGCAACGCACGTTGGCCGGGGCGAGGATCCTGGCCGAACGCCTCACTGCTGCCGATGTCGCCGAGTGCGGAATCAGCGTTTTGACCGGGGGCACCGATGTGCACCTGGTGCTCGTTGACCTACGGGACTCGGTGCTCAATGGCCAGGAAGGCGAGGACCTGCTGGCGAGGATCGAGATCACGGTGAACCGCAACGCTGTCCCGTTTGATCCGCGGCCGCCGATGGTGACGTCGGGCCTGAGGATCGGGACCCCTGCGTTGGCAACTCGTGGGTTCTCCGAGGCGGCTTTCACCGAGGTCGCGGAGATCATCGCACTGGCATTGATCGCCGGGACCGCCGAGGGCGGGGCCGAGGCGGGTGTCCTTGAGGGTTTGAAGGCCCGGGTCACCGCTCTGGCCCAGGCCCACCCGCTGTACCCGGAGCTGCCACCGCTCTGCTGAGTTGCCTCCCGCCCTCACGGGCGTCGTCGGGCCCGGGGCACCAACCCCCGGGCCCGACCCATGACCGCACCCACCTCGTGCAAAGGAAATAACACCATGGCCATCAGCGTTTTCGACCTCTTCTCGATCGGCATCGGTCCCTCGAGCTCCCATACCGTCGGACCCATGCGGGCCGCGCAGCGTTTCGCCGCGCGCCTCGTTGACGCGCAGCTGGCCGAATCCACCGCCGACCTGCAGATCGACGTCTACGGCTCCCTCGCCGCGACCGGCAAGGGCCATGGAACGTTCACCGCCGTCCTGCTGGGGATGGAGGGCTTCGAACCGGAGAGCATCCTGCCCGACCAGGTGGAAGAGCGGCTGAACGACATCGCCGAAACCGGGACTTTGCGCCTTGGAGCCGAACTCGGGGCCCGGAAGGACCTGAACTACTCCGCCGAGGACATGGTCCAGCGTCCGCTGACCATCCTGCCCCGCCACACCAACGGCATCCGCTTCCAGGCCTTGGACGCCTCCGGCGGCGTCCTTCTGGATGAGACCTACTATTCGGTCGGCGGCGGATTCATCGTCCGTGACGGCGACGAGGATGCCGCCGCAGCCGAACTCGACGAAGTCAACGAAGAGATCCCCTACCCCTTCACCACCGCAGCCCGACTGCTCGAGCACTGCCACGCCAGCGAAATGGGCATCGCCGACGTGATGCTCGCCAACGAGCTGACCTACAGGTCCCGCGAGGAGATCCGTGCCGGCCTGCTGCATATCTGGGAGGTCATGGAGGAGTGCAAGGATTCGGCCATCGCCCGCGAAGGGCTGCTGCCGGGCGGACTGAAGGTCCGCCGTCGTGCCCCCGACTGGCATGAGCGCCTCACCAAGGAGGATAAGGACCGCGACCCACGCTACTGGCAGGAATGGGTCAACCTCGTTGCCTTGGCCGTGAATGAGGAGAACGCCACCGGCGGTCGCGTGGTGACCGCCCCGACCAACGGGGCCGCAGGCATCATCCCCGCAGTCATGTTCTACGCCACGCACTACCTGCCCGGCATCGACTACGCCACCGGTGAGGACAAGGAAGACATCATCGTCCGCTTCCTGCTCACCGCCGCTGCCGTGGGCGTGCTCTATAAGGAACAGGCCTCCATCTCCGGTGCCGAGGTCGGTTGCCAGGGCGAGGTCGGTTCGGCCTCCTCCATGGCCGCCGCGGGACTCGCCGAGGTACTCGGTGGCAGCCCCGCCCAGGTGGAGAACGCCGCCGAGATCGCCATGGAACACAACCTCGGGCTGACCTGCGACCCGATCGGTGGGCTTGTGCAGATCCCCTGCATCGAACGCAATGCCATCGGCGCCTCCAAGGCCGTCAACGCAGCCAAGATGGCCCTGATGGGCGACGGCGAACACCGGGTCTCGCTGGACGAAGTCATCGTGACCATGCGTGAAACCGGCAAGGACATGAGCGATAAGTACAAGGAAACCGCGATGGGTGGCCTCGCTGTGAACGTGGTGGAGTGCTAGGACCTTCCCCCGTGCTGCGCCGGCTGACGGCCGGCGACGAGGAACAGGCGGTGGCGGCCCACGCCGAGCTGTCCCTGGAGGGTTCCGACTTCCTGCTGGACTACGACGCTGGTGAGGACTTTGCCGGTTATCTCGCCGAGTTGGAGGCGGGGGAGTTCGGCGAGGGTCTGGCCCCTGGACGGGTGCCCTATACCTTCCTCGTGGCCGAGGTCGGTCGCGTACTGGTGGGTCGGGTTTCGCTGCGGCACGAACTGACCCCGATGCTTGCGGCCATCGGCGGCCATATCGGGTTTGGTGTCCGCCCCGGCTTCCGGGGTCGTGGTTATGCGGGCGTGCTGTTGGCCGGGGCGTTGGGCCGGGCCGCGGACTTGGGGGTCGACCGGGTGCTGGTGACCTGTGACGAAACCAACCGCGCTTCTGCCGCCGTCATCGAACGGGCCGGTGGCATCCACGAAGACAACGTCGAGCTGCTTCCCGGCCACTCCAAACGCCGCTATTGGGTCGGGACTGCTTTGGCACACGGCGACGATCCGGAATAGGGTGGGCCTTGGAGCCGTCGTGATCGGCGTGCTTCGCTGATCGACGCCTGCCGGGCTGATGGCCCGCGCCCGCGTATGGCTTGCCGAATCGGGAGGTGACCCGCATATGGACGACGGACCGTCTCGAGAACCCGCGCCCGCCGCGGGTCCAGTCACCTCGCCGTCGTTCCTTGTGGGTCGTCGGTATTCCGCTGCGCCTCGCGCAGTCATCAGCTAGCGTCCCCAAAGGGGCGCGTACCGGAGGGAACCCGGATTATGAACCCCGAAGACACCGTCGAAATCGATGACACCATCGAGGCCCTGAAGCAGGCTCTCAATCGCGACGACCTGGCCGCAGCGGGTGGGCTGGTTGCCCGCCTGCCGATTTCGAAAACCCTCGACGAACTGGAACGGCTCAATGACCGCGACCGGGCGGTGCTCTACCGGCTGCTCGACAAGGGCCGGGCCCTGGCCGTATTCGAGCGGCTGGACCCGACGTTGCAGTCCGAGCTCATCCAGGGCCTGCAGGACTCCGACGTCGCCGAGGTCTTCGGCAACTTGAGCCCGGATGACCGGGTGGGCCTCCTCGATGAACTTCCTTCGGTGGTGGCTCGTCGCCTCCTGCTGGGTCTGTCCAGTCGCGAACGGGCGCTGACCGACGCCGTGCTGGGGTACGGGCAGGGCTCGATCGGGCGCAGCATGAGCCCCGAATTCATCAGTGCCCACCCGTGGACCACCGTGGATCAGGCGTTGGAGAAGGTCCGCAGGGGTCTGGACGACGCCGAGACCATCTACACCCTGCCCGTCACCGATGCCGGGCGGGCCCTGGTGGGGATCATCAGCCTGCGTGACCTGCTCCGTGCCGACCCGTTGGAGACGGTCGGCGAGATCATGGTGGATGCCGAATCCGTGCGGGCCACCGTGGACGAGGAAACAGCGGCCCGGCGCTGCGCCGACCTGCAGGTGCTGGCGCTGCCGGTGGTCGATACCGAAAACCGGCTGTTGGGCATCCTGACCGTCGACGATGCGTTGCGGATCATCGAAGCCGCCGAATCCGAGGACGCGGCCCGCAGTGGTGGTACCGAGCCATTGCGCCGCCCCTACCTTTCCACCCCGATCTGGGAGATCGTCAAATCCCGGGTGGTATGGCTGCTGGTCCTGGCCGTTGGTGCCACGCTCACCGTGCGGGTCCTCCACGAATTCGAGGCGACCCTGGCGGAAGTGGTCGTGCTGACGTCGTTCATCCCGCTGCTGATCGGCACCGGCGGGAACACCGGCAACCAGGCCGCCACCACGGTCACGCGTGCCTTGGCCCTGGGGGATGTCCGCACCCGTGACATCGTGCGCGTTTTCGTGCGGGAAATCCGGGTGGGCGCCATGCTCGGTTTGCTGCTGGGGGCGCTGGGCTTCGCCATTGCGGCGTTGATCTACAGTCCCGACATCGGCTGGGTGATCGGGCTGACGCTGGGCGGGGTCTGCACGATGGCGGCCACGGTCGGCGGGATCATGCCGCTGTTGGGCAAGGCCATCAAGGCCGACCCTGCGGTGTTCTCCAACCCGTTCATCACCACCTTCGTGGACGCTGCCGGCCTGATCCTGTACTTCCTGATCGCGAAGGCAGTGCTGGGTATCTAGGGCCGCCGCCGGGGCTGCCCACGAGGAAAAACGGGCTCTGTTCGCCGGGTCTCGGCGATGCTACGGTGGGCTCACGGACCCAGTAGTCACGCGGCGAAGGCGTCGCGTGGGAAGGAGTTTCCCCATGGCAAATAGGGCAGGTTCCAGCGGAATTGATGCCACGTTGTTTCGACAAGAAGGTCCGTGGTGCACGGCCTTCGTAGACGCCTCGCTCGGCACGACGGCAGCCCATGAAGCTGCCGATGCCCTGCCCGATACAGTTGCCCAACTCCTGAAAAGCCAACAGGCCAGCGCCCCCGACATAGAAGCGATGCGCGCCGCCATGCGTCCGGCGGAGGGGCGGCCCTCGCCGGTCTCACGCTTCGTCGCCGTGTGTGATGGGCAGGTCGTTCTTGACGAGCTGGTCCAGGGCGTGAAGACCGAAGCACCGCAGGTGGACTGCAGCGAGTTCCCCAACCTCGTCCCGCTGGCACGCGCCCACGGCGGACAGTTCCCCTACCTGGTCGCCGAAGTCGGCCGCGACGGGGGAGAAGTGCGGCTGCGTCATTCGGCCGTTGCCGGCGTCGCCGAGGAATACCGGGTGGCCAGCGATCGCGATGAAACCCATCATGCCCGCCGGGTCCCCGGCGCGTATGAGGAATCGAAGAACCAGCACCAGACGGCGGAGGTCTGGCGCCGGAACGCCGATGAGATCGCCCGTCTGGTCGACGAGGTGGCCCGGGACACCCGGGCCCGGCTGGTGGTCCTTTCCGGGGATACGAAGGCCCGCGAGCTCGTCCTGTCCCAACTCGCCGAACCGACCCGCGCCCTGGCGGTGACCCTGGACCAGCACACACGGACCGGTGGCGCCGACCCCTCGGCCGTGGAGAAGGAAGTCGAAGCGCGCGTTGCGGCACTGCTGGCAGAGGACATCCGTGAGCTCGCCGAACGCATTGCCAACCAGGCCAACGCCGCCCAGCCAGGAGCCGTGCTCGGCTTCGAGGACGTGGTCTGGGCCTTGCAGCAAGGCCAGGCCGCCACGGTCGTCGTGGCCGAATTCCAGGACGACCATTCACTGTTGGCCCTGGCAGGAGAGCCTTGGCTGGCATCCGAAGGGGCCGACTTTGAAGGATCGGGGGCCCTGGGGTCGTGGCCCGCGCCGGAGGTCCTGCTCCGCGCCGTCGCCATGACGGATGCCTCGATCCGGTATGTCCCCGCCGGGGTGCTTCCGGAAGGTGCCGGGATCGCCGCACTGCTGCGCTGGCCCAAGGTCGAAGCAGCCTAATACGAACCAGGAGTCATCGTTCCGCAGCCGGTGGATCAGACCACCGGCTGCGGTCGCGTCCGCCTGTCGGCAGATGATCAGTCCTTGACGGTTGCTTGGATGGCGTCGATGTTCGACTCCATCCACCCCAGGTAGTCGGTGTCCTGCGGGAGCGTTTCGGTGAACTCCACCACCGGGACCCCGGCGTTCTCGGCTTGCGCGCGGACGATCTGCGTTTGCGGGCTGCTGGTCTGAGGGTTGTAGGCCAACAGGGAGATGTCTCCCGAGGAGAGTTTCTCATCCAAGGCGTTCAAAAACAGCGGAGAGACGTCATTACCTGCTTCGATGGCGCCGCTGAAACCCTCGGGCGTCCCATCCGAGAGGCCGGCTCCCTCCAGCAGATAGTAGGGGACCGGCTCGGTCATGGCGTACTGGTGGCCTTTCGTCCCGGTGGATTGTTTTCCGAGTTGTTCCTCCAAGGCGTCGACCTTCGTGCCGAACTCCCGGGCGTTGGCGGTGTAGGTTGCCGCCTCATCCGGCTTCAACTCGCCGAGCCGTTCGGCGACTTCCGTGGCCACGGCCGAGGCGGTGGGAAGGTCGTACCAGACGTGTTCGTTGAAGCCTGCGTGGTCATGCCCGTCGTGATCCCCGTGGACGGCCTCGGTATCCTGCTCCTCCGCGTGGGCCATGTCTGAGTAGTCGATGGCGGTGATGACCGCGGATTCATCGATGCCCAATCCCTGGGTCAACAGATCGATGAAGGAATCGTAGCCGCCGCCGTTTTCCACCACCAGGTCGGCGTGGGAAAGCGTGAGCTTGTCCTGTGGTGTCGCTTCGTAGGAATGAGGGTCCTGGGACGCCTTGTCGATGATCGAATCAACCTTGACGGAGTCCCCGGCGACCTGACGGACGATGTCTCCGTAAGCGCTCGTGGACGTGACGACCGTCAGGGCGTCATCGCCTTGCCCTGGGGCGGGCCCCGAGCAGGCGGAGAGTCCCAGACCGAGTAGAAGGACGGGGACGACGACGAAACGGGAATGCACGGGCGGCCTTTCGGGGAGGAGCAGGAAACCGTCATATCTTATAATAAATGAGAATCATTTGCATCTTGAGAGTGACTTGATGTCGACTTCCCGTTTCGCCTGGACTGCTCCGGCCTAACTCGCCGGAGTCGCGGCTATGTCGGAGGATGTTCTGCGGTGGACCCAATGAACCATCGTGGAAACGGCAACGCAGATCAGGGTCGTCACGGTCCCGGCAGATCCACCGCCCCATGAACCGAAATACAGTGCGAGCCCGGAGAGGTCCAGGCCGGCACCGGAGGATTCAGGCTGCGGAAACAACAAGAGCACCAAGAAGACGGCAAATATGCCGTAGATCAAAGAGCCGGACATCCCCAGCAGCAAGAATCGCGCCATCATCTTGGCCCGCCGCCCCACATGGACCGCATTGGCTGTGGGCACGAGGACGAGGACCGGAAGGGTGAGCAGGCCCCAAAAGACGATTACCTCAAATTGTGCGTATTCCAATGGCAGGTGCAGCCCCCTCAGCGGCGAATGGAGAGCGTAGCAAAAGCGGGGTTCAGTCACGTTCCGGTCCGGGTGGCTGCATCATTTGGGGAGATTGAACATATCGCCGTCCGAAGACAGGTCGGCACCGGTGCGGATCGGCAGTACTTCGGCTCCTCGCGTCAGCTCGAGTTCACGAATGAGCGCCGTCGTTCCCGCGATGAGCGTCGAATCGAAATCGATCTCGGTGGCCAGGACCCACGAGTGGTCGTCGGGCCACAGGATACTGGGAGACTGCGCCCACATGGCCTCATCGACCCACGGCGCGTGGGTCGGCCAGGCAGCATCCGTGAAGTCATTCGCGCCCGCCTCGAACATTACGTAGCTCCGCCCCGTGTCGCCATGCAGCTCGAACGGCGTCCCGGATGCGATCTCATGAGCAAGTAGCCCTGATCCTGGTTTCGGCTCGCGCCGCCGAAGGGCTTCCCTCAACGAACCCGCCCTGGCCATCCAGTGCCGCACGGTCTTTGCCAGTTGATCGCGAAGCGACCAACTGGCAACAGGCGTGGGAGCCTCGTCGGGGTAGCGCGCAGGCACTCCGCAGCTCTCCTCGAACACGTAGTGGCCAACCCCGGCCGAACTCATCAGACCACCCCACCCCTCCCAGATCGCGGCGATGCCAGCGTCCGGAGTCGAAGTGTGGCGGGCAAGAACCTGGGCTACTGCCGCGAGTGACGCGACTTCGAGGCAGCCCTCGAACGAGTCACCATAGCGCCAGCCGTCGGCGGCGATGGCCCCGTCGGCATGGCCATAGTCGCGCCGCAGCAGACTCGCATATTGCGCTTCGGCGTGCATGGTCGTCTTGAACGATGCCGCAGCCTCCGCCCAGGTGGCGTGCTCCGTTTCGAGCGACGCCCCAATGTCATCGACACCCTCGAAGTATGCTGTCTCATCGAGGCCTAGCCAGGTCTTCGTATCGCGGGGGCGGTCGCGCTCGACGGGATGGAACACGCGTGCGTAGGCCTCGAAACCACGGGGAACCACCGACAGGATGCTGCGAAACGACTCGGCTTCCATCGGACGAAGCCACTCGCCCCGCGCAAGGTCGGGCACCCATTCGAACCGTTCCGACATGTACCCATTCTCCCTCGTTTTTGTTGTAGGTCTTTCGTATTTCGAAGTCACTTTCACAGACTTTCCAGGGTTGTCTGCACAGCAGCTACGTAGCCGATGGGGGAACCTCCTGTGGGAAGGAATTCTAGATTCTGAGGTCTTTCCATTCGAACTGGGTCACGGTGCCATTCTTCCAGTCTTGGCGAAGGATCGAGTATGCGATAGAGGCGACGCGCCCGCCGTCGTCGGTTGGCCATCCCAAGCGATAGTGCGCTTCTTTGAGGAAGCCCGTGCGGAGAAAGGTCTTTCGCGTGGCAATGTTGTCTTCTCGTGTTTGTCCCTCGAAGCGGAGCGTGTTCGGCATCGACTCGAAAACCATGTCGCACAGTGCACTTAGGACTTCGACCCCCAAGCCTTTGCCGCGCTCGGCCTCATCAAAGCGTAGGTCGAAGAGTGGAGAGTCGTCTTCTCGCAAATCCTCAAGGGTGACCATGCCGATACGACGTTCGTCCTCCACTACCCAGTAGCCTTGGGTGTCTTCGTTCCAGAAATGGCCTCCCTCGATCTTTATCCTTATGTCTTGGGCCTGTGGGGCTGCCTGGACATGGGATGGGAAACGATTGGCCGTCAGGAAAACGATGAGTCCTGCAGTGTCGGCGGGGGGCATAGGAATGAAGTTGATGGACATGCTCTGACACTATCTGCGGAAGCGGTGTCCGCCCGAGTGCGGAAGCGTAGAAGCTAATTTGTATCGGTTAATAGAGCTACGGTCATTCCTCGTGAAACGTCGCGCAAACCGGACCCTCAATAGGACGCTTGCTCTCGGAGCCTTCTCAGATAAAGTGTCGTTTTCCGAAGACGACCGCACGGAATGCTCGAAGTCGTCTGCATTGCGACTCTGTGCCCGTTCGGGGAACCGCTAGCGGGCGCGTCTGGTGGGCTGCCAGTATGGTCTGGATGACGATATCCAGCCGCCCGTGGCAGCACCCCGCGCCCCAGCAGTCGCAACTGCGTCTCGTAGAGGTATCTGAGCTTGTTCTGCACGAACTAGCGCAAGGTGAAACGAACGACGCGCACTCGTACCCCGTGACGCCGTATCTCGCGGGTGAGGAGTGCATCGGCCTCTGGCGAATGAGAAGCAAGCAAGTTGCGGATATCCCAGCGGACGCACCTTGGGTGACCCGATTCGTTGTCGTCCCTGACATCGATGTGCCTGTCGGTCTTGCCGGGTTTCATGGCGCGCCCGATGAAGTCGGAATGGTCGAAGTCGGATACAGGATCGACCCGGGGCGCCGACGAAAGGGGTACGCAAGACAGGCTTTCGAGACGCTACTCTCCGTCGATAGCACACATCCAAACGTGCACGTCGTCCGTGCCACCATCAGCCCTGTAAACCACGCGTCACGCTCCCTCGTTGAGGATTATGGCTTCAAGGAGGTCGGCGAGCAGTGGGACGACGAGGACGGTCTAGAGATCATCTTCGAAGTGGCGGCACACACCGCTTCATCGCCCGCAACTGGTGCCCGGTAGCCGAACCCTCCGCGGGACGTCAAATCGAAAGCGACGCGAGCCGCATTTTTCCGTGGCCAATATTTCGGTTCGACGCTACTGGCTACAAGCGCTCACGTTCCGAAACAAGAAACCAGCCGACTTCGAATACACCCGGGTAAACCTTGTGATTGCTGGCTGAAGCGAAATAGCCCTATTCGTTTGTCTTCTTCTTGCCTGACCCAAAAATCAGATACCCGAAGAATGCGGCAAACATGGCAGAGAAAATCAGACGCACTGGGGCATTAATGTCCCATTCGCCCAACACGGCAAAGAAAACGAAAAAAATGGCTAAGTGCCTATCACAGCCATTACGCCCGCAAGGCTAACTAGCTTTTCCATCTTTCCTCCTCTGACCAACCATTTAGCACTGACTACTACTCCTACAATCGATCAGACGCGATCTCAATTCAACGTTGACATGCCCCGTAGATCGGCGATGCCCGAAGACGACTTCACTGACTGTCCAATACTGTCGGCACTCCACCCCTGCACGTAGGAGGAACCCTCTGCGGGACGGTGCCCGCGAGTGTCTTTCTCCTCGAAACCGACTGCCTGAAATACCGCCAAACGTTTGCACTGTGACAAACACGCTCGAATGAGGCTCCATTCACCGAACGTTCTTCGCGGCGCAGAACTGGCCGTAGGCGACGGTGACGACGCCCTAGGACGTCCGGAGAACGTGTCCAGAGACCGGCGGGCGGGATTCACTGCTCAAAACCAAGGACAGCACCTCTGAAATATCAGCGATCCTCGGGCGCCCCGCGGGGTCCGGGTCGAAACAAGACGTCACCAGGCCGTACAGCCGAGGATCCTTGGTTGCTTGTTTCAAGGGTTGCAAGTCCGGACGGTCTTCGGGTTCTCGTGGCATCTCCGTTCGGGGAAACGGACGCAGCGTGGTCAGTGCCCGGTAGAGCACACCGCCCAAACCCCATACATCGGTGGCAGGACCGACGGTATTGCCGGCAACCTGCTCCGGGGCCATGTATTCGTAGGTACCCGCGCCGGCCCGACAGTTACCTGGCGCTTGGGCCAGGCTCAGGTCCAGCACGCGGGCCCGCCCGGCTTCACAGATGATGTTGGATGGTTTCAGATCCAG
>RCNJ01001074.1_pt1 | contig 10841 bp, 8 predicted proteins | sample 2041171 | NCBI WGS metagenome assembly RCNJ01 (sample SAMN09708213, study PRJNA481090) | feces metagenome | biome: feces | host: Pygoscelis adeliae | place: Antarctica: Rookery Lake | collected 2010-03-01 | reverse complement strand
GTGCGTGCTTCAAAGTGGTTCGGTGTGATGACGGTTGCCAGGGGCAGAATTTGCTCCCGCAGTGCGGTGTCGGTGTCCAGTGCGGCGCCTGGTTCCTGACCCTTGCAGATCAGCACGGGGTCCAGCACCACGTGCCGCCACGGTTGTTTGGCGAGTTCGCGGGCGACGGTGTCGATGGTGGTGGGGGTGCCGAGCATGCCGATCTTCACCACGTCGATGCAGGCCGTTGCCGCTTCAATCTGGTCGGCAATGACCTGCGGGTCCATTGGCACGAACCGGTGCGACCAGTCATTCTTGGGGTCAAAGGACACAATGCACGTCAACGCCCCGGCACCGTAAACACCCAACTGCTGGAACGTTTTCAGGTCCACCTGGATGCCGGCACCGCCGGTGGCCTCAGACCCGGCAACAACAAATGCGAAATTAACCATGGGTCCATCTTCCACCTGTGGCGGGTATGCGACAAAAATCGGACAAACAGCACCGGTAGGCAGTGAGCTGGTCAGCTCATCAAGTCGGGTTGCAGCGTGCCAACAAGTAGTCGAGGTAGGGCACGTCGGGGCGCCACGGTTCCAGGTTCCAACTCGTTTTATCGGGGGCACCGAGCGCGTGGCAGCGTAGTTGGTTGTGCATCACGTCCGTTTCGGACTCTGGGTCTTGGGCAATGATGCTTTCCCACACGGCCTGCACCGCCGCGTTCGACCCCGACCGGCCCCACGCGGTGGGGAACACCTGCAGGGATTCACCGCCTTCCAGCTCAGCAGCCCATTCCAAGCGTTCCAAAGCTTGCGGGGCAAACTTCACTTGGAGCTGCACCGGGAACTGGGTGGTTCCATGCGGCTGCAGCCCGTATTGCAGTATGCGATCTGGGGCGACGTCATCAACTGCAGCGTCATCAACCGCAGCGGCGCCGGCGCTCACCACAGCCCGCACCCTGCTGTTATTCACATCCCGCGCCTGAGGTGAGGCCACGCCACCAAAAACCGGCACGCCGTCAGTGGGTGTCGTCTCGTCCCGCAGCAAAACGGAAGAGTCGGACTCGACGGCCCACGCTGCATCCGTGGGTGCGGTCAGGGTGAGGACGTCGTCGGGGGAGTGCAGCGTCACGCTGACCACCACGCGTCCGCCGACCTCCTCTGCTTCGGCAGTTGCGACACTGCGAACCATGAATTCGCGTCCGAGGTTGTCAGTGAAAGTCACCAACTCCAGAGGCGTTGGCTTTGCCGCGTCCTCGTCGCCCGGAGGCGACGGCAATGCAGACGATGGCGCTGACGACGGCACTGTCGTCGGTTGTGAATCCGGCGCACTCCCGCAACTGCTCAGTGCCAGAGCACACACGACCACAACAACAGTCGACAACGCCCAACGCCGCCCAGGCGCAGCAACGCCCCGGCCCGCCGGAGCGGACCAGGGCGTGCCGATGAACTTCTGGGTCAGAGCCCGAGCACGATCTTGGCGACCGTGAAGTAGGTGATCAGACCCGTGGCGTCGACGAACGTCGAGATGAACGGTGCGCTCATCACCGCGGGGTCAACGCCGACCTTCTTCGCAATCAACGGAATTGCTGAACCTGCCGCAGTTGCCAGGACGCAAATAGCCGTCACCGTCACGCACAGCACAATGGCAATGTCTATCCCAAAGAAGTAGGCCCCTGGGAGGAAGCCAATTGCGGCCAAACCTAAGCCCATGAGCGCACCCGTGGAGATCTCTTTACCGACAACGCGGGCAATATCGTTTGGTCTCACATCACCCACGGCGAGTGCGCGCACAATCGTGGTCGCCGACTGTGAGCCGGCGTTTCCGCCCGTTCCAATCAGCAGTGGCACGAACAACGCGAGCGTTGCGACTTCCAACAGCACGTCCTCATAGGAGGACATCACTTGCACGGTCAAAGTGGCGGCAACGACCAGCACCAGCAGCCACAGAATTCGTGCCTTCACCAACCCTTGCACCGGAACCGTCAGGTACGGACGGCGCAGCGGCAGCGAACCACCAGTGAGCGCGGAGTCTTCGTCTTCTTCATGTTCGAGCACGCGCATCGCGTCGTCCACGGTGAAGATTCCCAGCAGTCGCTCCTCAGCGTCCACCACGGGCACGCCAACGTAACCACCGTCACGGACGACGTTTGCCGCCTCCTCTTGGTGGTCAGTTGCGTGCACCATGGTGGGTTCGGACATGATGTCCGCCACGAGCGACTGGGGGTCAGCAACGATCAGCTGCCGCAGTGACACCACGCCCACCACGCGCCGTCGAGTGGCCAACACAGGAACCGAATAGATCGTCTCCACTCGGTCGGCAACGTCCCGCAAATGGTTCAGCGCTTCTACTGCAGTGGAGCCCTCATGTACGGAGGCCACCTCGGGCGACATACGTCGCCCGGCACTGCTCTCGGGGTAACCCAGCACCGTCGTCGTCAAGGCGCGTTCGCGCGGTGACAGCCCGGACATCAGCCGTGCGGCAACGCCAGCGGGCAACTCATCGAGTAAAGGTGCGCGGTCATCAGGATCAAGCTCGTTGAACAGCTCGGCGGTCTTTTCCGCCCGGAGCCCATCGACTAGCTCGGCCTGAATGGATGGGTCGAGGTCTTCGAACACATCCACTGCACGGTCTTTATGCAGCAACCGAAAACTCACGGCACGCTGCTGTGTACTGAGCCGACCAAGTTCTTCAACGACGTCGGCAACGTCCATATCTTCGAGCCGGCGACGCAGTTCAGCGAGTTCGCTGGGCCTGACATCGTGCTCTTCCATGTGCTCGTCCATGTGCACCTCCCGCCTTAGCGTGCCACGAATGTGCCCGACACACCGGATTTCTTTGTGAGACAGCACTTGGACCAGCGGCAAACGTCGCTAAACTGAGCGCGCCGAGCCCCACTGAGCTCCGCCGTCGGAAACCGTAAGCCGAGCGGCATAGTGGGCATGGCCTCAGACACACCACCGATGAGGGAACTGATGAGCCCGAGCAAGCCCGCAATTGACACCGTCACCCACGCAGCGGCCACCCCGGATGAAGCGCAGCCATTCGCGAGCCTCGGCCTGAAGCCGGACGAGTACGAGACTATTCGTGGCATGTTGGGACGACGCCCGACGTCGGCCGAACTCGCCATGTACTCGGTGATGTGGTCTGAGCACTGCTCCTACAAGTCGTCACGCAAGCACCTGAGCAAGTTCGGCGGCAAAACCACCCCCGAAATGCAGAAGCACATGCTCGTCAACATCGGCGAGAACGCCGGTGTGGTGGACATCGGTGATGGCTGGGCCGTCACGTTCAAGATCGAGTCCCACAACAGCCCCAGTTACCTCGAGCCGTTCCAAGGCGCAGCCACCGGAATTGGCGGATGTGTGCGCGACATCATCTCCATGGGCGCCCGCCCCGTTGCCGTCATGGGCAGTGTGCGCTTCGGTGAACTAAACCACCCGGACACCGCGCGCATCATGCACGGTGCCATTGCCGGCATGAGCAGTTACGGCAACACCCTGGGCCTGCCCAACATTGGTGGCGAACTCGTCTTTGACGCGGCTTACCAAACCAACCCCCTGGTCAACGCGCTCGCAGTCGGCGTGATGCGCCACGAGGACATCCACCTGGCCAACGCCAAGGGCGTGGGTAACCAGGTTGTACTGTTCGGCGCCCGCACTGGCGGCGACGGCATTGGCGGCGCGTCCATTCTGGCGTCCGAGTCCTTTGACGACGACGGCACCCCGCAGCACCGCCCCACCGTGCAGGTGGGCGACCCTTTTGCGGAGCAGGCCATCATCGAATGTTGCCTGGAAATGTTTGCCGCAGGTGTGGTGGAGGGCATTCAGGACCTAGGCGCCGCAGGAATCTCCTGCGCCACCTCCGAACTTGCTTCCAATGGTGACGGCGGCATGCACGTCATGCTCGATGACGTGCTGCTGCGCGACCCGACCCTGAACGCCGGCGAAATCCTGATGTCAGAGTCGCAGGAACGCATGATGGCCGTGGTCACCCCACAGCAGCTCGACAAGTTCATGGAAATTGCCGCCAAGTGGAACGTCGAAGCCGCCGTCATTGGTGAGGTCAACGACTCCGGTCGCCTCACCATTGACCATGAGGGTGAGCGCATCGTCGACGTCGACCCGCGCACCGTTGCACACGACAGCCCGCTTTATGACCGCCCCTACACCCGCCCAGTGTGGCAGGACGGCCTCAACGCCAACACCGTAATCGCAGCCGGCCTGACTTGCCCCGAAACCGGTGCGGAACTACGTGACACTGCCCTCACACTGCTGGGCTCCGCCAACCTGGCCTCGAAGGACTGGGTCACCAACCAGTTCGACCGCTACGTCAAGGGCAACACCGCAATGTCTGCCCCTGATGACAGTGGCATCATCCGCATTGACGAGGAGTCCGGCCTGGGCATTGCCCTGTCTGCCGATGCCAACGGCCGCTACACCAAACTTGACCCCCGCACCGGTGTGCAACTGGCGCTCGCGGAGTCGTACCGCAACGTGGCCACCACGGGCGCCCGCCCGCTGGCCATCAGCAACTGCCTGAACTTCGGCTCCCCAGAAGACCCAGACTGCATGTGGCAACTGGTGGAAGCCATTGAGGGCCTGGGCGACGGCTGCAAGGCCCTGTCTGTTCCGGTCACCGGCGGCAACGTGTCGTTGTACAACTCCACGGGTGAGCCCGGGCAGATCGACTCCTCGATCCACCCCACGCCCGTCGTCGTCATGCTGGGTGTGCTGGACGACGTCACCCGCGCGTCCACCTCCGGGTGGCGCAACCCAGGCGAAACCATCTTCCTGCTCGGCACCACGCGCGCGGAGTTGGACGGTTCCGCGTGGGCCGATGTTGCGCACAATCACCTCGGCGGCATGCCACCGCAGGTGGACTTCGCCGCAGAGAAGGCCTTGGCCGATGTGTTGGTGAACGCCACGCGTGACGAACTCGTGGACGCCGCACACGACCTGTCCGAGGGTGGGCTCAGTCAGGCACTGCTCGAATCGGCGCTACGTTGCGGCGTTGGCGCCAAGATTGACCTCACGGCGCTGCTGGCCCGCGACGGTGTGAGTGCGTTTGAAGCACTCTTCTCCGAGTCCACCGCCCGCGCCATTGTGGCCGTGCCCCGCGGTGAAGAGGTGCGCTTCGTTGATGCGTGCGTCGCCCGCGGCGTGCCACACGTGAAGATTGGCGAAACGGGTGCGCACATTGGCGACGACCCCGCCGAAGCGCTCGTCATTGACGGCCAGTTCAGCATTCCGCTGGCCGAAGCGAAGGACGTTTTCGAAGCCACGCTGCCGAACACCTTCGGCTGATTGACCACTCGCCCCCGCCGGCTTCGCGCCGGTGGGGGCGAACTTGTTTTCAGGAGGAACCATGGCAACACACATTGAAATCGCCGTTCAGGACGTCGAAGGCGCCCGCATTGCCTTTGACGCCGGCGTTGACCGGATCGAACTGTGCCAAGCATTGGGCGCAACCGGTGGCCTGACACCGTCGGCTGCCCTCATTGAGCAGACCGTTGCCACGGGTGCCAGCGTGCACGCCCTCATCCGGTCCCGCCCGGGTGGGTTCGTGTACTCCGCAGCAGAGATTGATCTCATGGCCCGCGAAGTAGAACTCACCGTTGCTGCAGGCGCCGACGGCGTCGTCATCGGCGCGTTGACCGCCGACGGCGTACTCGACGAAGGCGCGCTTCGGGCCCTCATTGCCGCTGCCGGGTCCGCAGAAATTACCTGCCACCGGGCCTTCGACGTCGTCCCTGACCGGTTGCAGACCCTCGACGCCCTGGCGGAACTCGGCGTCGCCCGGGTGCTCACGTCAGGCGGCGCACCCCGCGTGGGCCAAGGACTCGACGCGCTCGCGGAACTAGTGCGGCACGACAGTGGTGTGCAGATCATGGCCGGTGGTGGTGTGCGACTCGAGGACATCCCGGCGCTGCGCGCAGCAGGACTCCACGCAGTGCACTTGTCGGCGAAGAAACTTGTGGCAGACCCGGGCACTTCTGGTCCGGGTGGCGGTAGCGGAGGTGGCCTCGAAGCCACGGACGCTGAACTCGTGCAGGCAGCGGTTGGAGCGGTTCATGACGGCTGAGACCCCTACACCTGACAACCCAACGCCGGCCTCGAAGCCAGCGGACCGCCTGGCTCCCGTTCTCAAAGGGAAAACAGTGCTGATCGCGGCAGACCGCCGCTCCACCGAATTCGCTGGCGCGCTCGAGCGCCGCGGTGCCCAGGTACTGATCGGCCCCGCGATGCGCAACGTGCCCCTTGAGGACGACGCTGACCTGCTCGCCACCACCAGGGCGCTCATCGAGACACCCCCAGACATCATGGTGATTACCACCGGCGTGGGGTTCCGTGGCTGGTTCACGGCCGCAGACGCCGTTGGTCTCGGCGCTGACCTGCGCCGAGTGCTCAGCTCAGCACGAATTTTGGCCCGCGGCCCTAAGTCCAAGGGCGCCATTCAAGCCGCAGAACTTGATGTGGAGTGGGTGGCCGAATCAGAAACCTCCCAGGAAGTGTGTGAGCGTCTCCTGGCGGAGGGTGTGTCCGGCAAGCGCATAGCAGTGCAGCACCACGGCGCCGGCGCTGACGGACTCGACGAGAACCTCGCTGCAGCGGGCGCCGACGTCGTGAGTCTCGTCGTGTACCGCTGGGGCCCGCCCTCGGACCCGCAGGCGCTACGCGACACTCTGGCGGCAACTGCCCGCGGCGAGGTTGACGTGGTGGCTTTCACATCAGCGCCTGGCACCCAGGAGTGGTTTGCTGCCGCCGAACGCGACGGACTTACCGCTGAGATCCTGGCCCAGTTCCAAGCAGGAATGGTTGCTGCCGCCGTCGGACCGGTCACCGCTGTGCCACTGCAAGACCGTGGCATTACACCCATTGTTCCGGAGCGCTTTCGCCTGGGTGCATTGGCGCGGCTCATCGTGGATCACTTCGCATAGCGGTTCATCACGCTGGCGGGCGTTACCTGTGCACTCACTACTCCTGAAATGAGCACATCGTGGGTTTAGTTGCCCTCCTTAACCGGTTCAAGCGTCGTAATGAGCCGCCGAAGCCTGCTGACTGGACTCAGTTGTGGGAGGTGCTTACCCCACTTGGCGGCCGAACCAGCCCAGACGATATTGCACGATTAGTTAAGGCGCTCAGGAACGAGCCTGAAGTGAAAGCCCTCATCGCGTCGCAGGAACTGCTCGTAGCGATCAGAATGCTCGACACCGAGGTGCACGCTCAGCACCTGCGCTCATTTCCGTGGCAGGGACCAGAACAACCGTTCCGGCGTGCGGCCTTTGAAAGCGCCATCCAAGCAGTGGTTGCGGCAGGACCTGCCGCAGTTGAGCGCGTCCTGGCTGAGCCCGCGCAACTGGGACACTATGACCGACCATCGCTCACGCTTGAGCAAGAGGATGCGTTGGCTTGGAAGCTTTCGACGCCGCCATGGACTTTTGGGTCGAAGACATCGAGCACGAAAACTCTGCATGGCCCAGCCTCAAACCTTGGTGGGGCACCGAGTACCACTTCGATATGTACGACCCGGATGCATACTGGCTCAGCGTCTATAACGCGACCGCTGACGTCGACCTCGACGAGCCTGATGAAGCTGACCCTGAAGCGTGGGAAGTATCTGAAAGCTGGTTAGAGGCAGGTTATGCAGCCTCCCTAAAAATTATGCGTCTGCTCGGTGCTCGTACGCCGGCCGATGCGGCGACGCCTCCTTTTGCGTCCGCGAACGTGTCGATTGCGCCCCACGGGTACAGTTCAGATCCATACTCCGACTTTTCGCAGGATGACCAGTTGTTGGGCATTGTGAGGCGCGTTGATCAGGAACTGCTTGATGCCGCTCGCACTACACAGCAGCGCACGGACTTGCTGGTGCAGCAGGGCGCGCAAGCAATGCTTGATGCTGGCGTGGTCTGGGCAGCCGCCACGGTGCTGCAGGAGTTGGCGCGGTCCGGCGGGGAACATTTCCCATAGCAACTTCTGCCGCCGGAGCATGCCTGTGCGTGCACTCACTAAACCTGAAATGAGCACATTGTGGGTCTAGCAGCCATTTTCAACTGGTTCAAAAGTAGCAATGAGCCAGCCAAACCGGCGGACTGGACGGAACTGTGGGAGATTCTTGCCCCGCTCAGTGGTCGCACCGGCGCGGAGGACTTCGAACGTTTAGAAGACGCGCTGAAGACAGAGCCAGAAGAGAAAATCGAAGCGGCGGGGCAGCAACTGCTGCTGGCTATCAGGCTGCTCGACACCGAGGCTCATGCCGAGCACCTGCGCTGGCATCCGTGGCGCGGACCAGAAGCCCCATTCCGGAGGAGAGCTTTTGACGCAGCACTGCAACGGGTGATTGCGGCTGGGCCAGCGGCGATGGAGCGGGTCCTCGCTGAACCGGCACATTTGATTGCTTATGACAGTCCATCTCCGAACCTTGAAACGCAGATAGCGGGCTGCGAATACGCCACTCCGTTGGAAGTTATCGATGCGGCGCTGGGCAGGACATCAGACATTGAGCATCTCGATAGGTCATGGCCGAGCCTCGACAGGTGGTGGGATGACTTCTACGTCTTTGAGTTTCAAGACCCAGACTGCCCATGGCTCACCATCTACCACCCGGGCCGTTATACGGGGCCCGATGGAGGGCCGGAAGAAGGCTCAGAAGCTTGGGCGTTCCTAGAAAGCTGGGAACAGGCAAAGGACGCTGCCACTCTGCAGGTCTTGACTGCGCTCAGTGCTCTCACGCCTCAAGAAGCGGCTACGCCACGTCTGTGGAACGTCATCGTTTCTGTGGCGCCGCATGAGCAGGGCACAGAAGCGTCCGCCCATATCTCCTCTGGCGTCTTATGGATCACCCGCCCAGTTGATGAAACGCTACTTGAAGCCGTCTGCTCGACGCAGCAGCGCACTAACTTCCTGGTGCAACAAACTGCGCAGGCAATGCTCGACGCGGACGTAGAGTGGGCAGCGGCACCGGTGCTGGAAGAGTTGGCGCAGCTCAACGGTTATGAAGCTGCCCCTTTTTGAGATGGCCCGGCTAGACAATTTTTTCCGTGGCACGGTATAAAATCCGGTTGCGCCCGTTCTTTGCCCCCACCGCCCAGTCACGGTTGTGGTGACACCAGGCAACCGGACCGGCAAGAGGCCCCGTTAGGCAAGGAGAACTCGGAAATGAAGCGTGAACTGGAACCTGTATTTGAACAGGTGCTGCGTCGCAACCCCGGTGAGGGCGAGTTCCACCAAGCGGTGCGGGAAGTTTTTGACTCCCTGGGCCCTGTCATCACAAAGAACCCCGAATACGGCGACGCCGCAGTGCTGGAACGCATCTGCGAACCCGAACGTCAGATCATTTTCCGGGTGCCATGGGTAGACGACAACAACCGCGTGCAGATCAACCGTGGCTTCCGCGTCGAATTCAACTCAGCGCTCGGCCCATTCAAGGGCGGCCTGCGGTTCCACCCATCGGTGTACCTGGGCATTGTAAAGTTCCTCGGCTTTGAACAGGTCTTCAAAAACTCCCTCACCGGAATGCCCATCGGTGGCGGCAAAGGCGGCTCCGACTTTGACCCCCGCGGTCGCAGCAGCGGCGAGGTGATGCGGTTCTGCCAGTCCTTCATGACGGAACTGTTCCGGCACATCGGTGAGTACACCGACGTCCCCGCCGGTGACACCGGCGTCGGCGGCCGCGAAATTGGTTACCTCTTCGGGCAGTACAAGCGCATCACCAACCGGTACGAATCAGGCGTCCTCACCGGTAAGGGCATGAGCTGGGGCGGATCCCTCGTCCGCACTGAAGCGACCGGGTACGGCACCGTGTTCTTCACACAGCACATGCTCGAAACGAAGAATCGTAAACTTGAAGGCAAACGCGTTGTCATCTCCGGCTCCGGAAACGTCGCCGTGTACGCCATTGAAAAGGCGCAGGAACTGGGCGCACATGTTGTGACCGCATCTGACTCCAGTGGCTACATTGTGGACGAGGCCGGCATCGACCTGGACCTGCTCATCCAGGTAAAGCAGGTGGAACGCGCCCGCATCGTGGAGTACGCGAACCGCCGAGATAGTGCCACCTTCGTGCCCAATGAACGCGTCTGGGGAGTCAAGGCAGACGTGGCGCTGCCCTGCGCCACCCAGAATGAACTCGATGAAAAGGACGCTAAAAAACTCATCGAATCAGGAGTGCTTGCCGTTGCCGAGGGCGCCAACATGCCGACAACGCCCGGTGCCGTCGCGATGCTGCAAGAAGCCGGAGTGCTATTCGGCCCCGCCAAAGCGGCAAACGCCGGTGGTGTGGCCACGTCAGCGCTGGAAATGCAGCAGAACGCCAGCCGCGACACCTGGGGCTTCGAACACACTGAAGAGCGCCTTGCCGGCATCATGTCCGACATTCACGCACGCTGCGCCGAAACCGCCGACGAGTACGACAAACCAGGTAACTACGTGGCCGGCGCCAACATTGCTGGCTTCACTAAGGTTGCCGACGCCATGTTGGCCCTTGGCGTCATCTGACGCCGCCGACCCGCCCTTGAGGCCTTGCTTGCCGCTGCAGTATCGCCCACCGCTAGACATTGACCGCCACCGAACCCAGGAGTTTGCCGGATGCCACCCCGCCGCCGCACCGACCCCGCCGTTGGGCGTGCTGCATTGCAGGAGTGGCAGCAAGGCACTGCTGACAAGCGCACGACCACAACCGCCGTCCGCTTCGCCTTAGAAGAACTTGCCGAACTCGCGCCCGGGCGTGCAGTTGAAGTGCGAGTGCCCCCAGACGGCGCAGTGCAGGCGATAGCCGGCCCGCGACATACCCGCGGCACCCCGCCCAGTGTGGTCGAGATGAAACCAGAGACTTGGCTCAACCTCGTCACGGGGCGACTCACGTGG
>RCNJ01000661.1_pt1 | contig 10842 bp, 10 predicted proteins | sample 2041171 | NCBI WGS metagenome assembly RCNJ01 (sample SAMN09708213, study PRJNA481090) | feces metagenome | biome: feces | host: Pygoscelis adeliae | place: Antarctica: Rookery Lake | collected 2010-03-01 | reverse complement strand
GCCCACCACACAGGTGATCCCGGGTTCGAAGTTCAGCGTCGTGGCTGACGCGAACGACTTGAACCCGCGCAGGGTCAAGGTTTTCAGGTACACAGTGTCACCATAGTGGCCCCGGCATCAGCTAGCGCACGAAGAGGGTGGGATTCCGGCAGGATTCCCACCCTCTTCGGGCACTTACTGGTTGAAGTTAGTTGCTGGGGAACCACAGTGCGATCTCGCGGGCTGCTGATTCTTCTGAATCTGAGCCGTGCACCAGGTTCTTCTGCGCGCCTGCGCCCCAGTCGCGGCCGAAGTCACCACGGATCGTTCCGGGAGCGGCCGTCGTGGGGTCAGTTGTGCCCGCAATGGAACGGAAGCCTTCGATGACGCGGTGTCCTTCGACAACGACGGCGAAGAGCGGTCCCGACAGCATGAAGTCGACGAGGGAACTGTAGAACGGCTTGCCCGCGTGCTCGGCATAGTGCTCGGCGAGAACATCTGCCGTCGCGGTTCGCATTTTGGCCTGCACCAGGGTGTATCCCTTGGCTTCAATACGACGGAGGATCTCCCCTGACAGGCCGCGGGCAACGCCGTCGGGCTTGATGAGGATCAAAGTTTGCTGGGGTTGTGTTGCATCAGTCATCCTCAAACCATAACGCCCATCAGTGAGGCTTTGGCGCCGTCTCAGGGTTCGCCGCGTCGTACTCTGCGCGTTCCCGGTCCACTCTGGCACCCAAGCGGATTGCCAGCACCCACATGAACGCGAACATCGCCCCCACCAGAAACATCATGGGCACAATCAGTCCGCTGAGAATGACGGGCAGTTGCACGAGAGAACCAGCCAAGTAACCACCGGGACGGCCGCAGAGACGGCTCACAAAGATGAGCACCAGCACCAGGACACCACCGAGAATCCAGATGGTGACGCCATCCAAGTGCGGTGCAGTCGATGGCAAACCTGCCTGGTTATCCCGCAGGCCGTACAGCACCAGGGTGGCAAAGAACACAACGAATGCTTCCAGTAGCAAGATCGTCGCGGAGAACTGGATTTTGGCGGACTTCTTCTGCCGGTACACGACCTTGTCGGTCGGCTGCGGGGTTCCCTCGGGGTTCGTCTCAGTCACAGAGTCGAGGATACCCAGTCATCGCAGGTGCCTTGTCCTCTGGCAGCGTCAGATCTCGCCGAAGCCGCCTTCAATTTCAGCTACCACGGCAGCGATTGCGGCATCGGCATGGGCTCCTTGGGCGGTCACCTCGAGTTTTTGACCGCCAACTGCGCCCAGCTTCATGAGTTCGAGCACACTGGCCGCGTTGACTCCGCCGATAGTGATGACGGCGTCAAAACTGGCGACGAGGCGGGCGAGAAGAGCGGCGGGTCGGGCGTGCAACCCGAGTGGGTTTCGCACTTCTACCTGCTGCGGGGTGGTGACACCGGGCATGGGGTTCTCCTGTGGGTCCGCAACGACGTCCGAGTCATTCTGTGGTGCAAATGTACTGCCAGCGTGTTCTGCGGACCGAAGGACCTCGCTGAGGTCTCCGCCACCGTGCGCAGTCACCGCGGCCGCCACTGTGCCCTCCACAAATGGGGAGTCGGCGAGCCTGGTGCGCGCGGCCAGCTCGTCTTCGGCAAATTCCAGCACTGTCCCCACGGTGAGGACTGCAGAGCCGAGGTCGGCGAGCACGACAACGCCATCGGCCTGTGTTCCGGCTTCTTCTAGGGTGCTCAGGGCACGGTCAAAGTCTGTGCCCAGTCCGCCATCGCTGCGCCCACCAACTGCGTAGATCAGTACTCCGGGGGCCATCTGCATGGCCAGTTCTCTGGCGCCGTCGGCGAGTTGGACAGAGTGGGACACAAGTAGCAGCGCGATTCTGGCGCGCCCACCAGGACTACGCATTTGCACCTTCAGTAGCTTCGACGGCGGCTTGCAAAATGAGCGCAGTGGAGCGTGCGCCGGGGTCGACGTGCCCGCGGCTGCGTTCGCCTAAATAGCTGGCGCGGCCTTTAGTAGCGATGAGGCCGAGGGTGTTTTGTGCGCCGGTGTTGGCGGCGTGTGCTGCTGCGGTGAGAACCGCCACTGGTGTGTCGCCCTCGTTGAAGGCTGCCACTGCGGCGTCAACTGCTGGAGCCCAGGCATCGACCATGGTTTTCTCGCCCGTGGTGGCTTTTCCGCGTGCAGTTACCCCTTCGAGGGCGTTCTCGAGCAAAGCGACGACAGCGGCGGAATCAAGTTCTGCCAGGTTGCTTACCTTGGCGGCTCGCAGGTATGCGGTGCCATACAGCGGCCCAGACGCACCGCCGACGGAGGACATCAGCGTAGTGGCGACGAGCCGGAGCACTTCACCAACGGTTTCCGGTGGTTGGGGTAAGGCATCCAATTTGGCTAGCACTGCGCTGAAGCCGCGGTCCATATTTGCACCATGGTCGCCGTCTCCGATTTGCCGGTCCAGTTCGGTCAACTCTGGCTTTGCGGCCGTTACTGTTTGTGCAGTTATTCGAACCCATTGCTGGGCCCATGCGACGTCGAGCGTCATGTACGGAAAACCCTCCTAGATCACGTCCAGCGCAACGCCGGTGTAGTCACCGGTGCGTCCCACAGGCTCGTCAGTTCATCATCTAACCGCAGAACAGTAATTGAGGCACCCTGCATTTCTAGCGAGGTGACATAGTCTCCGACCAGTGAGCGGGTTACCTGCACGCCGCGCTCAGCCAGAAGCTTGTGCGCTCGACCATAGACGAGGTACAACTCAGAAAGCGGTGTTGCGCCCATACCGTTAACGAACAGCAACACTTGTTCGCCGTCGTTGAGGTTCAGGTCGCTCAGCACTGGGTCGAGTATCGCCTCGGTGATGGCATTGGCATCAGCGAACTTTTCGCGGCGCCGCCCTGGTTCGCCATGGATGCCGATGCCAATTTCAATTTCGTCGTCCAACAGGTCAAAACTGGGCCGGCCCACGTGTGGAACGGTGGGTGCAGTTAGGGCCACTCCCATGCTGGCGACGTTGTCGATGACACGTTGCGCCACTTCGGTGACGGCGGCAAGGTCGTCCCCACGAGTTGCACTTGCGCCGGCAATCTTTTCGACCAAGAGCGTGCCGGCAACGCCGCGGCGGCCGGCGGTGAAGGTGGAGTCTTCGACGGCAACGTCGTCATTGACCAGCACGGTGGAGATGTCAATTCCGTCAGCCTCAGTGAGTTCGACCGCCATATCGAAGTTGAGTACATCGCCGGTGTAGTTCTTCACAATGAGCAGAGCCCCCGCCCCGGTGTGCACTTCGTTGATGGCTGCGACGATTTGGTCGGGGGTTGGTGCGGAAAAAACTGCGCCGGGTACGGCGGCGTCCAGCATGCCGTCACCAACGAATCCGGTGTGCAATGGCTCGTGGCCCGTGCCGCCCCCGGAGATGAGCGCCACGGTGCCGTGTGGCGCGGGCGTGGCCCGGGTCACGAACAGCGGGTCTCGGTGGAGTTTGATGTCATTTGGGTGCGCGAGTGCGAACCCTTCGAGGGATTCGTGCACGGCCTGTTCTGGATCATTGAGCAATTTCTTCATTGAACTACCCCTTTGCGAGCAGGATCCTCGCTTCGCCAGCGAGGAGTGCGGAGCCGGTGACGAGGACTCCTACCCCTGAGCCGACCCCAATGGTGTCTTCACTCTCCGCTACGGTGACGGCGATGTCGAGGGCTTCGTCAATGCGTTCACTGGTGCGAACTCGGTCTTCACCAAAGATATCGATGGCAATTTCGGCGAGTTCAGTGACGTCGTAGGAGCGGTTGGACACTGACCGGGTGATGACAACTTCTGCCAGGACGGGTTCCAGGATTTCCAGGATTTGCTCAGCTTCTTTGTCCATAAAGATGCCCACCACGCCGATGAGCCGAGAGAAGTCGAAGGCCTCCCCCACTGCTTCGACCAGTGCGACGGCGCCGGCTGGGTTGTGGGCGGCGTCGATCAAAATTGTGGGGCTGGAGCGCACCACTTCCAAGCGCCCCGGTGAGGTCACGTCCCCAAAGGCGGCTTCCACAATTCCTGCGGGCAATGCTGCGCCACCAGTGATGAGCGCTTCGGTTGCGGCAAGCGCCAGGAGAGCGTTTTGAGCTTGGTGGGCGCCGTGGATGGGGAGGAAGATTTCGGTGTATAGCCCGGCGGGTGTTTGCAGGTCCATGAGTTGCCCGCCGACGGCAACTTTACGGTCTGCCACGTAGAGGTCGATGCCTTCACGTACCACGCGCGCACCGCGCTCGGCGGCGACGGCGAGCAGCACGCCTTCGACTTCTTCTTCCTGCTGCGCCAGCACTGCGATAGCGCCGTCTTTGATGATGCCGGCTTTGTTGTCGGCAATTTCGGTGAGGTCGTAACCAAGGAACCGTTCGTGGTCCAACGCAATCGGGGTGACGACGGCGACGTCGCCGTCGGCGACGTTGGTGGAGTCCCAGGTGCCACCGAGGCCGACTTCGATGATGGCGACGTCAACCGGTGCGTCTGCGAAGGCTGCATAGGCCATCACGGTGAGGACTTCAAAGAAACTGAGGCGTGGTCCGCCTTCGGCTTGGGATTGGACGTCGATCATGTGCACGTAGGGCGCGACGTCCTGCCAGACCTCCACGAAGCGCTCGTCGGAGATGGATTCGCCGTCGATGGCGATTCGTTCGGTGACGCTGTTCAGGTGTGGGCTGGTGAAGCGTCCCGTGCGCAGTCCGTGTTCGCGGACGAGGCTTTCAATCATGCGGCTGGTTGAGCTTTTGCCGTTAGTTCCGGTGACGTGCACGACGCGGTAGGCCCGTTGTGGGTCGCCCAGTAGGTCGCACACGCGGCGGACGCGGTCGAGGGTGGGGTCGATGTCGTGTTCGGGGTTGCGCTCCATGATCGAGGTATAAACCTCGTTGAGCGCCATGCGGGCGTGGTTGGTCATGCGGTCTCCTTTGGGAGGCGGGTCACGCTTACTGACCGTTCGGTGCCGGCGGCGGTTTGCACGTCTATTTCGAGGGCGAGAGTTTCGCCAGCGATGAGTTCCTGGTGGGTACGCACGGCCTCCACCATGTCAGCGGGGATGCGGAGCGTGAGTGAAATGCGGTCGGCCACGTCAAGGTCGGCTGTTTTGCGGGCTTCTTGTACGTCCCGCACGACGTCGCGGGCGTAACCTTCAGCGCGCAGAGCGTCATCCAGGTGCAGGTCGAGGACGACGAATCCGCCGGCGCCCAACACTGCGGCACCAATTTCATTGCCGGCCACTGATTCGGCGACGACGGTTTTGAGTTCGTATTCGCCTTCTTCGAGTGGCACGTCGCCGGCGTCGGTGGTGACGATGACTGCGCCGTTGTCGTCACGCCAGTTACCTGATTTGGCGGCCTTAATAGCCGCTTGGACACCACGGCCCAGACGTGGGCCAGCGGCGCGGGCATTCACAGACAGTTGCTGCGAGACCCCGAATTCATCTGCGGCTCCGGCGTCGAGGCGCTGGAGGTCAACCTCGCGGACGTTGAGTTCCGCCATCAGCAGTTCGGCGTAGGGCTGGAGTGTCTCCGGTTCCTCGAGGACCACCGTAAGTTTGGCCAAAGGCTGACGGACCCGCAGTTGGTGCGCTTTGCGCACTCCCAGGCTGAGGGAACACACGGCGCGCACCTGGTCCATGGCGTGTACGAGGGCGGCGTCGGCAACGAGTACCTGTGCGTTTGCAGTAGGTGCGCCGTCGGCTGTGGTGAGTGCGGGCCAGTCGGTGAGGTGCACACTGCGCTCCCCCGTGAGCCCACGCCACACTTCTTCTGTGACAAGAGGTGCCAGTGGCGCCATGACGCGCATCAGGGTTTCTAGTGCGGTCCACAGGGTATTGAATGCTGCGGCGTTTTCGTCCCAGAATCGGTCGCGCTGGGTGCGGACGTACCAGTTGGTGAGGATGTCAATATGTTCGCGGATAGTTTCGCACGCCCCTGCGATATCGAAGGCGTCCATTTGTGCCTCGACCTTCGCCACGAGGTGGTTAGTCCGAGCCAGCAGATAACGATCCATGACAGGGAGATCGGCAACTTCCTCGGCCGTGACGCGGCGCGCGGTGTAGCCCGCGCCGTCATTTGCGGCACCTGCATAGAGGGTGAAGAAGTAGTACGTGCTCCACACCGGCAGGAGTACCTGGCGCACGGAGTCGCGGATGCCGTCTTCGGTGACGACGAGGTTGCCACCGCGCAGAATTGGGGAACTCATCAGGAACCAGCGCATGGCGTCGGAGCCGTCACGGTCGAGGACTTCGGACACGTCTGGGTAGTTACGCAGAGACTTGCTCATTTTGCGTCCGTCGGAGCCGAGCACAATTCCGTGTGAAACGGCGTGCCGGAATGCCGGCCGGTCAAAGAGTGCCGTGGCTAAGACGTGCAAGGTGTAGAACCAACCGCGGGTCTGGCCGATGTATTCGACAATGAAGTCGCCTGGGTAGTGGTGCTCAAACCAGTCCGCGTTCTCGAATGGGTAGTGCACTTGGGCAAACGGCATGGAACCGGAGTCGAACCACACGTCGAGCACGTCCGAGATGCGTCGCATGGTGGATGTGCCGGTGGGGTCGTCTGGGTTAGGGCGGGTGAGGTCATCAATGAACGGCCGGTGCAGGTCTGGTTCGCCAGCGTCGTTCAAGGGCAGGCGGCCAAAGTCCGCTTCAATTTCTGCCAGGGAGCCATACACGTCGATGCGCGGGTAGGCATCGTCGTCAGACACCCATGCGGGAATCGGGGTGCCCCAGTAACGGTTGCGGGAGATTGACCAGTCGCGGGCGCCAGCAATCCACTTACCGAACTGGCCTTCTTTAATGTGCTCCGGGGTCCAGGTGATGTCTTCGTTGAGTTCGATCATGCGGTCGCGGAACTTGGTGACGGCAACGAACCAGCTGGAGACTGCCTTATAGATCAGGGGGTTTCGGCACCGCCAGCAGTGCGGGTAGGAGTGCTCATACGTTTCGTGGCGCAGGACGACGACGCGCTGGGCAGCGTCGGTGCGGGCCAACGGCCCGGTGCCGTCTTTGAGGTCACGGATGATCGGGGCGTTGGCGTCAAATACCTGTTCGCCGGCGTATTCGGGCACCAGAGCGGTGAAGCGGCCGCGGCCGTCAACCGGGACGACTGGTTTGATGCCGGCGGCACCGCACACGTCCATATCGTCTTCACCAAAGGCTGGTGCCAGATGCACGAGACCCGTTCCGTCGTCGGTGGTGACGAAGTCAGCGGTGAGGATCTGGTGCGCGTGTGGGTTGTCCGGGTCGTTGGCAAAGTGGTCGAACGGCGGGGTGTATTTGCGCCCGGCCAGGTCGGCTCCGGTGACGGTGCGGAGGATGTGGGATTCGACGTCGTCAGGGTTGAGGTCGAGTTCTTTGGCGTACGCGCTCAGGCGGGCGGCACCAATGACGACATCTTGTCCCGCTACGACTGAATCCGCGCCAGGGCGCACGACGACATAGTCGACGTCGGGTCCAACGGCGATGGCGAGGTTGGACGGCAGGGTCCAAGGCGTCGTCGTCCAGAGCAAAGCCAGTTCGCCAGTTTCGAGGCGCACCCCAACGGTGAGGGCGGGGTCTTGGCGGGACTGGTAGACGTCGTCGTCCATGCGCAGTTCGTGGTTCGACAGTGGGGTTTCGTCGCGCCAGCAGTACGGCAGCACGCGGTAGCCCTCATAGGCCAGGCCTTTGTCGTAGAGCTGTTTGAACGCCCACAGCACTGATTCCATGAAGGTGACGTCGAGCGTTTTGTAGTCATTGTCAAAGTCGACCCAGCGGGCCTGGCGGGTGACGTACTCCTGCCACTGGTCGGTGTACTGCAGTACGGATTCGCGGCAGGCGTCGTTGAACTTGCCGATGCCCATCTCTTCAATCTGGGACTTGTCCGTGATGCCCAGGATGCGTTCTGCTTCGAGTTCTGCTGGCAGGCCGTGGGTGTCCCAACCGAAGCGGCGCTCAACGCGCTTGCCGCGCATCGTCATGTAGCGCGGTACGACGTCTTTGGCGTAACCGGTGAGGAGGTGGCCATAGTGCGGCAGACCATTGGCAAAGGGTGGGCCGTCGTAGAAGACGAATTCGTTGTCGCCGTCGGTGCCCGCGGTGCGCTGCTCCACTGAGGCGCGGAACGTGCCGTCCGACTCCCAGAAGTCCAGAACGTCACGCTCTAGATCAGGCAGGTTGGGTGAAGCCGGGATCGATTTTGATGCGCGGTGCAATGGGTAAGCCATGGGGTACGACTCCTGAGCGGGTGGTCAACAGCGAACTACGAGGACGAACTGGACGCGATTCGCGTCAAGCCGCGGTACCACCCCGCTTGCCCAACTCCACCCGGTGCCGGGTGTCGTTGGACCGCTCAATCGGCTGTAACGGGCCGTACCCGTCCGGCTCTACTACGACCCCACGAGGTGCGAGGCTGGTTCTTCCGGAGGCTCACCGGTGATAGCCGGGTCGAAACCTGTGCTGCCAGCATACAACCTGCATCGGACACACTGTCTAACCGTTGACGCGCGCCACAACCGTGTTCGATGCTTGCGCGCGTGGGCGGATGATCATCGAGTCAATGTTCACGTGGTGTGGGCGAGTGAGAGTCCACACGATGGCGTCCGCGACGTCATCGGCAGTAAGTGGCTCGGCGACGCCTTGGTAGACGGCATCGGCCTTGGACTGATCCCCGCCGTAACGCACTAGAGAGAACTCCGGGGTCGCCACCATGCCCGGGGCAATCTCCATGACCCGGACCGGCTCCCCCACCAGTTCCAGCCGGAGTGTGTTCGCAATCATCCGCTCGGCATGTTTAGCGGCAACGTAGCCGCCACCACCGGGGTAGGTGTCGTGAGCGGCGGTTGACGTGAGTACGACGACGTCGCCGCGTCCTGATTCGCGTAACGCTGGTAGTAGCGCTTGGGTCACTCGTAATGTGCCGAGCACATTTGTTTCGTACATGGTTTGCCATTGAGCAAGGTCCCCGTGCTCAACGCTGTCGGTTCCGAGCGCGCCGCCAGCATTGTTGATGAGCGAATGCAGTGGGCCGTCAGCTTGCACCTGTGCGGCGAGGGCGGCGACGTCGTCGTCACTCGTGATGTCAGCAACGATCGGGATAGCGCCAGTGCGCTGCGCGAGGTCCTGTAGGCGACCTTCGCGCCGTGCGACAGCGTAAACGTCCCAGCCAAGTGCGCGTAACTGCGTCACTGTCGCTGCGCCGATTCCCGACGACGCTCCTGTTACTACTGCGCGCAATGGCACCACTGCGGTTGTCTCCTGAGCATTCATAACCGACTCCAATCCGACGAGGCAACTGCTGCGACGATCCATTCAGCATATGGGTGGAGTGGGTCCTAACCGATGTGAGTGCGGCGTCGGCTGAACGCTTCAATGTCCCGGGCGACTAATTCCTCGACGCTTGCGAAGGCTTGTGGCCGGTAGCGGGAACGAAACACGCCCTCGCTGAGGCGCTCGCTCACCTGCGGCGTTTGCTTGAAATTTTGTTCCAGTGCCGCGTCGAGTTCGGTTAACTGAGCGTCGACGGTGGACTGGGTGCGCGAGTCGAGCAACTGCAAAGGGGACATGGTTCCTTCTCAAACTGGAGTTGATTTCGGGTGCGCTACCCCGGCCAGTAAGGCCAGAGGTGCGCTTGGGCGTGCGAAATCAACAACAGCAAGGAGAGAAAGTGACCGTGTGCACACATACCGCTGCCATGCGGGCAGGTCGGTCGCCGATGAGCTGACTGCTCGAGGCATGCGGGCTTGTGGTCATGGGTATAAGAATGTTGGAATTTGTGGACCGCAGCAACAGCAACCGACAAGCGTCCAAGAGGTGAGACCCGCTGGATCAGGACGTTCGCGTTACGCTGGCAACACGGTTCCCAAAATCAGAGAGCAGGCTTTTTTCAAATGAGTGTTGGCTTCATCGGCTTCGGCAACATGTCCTCCGCAATCATCGGCGGGATGCTCGCAAACGAGTTCCTCACCGCCGACGAGATCGTGGTCTTCGACCCCGCGCCACAAACCGCCGAGCGTGCCGCCAATCTTGGGGTCGCCGTCGCCGAGTCCAACGAAGAACTCGTCAACAAAGTCGACACCGTAGTCCTCGCAATCAAGCCGCAAATGTTTGCCAAAGTGCTCCCACCCCTGGCCGAACTGCTCGCCGAACGCAAAACGCTCGTCGTCTCCATCGCCGCAGGCACCCCCATCGCCAAAATGGAAAGTGTGCTCGGCCGCAGCGGAACAACACAACCCATCGTGCGCGTCATGCCCAACGTGAACGCCATGATTGGCGCCGGAATGGCCGCAGTTGCCGGCAACTCCGCCGCTACCAAGGACCAAGTCGAGTTCGTCGTTGAGATCTTCAACGCCGTTGGCGCCGCTATTGAACTCCCCGAAGAGTCCTTTTCCACGTACACCGCCATTGCTGGCAGTGCCCCAGCGTTCGCGTACCTGTTCATTGACGCGCTGGCCCGCGGCGCACTCAAGGCTGGGATGCCAAAAGACGTCGCTACCAAAATTGCCGCCCAAACAGTGATGGGCAGCGCCAAGATGGTGCTCGAATCCGACGACTCCCCTTGGACGCTCATCGACAAGGTTTGCTCCCCCGGCGGCACCACAATCGCTGGCCTCATGGCACTCGAAGACGGCGGCCTCGTATCCAATGTCGTCAACACCGTCGAAGCAACCATCGCTCGCGACCAAGAACTCAACGCCCAAAACTAACCCTCACGCCCGGGCCGACCGTTCGCAGTCGGCCTGGGCGAAGCAGTACGCTGAACATGATCACGGGCCCGATTTAGCCCCACAATACGGACTCCGCTTTGAGCCGTCGATCACCCGGTGTGCAGGTGGCGCGCCAACAACACACAAACCCACGCTGGAGAAAAATGCGCCGCCACACCCCCAT
>RCNJ01000660.1_pt1 | contig 10857 bp, 12 predicted proteins | sample 2041171 | NCBI WGS metagenome assembly RCNJ01 (sample SAMN09708213, study PRJNA481090) | feces metagenome | biome: feces | host: Pygoscelis adeliae | place: Antarctica: Rookery Lake | collected 2010-03-01 | reverse complement strand
CGGCTCATGGAAGGTCAAGCACGAAGCGTTGCGCATGATCTTCGCCGTGGGATTGCGTCCTGCCCGCCAGATCCTGTTCGATCATTTCGTTCGTCGTGAAGGTGTCTCACTCCAGAACTTCGCCACGTGGAGCGCACTCGCCGTCGAGTTCGGCAACGACTGGCGCGAGTGGCCCCGTCCCTACCAAGATGTTGACTCAGTTGAGGTCCGCAACTACGCGGAGCAGAACCAAGAGTCCGTCGAGTTCCACGCCTGGCTGCAGTGGATCGCTGGTCAGCAGGTCTCGGCCGCCCAGACCGTCGCAGAGGAGGCGGGTATGTCGGTGGGCGTTCTCACCGATCTGGCCGTCGGAGTCAGCCGCAGTAGTGCGGAGACGTGGTCCATGCCCGGCATCTTTGCGGAGGGCGTCACCGTTGGGGCCCCGCCGGATGACTACAACCAGTCCGGTCAGGACTGGGGTCAGCCCCCATGGCGTCCGGACAAGCTGGAAGAAGTGGCGTACGCCCCGTTCCGCGAAATGGTGGCAGCCGCCATGCGTCGCTCTGGAGGCGTGCGGATTGATCACATCATCGGGCTTTTCCGGCTGTGGTGGGTCCCCGACGGTCTTGGGCCACGCCACGGAACCTACGTGCGCAACAATCACGAGGCGCTCATCGGGATCCTGGCACTGGAAGCGCATCGCGCCCAGGCGCTCGTGGTGGGGGAGGACCTTGGCACCGTCGAGCCATGGGTGCGTCAGTACCTCGCACGTCGCGGCATCCTCGGCACCTCCGTGCTGTGGTTCGAGAACGATGAGGGCCGTCCCCTGGATGCGCATCGCTGGCGCGAGTACTGCCTCGCGTCCGTCACCACGCATGACCTGCCGCCAACCCTGGGGTACCTCGCGGGTGACCACGTGCGGTTGCGGGACTCGCTCGGTCTTCTCACCGAGCCGCTCCAGGAGGAACTGGATGCGGCGCGCGACGAGCAGAGCGCATGGCTCGGCAAGCTCGTGACCGACGGGGTGCTGGAAGAAGAGTGCAAGGACGATCCGGCCGAGGTCATGCTGGCCCTGCACCGCTATCTCCTGAGGACGCCGTCGAGGGTCCTGCTGGCAAGTTTGACGGATGCCGTCGGTGAGCGGCGCACGCAGAACCAGCCCGGCACCATCGACGAGTATCCGAACTGGCGGGTGCCTCTGGGCGACGCATCAGGCAGAGCGCTGACGTTGGAAGAAGTCTTCGACGCGGAGCTGCCGCAGCGACTGGCTGCCGTCATGAACGAGACGGAACAGGACCCCGGAGAGAAGGCCTGACCCGCAGTCACCGTCCACAGCGCGTCAGTCCCGGTAACCCGGGGCCGGCGTGCTCGGGTGTGGCGGGTTTTAGATATTGGCTGGCTTGGGCGCTGCCTGGTAGGGATTCGTCGTCTCGGCGCCGCCCGCATCCAGGATGATGGTCTCGATGGCCGGGTCGCCCTTGCTGATCCGCAGGGCCGTCTGGGGCAGTTCCGCCAATGAGTCCAGATGGCGCTGGCGAGCGTCCTGGAGTGTCGCCTCGGTCACCACTTCGCCGTTCTTGATGATGTCCACCAAGAGGTAGCGATCGTTGCCGTCGGTCTCCGGGGCAGCACCCAGTCCGATGACTTCGGCCTCGGCGCGGCCCTTCGCGTCCAGCCGGCGCATCGCGAACTTGCGCCCACCGAGGGTGTTCTTGCCCTTGGACTTCTTGCCCACGGGCGTCATGGGGGCGCTGCGGTCCGCGGACTCTGCGCGTGCCACCAGCTTGTACACGAACCCACAGGTGGGGTGGCCGGAGCCCGTGACCAGGGAGGTCCCCACCCCGTAGCCGTCGACGGGGGTGCCCCGCAGCGCGGCGATCTGCCACTCATCGAGGTCCGAGGTCACGACGATGCGGGTTTGCGTGGCGCCGAGGTCGTCCAGCAGGTCGCGGGCACGGCGTGCGGCGATGGCGAGGTCCCCGGAATCCAGGCGGATGGCGCCCAGCTTGCCGCCTGTCAGCTCGACTCCCTTGCGGATGGCGGCTTCTTCGTCGTATGTGTCCACCAGGAGCGTGGTGCTGTCACCGAGTGTGGCGAGCTGTGCCTTGAAGGCGTCCTCCTCCGTGTCGTGCAGCAGCGTGAAGGAGTGGGCGGCAGTTCCCATGGTGGGGACGCCCCAACTCCGGCCCGCCTCCAGGTTCGACGTGGCGGCGAAACCGGCCACGTAGGCGGCCCGCGCCGCCCCGACGGCGGCCCATTCGTGCGTGCGCCGGGAACCCATCTCCGAGCATGGTCGGCCCTCGGCCATGGACGTCATCCGGGATGCAGCTGAGGCGATGGCGCAGTCGTGGTTGAAGACGCTCAGCAACAGCGTTTCCAGCACGCAGCATTCTGCGAAGGAGCCCTCCACGGACAGGACGGGGGAGCCGGGAAAGAAGACCTCGCCCTCCGGATAGCCCCAGATGTCGCCGGAGAACTTGTAGTCCGCCAACCAAGAAGCGAGATTCTCCTTGATGATTCCCGCCTCGGAGAGGAACTGGATCTCCTCCTCCTTGAAACGGAAGGCCTCGATCTCCTTGAGGACCCGGCCCAGACCGGCAAGCACCCCGTAGCGCCGCCCCTCTGGCAGCCGCCGGGTGAAGAGGTCGAAGAGGCTGTGCCTGTCCGCCGTGCCGCCATCCATGGCGGCCTGCACCATGGTGAGTTCGTAATGGTCCGTCAGGAGCGCCGTCGTCATGACGAGCAAGCCTAGTGCTCTGTGATCATCAGGTGGGGCTCTGTGCAGTGTCAGTAGGATCGGGAACAATGAAGAGCATGAGTGAGCAGGGCAACCCCGGCACGCGGGGCAGCGTCGCGGTGCTGGATGCGCCGTCGGAGGCCACAGACCTCGCATCCCAATGGGTCACGATCGTCTGGGATGATCCGGTGAACCTCATGAGCTACGTCGCGTACGTTTTCATGGAGTACTTCAACTATCCACGCGCCAAGGCCGAGAAGTTGATGCTGCAGGTGCACGAGAAGGGCAAGGCCGTGGTCTCCACCGGCAATCGTGAGGCGATGGAGCACGACGTGATGGCGATGCAGAACTACACGTTGTGGGCCACGATGGAGCGCGCATGAGTGGGGACGAGATCGTCTGGGAGTTCGACGGCGGTGAGGGACGAACCGACGTCCTGATGGCACTGGTGAACCAGCAGCTGCGAGTTGTCGATGAGTTGCTGCCCGAGGACACCGACGACCCCTTGGAGAGGCTAGCCGCGGAACTCTCGGAGCGTCCCGTGGAACTTCTGGAATCCAATCCCATCCTTGCCCGACTGTTCCCCCCGGCCATGGCGGATGCGGGCGAAGCCGACCAGTTCCGACGCGACGCCATCAGCCAGCAGGCGCGAGCCCGCTTGCAGGCGGGACGAGTGGTCCTGTCGGACTGCGCCGTCGCCGACGGGGACATGGTGACGGTGCGCGAGGGCCATCTCGCGGCCTGGATCACCACGCTCGCGGGGCTCCGGGCCGCGTGGAATGTGGAGTTGACGGGCAGCGCGGAGCGGGGCGTCACGGCCACGAGGGCCAATGCGCGGGCCAACCCAACCGCAGCTGCCATCTGTGACTGGCTGGGCTGGGTGCAGGAGGATGCCCTGCAGGCCCACATGTTCCTGCCCTGATGAGAGCATCTCCCTCGCGGGATTGAGCCGCTCTCCCCAGGGGGCGTTTGCGAGTGTTCATCGCCGCAACGGACCCCCGTGTTTTAGGATCCTGTCAAGAGCCGACGGCTCGGTGACCGGAGGAAAATGATCGTGACGAGCGAACTCAGCTTTGAAGCGTCCAGTCCGACGGGTGAGCCTCAGAAAGTATGGGGTCTGCACAATGGCATCGTCGTGCTGGCTGCAGTTGGCCTTGCCGTCCTGTCCAGCCTTCTGCAGTTGCTCCAGTACACCGAGCTCCTTGTGGGCGCTCCCGATTTACTTCTAGCGCTCATGGGCCAGTTCTCGGGCGCTCTCCTGCTTTCGGCAGGTGCCGTGATCGGCATGCTGGTGGGAACCCGCATCCTTCAGGCCCATGTGAGCACGCGGGGCGCCAAGGTCCTGGCCGTGTGGGGAGTCGCGGTCATCGCAGCGGGGATGATTCTGCAGGCCGTCATGTTTGCCATTGATTGGCAAGCCGGCGAACTCGCACCCGGGTTGGTGTTCTTGTCCCGGTTCCTCGGACAACTTCTCAGTTTCGTCGGAGTTTTTGTGAACGTGGGTGCGGCCATGCTGGCCCTCGCCTTCGTCGCCCGGCTGCGTCACTGACGTGCCGCGCCCCCCAGCAATGCTCGCTCGCGTAGACTCAGGAGTCGTGGAGATCAACGTCAACAAGCCCATTGGCATCTTCGACTCAGGCTTTGGTGGCCTGACCGTCATGCGTGCGCTGGTGGACCAGTTGCCGAACGAGGACTTCATCTACTTGGGCGACACCGCCCGTGCGCCCTACGGTCCACGACCGATCGCCGAGGTGCGCGAGTTCGCCCTCCAGGGTCTGGACTACCTCGCGGGGCTCGGGGTGAAGGCGCTCGTCATCGCATGCAACTCGGCCTCGGCCGCCGTCCTGCGCGACGCTCGTGAGCGCTACACCATTCCCATCTTTGAGGTGATCCTGCCGGCGGCAAAGCGTGCCGTGGCCGCGACCCGCAACGGCCGGGTGGGGGTGCTGTGCACGAAGGCCACCGCCACCTCCCGTTCCTACGACGACGCGTTCGCGGTGGCTGGAGACGTGGCGGTTGGGACGCGCATCTGCCCCCGGTTCGTCGAGTTCGTGGAGGCAGGCATCACCGGTGGTCCTGAATTGCTGGGCGTGGCGCGGGAGTACCTGGAACCGTTGGTGGCCGAAAACATCGACACGCTCATCCTCGGCTGCACCCACTACCCGCTCCTCACGGGCGTCATCAACTACGTCGTCGGGGACGACGTGACTCTGGTTTCCAGCGCCGACACCTGCGCCCAAGCCGTCTACTCCGGCCTGACGACGAGGCGGTTGCTGCATGAGGAGCCGCGTGAGGCCACCCGCGCCTTCCTGACGACGGGCGATGCGGCGGACTTCCAGGGCATTGGGCGTCGGCTCCTGGGGGAGTTCGTGACAAGCGCCACTACAGTTGCCCTCGACTGAATTCATCGGAGCACCAGGAGTTTCCACCATGTGTCACAAGATCACCTGCGACGTCTGCGGCAAGCCCACGTGGGAGGGTTGCGGCGAGCACATCGAGCACGCACTCGAGGGTGTGGCCATTGCCGATCGCTGCCACTGCAAGACCTACGTGGGCACGGATACCCCCGGGGGTGGGGCGCGCATCTCCTCTTGGTGATGCCCTGAGCTGACCTAACACGCTGCACTCGCTGGCCGCCACGTCGTACATCGCCGTGATGGGCACTGAGCGCGGCATGTCCGGTCGTCGTCCGTCAGCAGGTCCTGACCTCGAAGGCTTGCGGAACGCGCGCTAGGTTGTTGCCCATGACCACTACCCGCATCGACGGCCGTACCCCAGACCAGCTCCGCCCCATCGGCCTCACCCGCGGATGGTTGGACCACGCCGAGGGCTCAGTGCTCGTCGAGTACGGCCGCACCCGGGTGTTGGTTGCCGCCAGCGTCACCCCGGGCGTCCCGCGCTGGCGCAAGGACTCGGGTCTGGGCTGGGTGACGGCGGAGTACGCAATGCTGCCCCGTGCCACGCACACCCGCTCCGATCGTGAAGCAGTGCGCGGAAAGGTCGGCGGCCGGACGCACGAGATCTCACGCCTCATTGGCCGTGCACTGCGTGCCGTCGTGGACTTCAAGGCTCTGGGTGAGAACACCATCGTCCTGGACTGCGACGTCCTGCAGGCCGACGGCGGTACCCGTACCGCTGCGATCACCGGCGCCTATGTGGCGTTGGCGGATGCCGTGTCCCACCTCCGCGGACTGGGCCGTCTCAAGGGCGAACCGTTGATTGACTCCCTGGCTGCCGTCTCGGTGGGCTACGTTGGCGGCGTGCCGCTCATGGACCTCGCCTACGAAGAGGATTCCGCCGCGGGCACTGACATGAACATCGTCATGACCGGATCCGGTGACTTCATCGAGGTGCAGGGAACCGCGGAGGGCAAGCCCTTCAGTCGTGCGGAACTCGATGTCCTGCTGGAGTTGGGCGCGGCGGGCTGTCGGGAACTGACCGAGATCCAGAAGAGGGCGCTGCTGTCATGACCCGTCAGATCGTGGTGGCCACGAACAACCCCAAGAAGCTCGTCGAACTCCGCCGCGTGGTGGGTGCGGCCGGACTGGACATCCAGATCCTCGGACTCAGCGACTTCTCGTCGTATCCCGAACCGGAGGAGACGGAAAAGACCTTCGAGGGCAACGCGATCCTCAAGGCGCAGGCCGCCGCCCGTCACACCGGCGTCGAGGCGATCGCTGATGACTCGGGGATCAACGTCGAGGAACTCAATGACATGCCGGGTGTGCGCTCCGCCCGCTGGGCCGGTCCGGCTTGCGATGACACCGCCAACAATGAACTCCTCCTGGCCCAGCTTGACGGCGTGTCCGAGGAGCGGCGCGGTGCCCAGTTCGTCTGCGCGCTCGCCCATGTCACGCCGGGCGGCAAGCGGCGCGTCTTCCGGGGGGAGATGCCGGGCCATGTCGCCACGGAGCCGCGTGGGGACAACGGCTTCGGCTATGACCCTGTCTTCGTTCCTGAAGGTTTTGACGTGACCACCGCCCAGATGACGGCCGTGGACAAGGACGCCATCAGTCACCGTGGTCAGGCCGTCCATGCTTTCGTCGAGTGGCTGAAGGAGGGCTGAGGTGCAGCAGTACCTTGACCTGCTGCACCGCATCCTCGACGAGGGTGTCGACAAGCCGGACCGCACCGGCACGGGAACCCGCAGCATCTTCGGGCACCAGATGCGCTTCAACCTCGCCGACGGCTTCCCCCTGCTCACCACCAAGAAGGTGCACACCCGCAGTGTGTTCGGGGAACTCCTGTGGTTCCTGCGGGGCGACACCAACGTGGCGTGGCTGCACGAGAACCGCATCTCCATCTGGGACGAATGGGCGGATTCCGACGGGAATCTTGGCCCCATCTATGGGCATCAGTGGCGCTCCTGGCCCACCCCGGATGGCGGGCATGTGGACCAACTGGCCCGCGTCATCGAGCAGATCCGGTCCTTTCCTGACTCGCGCCGCCACATCGTCTCCGCCTGGAACGTCGCGGACATCGACGACATGGCGTTGCCTCCCTGCCATACTCTGTTCCAGTTCTACGTGACGCCGGTGGAGGGGGGCCGTGGCCGCCTGAGCTGCCAGCTCTACCAACGCTCGGCCGATGTCTTCCTGGGCGTGCCCTTCAACATCGCCAGCTATGCGTTGTTGACGCATCTCGTGGCGCAGGTCTGCGACCTTGATGTAGGCGACTTCGTCCACACCCTGGGTGACGCCCACATCTATTCCAACCATCGGAGTCAGGTGGCCGAACAATTGTCCCGCTCCCCAGGGCCGCTGCCCACCCTGTGGATCAACCCGGAGGTCACCGCGATCGATGCATTCACCCTCGCGGACATCGCGGTGGAGGACTACCACCCGGCCCCGGCGATCAAAGCGCCCATAGCGGTCTGAGCAAGGAAGTACGGATATGGAGATTGTGGCGATCGCGGCCGTGGCGGACAACGGAGTCATCGGCTCCGACGATGGCATGCCCTGGCACATTTCCGAGGACTTCAAACGGTTCAAGGCCGTGACCACCGGGAACACGCTGATCATGGGCCGGCGCACGCATGAGGGCATCGGCCGCCCACTGCCGGGGCGTCGAATCATCGTCGTCACGCGCGATCAGAATTGGAGCGACGACGGCGTGGAGGTGGCGCACTCCATGGAGGAGGCGCTCGAACTCGCCGCGGAGACGCCGGACAAAATCTGTTGGATCGGGGGCGGTGGTGAGATCTATCGAGCAGCCTGGCCGTACCTGACCGCGCTGGACCTCACGCATGTCCACCAGTCTCCAGAAGGAGACGTGACCTTCCCCCTCATCAGCAGGAGCCAATGGATTGAGGTCTCGAGGGAGCCACGCAGCGGCTTCGACTTCGTCCACTACCTCCCCACGCCCACAACCGAGTCCTGATGTCAGCTCACCCTCCTCATCGTGGGCCATCGGCCTCCGGGCCACCCACCTGCGACGGCACGATCGAAGCCCGCAGCTCAGCCGACACCGTGGCGTGGGGGGAACCCTCGAGAAGCATTCAGGATGTCCACGTCATCTCGTGACCCCAGCCATGCAGGAGACCCAAGAGATCGAGACCCTGGTCGAGTTCGACGACGCCGTCGCCGTCGGCCACGATCTGGCCCACGCCGTGCTGCAGTCCCTGGACCTGACGAGTCGTGAGGACGTGTTGGCCCACTGCCGGGTGGACGCTGCCCTGTTCATGGGTTGCACACTTTCCGACGCTGCCGCTGATGACCTGCGTGCCCGTGGTGCCCTGCTCTTCCCCAGGATCCCGGATTCGCCCCTCAATCCGTACCGGGCGTCGCTGTATCGAGCCGTGAACCTCTACGACACCATGCCGACGGGCAGCTACGCCGACAGCTTTGACGCCAAGGCCTACGCCTGGACGCGCAGCGCCGGTGCGGTGCCCTCCCTGGAGAAGACCCTGGTGGCGTCCCTGCATGACCACGCGATTTCCGACGCACTGGAGGAGTACCTCGCGGGGCTCTGCCAGCAACGCGTCGTCGGCATCATGGGCGGACACGCGATGGAGAGGGGATCCGAGGGCTACGCCACAACCGCCGCCCTGGGCATGGAACTGGCGAAGGCTGGCTTCCTCGTCGCATCCGGTGGAGGCCCTGGCGCCATGGAGGCAGCCAACCTCGGCGCACGGCTCGCCCCTCACGGCACGGAGGCCCTCGGGGTGGCGCTGGCGATGTTGAGCAGGGTGCCGAGTTTCCGCCCGTCAATCGATGACTGGGTGCGTGTGGCGTTCGACGTGAAGGACCGCTTTGCCGGCGGCGCTGACACGCTGGGAGTCCCCACCTGGTTCTATGGCCACGAGCCGCCGAACGCATTCGCCACACGCATCGCCAAATACTGCTCGAACGCCGTGCGGGAAGCAACCCTGCTGGAGTTGTGTCGCGGAGGCTTGATCTTCCTTCCCGGCGCGGCAGGAACGGTCCAAGAACTCTTCCAGGCGGTCACTGGCAACTACTACGCCAGCGACCCGGCCACTCTGACCCCACTCGTGCTCGTCGGCCACGAGCAGTGGACCAGGTCGTTGCCGGCATGGCCCCTCCTCGAGGCGCTGGCGGCTGGCAGACCCATGGCAGGCGCCATCTCCCTCGTGGAGACCATCGAAGAGGCGGGCGACTGGTTGGCGGCGCGCGATTCCGTGCACGGGTAGCGTTGTCCCATGCGCTCCGAGGCAAGAATCCTGCACCTCGATCTTGACGCATTCTTTGCTGCCGTCGAGCAACGTGACAAACCGAGCCTGCGCGGCAAACCGGTCGTCGTGGGAGGCGCGGGTCCACGTGGCGTGGTGGCCACCGCCAGCTACGAGGCCAGGGTGTTCGGTGTTCGCTCCGCGATGCCCGGTACCGAAGCCCGGCGGCGGTGCCCCAACGCCGCTTTTCTCGGTGGACGGTTCCCCGCCTACAGGCAGTCATCAGAGATAGTGATGCAGCTCTTGGCGGAAGTGTCGCCCGCAGTGGAGCCGCTGAGCCTGGACGAAGCCTTCGTGGATCTGGCGCTGAGTGACTGGGATCAGACTCGTCTTGCCGAGCACGTGGAGGAGCTTCGCCAGGAACTGACACGACGCACGGGTGGCCTGACGGCGTCCGTCGGGGTGGGATCCAGCAAGTTCGTCTCCAAGGTGGCGTCGGAGGCGGCAAAGCCCGACGGGTTCAGGATCATCGCGCCCGGCGAGGAACTGGACTTCATTGCCGAGCTTCCCGTGCGTGCCATCCCCGGCGTGGGCCCGGTGACCGAGACCAAGCTGCTGGCAATCGGCATGCACACCGTCGCTGACCTGCGACGGGCCAGTCGCGAGGAACTCGTCCGGGAATTGGGTCGGGCCTCGGGCGAGGGTTTGGCCGAGCTCGCCTTCGCCCGCGATGCCCGACGCGTGCAGGCCGAAAGGGAAGCCAAATCAATTTCCACGGAAGACACCTTCGCTGTGGACATCGTCGACAGGTCCGAGCTGGAGCGCATCCTCCGCCGCGATGCAGCTCACGTGGCCAAGCGTGTGCAGGAGGCGGGCGTCTTTGCCCGCACGGTGTCGATCAAGGTGAGGACCGCCGATTTCACCACCACCTCCAAGGCACGGTCCCTGGGCGGTGCAACAGACCGTGAGGAATCCATCGCCGCGGCGGCCGTCGAGTTGCTGGGGGAGATGGACGTTCGAGGCGGAGTGCGATTGGTGGGGGTGTCCACGTCGAACTTCGCGGCTTCGGCCCAGGAGCGGCTCTTTGATGAAGGGGTCAACACACCGGCACCCACCCTCACCACTAGCGAAGTGGATGTCTCCGGCGTGCGGGGACACGGGTGGTTCCCGGGATCCGAGGTGGTGCATCCCGCGCACGGACGGGGTTGGGTGTGGGGATCCGGTCTGGGGCGCGTGACCATCCGTTTCGAAACAAGGGATTCCGCTCCGGGCCCGGTGAAGACGTTCGCCGACGACGATCCGCTGTTGATTGCCAGCCCTGAACTCTTGCCACTTCCCTGACGGGGACACGGTTGGAGTCACGTCATGGGTGGCGCAGATGGATGCGCGAGGCGGTCGACGATGGAGACGGCCGCAGAGACGGCGCTGGTTCGCCGTGATGCTTGGTGTGAAGTGTGGGACTGGGCCGACGCTGGCCGTGGGTCCCGTCGGGGTTGTCCTCGCGGACAACCCC
>RCNJ01000658.1_pt1 | contig 10868 bp, 11 predicted proteins | sample 2041171 | NCBI WGS metagenome assembly RCNJ01 (sample SAMN09708213, study PRJNA481090) | feces metagenome | biome: feces | host: Pygoscelis adeliae | place: Antarctica: Rookery Lake | collected 2010-03-01 | reverse complement strand
TCTAAAAATAGCAACCGTTCGATCGATCCAAACGCCATTTGATCGATCCTAACCCCCGTTCGATCGATTAGACTGCTAGAAATCAAACATTCAAACGACTCAAGCTCTGGAATCGATCGATTGATCTATCGACAACGCTGGGTAAACAAGACGGACCAAAATGCAAGCGCCCAATAGTATACTTTGTTTGCATTCGGGCAAGGGTTTTCAGACTAAGTACAGCTCACGCATTTCCTTAGATAGAACATCGCACTGTCTCCTCTTCAAATATCACTCAAAGGTACATGTTACAGAACTCCATCAAAGTTCATCCTGCACATCCTCCTCCTCATCCCGTCCTGTGCCAAGATCACTGCGGTAGTACGAGCCTGGACCTACGAGTTCTTCCTTCTCTCTACCCATGTTTGAACCTAGGGCATTGATTAGCGTGCCATCATCAAGGTCGATAGCCCACACCATTGTGCCACCAAGACATCGTTGGTTGGCGTAGTCCTGCTTAATTTTCAGTGTCTCCACATCATCCCAACTAACCCACTGGTTCCTATCCCATGTGGCAATTTTGATTCCTGCCAATGGGTCGAAACTGACTGTCGCATCAGCCTCGATAATTTTCACAATCTCGTAGGCAGAAAGTACCCCCTCAGTCCCAGTACAGGCACCTCCCTTTGCACCATCGCTGAAAGGACACCCGGCTGTCATGCAATTGGGGTCAGTCATTGTGAAGCTGCGACCGTAGAAGCCAAGACCCATTACTACCCGTTCGGGATTGATGTTGTTTCTCCACAGAAGTTCGAGGCCTTGCTGAATTTCAGTCAAATTTGTGTGGGCGTATGCAAAAGCTCCAATAGAATTGACTGTGCGGTCCCAAACTCCGTCTGTAATGGCCTAATGTCAGTTACGCACACATTATGGGGAAGTCAGAATGGGTGATCATACGTATATCATATGTCATGATGTTGAACCAGTCTAAGTGAGGCTCTATTTCAATGATATTGAAGCCCTTAAGATACCAGTAGCTGGCTGGAAGTGTAATTGAAACCCCGTATTCCCGGTCGGCCAGATTTAGACGTTCTCTCAATCTTCGAAGTAGAGTGACAAAGTTATCGTAGTCGCTTTCGGTTCCGCCTCTATCTTCGGCAACAGGGTATTCCCAATCAATATCAACGCCATCGAAATCATATGTTTGCATAAACGTTATCAACGATTCGAAGAAAGCATCTTGTGCCGATTCGGACTTGGCCAAATCAGAAAACGTAGTTCTGTATGGGCCTGGGTCGTTCATCGCCCATCCACCAATGGCAATCCACACTTTCAGACCTGGCTGCTTCCTTTTAAGGCGCGTAACTCTCGAGTAAAGACTGGCAGTTGCTGAACTCATCGCATCAATGCGAAAGGTAGTTGGGTGAATCAATGCAAAGGCAAAGTTGATATGGGTGTAATAGCCGAGCGGAATGTCTTCAGGCTCCATCCCTAGTTGGTTAGCCACAGCAATTTTTTGACAGGGATTGATCACAAGCTTACTTCCGCAGGGTCTGCCTAGATTCCAACCCTCATAGTACCCGATTGTCTTTGCGTCTGAACTTCTGCCGCTGCACTCAGGCGAAGGCGCGATAACGCCTCCACAGAAACCAGGACTGCTTCCGCAAAAGCCATACGAACTGCAACAAACGTTGAGTGGACACTTTGTGGCATTTGACCACTGAATACCCCAGCCAGGGTCACATTCGCTTTTAGCATCACATTCTGACGTACAGCCTTCACCGCAAAAGGTCGGTCCCATTCCGCAAACCCCTTTGCCTGCGGCATCTCTACCACTATGGTCAGCTTCCAGACTATGATTTGCCACAAAATTACTCACAAAGGACCACAGCATCCCAATGAGCACGGCTTCATGAGAGAACAGGAATAACCTGGTGCTTCGACGGCGGCAGCTACGCCGCTCAATGCTGCAAATGCTGCAAGATCTTGCGCGAAGACAGTTTTCGCAAAGACGAGGAGTAGCCCTAAACTGAGGCTCAAAATACCGCCTCTGGAAATTTGCGTTAACATAGAGATCAGATTGCCATTGTATGGCAGCCAATATTTAGAAAATAGCAGTAGTCTTTGGGTCAAGTTCAACAATCCACGACTTCAAGATGCCAATACAATAAGCTTTCTCAGTGGTTAGAGAAGAGGGCGACTGCTGGACCAGGATGAACAATCTCGGAGAAGCCAGCGGACGCAAAAACCCCTCATCGGATCACCGCAAGTTGAACATCTGGTGCTGTCACGGCGGCTGCCCTCTCGAGCTAAGTCTTAGTGGCAGGTCTTTGAGATGTCTCGCACAGACACGCGTATGGACATTGTCCACAAGTCGCGACCGGGCAACCAATAATCCCAGCGAAGCCCAGGACACCTGGTGGCCCACAAGTTGGAACAAAGCGTTTCCAAACACAGCGAACTCCGAGCAAACTTCTATCGATTTGTGCAAATGATCTACTGAATGAGTAATGACCGCCGCACGGCTAACGGCACGTCATCCGAGCGTAACACCTAAACATTGCATTTTGCGTTGGCGTCTAGGATCAGCAGGATGGCCAGGGTCAAGACGACGCCGCATCATGGATTACTTTACCTCGAACCGCAAGGTCCGGCCCTGTTGTATGAGACCCCGACAAGCGCGAGGCAGGGCTCTTAGCGCGTCAACTCGTCGTCCCCGTATTCCCTGATTTAGGGGGACAATTTGACATTTGCGGGGTCGGGTAATGGCCGAGACGATAAGAAAGAGGGGAGGATGAGGAGAATCAGTAAAGGAGTAAAAGATTGACATACAATGTACATTACCGGCTGTTTCAAAAGTACTTCGTATACTGTACGGGCCAGTCATGCAGCTGGACATATCCCCTGTGTGATATCCGTCTTCACAAGCCACACGAAACAGAGTTGCCGAGGAAAGGATTCGAGCAATATTCGTTCGTGCTCGATCAATTACGGCGAACTCGCAAATGACCGTTTGCCTCACCAAGATGGTCCTTTGGTTTTGCCAAGACATCATTGCGAAGACGCGGCATGTTTAGTGCTCTGCTGAAAGTCGTCTCAATGGAAACTAACATGAGGTTAATTCTACAGTGTCCTCCCAGCGAGTCTCTGTGCAGCGGTTGGCTAAGTGCTCACCTCGTCTTAATCTTTGCCTTTCACGGTTTCTTGTGAGAGCCGTTAGGTTTCTTGAGGGCTTCCATTTGCCTGCTTCTCCCAAGAGCTTTTGCATTGTCATCTTTGAGTAATTGCTCTAAAGCAACAATGTTGGCTCTATAGTTCTTCTACACAAGGGTCAGCTGGCTTGTTTTATTGACGAAATATACAGTGGCTCAAGATTCGAGTCCTACCGGACCAACGCTGGCAAATATAGCGACAAGCTGCAACAGCTGGCATACGGTTGTTGCTGGGGATGGCTGCTGGGCGATTGAGAACGAGTATGGTATAACACACGAGAACTTTATCTTATGGAACCCCGATATATCAGATGATTGCGCAACAAATTTCTGGGCTGGATACGCCTATTGTGTCAGAGTAGGTGCTGTGGCAAGCAGAACGTCGAAATCGACAACCTCTTCCCTTATCATTAGCACCAGCAGCACCACCATCAGCAACCCCATCTCTACTTCGTCTTCGGTGCTTACTACGATCCCAACCACGACACTTAATGCAACTTACTCTATTCGTGTCCCCGTCACGTCGTGGAACTCGACCTCAACCACAGTCGAGACTGCATTTCCGCCAAAGAAAACCCAGCCAGGACAACCTTCATATTGCAATAATTGGCATCATGCCAGTGTTGGAGATACTTGTCAAAGGATTGTTGGTAGCACTGCACGAATGACGTTGGAGCAATTGTAAGTCGAAGTAGAGGATTCTACCTCTGAAGCATTGGTTATTTATAGCTTACTAAATTTGTGCCTATCAGCCTGGAATGGAATCCCACACTCGATCACGACTGCTCTGGGCTATATGTTGACTGGTATTTCTGTATTGGAATACAAGCGCAAACATCTGCATCATTTGAGTACTTGACAACAACTCCTCCACTCATCGTCCCAAACAAAACTGAGGACTACACTCCGACTACATTTCCCACCGTTGACCCAAACTTCGACCCTACGCCGACTCAGGCAGGCCTAGCAACCGACTGCCAAGATTTTTATAAAGCGCAAGATGTGAGTGCTTTCACACAGACTCGGCCTATTCCGCTTGTTCGGGGCGGCTTCATCCAAGGCTGACATTCTAATTTTTAGGGCGATACCTGCCGTCAGATATTAGGAGCCTTGATAACTCGGGATGAGTTTTTCGCATGGAATCCAGCACTTAATGGGAACTGTGACGGACTTTGGGCAAATTACTACTATTGTATTGCTGCGTATCCGGCGGGCGTCTTTCCTCAGCCTGCAGTAGTTACTACAAAGCCGTCAGCTGTCCCAAACGGTCAAACAAGGGCATGCACTCGATGGTACGAGGCAACAGATGGAGACACATGTGATTTTGTTGTCCTTATCTTTGCAGCCTTCACAAAGGAGGATCTTATAGCTTGGAATCCAAGCTTAGGTTCAAGCTGTACCGTTACCTTGAATCTCTATTATTGCGTAGGTGTGGCAGGGACTCCCACGACTCGCACAACCACCTATTCCTCTACTTCAATACTGTTTCCGACAGACACAGTTATATCAAATCCAACAACGTCAATAGCTCAACCGGCAACTACGCCATCCCTTTCAGCTACGACAACATCAGCTGGAGGGGCTGTGAGTACCCCATCGCCTATTCAGGTATGCCCACTCCGTAGGTGTATTCAAGGTTTGATGCTAATATCACGCAGGACAACATGGTTGCCGATTGCACAAGATTCTACTTATCTCAAGATGGCGACGGATGTTGGGCAATCGCGAACTCCGCAGGAATCGACTTAAAGTGAGCAATACATTGGATCCCATATCTCTTTAGCTCGACACTAATTAGACTCTTGTAGTGATTTTTACCTTTGGAACCCTGCACTTGGCGGCGACTGTGAAGGCCTGTGGCTGGGTTATTGGTACTGCATCGGCCTTGCGGGATCAGTGACGTGAATATCTAGTGGTCCAGCAGTGCCGACATAGGCGGATTTAGGTTCTCAAATTTATTTTATGAATGGAGGAAGCAAAGAGACACGTTGATTGACAACAATGGTCTTATATGCAACTGCCACTATGCATTATCCAAGGTCTCTGTAGATATTTTCTATAATAATCTCGGATAAGCGGTGATACTTCTAATTACACGTTTGGTGATCTTTCAGCTTTGAGCGCGATGCTATTTGAGTGGGATCTGTCTACTCACGGCAATGCTCTATTGTGTCATGTTGCGGTTCTCAAAATCTCGGCTGTTATTTTTATTGATTGAAGTTGAGATCGTCGCAGGATAGTTGATCGCGCTGAAATACATGCATCTAAGTGTAAAAAGCCGAATATGACAAAAGTGTTAAAGCCTAGTCCTCGCGCATCCACATAAATTGATAATCTCGAGTTTGAACGTGGCCGAGTAAGATCCAGTAGCCTGAAATGTGTCCCTCTGGTCCTCCTGGTGATGATCGAAGTTCTCGCCACACACGATCTCGCTTGACGTTACTCGGATCATGCTTGACAGGGATTCCTGTCATCTTAATCTGCCAAGAGTCGTAGAGTCCATAAGGAAGAGCAACCCAGAACTTCTTCAGATGTGGCGCCATATGGCGCACCATCTTATCAACCCCGTCTAACAAGTACAGCTCGGTATCTCTAGTAATCTCATTGTCGCTATTAAACGAAGGGTAAATAGGTCCTTGCAGAGATATGTAGAGCTTTCGCAATCTTGGAAATGTCGTCGACATGGCGTCGCAAAGCGAGGCAAATGATATTGGTGAGGAGTTAGACTGATGTCGCATTGCATCATTGAATGGATTCACATTCAACAGCATTTCTATAGAAGTTATCCCCGCGAGACGCTGTGGGAGGAGCAGTCGCCGTAGATTGAGTATCATGCTTTCATTCGCCATATGAATCGTGTTCGTGGCGTAAAGAACATCGATAGCCTCGTTGTAACTAGTCAAATTGTTAACACGTACTCGCGATTACTAAGTTGCGTAGAAGTTCACGAAAATAAATTATGACTTACGCTTGTCGACAAGATAACAGCCATCCCATCACTCCGATGTGGCAATTCGATGGTTCCAAACCTGGCCACGAATCACACCAAAAACCAGATCCTTCTCGACATGCATCCGCAAATAGCTCCGTGCACGCCTTCATCTCAGTGGGAAACTCTATTGTCGGAGGCGCGCGATGACACACACTGCTCCACCACTGCCACTCTTTTGGCTTCAAAGCATCAGGTATTGTTGGTGCGACATCTGCGTGGTAATGTGAAATGCCTTTGCCAGGTTTGCGACACAAAGTTGGATGGTCGAGATGTAAGTCCATGTGTATTACTCGATTGCCAAAAGCTTCAACTAGAATCATGCGGCGGACCTCAAACGGGAGGTAACAGAAAAAGGCGCTTTCGGCAGTGCTACTGAGAGCAGATAAGTTAAGTGATTCGGGCGACGGTGAACGTGTAATATCATGGCGTCGCTGTAATGGTAGACAAGGAAGCGGCTTCTCCTTTTTACTTTCAGGGAGGTTTGCGCGCAACCAGATTGAGAGCGATTGCCGCATCGTTAATATTGGAGGATGAGAACACTCCCTCTACTACTCTAACATTATAACTATAACGCTCGCTAGACTGGCGCCTGAGGTAGAGGCGATCTTTAGTAGGTTGGGCTAGTTAGTTGAGGTAGGAGATGGATGGATGGATGATTGATTACGCTCGGAAGCTAAACTTAAAGGACACTAGTCTACGATAACATCAGAAGGATGTCTGAAGGCAAATTGCGTGGGTGATTATCCTCACTACCATAGTAAATCGTAATCCGACCTGACATCCCGTTTCGAGCTGAGGGCATTCTACGTTCCTCCCCAGTTTCGCCTCGAAAGCTTTAAAGCAAATAAAACGTAAAAAAATCTCATCGGGTTACAATAGATCGGTATTTACGAAAGATTTAAAGCAACTCTACGAGAGGTTGCGTTAGTGGTGATGCATTTGTTGAATGGCTCTTTAAGCCTTGTGTCCGCCAGTGCCACAGGCCACTGACGCGGTAGCCTAGGGAAGAGCGTTGAGTTTATAAAATATGGCGACTCCACTGATGACTTAAACATTTTTAATCCAAGGCTATGCTTGATGGCACATGGACGCGTGAAGGTATTTTAATTTATGTCTAAATAATTAAGTTTTTCGACCGTGGGCGATGTAGTCCTTGCGGTGTCTTTCCCTTCCGTCACTGGTGTCTGACGCCAGCCCCTTACTGCCTATCCAGCTCCTCGACAGAAGGAGCTCCCCTGATCCCCACAGTCCAAAATCTCCAGGGCTCCGGAACTGTGTGAATATCACAGTTCAGTTTATACGTCGGGATAATTTTCCTACGGACGAGCGCCGCGACAAGTGTTGGCGGAGTCGTGCGTCTTCGGCCTAAGGGAATATTGGAATTCGTGGATCGGCAATAACTTGAATTGATATATAAATCGCTTCAAAGTCGCCTCTTCGTTCAGTTGTTCTATTTCTACCTTCGCTACGTACTGAGTGATATATGTGTATTCATATTCAATATCGTGGGCAATGGAACGATCGTTGCAGTGTTTGCTTATGGGCGTGAAAGCAAACACACCTTGGCGTCGTACGATCAAACATTCCGGCTTCAACCCCGGCAGGCAGACTGCTTGGCCTCGACATGAACGAGCAAACATTGTGAGCAACCTTCCTGGCTTATGCATCGTTACAGGGAATGGGCCCTTGAGGAGCAAGGCGGACCCTGAGGCTAGTACGGTGGCGTCTGATGAGGAGAGGGGGGGTGGCTTAGACAGGACGAAAACAGACGCCATGTTCCTAGGGCTCACAGTTGTTGTCGTAGTGACGGTAAGCTCCTGAAGGGCCTGTTCCTCCTGCGCCTTGAGTACTCTCTCTATCACCACTTTGATACTGGAGGTCTCGTTCAGGACCCATGAGAAGGCAGCACGCTGCCTCCCCACAACGTTCCGCAGACTTTCTTCGATCGCAGGCATGGCCTTCTGTATTAAAAAAACCCACCACTGGTGTTCTGCGCTTTCGTCAAATTCGGCGGCGACAACAGATGCAGCAAATGGCGCCCATTTGGGACTCAGAAAGAGGGCATTCTTAAATATGGGATAATTCAGGTACTCTCGCTTAGCGAGCGTGGCATCTTAAAGTTTGATTCTTAAGAGAGCAGCAGCAGGAACAAGGAGATGTATGGTTACTTGAAGAAAGACGTCCTTGAGCCTATAGAGCAGGCTCAGGAAGCCTCCAGCCGCACTGTCCTGGTCGACGTCCACATTATCGCCTCGTCAAAGATGAACCCTCTTCCATCGATCCAAGGCAGGTCAGACACGACGGTGGGGGCTTTTGGTGGGCTTCGCTTTCTTTTGCAGATAGTCATAGCTAGATTCGTAGTCTGGAGAGAAGTCGGCGACGCCACGCATGAAGGCGCGAGGAATTGTCGCCAGGTAGCAGCCAGTCATGATCTGCGTTCCAACGCCCTTTGCGGCGAATCTACAAGTGCATTGGTATTTCTTAGCGGTTCAGAAAGATTGCGTACTCCCGTCTGACTTGCTTACTCCACGAGCTTCCGCTATCTAGTCTCCTTTGACCCTCCCGGAGTTCCCGACGTTTGAGCCCCGGATGCCCATGTTGGTGAAGACCGTCTTGGTTCACTGCGATGCTGTTAAGCTTGACAGCTTCACTGTGACGTGAGCGCTGTCACGCTTGAAGACCTTCCGTTAATACCAATCTCGATTAGTATCGAAAGAGGAAAATTCCTCTCCAGACAGGTGCTACCGCCAGAAGGAGTGTGCCGCGATGGCACCTATCAAACAAGACTTATAATCCTTGTGGCAAGGAGCGGCGCCGTACTCACGCCTTCTGAGCTGGTTGTCTTGCCTTTTGCTTTGTTAGAAGCGTATTAAGTGTTGAGTATTGCTGTCACTCTTTGTTCCGTTGCCGCATCCAGAATGTTCTAGAGAAATCGTAGGCAATGTTCCAGGCACAAAAAAAAAAGGTGAAGAGAGGTCTCACATTTAGGCAGCCGCCGCAGAAGGCAAACTGATGCATTCCCTGTACTTATAAGAGCTAGTTCACCCAGTAGTTAGTTAGAGGAATTAAGTAATCGAATACCACTTGCTTCAACATTAAGTGTAAGAACAGTGTGCTTTACCTCTCACCACCGATCTCGAGGCTGCGGACCTTGTTGTGAACCTGAGGGATCTGTGAGACAGTGTAGTCATACTACAAATTCCTCACGCCGCCGCCGATGGTGCTCGCGACAGACGACATGAATGCGCTGAGAGCAGCTTAGGCAGGCATTGGCGCGTTGTGGAGGCCTTGTGAGGTTTGAACCTTCCACAACTCATTCACAGTGGAGACGCAGCCACGCACGGTGTTGTACATAAGGAAAAGGTTAGACCCTTCCTCTTGTTCGTCATTTTCGCCGTCCCTTTTGCTCTTACCATAGTCGTCGCCCTCAAGGGCTTGTTCTTTTCCACAGCTTGCCTCGCTTCTTGCTCCTCACCCCTCACTCTTGCGTCCTATCCTCCTCCATCCTTTTCTCCTCCGCAATGAGACACCGCCCTCTCTGTGGCTGGCGAGAGGCTACCTTCTCCCTAATAAAAAGCAGGAGCTTCCCTTCATCGACCCAGGTTCCTGGCAAGTACCTGCCGCCTTCTGGCCAGGTATACTTTTCACACCATGCCTAGATGTATTGCAATTTGGCACGTAGGTGGCTCGCAGGTGGCTCACAGGGTGTCTGCAGACTCTAGGAACAGGTTCAATTCAGGTGCTTCTATTTTGTTTATTCTACAATAATTTTGAGTCCGATTGGTAGCTTTATACGCCGTGACTCAATGAGGAGCCTGTTTGTCGACTGCAGCATGCTGTCGGCTGTGCAGAACTTGCTTGTCTGTCTCACGACGAATTACCCGGACTAAGTCTGAGAGAACGGGACTGTTGTTTGCTTCCCTTTTCTAATGCGCTCTGCCATTTAACAAGATGCAAAGCATCAGACAGTGGCACGCGGACATGGCAGAAAGCAAGAGGCGACTCAGAAATCGCACCTTTTGCTTTGGCACATAACTCTTCGTCGTGTTTGACGTGCGTGTAGCAAATAGTAGGATAGAATTTCTCCCCTGACACCGTCAACTAGAGCTCCGACACGGATAGCCTCCTTTGGTCCGTCCCAATCTTGTCCACTTCGTCTAGGTCGCCAGAGAAATCAAGAGGAGCAGCAACTGTGGGGCTTCCGAGGGCCATGCGAAGAGTCTTGAGGCTACAGAGAACACCACGAGAGCTTTTACAGGTTAAAATGTGGCATGTGAGGTCCTGAAGTTCATCGATACCTTAATTCTCCACAAATTCATTCTGTCACGAGAGCCCGAACGTTGTGAAGACCTTGGAAGACGCAGATAAAGGTTTAAGTGGTTGGCTTCGGAGTGAACTCAAGATCTCCAGGCTCCGAGGTCTACACGCCAAATCAGACATCGGACTTCATTAAAATTTCGACAGTCTCATACAAATTAATCCCTGTTCCGAACTTAAAGTTGTAGGGTGGCAGCTGTTGAGTCTAGGCGTCTTTACCTTACTCAAACACGTCTTGTTCTGTTGTCGGAGCATGTCTCGCTGCTGTTCTAACAGCTCGACACGTCCTCCAGCATTTAGTACACAAACAAGCAAGCACGCATGTTTGCTCTGGTCCTTTCCGGACACTTCCTTTACGTTGGCTTACA
>RCNJ01000663.1_pt1 | contig 10883 bp, 10 predicted proteins | sample 2041171 | NCBI WGS metagenome assembly RCNJ01 (sample SAMN09708213, study PRJNA481090) | feces metagenome | biome: feces | host: Pygoscelis adeliae | place: Antarctica: Rookery Lake | collected 2010-03-01 | reverse complement strand
GAGAAGTTTGCTCGTACGATGGTGACGTTGAGATGTTTGCTCCTCTATGGGATAGCAAACATTTGTGACAGATTACCCCGCCCGCACAGCACTGAAGTTGGGTATTTATATAGCACTTAGTACGTAGCGATTATAGCAGTTAAGAAGTAAGCTCTTAAGTACTTGATTCAAACATACCAGTAATTGCCAATCTACGAATACCAACATGGTACGACCACAGCGGGTGCAACGACCCTGCCAAGATTGCAGAGTACATTGATGCCGACGACACATTCTAAAAAGCGAACTGCGATTTAAGCACCCAACACATTAAGGTGGCAGCTAACTCATCTGTACGGTTGTATTGATGCTTCTTGACCTTGCAAATGCCGGCCGGAGCCGGAAGGGCTAGCTAGTAGTGTCGAACGCTAGGACATGCTCTATCGGCAAGGTGCTTCCAACATCCATATGTGGACGGGTGTCCGTCGCAAATTTTAGATCACGTCCTTCCTACACGGCGTTTTAAGATTCTAAATTTAGCATCAAGGGGCGGAGCGCGAGAAAGATGGCTTGGCCGCGGTCCGCAAGTCAGTGCGACAACTCTTTCCAACCCGAATCGAGACGGTTTGAGCGGCGGCAACCCGATTATTTTTTCGCGGTCGCTACCCAAAAGGGCTATTCAAGAATGGACCATGATCCAGCCTACGTCGCTAGGTGAAATATTTAGGTTAGGGCACGGCCCTCTAAAGGGCATTGTGGGTTTTATATGTCTCGGCGGAGAGGACGTTGCTGAAGTTTAATGGTTGCGGTTCCTCGCTCGAGCCGGCGTTGCGGGCCCTATCCGTCTTCTACCCTCTTTCCTCCATGACTGGACGGGATTGCCTCTGCTCTTTGACACTGAAATTCTCCCCCATCCGCAAGCATTACTCTCCACGAACTCCGACTATTGCGTGACTTGCTGGAGACGCGTCTCGGGCGGGGCGTCATGCCCATTTTCATTGCATGAAAGTTCGAGAGGATTCCGGAGAAAAGTTATCGTTCGAACGAAGGTTAATATGAGCAGCGTGATTGGTATTACAGGTGGAAGGGTCCTCTCATGGTGGATACCCAGCTCATGTTGGAAGAGAAGGATTTTGGGAGAGGGCCCGTAGAATGAAGCCCACTAACCCGATGATCGTGGCGGCTGTCCACCTGATGGTCCTCCACCCTCCACTTTGACTCCTGTTCTTCCTTTTCCTTGACAAGTTTGGGCTTGGCGCAACATCCGCTCCAGTGCAAATGGAGTAGAGCCATCCATACGTTGGTCGCATATTATCTGCACCACAACTAAGGACTTACAGCCATCTCGCGCCTAGCTCACCTGCACTGAAGCAGTTCGAGCACGAGGTTGCCCTTCGGCGCCCAGGCATGTATCTCGTCTTTCCTCAGTCTTTACACATGGTTGGCAATGCCAGTCCGCCTCAGCAACGGAATCACAGCCGACCTGTGGCTTTCGAAGTTGTGGTCAATGTTGGCTTTCACGTACGCATCCTCCTCCGCCGCCGCTGCATCCACATCAGCCAACTCAAATAACACCTGCTCTAGCGGCTCGAGTGAGGCAGCATCTGCCGCCTTGGCCCAGCAACTGCTTGTCTGCTGCTGGTCCACCGCGTCGTCAACCACAAAATACCGGATGTGCCATGTTTCTGTTGAGTCTAGGCGTCTTTACCTTACTCAAACACGTCTCGTTCTGTTGTCAGAACACGTCTCGCTGCTGTCCTAACAGCTCAACATGTCCTCCAGTTTTAAGCACACAAACAAGCAAGCACGCATGCTTGCTCTGGTCATTTCAGTGCACTCCCTTTACGTTCGTTTACACGCCAACATTTTGTTGAAGCTGTTGGGGCAGTTCTGGCACCTTCATGTCTCTCATGGCTCATGTGGCTCCACATTACCATCCAACAGCTTTGTTACCTTCCACGTGTGGATCTCGACCACAACACGTGTTACAGATTACACAGGCCAAGATTCTGCAAGACAAAGCACAGGCCACTGCATATAGGATATATAAAGACCGCAGATTCTTGTCGACATAAACTTCATTTCTTCTTTCCTTAGCTTTAATATAAACAGTATGTCGGCATAGCTAGTTAGAATACAACTTGCTATTAGCCCTTCACACCAACAATTTAAACAATTCCATCAAATTGCCATTGCATATAGAGCTCAGTCATTTCCATAGTACTTAGGACCTTATGGTCAACTCATACAGTCAATCTTGAATACACAATTCATTTCAGCCAACTGAGTCATCTTGATTGAGTTTTAATAACAAACTCGATTCCCAAGTTCCTCCTTCTCATCCCAACTCATCATTCCACCTTATCACTCCATCCTCCCAACCCAAGTGTCTGCTCACTCTTCCAGTTCCCCTGAGCCAAACTACTCATAATGGAGCCAGTCAAAGTCCCTAGCGTGATTTCGAAGGGCATCTCGCAACCTTCAAGTTAGGTCGACATGAGCACTGCAGACACACCCACTGATTGCGAAAAATGCCGGGGGACTTCGTGAATTCATGTAGAGTCACGAAGTAAGTTTTTGCATTACCATTTAGGGCTTCAGAGCCTATCTGATGGGCCGTGAACACCCCCAAAGGCGACGATGATGACTGCGATACTGATCGCGCGGAGTTGTGGGAAATGGAGTATGGCAGCTCCAGCTCCAATCCCCCAGACACGTAGCCACACCGGATCCGGTACGTGCAGTGTGTTTCCCCCCACCAAGGGACCAACTTGGGGGGATAGTACTGAACAAAAAATAGATAGCAAAGATGAGTGGCTACTACGCAATCCGTTGCCTGCCTCGCCCTGCATTGCCTTCACGGTTTGATATGGCCAGCCTATATGGACATAGAGCGAGGTTCTACGGCTTATTGATCATGGATGAATGAAAGAATGATGGACTTGTACACACTGTAACTAAAATGTGATTATGCGATTGAAGTAGTTGGGTTGTCCGTTGATTCCGTTCCGTTCTCTATGCTCCATATGCATAACTCAAATTGGTTTCCGACACGTAGTCGGTTTGCTGTCTCGGGCGGGTACGCCCGAGACAGACGGCCACCCCCACGCCCTGCATGCCTACGTGGCCTAGCCGCAACCCAGCCAGCATTTTTTAATATATTCCTGCTTCCTACGTTGTCAGCACGTCTCGCACAACTCTTCCTTCGAATACTTATCATCCAAATCGCTCGGTCCCTCTGTCGAAGTTTAAATGCAATAGAATTGATAATGCGTCGAGCCACGCGCTCGCTAGGTGGCGCTGCGCATCTCAGCCGGCCTTCCAGAGCAGCAACATGCTGGCAAGCTGCTGCGCATTTTCGGAGGGCATCTACGTATCCACTAACGCGCGCACGACGTAGGATCGCAGTTAGTTTACCAGCCCTGCTCATAGCATCTGCAACGCTCTACTTTTCTCAATTCTACAGACAGATACGGTGTCACGACGCGACGTGACCCGGGTTTTGGTCCTGAAAGTCGCCTGAAGCGGCGGCGGATGCAGATCTTTTCAACAGCAGAGCTATGGACAAGAAGCTTCGGCGTCCGATTTCGCATGCCATTACGGATCCCTCTCCGTCCTCCTCGAGCGAGCCATTACACAACCGCAGCGGGACCGGAAGACCTCGACGCAAGACGAGCTAGATAAGAGACCGCAACACTCTCCGCTTGCACTCCACAGCACCGCCTTCTTCCAGAATAGTCAAGGGAACCATTCTCCAAGCACAATGGGAGAAGACGAGATGCTCTATCCCACACTGGGTACCGACACCTTGGATGAGAGCGACGACGGTCGGGTGAGCAGCAGAAGGAGCAAGATGAGGTGGGGCGATAACGGCGGTTAATGGGTGGAGCTGCAATAGCACTAACCGCTGGAACGGTCTACAATACTCATACGGAGTGAGTCGATCCTCTTTTGCTTGCAATTTTGACGAGATCCGCCTCGACGACTCAGCGAAGAGAGCTTCTTTGCACTGCTCGAGCTCTGTGTGGTCATTCTTGTATAACTGTCTGGCCGAGGACGTATCTCAGGCCGTTGACGAGGGCTCTGAGATTGTGTACTGGTATCAGCCGCAACCGTGATGGAAGGATTGTCTTGCAGTATGATGATAGGATTGGGGGGTACATCCCCCTCGCGGCGTATCTCGACTCCATGGTGATGGACACGAGGTAACTTAGTAGTCAGTTCGCCGCGGATTCTATAGGAAACATGCATGTCTGGAAGATGCTGGTCGGATGGTTCAAAGGTTTCCGCGACAGTAGATCTGCCAGAGACCCCACAGACTCGGTCCTGCTTATCTACGATACGTAGATAAGGTAGGTAAGTTAACTCTACTACTAAATCATCTCGCGACACGTCTGGTCGATTTCTACTTCGTGATTGATCTGAAAGGTGGAAATGACACACGTATTGAAGCTTTCGATCCCGTCTTCAACATTGCGCAATTGTCTGATCATACCACCATTACCCTGACATACCACCGCTATCTGTCAATTATCTGTCGGTTATCCTACCACCGACAGCAGATGGAGAAGTGCATGACACATGCACTTCTCCACTCTGCCACGCATTATTCCGTCAACTCACTTAACGATCATCAATTCCTTCTTCTTTTCAACATGCTAACGCTTCAGCAAAGAAACGCAGGCAGCATCGGAACGATCGATCATCAACACACGTGAATGTGTTAATTTTGCGATCGGACGTTTCTGTTATTGGCACCCTTAAAGGAAGTTAAGAAACAAATGCCGCTGTTTATCTCCCTGACATTAATCACGTGACAGGATGTTACCTTCGTCCAATGACAATGACTGTTGGGTGGCGAATAACTCGTCAGAGCCAGATTCTAGTAGGTCTAGGAGAGCTGTTAAAACAACGTAACTTTGTGCCCCAAACTATCTTGGTTTAGGTGACCCCGCCTGCCATGCATCCGGATCGGATAGCTCGGATGGACTGGCAAGGCATCGTTCTGCGACGGCTGTACTAGTACCCTTAACGGTTAGCGTGCTAGGAGTGATCATCACGGGGAGACGTCATCGTCGTTTGACGATTCCCATTTCTAGTCGTCCATGAGAACACTTTTCCAAACAACAAAAAGCTTTTCTTTACGCCGTTTCAATTGGTCTCATTCAAGCTAAACATAGGGTTAGTGAAATTTGAAGAGCATCCAGTGAAGTTCATTTAGTTGCTTCTGAACGACTTTAAGCCAAGCACCTTGCAAGACCGTTAATATGCCACAGCCTTCGCATCCTGCCAAAGTGAAGCAGCATCCCGGGTCTTCTTTGCAAGATATCGAAGACGAACCCGAGTGGGGGTTTGGCCATGAACAACGCGTCGGCTTCAGAAATGCTGAAGATCGACTTCCTGGCTTGACTCATTCTGGCGATGAGCATTGGGAAGATCCCGATGCTAATAAGGCCACCGAGGCTGAAAAAGCGACCGAAAAATACCTTAAGTTCCGAGAAGAGGTTGACGGAGGAAAATTGGTGAATTTCAGAGATATTATCAATGCTCAAGACGACTTTCACTTGAGGAGGCCGGATGTTCATTCCGATGGTTGGAGATTTGTTTTGAATGCGAGAGAGAATTGGATTAAGAACGAGCAAGATTGGCCCGCGAACGTCGGAAAGAAACTGCAGGAGGGGGAAGCGAAGAAGAAGGAGGAGGAGGAGGAAGAAAAGAAACAGGAGAATGGAGTTGTTGGCGAAAATAAGAGCAATGACGACAAGGAGAACCAAGTACAGCAGGAGCATGAATGGAAACGGAAGGGTGGTGATGACAACAAACATCACGATGCTTATGCATGCGACGGCGACACAGAGGCAAAAGATTCGAGCGGAGATGAGGGTAGGAAATCCGAGTACGAGAAGTTACGCGAAAAGTATTCCCCACAGGAGATTGCCCTTCTTCGTTCTTTGCAGTATGAGAAAGATTATACCTATAATCTCAAGCAAAATGACGGCAAGAAAAAGTCGCCTGTCTCGCACAGAAAACCCTTCGTTTCAATTGATGAGGCCGATCAATTCACTCCTGACAATTGGATACCTCGATCCACGAATCTGATTCGTCTCACGGGAAAGGTATACTATAGTCACGTGGTGTTGAAATCCCCTTCCAGTACTAACAATCGCAGCATCCTCTGAACGCCGAGCCAAAACTCACCCCTTTATTCGAAGCTGGCCTGATCACACCGAACGAATTTCATTATGTTCGAAACCATGGAGCTGTACCTCATCTTCTGTGGGAACTGCACAAGCTTGAAATTTCAGGTCTCGAACCTGACCAGAAATTGGAACTCTCCATGGACGAGCTAGCAGAAGGTTTCGAGACAATCAACATTCCTGTTGCTTTGGCCTGCGATGGTAATCGGAGAAAGGAGCTCAACATGATCAAGCGATCTAAAGGTTTCAACTGGGGAAGCGGAGGAATATCCTGCTCGTATTGGAAGGGTCCTTTGCTCCGAGATATACTTCTCGCAGCTCGTATCCCTGAGAAGATGGACGCGGCACGACGCTACTGGGTCAATTTTGAGGGTGCTGATGAGCTATCTGGGGGGAAATACGCAACTTGCCTTCCCTTCGACTATGTTATGGATCCCACGAACGACGTGATCCTAGCTTACGAGATGAATGACGTCCCGTTACCGCCAGACCACGGATATCCAGTTCGAGTTATCATTCCAGGATATGTTGGCGGCCGATGTGTCAAATGGTTGCGCAGGATATGGGTCAGTGACAAAGAAAACGATTCGCATTATCACATGTGGGATAATCGAGTTCTTCCATCTTTCATTACCGAGAAAGATGGCGAGTTTGCTAATGCTGGGTTCATGCATCCGAGCACCGCATGCAATGAGCAGAATCTCCAAAGCGTCATTACAAAGCCTGCCCAAGGGGAGATGATACCTCTTGACAAAGCTAAGAGAGGGTATACGTATCGAATCGAGGGTTATGCGCACGATGGAGGCGGACATGAGGTTCAACGAGTTGAGATCTCCCTCGACGATGGTGTTACTTGGCTGTTCTGCATACGTAAATTTCCCGAAGCGCCAATCCGCCACGGTAACAAATTCTGGAGCTGGCTCCACTGGCACATCGACGTCGAGATCGCGCATCTAGTGCGATGCGTGTCCATCGCTGTGCGATGCTTCAACGTTTCCAAGAACACACAACCGAGACAGCCGTCCTGGAACACGATGGGACTGATGAACAATTGCTGGTATATCGTTAAGCCCGAGACCTCCGCGGAGGACGATGGGATTGCCTCGATCCTATTCCGTCACCCTACGGAGCCGGGCACGAAAGATGGTGGTTGGATGGAGCTGTCTGAGGCAGAGAAGATCAATGAGGCAAAGCACGCAGCTGGGGCTCCTGAGAGGCAATTTACGAGAGCGGAAATTGAGAAACATAACAATGAGGATGATTGTTGGATTGTTGTTGATCGGAAGGTATATGATGTTACGAGTGTGCTAGAATGGCATCCCGGAGGGAAGGCTGCTATCACTGGAAATGCGGGAAAGGTGTGGCAGGCTACGACGGATGAGTTTAACTCCATTCATGATGAATACGCTCAGGAGAAGCTGAAAGGTATGCTTATTCCAATCTCCAATATTTTCAATCACTGCTCACGTCACGCCTCCATAAATGGAAGCTAATCATCGCCTCAGAATGCATCCTGGGCGTCGTGACCAAAAAAGCCGCCAACTATATTAAACAGAACGCCGAAAAAACCGCCGAAGAAGCCAGCAAATCTGCTAGCAAGCCTTCTGACATAGCCCTTCAAAAGCATCGCTGGGTACCCGTCAAACTCTCTAAGCGAGTCAACCTCTCCGAAGACACGCGTCGGTACACCTTCACGCTTCCCAACTCCTCCAAACTTGGACTGGAAACATGCCAACACATCCAGTTCGGTTATCACTTCAAAGACCGGATGTTAATACGATCGTACACTCCGACGAGACCCGTGACGGAGGAACAAGAAGATGGCACTTTTGATTTAGTCGTGAAGGTTTATTTCCCAGATAAGAAACAACCGGGTGGTGCGATGAGTAATATTTTGGACTGCATTCCGATTGGAGGAGAGATTGAGGTTCGAGGACCGACGGGTGAGATTGCGTATCGTGGGAATGGGAAATTCATTATCGACGGCAAAGAGAAGACGTTCTCTAAAGTATCGTTAATCCTCGGTGGGTCTGGCCTCACACCGGGCTATGCACTCATAGCGCGCATTCTTGGAGAGAACGGCGATACGACGCAGCTGAGGGTTATCGACGCGAATAAAAGTGAGAATGATATCCTGCTTAGGAAAGAGATGGAGAACTTTCAAAAGGAGCATAAAGATCAGATTAAGATCTGTCATGTGTTGAGTCATCCGAGTGACGACTGGAAGGGGATTAAGGGGCACGTGAATAAGGAAATTATTCGCGAGAATGTGTTTGCAGCTGATGGGGGAAATGGGAGTGTGGTTTTCTTGTGTGGACCGCCTGCTATGATTCAGAACGCTGCTTTGCCAGCCCTGAAGGAGTTGGGTTATGTGGAGGAGACAGATTGCTTTGGTTTCTAATGGGGGTCCAGACGACGCAGCAGTTTCGAACCAAGTAATATAGTCCAATGTCAATTTTAACGAGATCCAGGAACTGGAAAGACCTTCATTGGAACTCTAGTGGCGAAAGTCCTACACGACTCCACATCGCAGAAGATCCTCGTGAGTTGTTTCATGAATCATGCGCGTGATCAATTCCTTGAAGACCTGATGGACATGAGAATCCAATCATCGGCCATGGTCCAACTGGGAGGGAAGTCAACAGATCGGACAAAACCCCAGATGATTCGGGAGCAGGCCAGCGTTAAGCTCGACCCAACCCAATGGGCTCAAATCGACAACCCAGCTGGAACAAAGGCTGCAAAAGCACGAGACAAGGCTTCGGGATGCATTCGAGCGTTTTCGGACCGCAAATGTCCAGAAGAGTCATCTTATGGAGTTTCTCGAGTTTCTGCCAGAGGTCCCTCCATTCTTCGACACTTTCACGGTCCCGAAAAATGATGCCGATGACATGACTTGAGTTGGGAAGAAGGGGAAGTTATGAGCCCATTCTAGCTACTCGATCGGTGGATCAGAGGCGAAAACAATTCAGGATCCCTCCAGCATATCCAGCTCAGAGGCGCCGCATCGGTTTGGAAAATGCCACTTGAGGCGAGACAAGATGCCTTAATCCGATGGCAGACAGCCAGTTAAGATGATCTGGTCAACGAGATTCAGAATACTGGACGACAATCCAACCTAGATCAGGCATAACTAGGTCGCGTCTCTGGAGAGGGGAGTTCCAGCATCATCAGGAACAAGAGGATTATCGCCCGCACAAACAAAGTAAACCCATCATCCACTATTTCTCATCCACATCCTCATCTACACCTGTATCGTTCTGCGCTAGATCACGCTGGGCAAATATCTTATAATCCTCAGGACAGAATCGTTGGAGGAGCTCCTTCATGTCCTCGAATACCCTTCAATTATAAGCCGACAAATCTTTCTAAATACTGATGGAAGACACGTACACTTCGCGCTGATTACACCCAGGAACGAGAATTGCTGCACCAATATTGAATCGAAGGAATAAGGCAGGTTTCTTCCGTCCCAGTCATCCTCTATGGTTTTTTCAATCAGCAATTGTGACCTTCAAGATATGACTTTTAAATGCTAGCGATACCAGGTTCTGAAACGGCAAATTTGCGCTTTTAATTCCTCTCATATACCCTGCTGCTCAATGGTCTCCAATTCCCGACGTCATACTCGTTATGGCCATAAAGGGCGCCCGCGTCGAAATTGAACGGCTCCCCGGTCTCCATGTCTGTGGCAGTTGCCACCATTCTACCAAAAGGCGACGAACGGACTATGGTTATCGACAATCTCTTGGCCAAGGCGGACGGTTCCTTCTTGTGGATTAGTCTGGCCATCGAGCGGATCAAAGACACCTGACATACCCTCGAGCATCTGCAGAGTGCTCTAGATGAGCGTCCTCAGGGCATGGAGAACATGTACCAAAGGATGATTACCAGGATTGACGACCAAGGAGAAGATGTAGCAAGGGAATTGTCTATGAAGATTCTTACTTGGGCTACATGTACCTTCAGACGCCTTCACGTGGACGAACTTGCCATGGCCTTAAAACCAAAATTTGGAAGTCTTATCAATATTGAAGCCACAATCTACCAAATCTGCAGCGATTTCGTTGTGGTCAGGAATTCGAAAGTTTCCCTGATCCATCAAACAGCAAAGAAATTTCTCCTTTCAAGCGCCATACACAGTCGTGCGGCTCATGAGAAGATTTCCCTGGTCTGTATAGAGTATCTTTCGAACCAAGAATGGAAGGGCCGTTTTTGGACGCAGGAGAAAACACCCTCTCGTCTTTCTCATATTTTGGGCACGCATGGGGCCCCAGTTCTTCTGAAAGACCGGTTCTTGTGGTACGCAACAACCTACTGGACATACCACGTCAGCTGTGCCCCGAGCCATCGTGAAACGGATCATCTTCAGAATGCCGTTTGCGGCTTTCTCGAAAAGTACTTTTTGATCTGGATCAATGCTGTGGCGCTCGTGAACCGTCTCCGAATCTTGACAAGTTCGGCCCAGTGGATCAAAGCGTACGCCAAAAGGAGAGCAAACCAGGAGTCCGAGTTGCCGCCATACAATTTTCGTTCTGCCCGTGGCGAGGAATTGCAACAGTGGGCAAACGACTTCATTCGCGTTGTAGGAGGATTTGGATCATACCTCGCTGAAAGCCCTTCATCTATACACAAGCATGTCATCCCCTTCTGCGCAGCCGAATGGATGTTGCGACAGACTTTTGGGGTCGGAAATAGGAATGCGAT